>Ga0184615_10001383_pt1 | contig 13187 bp, 29 predicted proteins | sample PLM4_65_coex_FD_133134 | JGI IMG/M metagenome (GOLD analysis project Ga0184615, IMG submission 133134) | Groundwater sediment microbial communities from an aquifer in East River, Colorado, USA - PLM4_65_coex | ecosystem: Environmental > Terrestrial > Soil > Riparian zone | place: USA: East... | reverse complement strand
CGCATCCACCGGATTGACGCTCAATGAGGTAGTACTTCATGATTCCGGGGTTTACACCGGAAAGCCACTGAGGTACCGTCAAGTCCACATGAAGCTCCGAGACCTGACCTACGAGGAAGCGCGCGAGCGGCACCCAACTGAGGTCGAGGCAATCATCTGGCGACTTCGCAGGAGTCGAAGTATCGCTCGGCTGCTACCTGCCACCGAACTCCAGTGGTCCTATGACTGCTGCCTTCGAGTCGATGGCCCCATCGATTGGAAGCAGAGTCCCGAGGAACGACTCTGGGATGAAGTGAGCCGTACCGGAACCTCTCTTCAAGCTAGGGGTGGGAGGTGGCGAGGGATAGAGGTGGTGCCCAATCCACCCGAGGTAGTTGGGATGGTACGTGAGCGGATCAAACAACACCCGCGAGGACCTTCGAGTGCCGAGTCACGTGCTTGAACTTCGGGCATTTCCCTGGGTTCCCTGGCGGATAGAGGATCAGCCTGACCCCATCGTAATGCCCAATCACGGTGCACTCTTGGGAGCACTTTCCAAACCAGTGATCCCCATCCGTTCCCTGAGACTCACCCGTCGGGCAGTAGATGCACTGTTTGCAGTTGTCGAGTGGGCGGGACATGGATCCACTAGGTCAGATAACAGGGGTTCTCTTGTACCGAGACGGGCGCGGTCCCGCGTAGGGAGGATCCCAGATGGGGAGTCCCCATTTTAGGCAGTCCTCAGGTGGAATCTGCTGGTAACCATCAGACATCTGACCATCTTTGAAGATCGGGACCATATCCAAGCAAGAGAAGGAGAGCCCAACGGTGACCTCGGTCTCACCATCAAACCCCTCAAATCCTACTCGGCGACTTCGAAGAATGCAATAGAACTTACCGTCCGACCCCAACCTGGCACCCTCTTCGGCCAAAGCGGTTAGACGGAAGAGGATCTGCTGGTGGATGTCCAAGGTGCGTCCACTCACCACCAATGCGTCCTTGATCTCAAAGAGAGGTACGAAGGCTCTTGGGGCTTTCGTTATTTCCAGTATGTTCTCCCCCTCTTCCCCAATCGTAAGTATCGGAACCATAGGAGGTTTTCCGAACAAGGGTAGCTCTCCATCTCGGAGTAGCCACCAGGTGATGGGACGCGGGCTGGACATACTCGATGGGCTACACCGAAAGTAGTTGAGATCCCCAAACCCCGCGCGTAATACAGGGCATGGCAACAGAAGCCCGCAAATCTGACTCGGTTGAGTGGAGAGATACTTCTGAGGTATTCCAGTTTGCGAGCAACCAATGGGATGTGGCTCAGGCCAAAGAACTGATTCGCACGAAACGCCCACGCAAGATCAACACTATGGACATCTCCGGCGTGGCCGCCCTGGTTGGAAAGCCACCCGTTGACGGGAAGTTCTCCATCCACATTGGAATCACGGTCAACTGGGAAGTGGCTGCTTCCGATGACGTCGACCTGGAAGTCCCCATCATCCTCGTGCCCTACCGCGACAGCTTCATTCCCATCGACGGCTGGCACCGGATCGCCAAGGCCGTTCTCAAAGGGATCACCGAACTCCCCTGCGTAGTCATGACCCTGGCCGAGACTAGGCTGATCAAGGTGAATTGAACCAATGACCAAAGCTGAAACCACTATCCTGCGTCGGGTCCAAGAGGTCAATGATCGCGGTGGGTTGAAAGGTCTCTGCACCGACCCTCACGCCTCGAACTTCACTGCCCACGAGCACCGGTTCGTCAAGCGCCTCTATGAGGCCGGAGAAATCCTCTGGGTTGACTACAACCCGAAATTGGGTGCAGGTTGGATCCTCAAAGGTCGAAACCCCCTGAATCCTGTTGAGAACATCGTCTCTCGCGCGTAATAACTATCATGTCACGCTTCAGCAAACCCCAGCTCGAAACCCAAGCTTCCGAACTCAATGCTCAGATCCTAGCCGGCTTGGCCGCAATAGGGATCACGGCTGAGATGAACGAGAACTCGGATGGAATCAAAGTCCCCGAGTATCACTATGATATCGTTCGGGTCCATGAACCATACTCAGGTCACGGGTTCAGCCACAACCCGTCGGGTAAGCTTGAAGTGCACTTCCAGTCCGTCCACATGGGCCGCGGGTGCCTCTGTCACTCCAAGAAGTTCAAGGCCGACACCAAGGACCTGATCAAGAAGGTGGTTGCGAGCGTCAAGGAACGTCGGGATGCCATCCTCGCCCAAAATGCTCATGAGAAGGCTGAAGAGAAGGCCAATAGGTCGCATGAAGCAGTTCTCAAGGGGCTGCGCAAGGACTTCCCCAGGTTCAAGGGTAACATTGGGTATCACCGAAGCCAGATCAACTTGAACTTCCACAATCTGAGCGAGGACCAGGCTCGACTGATCCTTGGTATCCTCAATGGATCCGGCATCAATGGAGACGACTGACCATGTACAAGGTGAAGATCGACGGAGTAGTGGAAACCGTTCAACCCACCAGTAGTCATGGGGGTTGGTACACCTACAACATCATCCGAGACGGTAAGCCTGTATCTGAGATCTCAGTACCGGTCAAGCTGAGCGAACCCTTCATCTCTTTCCGCACCAGCGGCCACAAGTTCGAGAGGGTCTAACTCTCGGATGACACGACCGTAAGCCGCGGAGACGATGACTTCAACTCCGCGGCACCCCGCCCAGTGGCCGTGGGCTAGTCGGGTTGCATCCCGATGAAAGTAACCGAGATTGGCCGCTCGGAAAACCGCACCTGGGACCGGAGGTCCCGTAGGCTTGGCTGCGTAGGTTGGTACTGACCGAGGGGAAACCCGTTGACCTAGGTACCGGCCACCAAGCACACTTCACTTTCTTCGACTATTGGTTGAGAACTACAACCATCATGCGTAATAACTGACATGGCAAACAGCGAAATCAACTTCAAGCAGCTCAGAGACGGAACGTGGGGTATTTCTGGGACCAACCTAGTACCTGGTACGACGGTTACGGTCACCAAGCGGTCTGGGGAGACCAATCGTGTGGTAGTAGGTGAGATCGTGTGGAAGAACAGAACCGATGGCTTCTGCTACGCTCGCATCGCTACTGAGCTGTCCGCCCCGGCATCCGCGCCCAAGGCGGCCCCCAAAGCTCGCGCTACCTCGACCCGAAGCACCTCGACTCGCCGGAGCAGCCGTCGGTCTGGGAAGAAAGAGGGCGTCCAAGAGGGCAAGTATCAGTCCTCACGTGAGGGTGACAATGGTGACGAGGTCGGCCGAGTCTGCTGGCTCAAGACCCGTGGGTCCCGAATCCCCGTCGTCGTGGTTGGCTGGAACACCGGCTACTGCAAGGAAGACGGACTCTCGATGTGCCTGCCCATGGATGAGGGCTACTACACGGTCGTCTACTACCGTGATGCCAACGAGGACGAGGCTGCCGCCCTGACTATCAAGGACACTGCTGCCAAGGACGCCAAGGAAGCCTCCGAGAGAGCTGCCAAGGAAGCCATCGAGGCTGCTGAGAAGTCCGCGCGGGCTCCCCTCGAAGGACTGACCCGGAGCGACTCCCTTGCCATCCCCCAGGGCACCCGAACCCCGGTCGCCCCCACCTACAAGAACAGCTACAATCAGAGCGTCAACATCAGCCGGATCGAACTGAGCGACGGACGAGTGGTCTACCACGAGAGCACATACATGTACGACGATAGCCGCGAGTACATCTGGGCCACCGAAGAAGTGCTTGCCAGCCTCTACGAAGAACGACTTGCCGAGCACCCCATCAGCCTGGAAGACTCACAGGCGTTCTTGGACAAGTACTCGGGTTGCCACGGAGCCGACATTCATCGCTACAACGTCGCGAGGGCAAGACCCTAAGTTCTTGTTGAGTTTACCGCCCCTCGCGCGTAATACGAACCATGACAACACTGAAAATCGAAGCAACTGAGTACACTCGGCAGGACGGCTTGAAAATGATCAAGCTCCCCACGGGCAGGTGGGTTGTCCGTAAGATCAGCGGCCCCGCCTGGTTCTACTCAGATTCCAAAAGCGAGTGGGTCATCACCACCACACTCGCCACCCTGGACGCCGTGGGGGTGACCTTCGAACGAGCCATGGGACTTCTCAACACCCTACCGGATCGGTCATGACCCTCACACCCGCATACGGACGTGACTACACCTCGGCTGAGGCCGTCAAGGCTGATTGGGATGCCAACAAGGACTTCCTGATCGCAGACGTCTCCAGCCCTTACAATGGTAAGCCTCTCAACAAGCAGGATGCCCCCGCGGGCACCTACAACATCCGCTACAACAAGAAGACTCAGGTCTGCGTCATCAAGGTCAAAGCCGAGAAGAAGTCATGTGCAAAGCCCGCCAAGTAGAGCCCCAAGTAGACAAGCTGTACCCAAAATCAGTGCAAGTCAGCTACGTTCAGCCTGGCACCTATGCCCCGGGTGAGGTCCCCGAGTACGCCTTTTGCGAGTCAGTACTTGCAGGATCCAAAGCTCGATGGCACATCCGCAAAGTCAAGGACAGGCTCTTCCTCACAGGAGGGATCGACTCCACAAGCCTCTGCGGGCATGTGAAGCCCTTCGGTCCCGCCCTCGGTGACATCGGTGGGATGGACGTCAACGTCAAGATCACGGAACACCACCTCGGGCACTCATGCCCTGAGTGCGTCGAGAAGTACCGGGAGGCCATCAGTGGAGAGTGTACTGGGAGTGGAATCTGAGAGACCCGCCATACCCAAACCCATGGAGTGCTACGACTGTCGTCGCCAATCCCCCATGTACATGGTTCGCAACCAAGTGTGGGCTGCAGCATGGCCTGAGTACCGTCGCCTAAGAGCAGCTCTCAGGACTCAACATCCTGACAAGGTTGTGTACCTCCTACTGTGCTTTCCTTGCTTGGAGGCGCGGCTGAAGCGGAAGCTTACCCCTGACGACTTCGACTTGAATATCGCAATCAACCACGGGATCTTACTAGGTTTCGAGATGGGACTTTGCCATGCAATGGGACATAGACAAGGCACTGATAGACTTTACGGCCCCGGGAGTTATCCTGGAGAAGTCCATCACCATGGCGGTACTTGCTCAGGATGTCTGGAAGCGGTACGGGCTCAGACCGAACGTGGATCCGACCAGGACTGAGGTCATTGCCTGGTGCCTGGCCCTCGGACGCTACAACGGACCCAAGCTCGTTACCTACGCCCTGACTATCCGCGAAGCGTACCTCAAGATGCGCCGGGTCATCAAGGACTTGGACCAAGAGGGGGCCTTCCTCTACGGGGTCAAGGGGAAGCCCAAGCGCAAGAAGTTCGACCGATTCAAGGCCAAGAAACCCGTTGAGAAGAAGAAGTCTCGCGCGTAATAGGGTGTCATGGAAAAAGAAACACGAGTACGCTACATTGGACCGCCAAGAGACGGAGTTCCCGAAGGACGGATGGGGACCCTATTGGAACCTATTGCAGACGGGATCGCCATGGTGAAGTGGGACCCCTACATGAACACTCCGTGCCAAACCACGATGTCCGGAGCGGCCGCCTCCGACCTAGAAGAGGTGGCCTCGATCCCTCGGTGCAAGACCCCTACCCTACCAGGGATGTACCTGCTCAAGCGCGCAACGGACCCACGCACCACCCCGGAAGTGGCGATCCTTGTCCCGAGCAAACAGGGACTCTACGTCAGCCTGGGGTTCAACGACAAGAACGGGCTGTTCCTGAGTGATATCGAAACGGCCGCCATCTGGTGGGGACCCATCGAGGCCTTGTAGAGAATCAACCGAGAAGACGGTCAGTTAGTTGAGAGGGGCAACTGGTGATCCTATGCACAAGGTTACCGACATCATGAGGGCCGATCTCAGAGAGGCACTTGCAAATGGCTTCACTCGGGATGCCCAAGATCTAGCGATCTACGCGACAGCTTCCGGGGTTGTAGCAGACTTGAGTAAGCTTGTGATACTTGCCTCGGACGTACTGAATGAAGCCGGACACTGTGAGTGTGGGGTCAAGTTCAGTGCAGGTCCCAGGTGTGATACCTGTGGTAGGGCACTTCCAAAGGAACGCCATGTCTAAATGGGTTGAGCTGATATTCCCTAACGGTGTTGTAGTCTGCGCGACTCTCCCACCAGATCTCTCACCTGAGCAAGAGAGTGAGTTGGTTGACTCGTTAATTCTAGAGGAAACTAGGAAAGGGTTGAACCCCACTACGAAAGAGGATGAGGGAGATGAAGGGAAGACAGGCTAACAACGAACACCGACCCGGGATGGGGACCTGGGAACACCAACAAGTCGACAAATGGGTCGGTAGGTTCCTGGTCCTCTTGGCGGAGAAAGGACACAAGCCGGGCTTCCGCTACGGCAAGGACCTCTACTTGGACATGATCGAGTTCTTCAAAGTAGTGGCGGAATCCGTCGGAGTAAGCCCCTTCGACGTTGCCATCGGCGTTGCCGTAAGGGATCTGACCCGTCGAGAGGACTAACCCGCCGAGGCTAGGTTTGAACCTAGGCGCGGGCGTCTTCGAATCCCGTCTAGAATCTTCGCGTCACGGACCATGAGGTACCAAGAATCTTGGGTTAGGGTCTCGTCGAAGGCGTGCAGGAGCCGGTAGGCATCTGGCTCTTGGTATCCTCCATCCAGCAGGGTCAGAATGGCGATGGTCCTCTTGTTTAGGTCCCCGCTCAGGAAGTAGCTTCGGACGTCACAGAGGGCAAAGGTGAGCCGTTTACGAACGGCTTGGCTATCCATGGCCTACCCCACCTTGACCCTGATTTTGAACATGGACCAGCTCTGGTCGCGCTCGGATAGGGCTTGACACCGGAGAGTCATCGCCAACATGTCCTCGACGGTCCGAGCCATCAGGCGGTCGCGCATAGCATCATCCAGGCCATGGTACAGGGTCAGTACCGAGTTCGCTTCCTCGGCCGACATCCGGACTCCGCGAACCTGAGTAGATTCCTTCAGGGTAACTTCCCGAAGCTCCTCAAGTATCCCTGCGTGGTCCGCTTTCGGCGGTAGAATGAATGTTCCGGATCTGAATTCGCTGTCTTCCATGGTGTCCCCTCGTTGGTTGACAGGAGTAGATTACGCGCGGGTATGATCGTTTCTCAACTACTTTCTTCAAAAAGAATCGAATATGCCTGTACTACTGGACTTATGTGTTTGGTTACGGCACTTATCTAGGGATACCCATGGGGTACTTGGGGCCATCAGACAACCGGCTCACGCCCATACCGACTTCTCCGTACTACAGGTTCCGCTGGTACTTGTATCGTCCCCAGTGCGTCGCGATCCTCAGGTCGGATGAACCGAGTCTCCCAAAGCTTCCCGCCCCCATCCGTCAAGAGAAGAACCCAGCTCACCGGGGGTACTAATCGCTGAAGGTGGACCTCAACTAGTGAGATGTGAAACTCAGGTTCAAGGCCTTGGTTTCTACACTGCTCCAAGGCATGGGTGATAGTATCCGCAACCCTACCGTGATCGTAGCTCAGACTGTCCAACCTTGGATGCCCAGTCAGATCAGGCTTCAGTACTACCTGTAGGATCATATCACCGGCTCCCGCTTGTATCTACTCTTTGGTAGTGGTACTGCAGTATCTCCTAAATTGACATCGGGTCGAAGGAAGTTTGCAATCCAGATCTGATTGTTCAAGTCCACGAAGATGATTGCCCAACTTGCATCCGGCGCCGCCCCACGAAGACTGTCATCGATCACCCGGAGGTAGTATGCTGGATCTCGATTAATTCCACACTCATGCAACGCCTTATCGAGGTGCGCCCAGATTCTGCTAGGGTCAGAGTCAAACTTCGTCACTACCGGGTACCCAGTAGTACGCATCTGGACTTCGATCTTGAAGTACACCTAGATCACCGGCTCCCGCTGATACCTGGTCCTGCGCTTCGGTGTCAAGTGCACCTTACCTAACCTCATGTTGAGGCTTCGAGTCACACCTATTGGGTTCTCCCCAGGTTGCAGATAACGCAAGCTCCACACCTGCCCACTTAGATCCGTGCAGTGGATGTCCCACGAAGCACCGGGGTGCTGCAGGAAGATATGCCCTCGAACCTTGTCGATGTAGTAGTTTGGGTGAAAGGCACCGGGGGAGGCACCCTCCCGGAGCGCGAGCCCTAGCTTGTTCCAGAGGTCGTTCTCCTCGAAGTCAGCCCTCAACGTCATCATGATGGGGTAGTCATCCGAACGCATCTGGAACTCGACGTGGACGAACATCTTGACCTAGGTGGTTAGTTCAATCCCGGTTGCCCCAAACACCCGTTCAATCATCGCCTCGCCCGCGGGGGTGATCGACAGCTTGCGCCATGGCCCACCCTCGTCCGTCTTCACGATCCACCCCAGATCAATGCAGACGTCGTAGTCCCCTGGTTCCCCATCGGAGCCCTCTTTGAAGCTAAGGAACCCTGACTCCGCACTGTAGAAATGCAACAGGATTGACAACTCAAGAGCCAAGTCTTCGCGGGTCATACTCGGAGCAGAGTAGCACGAGTCGCTACTTTGGTGGGAAAAATATGAAGTTCACTCCACCATCGGTCAGGTTGGCCGCGCACCAAGAGTCCCGGTGGGGAATGTTCAGGACCATATGCAGCCAATTGTCCGAATCGAAGTGGACGCGGCCCTCGAACCCAAAGGCCGCCAGTGCCTCTTCCAGATTCCGGCACTTGGTAGCAAGGGGTTCCTCTTCAGCCATCGGTGGACCGTAGCATAAACCCACTTGCCAACGGGGGGCCTAATCGCCTACCCTACGCTAGCCCATGGAACAGAAGACCATCCTGGAAGTGCTAGCTGCCCTCAACTGCGAAAACCCACGGTTGTTGACCAACATGGATCCAAATGACCCATTTGCCAAGAAGGCAAAGACAGCCGAGAGCCTATTCACTGGAAGTGTCCTGGCCCTCAAGTCTGTAGACAACTCTGCTATCAACAGCCTCATGTCCTACGTCTGGGATGTCTTCCATCACCGCCATGTTCTTATGGCCATGGGTCCTGACATCCCCTCCCTATCCTTTGCCCTAACCGGTAAGAAAGGGGGAGGGTTTCAAGCCCTTATGCTCGCCCCTCGTAACTGGGACGAGATGTTTCAGAGTGATCCTAGGATGCAACTAGGAGCAGTCATAGCCAATGGCTCCCAAGCTGCCGACTACTACAACGGCCTCATCGACGGTCCAGGTGGGATGAGAGATGCTCAGAAACGAGCTAACTCCTACGAGGCGGAGTACCTACTGATGCTGGGGGACCACCCGCTCAACGAGTACCAGAAGAGCATCCTAGCCCTGTACCCCAAAGGCTGGGACCCAATCCTAGGTTACGTCCGCAAGCCCATCGTCGCCACCAGCTAGGATGGCCAAGGTAGTACTTCGCCCGCAAGAGGATTGGGCTCTCATCATCCCCCGCGACATCAAACTACCACTCCCCTCTGAGGTACAATGGGCCGCAAATATCCCAGGGGTCTACTTGAAATTGAGCGAAGCCTACCAAGCGGTTTCAGGAGATCACTTGGTCACGGCCACGAAGAAGAGCAAGCGCGCCAACTGGGGCTTCATCTACTCCCTGTACGCAATCCACCCGGTAGAAGACAGGCTGGTTCGAGTCAACTACGGAATCCTACACAAGGTGATCATCAAGAAAACCGGAGAGCACAAGGACTTATTACCAGGGGCGGGGCCGCTGGCGGCCATTATTCGAGAGATTCACGCTATCCGACGAGGAGTAATCAGGTTGGGCTTCGAACCCCGTCCCAACTACCCTACTCGATACCAACGCCCTTGGGTGATTTGACTCTGGCATAGCCGTTTTTACGTTTGGCGGTAAGGGGTAGAATCCAAACCCCTCGAATCTGCGTCGAGGCTAGGTCGGCTCGCTTCCGCGGAGTTGTTGCCGATGGTGCCGAGAGACCCGTGCCCTTCGACACACGGGTCTCTCGCTTATTTGGCATTCGGTGTAAGCCCTGAGTGCTCGAAGAAGAAGAATTACTGGCGGTCCTCGAACTATTCTGTCCAGAGCCATCGAACCCACCCACCGACTGGAACGATGAGGGGTCTGTGGAGGATGCCTTAGCCAACATCCCAGTCGAGACGGTCTTCTCCACCGACCCTGATGGACAGCTTCAAAGGCTCCTAGCTGCCTTCCCAACAGCGGACCCTAAGGTAGTATACCACCTAGTCGAGCAGTGCCCTGTCGAGTACGTAGACGCCCTCCTGAGCCCCGAGCTGTCCACTAGGGGCAAGTATGTAGCCCAAGTCATCCTGGAACGCGGATCTGTAACTTGCGAGATCATTTCCAAAGAGTACCAAGAGTATCGAAGGGCCATCAAAGATCTCAGGGATGTGGGGGTCACCCTATCCAAACCGGGCCAGGAATATTACTTCGACCCTCAAAGCTTCGTCGAGGCCAAGGAAAGCCGTAATCCCCTGAGCACCCAAGAGATACAAGCTCTATTGAAGAAACATCCTAGGTGCACCATCTGTCACCAAGGAGGTCACCTCCAAGGAGACCACCGCGTGCCCTGGGACATCGTGGGTAACCAGAGATACAAGCTCGAAGGAATCCAAGCTTTCATGGCTCTCTGCCCATCTTGCAACACCAAGAAGAGGGACGTCTGCAAACCCTGCCCCAAGACAATGCCTTGCAACGATTGCTACTGGGCGTATCCAGAAAAGTACACCCATATCGCCTGTCTAGTGATGGTTCGATTCGAACTTACCGCTCCCGAGGGTACACCAAGCGCCAAGTTCATTCAAGCGATCAAGAAGAAAGCTACTGAACTGGGGTTCTGATTGGACATTCTCTGTGGATCTGGGGTATAACGGGTCCCATGCTAGCTAGCGAACTTGCAAGCGCCCTCATGACCCTGTTCACCACCCACGGGGACTGCCCCGTCTTCCACGAGGAACGAGGGTCTCATGATACCTCCCCAGTCCAGTCCATCGAAGCTGTCACTCAAGAGGAACTTCCGCCCGGGACCCCTAGCTACAACCAAACCATCGTCCCAGCCGGCACTACCTACTTCCTGATCCGATAGGACCAGATGGCCGAACTACTTTGCCCTTACTGTGGTAAGCCAGCGCAACTCGTCGGCGGAGACATCATCTATCCTCACCGGGAGGACCTTCACGAGAAGAAGTTCTGGATGTGTCACCCCTGCAATGCCTACGTAGGGTGTCACCCTGGCACGGAGAACCCGCTTGGGCGCCTCGCTGATGCCGAACTACGTCGAGCCAAGATGGCCGCCCATGCCGCCTTCGACCCCATCTGGAAGGAAGGGGAGCTGTCCCGGAAGGAGGCCTACGCCTGGCTGGCCCTTGCCCTCAACATGTCCCCCGACGACTGCCACATGGGCATGTTCGACGTGAACTGGTGCCAGAGGGTCATAGAGGTTTGCCAGAATCGACGCTCCCCCCTAGAGCCCCCCAAACCCCTTGCGAACCCAGACTGGTCCAGGCTCATAAAGGTCTGCCAGGAGCGTGTCACCGAGTACGTTGAAGGGAATACTTGTGATTCGGAACTCCCCCACTACATCTACGAGGAAGCCATGAGAGCCGTCTACGGCCAAGACTTCTGGAAGTGGACTAACGCCTTAGCCCGCCGCCCCCGAGCATGAGCCCAGAATTCATCCAAGCTGCACTCATTGGATTCCTGCTAACATTCGCAGGCCCCTACCTCCGACGGAAGTTCTACATGCGCCCCCTATCAGGTGAGGCTTTCGTTCGAGTGGGGCTCGGAGGTTTGAGGATCGTACGGGAGAGAGAAGGTTGCTGGTTTTTCAACCATCTGCATATTCTCAACCAAATATCGCTCCATACCTTCCGCCTGAGCGTCACCCAAAGAGTCATCACCAGAGACCTACGAGAGCCAACACTCGATGTCTCCTTCTTCATCCGGGTTCTCGACCACGACGACAGTCTTCGATCCGCAGCCAGGTCACTTACCGGGGATCCCCCGCTGCAGAGCCAACGAGCGAACCCAATACGAACCATCACCCCCAGCTCAATCGCAAGAGTGATTCAAACCCGACTAGAAACCCACGTCAGGATTGGGGCTGCTTCCGCTACCTTCGAACAAATGCTCTCAAACGAAGTCCACTGGCTCCTAGAATGGCTGCCCCAACTGTCCGGAGACTTGAGCCACTACGGGCTCGTCATCGAGACTATGACCGTCGACCGAGTCAGCAGTGGTTGAAATTCAGGTGCTGACCTAAATTTAGCCCGCGGCCTAAAGGGGCCTAAACTTCAGGCTTGGGCTCCCGATCCGCTCGGATTTGATCCACGTTGTCCTGAATGTACTTTGGATCAGTAAGGTACTTCACAAACCCGTAGAGAGTCCCAGCCCCAGAGAAGTTGCTCCCACCCGCAAACCATCCACGCATTGGTTCGCCAGCCTTCTCAATCTTTCGCTGGATACCTGACTCTGGGCCTAAGTACTCCTCCAAGGTCCAATCAATCAGGGTATCATCATCTTCTTTGGTGAGCCGATCATGGATCTTCCCAGCCTCTTTGGCTACTTTCATGATAGCCTCAATAGCGGGTAGGTCATGGACCGCTTCGATGAGCCCGCCTCTACGTGGCTTCCCATCTGCCAAGTCCTCAAGCAACTGATCGAACTCTTCCTGAGCCTTCTTAGTTAACTTGACCCCCTCACCGACTAGAGTCATCAACTGGTCCACCTCAGTGACTCTCTTATCCATCAAGTCAGCATACTTGGAAAGTGCGGGTGCCTCCAAAGGTGCAGCTAGGCTCCTGAAGATCGGAGCTAGGTACACACACTTGGCCTTGTACCAACGTACCAGCTTTGAGTCATCTTTGAAGTAGCCCGCTACGCTGTCGAAGTCAATCTCTTCAGCATCCGTAAACCAGGTGACATCACTGGCTAGCTTCCAACGGCGCGCTACCGCCTCAACTATGGGGTCCGACATACCTGAGCCACCTAATCAAAGGATCAGATCACCGGCTTGCGCTTGTACCTACTCTTCCGAACCACCGTCGAAGTGCCCCGATCAGGCGGTGCCTCAGACCACCCCCGCACCACTTGGGAGAGAGTACCGTCTCTTTCCTCGATGAGTAGCTTGGCCCCGTTGGCCTCGTTCTCCCTCAAGAACAACTCGGTTCCAATCGCCCTTCGAAGGATCCTCGTTACCGTAGTACCCTCGCGAAGAGCCTGCGCCTTCAACGCCTCGATCTCCGAGGTCAGAACGTTGAACGTAATCTTGGTGGTACCCTCAGGCATCAAGGGGGG
>Ga0184615_10001382_pt1 | contig 13190 bp, 8 predicted proteins | sample PLM4_65_coex_FD_133134 | JGI IMG/M metagenome (GOLD analysis project Ga0184615, IMG submission 133134) | Groundwater sediment microbial communities from an aquifer in East River, Colorado, USA - PLM4_65_coex | ecosystem: Environmental > Terrestrial > Soil > Riparian zone | place: USA: East... | reverse complement strand
CGGACACACCGTCGCGGAGGACGGGCCCTGGACCGACCCGAGCGCCTGCTGGTTCAACGCGCTCTACGTGCGGACGGTCCCGAGCCACGCGATCGAGATGACCGCGGCGTGGCTGCACCGGTCCGTGGACCAGATCCTCTCCGAGCAGCGGATCGCGCGCGCCTCCGCGTCGCGGAAGCGTGCGCTCGCGGCGGTGGTCCACCTCTGTGGGCGCGAGCGTGGCGCGGCGTTCGCCCGGCGCGGGTTCTGGGTGTTGCCCGGGGAGCGCTGCGGTGATCACGACGTCGGCCAGTACCTCCGCCGCGTGGACGCGCTGACGCGGACCTTCGCGCGCATCGCGCGGCGCGACGCCTCGGTCGGCGAAGGTCCGCAACGGGAGCGAGGGCGGTAGCCGGCGCTCAGCTTCGTCCCGAGGGCCGGGCGATGACGTCGCATCGTCCGTTACGCCCCGAGCGCCGGGCGATGGCGTCGGATCGCCCGTTACGCCCCGAGGGCCGGGCGATGGCCCCTCCGCCCGCGCGGAGCGGCATCGCTGCGGACGGACGGGTCGTCAATACGAAGCCGGCGTGCACGCGATGTGACAGTCGGGCGCGCCAGCTCCGCACCGACGCCTGGCCACCTTCCCGCGCGCGACTGGCACATCCGGGCGTGCGCCGGCGGCTGCGCTTCGCCGCCCCTCCGACATCCGGCGCCCGGTCGCGATTTCCGCGGAGCGCGGGAGGACGGGGCCTGCCCGGCCCCCGCGCCCAACGTTGCTCCCACAGCTCCTCGGGTGCGGACTGACGGCCCTTCTGCGGGCTGAGAGGTCCTAGGCCCGCGCGTCCGCGGGCAGGACGCCGCCGAAGTCGGCGAGCCACCGCCCGGAGAGCCCGAACGGCACCAGGATCGCGCCGAAGCGGTCGCCTTCGGCCCACGCCGCGAGCACCCGCGCGTGGAAGCCCGAGCGGTTGCGATCGAGGACCTCGATCTCGAGCAGGGCGCCCTCCCCGAGCGGCGCCGGGCCGGAGATGAGCAGCTGGTGCGCGCCGAACCCGACGGCGGCGTACTCGCGGCCGGCGAGGCGCAGGCGGACTCCCCGCCCCTTCGGCTCGTGCAGCGCCGGCGCGGACGCACCGGCCGCCGGGCCCGATGCCTTGGGCGCGTGCCGCGCGAGCGCCGCGACGTGACAGTCCGCCGCCTCGAGCGCGTGGGCGAGCCGGTCCGCCTCGTCGTCGCGGAGGTCCGCCACCTGGACGGCGTCGAACGGATCGGACCCCTGCGCGAACACCGCGATCAGCGCGTCGACGCTGCGCACCACCCGCGTCAGCGGCGACGGCTCGCCGGGCGCGGCGCGGTCGGCGTGATGCGACGCGATCGCTTCGGCGATGGACCGCGGAAAGCGCCGGCGCTCCGCGAACGCGGAGCCGAGGGCGATGTGCCACCGGTCCGCGAGACGCTCCCAGCGCCAGAGCGGCAGCGCCCGGGCAGGCCGCGTTCCGGCGGCCAGGCGCTCGACGGCCGCGATCGCCGCCACCTCGCCCACGTCGTGGAGCAGCCCGCAGACGTACGCCTCCTCGGCGGGGAGCCCGCGCGCGCGCGCCAGCTCGCGGCAGAGGATCGCCGAGATGACCGACACCCGCCACGCGCGATGGCGCAGGGCGCCGAGCGGACCGGCTGGCGCCGCCGCGCCCTCCCGGGCGAGCGCGCGGACCATCCGCAGGAACGTGGCGTGGCCGACGGCCGCGGCCGCCTCGGGCAGCGAGGCGATCTCGCCACCCGCGGCGTTCGCGGCGGCGAGCAGCTCCGCGGCGATGGCGGGGTCCGCGAACGCGAGCCGCGCCAGGTCGTCGATGCGGAGATCGCCGCCGCGCTCGAGCGCGGCGATGGCGAGCGCAATCGGCGCCGACACCGGCACCGCGGGATCCTCGTGTGAGAGCACGTCGGTCAGCGCCAGCTCGAGCTCGATCATGCCTCCTCGTGAAAGCAAGCATGGTTCCATCCCCCGTCGTCGCAGCGAAAGCGCCCTTTTCCGCACGGAGCGTACGAGCCGCTGCCGTCAAAGGGGCAGCCGTGCACCCTCCGTGTACCCTGTCAGCTCGACATAGCCCTCGCCGATCTGCCGGTCTCCGTGACCCGCGAGTCGTACGGGCCCCTCCCAGTAAGAGAGTCCCGCGAGCGACGACGACCGGTTCTCCGCGTCGCGCACCTCCGGGGTCACTGTGAGGAAAAGTCCGTGGCCGGGAACCGAGACCTCCCATCCCGACGGATACGTGGCTCCGCTTGCCGCGCTGCGCCAGGCGCCGAGCGCACGAACGGACCAGTCCTCCGGCGCGAGCAGCCGGACGCGGCCATCGCGCTCGACGAGGGTGGCGCTCCGCCACGACGCGGCTCCGTCCTTCTTCCGCAGGACGTAGAGCATGAGGTCCCGCCCGTCCGAGAGCCTGAGGCTCCACCAGTCCCAGCCGACCTGGTCGGGGGCGAGCTGCGACGACCCGATCTCCTTGTCCATCCAGCTCTCGCCGCGGACCGCGTGGCGCCGCCCGCCGATCTCGAGCGTGCCGGCGGTGGCGAGACGGGTGAGCGAGAAGTACAGGCTCGCGTACCCTTCCGCCGCGGACTTGCGCGAGAGGCCGTTCGGGCCCTGCAGCGCGGGCGGCTTCCGGGGCCGGAGCGCGAGGTCCAGCGCAAGCCCGCGCTCGGCGTCCCGCATCGCGAGCCGGAACCCGTCGCCGTCGACCCGCAGCTCCCAGCGACCCTCCGTTCCGGGCGGCGCCCGGGCCCAGGCGAGGACCGGATCCGGCTCGGCCGGAAAGCCGCCGAGGAGCGGGACCGCGCGCCAGAGCACCTCGGAGAAGAGGTGCGTTCCGCCCGCGACGTCGGTCACCGCGGCGTGGACCATCACCGCGTCGGAGGCGGCCCACGCCGAGTCGAGCGGCGGCGCCTCGCGCAGGAGCCCGATGCGGAAGAAGGTCAGCTGGAACCCGAACCGCCGCCCCGGCGCGTCGAGCGCCTCGACCGTCCCGGTGAAGTACCACCACTCGTTCCGATATCCGGGGTGCGCCCGCAGGTCCGCGGGGAACGACCAGCGGTGCTCCGCGTCGGCGGGGCGCCAGCCGGTCGCCTGGGGGACCGCGAGGAGGATCGCGGCCGCGAGCACGGCGCCGTTAGAGCGCATCGCGCGAGAGCTCCTGGGCCGGGGTCCGGCTGGCGACGAGCGCCGGGTGAAGGCTCGCGGCCGCGGCGGCGAGCACGATGGCGAGGGCCTGCGCCGCGAGCCGGCCCCAGGGCACGTGCACGCCCAGGGTCCAGCCGAAGAAGGCGGGGTTCACGACGTCCACGAGGACGAGCGCGAGCGCGGCGCCCCCCAGCGTCCCGAGCGCGAGGCCCGCGACGCCGATGGCGAGGCCGCGGCCGAGAAAGATCCTGGCGAGCTGCGGGCGCGACGCGCCGAGGGCGCGGTACAGGGCGAGCTCGCCGCGCCGCTCCCGGGCGAGCACGAGCAACGAGAGCGTCACTCCCGCTGCGGCGATGACGAGCCCCATGGCCTGCAGGAGGCGGGTCACCGCGAACGTCTGCTCGAAGATGCCGAGCACCTCCGCCCGCAGCGTCCGGTTGGAACGGATGAGGAGCGCGTGCTCCCGGAGATCGGCGCGCAGGCGCGCCACCGTCTGCTCGGCGCCGGCGCCGGGGGCCAGCAGGAGGGCGGCGTTCGACGGGGGTCCCGCGCCGAATGCGCGCGCGAACGCGGAGAGGTCCACGAGCGCGGCCCCCGCCTCGCTCCCGTAGTCCCGGTAGATCCCGGCGATCGGGAACGAGACCTCCCCGCCCGGCGCGCGCACGACGAAGGTGCCCCCCGGCGCGAGCCCCGCCTTGCGCGCGAGCGGCTCGGACACCAGCGCGGCGCCGCCGCGGAGCGCGCGCATCGCCTCGGCGGCCTCGCCGGAGACGAGGTCCACACGGCGCTCGCCGCCCGGGATGGCCGCGTCGATGCCGTTCACCGAGACCCGCCGCCCACCGGCGTACGCCTGCACCTGGCGCAACAGCGCGAGGCTCACGAGCCCGGGCTCGGCGCGCAGCCGCGCGACGACCTCGGGGGCCAGTGTCGCCTCGCTCGTGGACCGGCGCCACGACGGCGTGCTGACGTACACGTCGGCCGCGAGCGTCGCGTCCAGCCAGCGCTCCACCGATCCACGGAAGCTCCCGACCATCACGGTGACGCCCACCAGCATCGAGACCGCGACCGCGAGCGCTCCGGCGGCGACCGCGGCGCCCGCGGGCCGCGCGGCGAGGGTGCGTACTCCCCAGCGCGCGCCGATCCGCCGGGGCCGGCCCATCCGCCCGAAGGCCGCGAGCGCAGCGGGTGCGGCGAGCGGCACCGCGACGAGAACGCCGAGGGCGACGGCGAATCCGGAGGCGGGATGCCGGGCCGCCGCCGCCCAGACCGCGAACGAGACGGCGACCGCGCCGACGCCGAGCAGGGCGAGGCGCCCCGCGTTCGCGCGGGAGCGCTCCTCCACGCCGAGCGGCGACAGGAGCGCGCGCGGGTCCTCCCGGCTCGCGTCGAGCGCCGGCAGCGCCGCCCCCGCGAGCGCACCTCCGACACCGGTCGCGATCGCGAGGAGCGCCACGCCCGGGCCGAGCGTCACCTGCTCCACGCCCTCGAGCAGGTACAGCGTCCGCAGCGTGCCGCTCACCGCGGCGAGGTTCGCCCGCGCCGCGAGCCAGCCGAGCGGGATGCCGAGGGCGGTCCCGGCGGCGCCGAGCGCGGCCGCCTCCGCGAGGACGAGCCGGAGCACCTGGCCGCGCGTCGCGCCGACCGCGCGGAGGATGCCCAGCTCCTCGCGCCGGCGCGCCAGCGATGCACGCACCGAGCCGTGGACGAGAAAGCCGCCGACGAGGACCGACACCAGCGAGAGCGCCGTCAGGTTCAGACGGAACGCGGCGAGGAGCCCCGCCGCCTCGACGGTGCGCTGCTCGGGGCTGGCGATCCGGGCGCGATCCCCGAGCTGCCGCGAGAGACGATCGGCGAGCGCCGCCGGCTCCACTCCGGCGCGAGCGACGACGTCGATCTGGTGGATCCGCCCGCGGACCCCGAGGAGCCCTTGCGCGTGGGCGAGGTCCATGACCGCGAGGCGGCGGCTCGCGAGGGGCGCGGCGCGGCGCAGATCCACCAGCGCGCCGACGGTGAGCGTCGCGCGGCGGGACCCCAGCGACACGCCGATCCGCGTCCCCTCCGCCCACTCCATGTCGCGCGCCAGCTCCGGCGTCACCGCCACCCACCCGGGCGACCCGAGCACCTCCGGGACGCGCGCAGCCGGGAGCGCCCAGGCCGTGCCCGCCGCAGAGAGCAGGTCCGCGCCGACGATCTCGAGCCCCTCCCCCGGGCGTCCGTCGAGCGCGGCCTCCGCGCGCCAGAGCGGCACCGCCGCCTGCACGCCCGGCACCGCGAGCACCTCGGGGAGCAGCCCCTCGTCGAGCGCGCCCGCCCATCCGAGAACGGTCAGGTCGGCGTGGCCCGAGACCGCGCGCACCGTCCCGGCGAACGCGCCCAGCGCACCCTGGTTCAGGAGCTGGATGGAGAGGACCGAGGCGACGCCCATGGCCACCCCCGCGACGGCGAGCGCGAGCAGGAGCCGGCCCGCGCGGACCTCCTTCGCGGCCGCGCGCAGGAGGTACGCCCTCATCGCCGCCGCTCCAGCACGCCCGAGTGAAGCGTCCAGAGCGTATCGGCGGCCGCCGCGAGCTCGGCGCTGTGCGTGACGTACAGGACGGCGCTGCGCTCCTCTCGCGCGAGGCCGAGGAGCAGGTCCAGCACCGCGCGACCGCTCTCCTCGTCCAGGTTGCCGGTCGGCTCGTCCGCGAGGAGGAGGCCTGGGCGCCGGAGCAGGGCGCGGCACAGCGCGACGCGCTGCATCTCTCCGCCCGAGAGCTTCTGCACCGCCTCGTCGGACCTCGCGGCGAGCCCGACGCGCTCGAGCAGCTCCCGCGCCCGCGCTTCCGCGGGCCCCGGCGGGTCGCTCGCGACGAGCGCGGGGACGAGCACGTTCTCGAGCGCCGAGAGGTGCGGCAGCAGGTGGAAGAACTGGAACACGAGCCCGACCTGGTCGCGCCGCAGCCGCGTCCGCTCGCCGTCCGACAGCGCCGAGAGCGACCGTCCGAGGAGGAGGACCTCGCCGCTCGAGGGCGCGTCGATCCCCGCCGCGAGGTGGACCAGGGTGGACTTCCCGGAGCCGCTCCGGCCGGTGACGGCGACGACCTCTCCAGCCACGACCTCCCCGGTCGCGTCGCGGAGCGCCTGGAGCACCGCCCCGCCGGCGCTGCGGTACTCGCGGGAGACGCGGCGGAACGCGAGGACGGGGTCGGCCACGGGGTCGGACATGCCGTGCGCACCGGCGCGCTTCAAGGAGTTCTCGCCCGGCGGCGGCCACCGGCGAGGTCCGCGGCCGATGGACGCGGCGCACCGCCGATGGTAGCACCAGGCGGCATGGCCTTCGCTCCGCGCTGGCTCCGGCTGCTCGTCCCCGCCGTGGTGCTCCTGGCGCTGGTGGGGCTCATCGCAGCCGTCGCGCACTTCGGCAGATCGCGGTCCGGTCGGCCCACGCGGGCCGCGGACGCGGCGCGGCGCGCCTCGCTCGCGCCGCCGGATCCGTTCGGTGGTCCCCTCCGGCCTGCCCCGATCGTGTCGCGGGGCCGCCCGGTGGCTGCGAGCCGCCCCGGGGCAGAAGTCCTCGTGGATGGCGTCTATCGTGGGCCGGCATGGGCGGGCCGCGTGCCGAGCGATGAGGCGCCGGCGTGGGTGGCGATCCGGATCGGGCGCGGGCCGCGCCGGGTGCTGCTCTCCTGGACCTCCTCGCACAACCACGACTACCGCGACCTCTTCTACGGCGCTCCGGTCGACTACCGCGTGGAGACCTCGGCGGACTCGACGAACGGAGCGGACGGCTCGTGGCGTACCGCGGTCGCCATCCGGGGCAACCCGGTCCGCTCTCGCGCGCACGCGGTGAACTTCGCCGGACAGCGCTGGATCCGGATCGTGGTCACCGCGCTCGCGCCGGAGCGCAACCCCTGGGGCCTGTTCCTCGACGAGATCGACGTCCACGACCTCTCGCTCGGCGGCGATGACGTATGGGTGTTCCTGGGGGACAGCATCGGCGCGGGGGTGTTCGATCGCGCCCCGACCCACCGCCCCAGCTTCGCGGACCGGATCGCGTCGGCCCACCCCGGGTACGAGCCGGCGATGATCGACGCAGGCTTCTGCCGGGCGCGCACCGGCGAGGTGCTCGCGCGCATCGACGAGGTGCTGGCCTGGAACCCGGAGGCGCGCGTCTTCGCGATCACGATCGGCGCGAACGACCCGGACGCCGAGACGTTCCGGAGGGACCTCGACGCGCTCATCGCCCGCATCCAGGCGGCGGGGAAGATCGCGATCGTGGCCCACCTCCCCTTCCAGACGAAGTACGGCGAGGACTTCGTGGCGCCGAAGAACGGCGCCGTGGACTCGGTCGCGGGGGCGCGCAAGCTCCTCCCCGGGCCCGACCTGTACGCCTCGTTCCGCGCACGACCGGACCGGCTCGCCGACGGCCTTCACCCGGACGCCGAGGGGTCCATCGAGATGAGCCGCCTCTGGGCCGAGGCGGTCGCGCCGCTCTACCCGCGCTGACCGGGGGGACGCTCGCGTCACTCCGCCATCGCGGACAGGTCGCCGGGGTCCTCCCCCATCTCGACCGCCTTGAGGTAACGGCGCATGAGCTTGCCGGAGCGCGTCTTCGGGACGGCCGTCCGGATCTCGATGTCGGAGGGAGTCGCGATCGGGCCGAGGTCCTGCCGCACGTGGTCCTTCAGCGAGCCGATCAGGCCTGGAGTCGGCTTCACCTCCGGCCTGAGCACGACGAAGGCCTTGATCCGCTCGCCCTTCACCGCGTCGGGGAGGCCGACCGCGGCGCTCTCCGCCACGGCCGGGTGGCGCAGCAACGACGACTCGACCTCGGCGCTCGCGATGCGGGTTCCGGCGACCGTCATCATGTCGTCGGCGCGCCCGAGCATGGCGAAGTACCCGTCGGGATCCTTCACCACGACGTCACCCGCCGCGTACACGCCGGGGATCTGGGTCCAGTACGCCTCGTACCTCGCGTGATCGCTCCAGACCGTGCGCAGCATGTACGGCAGCGGCCTGCGCAGCACGAGCAGGCCGGCGGTTCCGGCCGGCACCTCGTTGCCGTCCCGGTCCACGACCGCCGCGTCCACGCCCGGGAGCGGCTTGCCGACCTTGCCCGGGCGCGCGTCGAACGTCGGCAACGTCCCGAGCACCGGCGCCGCGATCTCCGTCTGCAGGAAGTTGTCGAGCACCATCCCGCCCGACTGGCCGACGACGTGCTGCGAGGCCCATCGCTGCGCCTCGGGATCGAGCGGCTCGCCCGCGCAGCCGAGGATGCGCAGCCGCTTCAGATCGTGCCGGGCGGGCGCGTCGGCGCCGTGGCCCATCCAGATCCGCACCGCGGTCGGCGTCGTCAGCATCACGTCGATCCCGAAGCGCTCGCAGAGCTCCCACGCGACGTCCGGCGACGGGTGGTCGGGCGCGCCCTCGCGGCAGAACACCGTCGCCCCGATGGAGAGCGGTCCGTACACCAGGAACGAGTGCCCGAGGATCGAGCCGATGTCCGCGGTCGACCAGGTGATGTCGCGCTCGCGGATCTGGAAGAACGCGCGCGCCAGGTACGTCGTCCCGACGAGGTACCCGCCGGTGCTGTGCACGATGCCCTTCGGCTTCCCCGCGGCGTCGGAGGTGTAGAGGATGAAGAGCGGATCCTCCGCGTCCATCGCCTCCGGCGGACAGTGGATCGGCTGCCCCTGCTGCACGCCGTAGAAGTCGTGCTCGCGGTCCGACTCGAACGCGAAGGGCGCGTCCCCCCGCCGCGAGCCGCGGCGGTGCACCACGATGTGCTCGACCGAGTAGAGATCGCGGACCGCCTCGTCGACGCTCGGCTTCAGGGGGAGCCGCTTGCCGCGCCGGAACGCGAAGTCGGAGCAGACGACCACCTTCGCGCCGCAGTCCTCGATGCGCCTCCGCAGCGCCCGGGTGCCGATCCCCGCCGAGACGACCGCGTGGATGGCGCCGATCCGCGCGCAGGCGAGCATCGTGAGGACGCCCTCCGGCGTCGGCGGCATGTACACGACGACGCGGTCCCCCTTCCTGACGCCCAGCTTCCGGAGCGCGTTCGCGAGCCGGTTCACCTCGCGGTAGAGCCGGTTGTACGTGTACGTGTGCTCCTGGCCGTCCTCACCCACCCAGATGAGCGCGGCCTTGAGCCGCCGATCGCCGAACGTGTGCCGATCGATGCAGCTCGACGTCGCGTTCAGCGTCCCGCCGACGAACCACTCGTGCCGCGGCGGGTCGAAGCTGAGCACCCGGTCGAACGGACGCATCCAGTCGACGAGCTTCGCCTTTTCGCGCCAGAAGCCCTCGGGATCCTCCGCGGCGTGCTGCCGCTCGATGACGTCGTTCGGGACGTGCGCCTGCCGGGCGAGCCACACCGGGGCGGGGGTGCTCCGGTCGTCGTCGCGCAGCGCCCGGATGGCCGCGCGCTGCGCGTCGGTGAGCTCGGGGAGCTTCTCTTCGGACATGGCGAGGACCGGCGCATGCTACCCGAACGGGCGGGAAGCGGGGCGAGCGGAACGGGCCGGGTCAGGCGCGGGCCGCGTACCCGGCGCGCGCGAGCACCGCCGCCTCGTCGAACCACAGGCGGCGCGCGAGCTCTGCCGCGGTGTCGCGGTCGAGCGTGACCCGCGAGGACCCCGCCCAGTCCCACACCCGGTTCTGCGCCTCCCAGAGATCCAGCCTCAGTCCCAGCCGCTCCGCGAGCGCGAGGATCGCGACGCACTCCGCGGCCCGCGCGGCGGGGTTCCTGCCCGCGACGAGCGCGGCGAGCTGATCGAGCACGAGCGCCTCGACCCGCCGCCGCACCGGGGCGAGCCGCAGGTGCGCGTCGAGCCGCCGCGCGAGCGCCACCAGCTCCCCGAGCTCCCGCTCCGCCGTGGCGATGTCGATCGTGCCCAGGCGCGCCCGATCGAGCGCCGCGAGCAGCCGCGCCGTGATCGTCACGTCCGCCGCGACCCGGAGCGGCGCGGGGACGGGCGAGTCGATCTCGCGCAGGAACTCCATCAGCCGACGGTTGTCCTCGAAGATCTCCACGTAACGATCCTCGTACCGCCGCAGCGTCCCCTCGAGCATCGCCTGCGCGACTCGGCGCCGCTCGTCGAGGAACAGGTCGCGGAGCGAGTAGTCGCGCCCGGGGAAGAACCGGTCGATCTCGCGCAGCACCCGCGCGAACGACGCGCTCTCGAACCGCCCGAAGAGCGACGCCTCGACCTCGGCGTGCTGCGCGGGCCCGCGCCAGGGCGCGATGCCGCAGCGGAAGTCCGCGGCGCCGAAGTGAAGCACGCAGGAGAGCACGTCGACGGGCTCGCGCGTCGTGACGCTCTCGAGCTGCATCCGCGAGAGCGTCAGCGAGGCGGGGCCCGACTCCGCTGCGCGGCGGCCGTCGGTTCGATAGCGGTAGCAGAACACCGCGCCCTCCGCGGGCAGCTCCCGAGCCGCGCCCGCGATGGCGAGGTGTGCGGCGATCCCGTCGAGCGTCGCGACGCTGGGCTTGACGAGCTTCTCGTACGCGCGCCGCCCGTCGTGAACGTCCGGCCGGTTCGACGGGGCGCGGGCGAGCGCGTTCTCGAACGCGGGCTCGAGGTCGAGGCCCGTCGCGTCGCGCGCGAGCTGGATCGCGCGCGCCGCGTAGCGGAGCACCTGCACCGTCTCCAGCCCCGAGACCTCCGCGAAGAACCAGCCGCAGCTCGTGAACATGAGCAAGGATTGCCGCTGCATCTCGAGCAGCCGCAGCGCCTTCACCAGCGCATCCCGGTCGAGCGGTCGGCCCCCCTCCCTCCGGAGGAAGTCGGGCGCCTCCTCGCGGGATGGCTCGAGGACCACCTCGACGTAGCGGTCGCGCGTGCGCCAGGGGTCCGGCACGAGCTCGGACATCTCGCGTATGTAGGCCTCGGCGAGCCGGTCGCGGAGCCCCTCCAGCGCAGTGCGGAGCGGGGCGCGCCAGGCCTGGCGCCAGCCGGGCTCGCCGCCGACCTGGCAGCCGCAGTCGCTGCGCCAGCGCTCGACGCCATGCGCGCACGACCACGAGGACCCCTCGACGATCTCCGCTTCCCACTGGGCGGGGATCCGGTCGAGCGCCTGGCCGAGGTTCACGACCTCGAGGTCGGGGCGACTCGCGAGCCGCCGCAACGCCGCCGCGAGCGCCTCGTCTCCGCCCTTCTTGTGGTGCCCGAGGGTCTCGCCGTCGAAGGCGACGGCGAGGATCTCGGGGTGTCCGCGGCCGGGATCGAACCCGCCCTCGAGGCGCCGGACCAGCCGGTCGGGAGAGGAGAGCGCGTCGCCGAAGGCGAGGTCCCGGGCGATGTGGCCGTCGTAGAAGAAGACCACGAGCTCGCGGTCTCCGGCGCGCACGCGGTACGGCCGGGTGGGGTCGAAGCGGGCGCCCGTCGCGTCCTGCCATTCGCCGCCGGGCGGCCGGACCCTGCGGGCCTGGTACGGCGACAGGATCGTGAACCGGATCCCCTCCCCGGCGAGCGCGGCGAGCGTCGCCGCGTCGGCGGCGGTCTCGGGAAGCCAGAAGCCCTCCGGGTCGCGCTGGAAGCGACGCCGGAAGTCCGCGATGCCCCACCGGATCTCGGTGAGCCGATCGCGCGGCGAGGACAGCGGCAGGATCGCGTGGCTGTAACCCTGCGCGAGCGCGTTGCCGTGGCCGCGCAGCTCCAGGCTCCGCGCGTCCGCCTCGACGACGTGCGCGTGGATCTCGGGGCGGAACCGCTCGAGCCACGCCGCCAGGGTCGGGCCGAAGTTGAACGACAGGTGCAGGTAGTTGTTGACGATGTCGACGATGCGGTCGCCCGGCCCCTTGAGGCGCGCTGCCCCGTTCGGCCCGTAGCACTCCGTGGCGATGCGCTCGTTCCAGTCGTGGAAGGGCTCGGCCGAGTCCTGGGTCTCGACCTCCTCGAGCCACGGGTTGTCGCGCGGCGGCTGGTAGAAGTGGCCGTGGAGGCAGAGCAGGCGCATGGCGAAGGATTCTCGACGGCCTCGAAGGGAAACGGGCGCCCCGGGTGGGCACCCCCCGCAAGTTCACATTATGTTGCACCGCGTATGAAGGTGGCGCTCACGATCGCGGGATCGGACTCCGGCGGCGGAGCCGGGATCCAGGCGGACCTCCGCACCTTCGCCGCTCACGGGGTGCACGGGACGACCGCGCTCACCGCGATCACCGCCCAGAACTCGATGGGCGTCGCCGCCTGGGTGGCCCTCGAGCCTGCGATGGTCGTCGCGCAGATGGAGGCGGTCGCCACGGACATGCCGGTCGCGGCGGCGAAGACGGGGATGCTGGCGAACGCCGCCATCATCGGCGCCGTGGCGGACGCTGCGGCGCGGCTGAGGATCGCCCCCCTCGTGGTGGACCCGGTGATGATCGCGAAGAGCGGCGATCGGCTCCTCGACGCCGCCGCGGAGCGGGCCTACGTGGACCGGCTCCTCCCGCTCGCGGCGCTCGTCACGCCGAACCTGCACGAGGCCGCCGCGCTCCTCGGCCGCCCGGTCCGCGACGTCGCCGGGATGCGCGACGCGGCGCGCGAGCTGCGCGCGCTCGGCGCGCGCGCGGTGCTCGTGAAGGGAGGCGGCCTCGCCGGCGACGCGGTGGACGTGTTCTGCGACGGGGCGCGGATCGTCGACCTCACCGTGCCGCGGGTGGATACGCCGAACGTGCACGGCACCGGGTGCACGCTGTCCGCGGCGATCTGCGCCCAGCTCGCCCTGGGCTCGGATCTGCTCGACGCGGTGCGCGCCGCGAAGGCCTACCTGACGGAGGCGCTGCGCCGGTCCTACGCCGTCGGGCGCGGGCGCGGTCTGCCCGACCACATGCACGCCGTTGCGCTGACCCCGCGCTGACGCCCTCGCACGCTGCGATACGCGGAACACCCGCCGTCTAGCGGGCGTAGCCCACGGCGCGGTACACGACCCGTCCCGCCAGCTCGCGCAGCACGTCCGTGCTCCGCGACAGCGCCATCGCGCGCGGGAGCCAGCCCTCTTCCCGGTCGCGCGCGCGGAAGTCCACCGCCAGCAGGTCCGGCTCGATCCCGACGGCGCGGAAGCAGCCGAGCGCGCG
>Ga0184615_10001381_pt1 | contig 13190 bp, 11 predicted proteins | sample PLM4_65_coex_FD_133134 | JGI IMG/M metagenome (GOLD analysis project Ga0184615, IMG submission 133134) | Groundwater sediment microbial communities from an aquifer in East River, Colorado, USA - PLM4_65_coex | ecosystem: Environmental > Terrestrial > Soil > Riparian zone | place: USA: East... | reverse complement strand
GTGGCCCAGGAGCGGCAGCCCGTTTCCCGTCCCAAAGTTTTTTTCGATGACCAGGAGCCCCAGGTCATCCGTGAACGCATTCGCGCCATCACTCAGCGCCGGGCGCGGCTCGGCGTCACCGTCGACCTGCTCGCCAGCGACGCCGACTCGATCGGGGCCACGCTGTCGGCGGTCACCCCCGGCGGTCCGGCGGCCAAGGCTGGCCTCCGCAGCGGCGACATCATCACTCGCATCGACGGCAAGTCGCTGATCGCGACCGACAACACGAGGGGCGGCTCGGATGAATCGCTGGCGGGCGTTCGCCTGATGGAATACGCTGCGCAGCTCAAGCCGAATGTGACCATCTCGATCGAGTACCGGCGCGGCGGCTCGAAGCACACCGCGTCGCTGGTGACCGGCGACGAGCCGCTGCCCATGATCACTCTGGGGCGATTCCCCGACGGCGGTGATTTCGAGCTCAAGGTACCGGGTGGCCTGATGCTGGAGCGCAGCCCCTTTCGCGGCGGCATCAGCCTCGAGGCGGCGCCCGGCGGGACGATGGGGTATGCCTTCGCATTCGGCGGACCCCTCGCCGACCTCGAGCTGGCGCCGCTCAATCCTGAGCTGGGCCAGTACTTCGGCACCACCGAGGGCGTGCTGGTGATCAACGTCCCGAAGGAATCGACGCTCGGCGTTCGTGGGGGCGACGTCATCCTGAGCATCGACGGCCGCAAGGCGACCGGCCCGGTCAGCTTGCTTCGCATTCTCCGCAGTTACGACCCGGGCGACAGCTTCAAGCTCGACATCATGCGCAATAAGACCCGCACGACCGTCACCGGTAAGTTGGAGACCAGGAACAGGGAGTAGCGAAGGGCTGCTTCGATCAGCCCCCCACCGCCCGGTACAATCCCGCATACGCTGTCGCCGCATCGGTGCGTGCCTGGGCCAGTTGATCCTGCGCTTCCAGTTGGGTCCGCTCGGCGTCGAGCACCTGGAGAAAGTCGGCTGCGCCTTCGGTGAAGCGAAGCCGCGCCAGCTCCGCGGCGCGCTCGCTGGCCACCGCCGCCGCCTCGATCTGCACCACCCGTGCCTGGGCACTCCGGTAACGGATGATCGCGGACTCCAACTCCTGCTGCGCCTGGAGAACGGCGAACTCGTAGCGCGCTTGGGCCTCATCCCGGCGGGCGCGTGAGAGATCCACTCCCGCCTTCACCCGGCCGAGATTGAAGAGCGGCCAGGTCACCACCGGGCCGACCGCGTAGCGAAAGCTGCCTCGCTCCCCGAGCGAATCGAGCGCCGTCGCCGAGAATCCGGCGCTTCCCAGCAGCGTAACCCGCGGCAGGTAGTCCGCCTTGACCGACCGCACCAGCGCCCGTTCCGCCCCGAGCCGGCGCTCCGCGGCCACCACATCCGGCCTGAGCCGCACCACTGAGTCGGGGTTCGCGATCTCGATCGTGGCCGGAAGCGCGGGCAGAGGAGCCGCCGCACCCAATTCGCCGGCTGCAATCGCCGGGGATCGGCCGATCAGCACCCCGATCCGGTGTTGAGCCGCCGCGACCCGCGTCTCGAGGCCGGGAATGGTGGCCAGCGTGAAGCTGAGCTGGGCCTGCGCCCGCTCGGTATCGAAGGCAGTACCCCGTCCCGCCTCGAGTCGCTGCCGGGTCACCTCGAGGGTCCGCCGCTGATTTGCCCCGTTCCGCCGCGCGACGTCGAGCTGCTCCTGCGCGCCGCGCAAATCGAAGTATGCCTGGGCCAGATCCGCCAGTAGCACGATCTGCACGTCGCGCAAATCTTCCCGCGCCGCCGCGACGAACCCGCCTCGGGCCTTGAACCCGTTCCGCAACCGCCCGAAGAGATCGAGCTCCCACGACGCGTCCACCCCGCCGTCCCAGATGTCCTGGTCGGGAAACGTCGCCGGGCCGGCGGACGCCACCGAGCGCGGCAACCGCTGCCGGCTGTAGCCGCCGGCAAACGTCACGGTTGGAGCCAGGTCGAGTCCCGCTGCCAATCGGACGGCTCGCGCCCCCTTGATTCTCGCGTCGGCCAGCCGGATTTCCTGATTGGCCAGGAGCGCCTGGTCCATGAGCCGGTCGAGCGTCGTGTCACCCAGCCGGCGCCAGTGGTCGACGGCGACTATCGCCGAATCCCGCGATACCGCCGCGAACGCGGGAGAGGCCCAGAGCACGGCCCCGAGCATGAACGCCTTACGCATGGGCCTGCTCCTCGCCGCCTGAAACCAATGCGGGCGCGTCGGCGCGGCGCCGCCGTTCTGCCAGACTCTGAATCACGACGTAGAACACCGGGGTCAGAAACAATCCGAAGACGGTGACCCCCAGCATCCCGGAGAACACCGCCACCCCCATCGCCCGTCGCATCTCGGCGCCGGCACCCGTGGAGAGCATCAGTGGCACCACGCCGAGAACGAAAGCCATGGAGGTCATGAGGATCGGCCTGAGCCGTATCCGGGAAGCCTCGAGTGCCGCAGCCACGCGGCCGCGGCCGCGCGCCTGCAGCTCCCGGGCAAACTCGACGATGAGGATGGCGTTCTTGCAGGCAAGCGCGATGAGCACCAGAAACCCGATCTGGGTGAAGATGTTGTTGTCGCCCCGCGTGAGCCACACGCCGGCGACGGCGGACAGGAGACTGAGCGGGACGATCAGGATCACCGCCAGCGGAAGGGTCCAGCTTTCGTATTGTGCCGCGAGCACCAGCAGCACCAGCACGATGCACAGCGGGAAGACGAACGCGGCGGTGTTGCCCGACAGCACCTGCTGGTACGTCAGGTCGGTCCACTCGAACCCGACGCCGTTGGGCAGTGTCTCCCTGGCGAGCCGCTCCATTACGGCCACCGCCTGCCCGGAGCTCACGCCCGGCGCGGGGCCGCCATTGATGTCCGCTGCGGGATAGCCGTTGTAGCGGAGGCCGCGGTCCGGACCGAACGACTCCTTCACCGAGAGCACCGACCCCAGCGGCACCATATCGCCACCGGCGTTCTTCACCTTGAGCTGCCCAATGTTCTCGGCCGTGGCACGATAGGGCGCATCGGCTTGGACGATCACCTGATACGTGCGCCCGAATCGGTTGAAATCGTTGGCGTAGACCGAGCCGAGGTAGATCTGCATGGTCTGGAACAGATCGGTGAGCGAGATCCCCTCCCGTTTGGCTCTTTCCCGGTCCACGTCCGCATAGAGCTGGGGGACATTCACCTGGAAGCTGGTGAACAGGCCGGCCAGTCCGGGGGTCTGATAGGCCCGGCCGAGCAGCGCCTGGGTGGCGCTGTACAGCTCGGCTTCTCCGAGACCGGCGCGGTCCTCGAGCTGCAGCTTGAAGCCCCCCACCGTCCCGAGACCCTGGACGGGCGGCGGGGGGAACACGGCGACGAAAGCGTCCTGGATGGCCCCGAACCGCTGATTGAGCGCTCCCGCGATGCCGAGGCCGGTTTCCGCCTTGCCGTGGCGTTCCTCGAACGGCGCCAGACCAATGAAGACCAGCCCGGCGTTGGACGAGTTGACGAATCCGTTGATCGAGAGCCCGGGAAACTGGATCGCGTTGGCCACGCCGGGCTGGGTACGCGCAATGTCGCTCATGCGTCGGAGCACGGCGTCGGTTCGATCCAGGGTAGCGGCGTCAGGAAGCTGCGCAAACGCGACGAGGTACTGTTTGTCCTGCGCCGGCATGAAGCCGGTCGGCACTCTGGTGAACGCAAAGATGGTGAGCGCGCCAAGGCCGGCGTACACGGCGAGTGCCGCACCTCTGCGGTCAATGGTCCGGCCAACCGCGCGGCCGTAGCTCTCCGATCCTCGAGCGAAGAGGCGGTTGAAGGGCCGGAAGATCCAGCCGAAGAGCCGGTCCAGCACCCGGGTCGGCCGGTCAGGCAACGCGCCGTGCGGTCGAAGCAGGAGCGCGCTCAACGCGGGAGAGAGGGTGAGCGAGTTCACGGCGGAGATCACCGTCGAGAAAGCGATCGTGAGGGCAAACTGGCGGTAGAACTGTCCGGTCAGGCCGCTCACGAAGGCTACCGGCACGAAGACCGCGCAGAGCACCAGGGCGATGGCGATGATCGGCCGGCTTACTTCCTCCATGGCTCTGTAGGAGGCTTCACGAGGTGGCAGACCCAGCGCGATATTTCGCTCGACATTTTCCACCACCACGATCGCGTCATCCACCACGATGCCGATGGAGAGCACCAGCCCGAAGAGCGAAAGCGTGTTGATCGAGAACCCGAAGGCGAGCATGATGGCGAAAGTGCCCACCACGGAGACCGGGACCGCCACCAAGGGAATGATCGAGGCGCGCCAGGTTTGCAGGAACAGCACGACCACGATCACCACCAGGAGGATCGCCTCGAAGAGGGTCTTCACCACTTCGCGGATCCCGTCCCGGACGTTCATGGTAGGATCGTAGACGATCTGGTAGTCCACCCCCGCGGGAAAGTTCTTCTTGAGCTCCTCCATCGTCGATCGCACGTCGCTCGAGAGCTGGAGGGCGTTGGAGCCGGGTGCCTGGAAGACCGGAATCGCCACCGCTTCGGTGTTGTTGAGCATGGACCGGAGGGCGTAGCTGCCGGCCGCGAGCTCGATCCGGGCCACGTCACGGAGCCGGGTGAGCTCTCCTCCCGAACCGGCCTTGATGATGATGTCCCCGAACTCCTGCTCGTCGACCAGCCGGCCGCGCGCGTTGATGGTGAGCTGATAGGCCACCGGCTCGCGCATCGGCGGTGCCCCGACGATCCCGGCGGCGACCTGCACATTCTGCTCCCGAATCGCTCGTACCACGTCACCCGCGGAAAGCCCGCGGCCCGCCACCTTCTGGGGATCGAGCCAGATCCGCATGGCGTAGTCACCGCCCCCGAAGATCAGGACCTGACCCATCCCCGGGATCCGCGCCAGCACGTCCTTCACCTGGAGCAGCGCATAGTTTCTGAGATACACCATGTCATAGCGCTGGTCGGGTGACACCAGGTGCACCACCATCGTCAGGTCAGGCGAGCTCTTGACGGTGGTCACCCCCAGCTGGCGGACCTCGTCCGGCAGCCGGGGAAGCGCCTGGCTGACCCGGTTCTGCACTTGCACCTGCGCCAGGTCCACATCGGTCCCGATCCGGAAGGTCACCGTCAGCGTGAGCACGCCGTCCGACGTGGCCTGTGAGGACATGTACAGCATGTTCTCGACGCCGTTGATCTGCTCCTCCAGCGGCGTGGCGATCGCGGCGGACAACACCCGCGGATTGGCCCCCGGATACACCGCCCGGACAACGATGGAGGGCGGGACCACCTCGGGATACTCGCTGATCGGCAGCGCGAACATCGCAATCCCGCCGGCGAGAAAGATGACGATCGACAACACGGCCGCGAAGATCGGCCGGTCGATGAAGAATCTGGAGAAGCGCATCGGTCAGCGTCTCACGATGGCCCGGGCCGAATCGGGCGTCATCGCCGTCACGGTCGGGGTGATTTTCATGCCGGGTCGAACCCGCTGGAGTCCGTTGATGACGATCCTGTCGCCGGGTGCGAGTCCCCCGGTCACGATGCGGAGCCCGTCCACCAGGCGGCCGAGCTGGACCGGGCGGTAATCCACGGTGCTGTCCGGCTTGACGATCAGGACGAACCGCTTGTCCTGGTCGGTGCCGATTGCGCTGTCGAGAATCAGGGTGGCCCGGTAGCGGCCGCTTCCGACCAGCTTGAGGCGGGCAAACAGCCCGGGTGTGAACAGCCGATCCCGGTTCGAGAAGACCGCTCGGGTGCGAATCGTCCCGCTGTGCGAGTCGAGCTGGTTGTCCAGGAAGTCCACATATCCCTGGTGGGGGAACTCGCCGTCTTCGTTGGCGAGTCCGAGGTGTACCGCGCTCTTGGCCACGTGCGAGCTCTGCCGCAAGCCGGCGCGGGCGAGCGCGCCATACTTGAGGAAGCTCTGCTCGTCGCTGTCGAAATACACGTAGATCGGATCGAGGGAGACGACGGTGGTCAGCAGAGTGGCGCTGGGTGGCCCCGCCTGGACCAGGTTGCCCTCGGTCACCATCGCATTGCTGACCCGCCCCGAAATCGGCGAGCGCACCCGGGTCCACTCGAGATTGAGTCGTGCCATGGATACCGCGGCCTCGGCGGCGCGAACCGACGCACCTCCCTGCGCCGCCGCGCTCACGCGGGCATCGTACTCTTCGCGTGAAATGGCCTGGACGTTCACCAGACGCTGGGCCCGCTCCACTTCACGCGCCGCCAGCGCAGCACCGCTGCGGGCTCGCTCCAGCTCCGCCGCGGCCCGCGCGAGATCCGCCTCGTAGGGTCGGGGGTCGATTTCGAAGAGCACCTCACCCTTGCGGACCTCCTTCCCTTCGGCGAACGTCACCCGCCGGAGGTAACCGGACACCCGGGGGCGAATCTCTACCGCGTCCACCGCCTCGAATCGGCCGGTGAATTCATCCCACTCGGTAATGTCCCGGCTGGACACGTCGGCGACGGTGACGGCGGGGGCCGGCGGAGGAGCCGGCGGCTCGGTGCCGCAACCGGCACCGAGCACGCTGAAGGAGAGAACGCCGAGCACTGCATATAGGCGATGGCTCATTGAATTACGTCGTCCTGGGACGGACGAGCTCCGTTTCGATGGTGAGGGGGCGACTAGAGCTGGAAGCGGTAGCTCAGGCCCGCGGTCCACAGGATGTCGGCCTGGGTCTTGTCGAATCCGAAACGCTCGAGCTTGTACGCGGACGCCACCCCCTGGGCGAAGAGGCCAACCCCTGAGCGAGTGACATACTCGAGGCCGAGTCCGCCACGTCCCGCGAACTTGGTGAATCGGGAAAACGTCCCGTCCTGGGTATTGTCCACCGTGACCGCGCCCGCGCCCAGCAGGAGGTAGGGAGCAATCCCGCTGGCCGTCGGATAACGGAGCTGGACCTCGCCGCCGTAGAAGTACTGAGTCAGCGTCTGATTATTGAGGCTGCCGGCTCCGACTCCCTCCACCTCCGATTTCGCGATATCGAACGTGCCGCGCACGCCGACGTACTGATTGATCTGGAGCCCCGCGCCTCCGCCGGCCGTCCACCCGGTTCGAAACTTGGCGGTTTCGGCCTGATTGAGATCGGTCAGCGCCGAGTTGCCGCCTCCCTGGCCGAAAATGACGATGGCCGGGCGTGACCCGGTTGAGCCCTGGGCGGCAAGGGCGACGGGGATGACGAGCGAGAGCGCGAGTGCGGCGATTGACTTGGCGGTGCGGGTCAACATGACACTTCCTCCTGAAGAATCGGCCCCGAATTGGATCTCCAGGGGCCGGGCGGGTGGCCGGAGCACTGGAGGGGTCGTGCGCGAGATCATTCCCGGCTGTCTCAACAAACCTACCGGTCGGTACGTAGTGTATATACCGACTGGTAGGTATGTCAATAGGCCGGAAATTACGCTATATTCCGGCTGGTCGGTCGGTAGGGCTCAACGCTGGGGGACAAAATGGAGATCGAGGAAGGTCGGGCGCCTGCATACACGATGGGGGAGCCAGAGCAACCGACCGAGACAAGGCACAGAGAGCGACTCACGCCGGAAGAGCGCCGCGACAACCTGCTCGATGCCGCCCAAGCGGTCTTCTCGGAGCTCGGCTTCGAACGGGCGACCCTGAATGACGTGGCCGACCGGATCGGCGCCACGAAAGGATGCCTGTACCACTATTTCGAGTCGAAGGAAGAGCTGCTGCTCGAGTTGGTGAGGGATCGAAAGTCCGCCATCATGGCCGGGGCGGAGGAAGCCATTAACTCAGGCGGCGGGTCCCGGGAGGAGCGGCTCGAGCACGTGCTCCGGAGCATGTGGCAACACCTCCAGGAACCCGGTCAGATCGGGCTGGCCGCCTTGACCCTCAACCAGGTGTCACGGGTGCCGGAACTGCGGCGCCTTCTGGTGGAGGAGGTCATTCCCCAAAAGCAGCAGACGCTCGAACGAGCGCTTCAGCGGGACGGCCAGGATGATGCCGGCTCCGTCGAGGCCAAAGCGGCAGCGGTCGTTCTTCCGTGCATGATCCTCGGCGTGGCCCTTTGCGAACACCTGCTCGGACGGAGCGATGCTGCCGGACTGACGCAGGAGCAGCTCGGAGAGGCGGTAACGCGCGTACTGCTGCACGGCGTCAAATAGGCGCGAGCCGCGGCGGCCTTCGTCCCCTGCGGCTCCCGCCCGAAAAACCGAGTGACGCCGCCAGGCGGCTGGCAGCCTCTGCGAAAGGCGAGCGGTAGGCGGGATTGGCCGTGTCGATCGTGCTCGCCGCCATGGCGACGAGATCATCGAGGGTGACGGAAAGCTCGGGCGAGACCAGGCCCCGGTCGCTGGTGATGATCTGAATCGCCCCGGGATCGCGGGCGAAGCGACGGGCATAGGCGAGTTTGCCCCGGAAATAGAGCCCGCTCAGGAAGGAAAAAACTTCACCGATCGGTGCCCCGGCGGGCGAGTGGACCCGGCGCGCGAGCTCGAAGGAAGCCCGTGGCAAGAGCAGCAGGCGGGCCCGCTGTCCGGATGTGCTGGCGGGAGAGAGCAGAAATATCGATCGCAGGATGCTCACTGCTTCATAGACGATCGGTGCCGCGAAGGGAAAGACAGCGTGGTTAGATTCAGGTCGCCTCGCCTTCCCCTTCGACTGCCCGGGTGACCGATGAACCGGATGGCTCGCCTTCCCGCGCTGGCCGTGGCCGCGTGGCTGGGCTCCGCAACGAGTCCGCTACCCGCCCAGGGACTGCCGCCCTACTCGTCGATGAATCCGATGGTGCAGCGGCGCACCGGGCTCGTGACGATTCCATGGGTCGAAGCAGGGAAACGCTGGCGGGTGACCTGGCTTACCGACTACGCCAGCACGATCGAGTACACCGACCTGCCGGCGATTCAGTACGTACAGGACGCGGAGCTGTTGCGTCTCGAGCTGATCGCGACGCGAGCGATAGGGGGCCGGGGATTCGTGCTCGTCGCGGGGAGTCTGCAGGGCGCCTACCACGGATTCCTCGACGGGTTTCTCGACTGGTACCACGATTTCACCGGTTTCGAGGTCGCGGCGCGGAAGCTCCGACCGAAAAACGAGTTCGCCTACCAGGTCGCGCTTGCCGGTCGCCAGCCAATGGAGTATTCGCCGTCATCGGCGTTTCTGGGCGACGTGCGAATCGGGGCCGGGTTCAGGCACTCGAAGCACTGGATGACCGCGTTCTCCGTCACCCTCCCGACCAGCACCGGCCCCGAAGGCTTCCGAAAAAGTGTTCCTTCATTCAATGCGACGACGACGTTGCGAAGCGATTTTGGCGACCGGTTTACCTATGAAGGGACGCTGGGCGCGGGCTACACGGGGGCGCACGGGGACTTGAAGGACCTGCAGCACACCACCTTTCTGATGATCACCCAGGGACTCCGTGGCCGTGTCACCGGCCCGCTCCATCTGTACGCCAATCTCATCTACCACTCAGCGCTCTATCGCGACACCGGGGCCAAGGCGCTCGACGCCCGCGAGCTCACGATCGACACCGGCGGATTCCTCAAGTTCAGGCGCGGCCCCGAGTGGATCCTCGGGCTGACCGAGGATCTGGAGCCTAGCGGCCCGGCGATCGACGTGGCCTTCAGGTTTGGGGCGCGCTGGTGAAGAGAAACTGCTCCATCTGGTCCAGCAGGTACTGCCGGGCCTTCGGCTCGCGAAGATTGAGGGCGTAGTGATTGATCAGTTGCTGCTGGTACTTGAGCCACTCCGCCCAGCAGACCGCGCAGATCTCGGCGAAGACCCGCTTGCCGAGATCGTTCGGGAACGGTGCAAAGGCCTGGGCTTCACGAGTCTGGCGGCAGCGGAGGCAGGTGAGCGTCGGCATGAGGCAAAATAGCCGCTAACGAACATCCCCCCGCTGCAGCGCCTTCACCCCGCTCCGCGTCCCGAGCCCGGCACCCAGTCCGACGACCGCCGCCGTCACCCCGGTGATCACGACCTTCACCAGCGGAAGCATGGTGAGCGGCATGACCAGAATCGCCGCACCCACCGCGGCCAGCACCGGAGCCACCGGAGACCGGATGGCATCCACAAATCTGAGCCGCCGGCGGACGAAACCGCGCGCAAATCCGAAGGCCAGAATTCCGCTGCCGACCGTCACTGTCAGCGCCAGTATCGCAAAGATGGTATTGAACATGGAACCTCCGAGACTCTTGGTGTTGTGTTTCAGTACGAAACATAACCCCGACAGGTTTCAGCGGAAGCCGGTCACCACCTGAGGGCGCAACTCGCCCACACAAACCCCGATCCGAACGCCGTGAGCACCACCAGATTCCCGCTCGAGAGCCGGCCGGCCCGGACGCACTCATCGAGCGCGATCGGGATCGTCGCCGCGGTCGTGTTTCCGTAGCGCTGGATATTGTTGTGGGTCTGGTCGTCGCGGAGGCCGAGCGTCTTCTGGATCGCCTCGGAGATCCGGAGGTTGGCCTGGTGCGCGATGAGAAGCGTGATGTCTTCCACCCCCGCCCCGACCTTTTCCAGCACCGCACGCACCGATTCCGGCATGCGCACGACAGCGTGGCGGAAGACCTCCCGGCCGTCCATCGAGAGCCAGCACTTCCCCGCGGCAATGTCCTTCGGCCAGTCCTCCAGACGCACCATCGCGCTGGGGCCCTCGGCCCAGAGTTTTTCCGCGTTCTCCCCCTGGCTGTGCAGGTCGAAGGCGGCAAAGCCGCGCCCCGGCTCATCCGTGGCCCCCAACACGACCGCCCCGGCGCCGTCGGCAAAGATCACCGCCGTGTTGCGGCCCTCCGTCGAGAGCTCCATTCGGGTCGACTGGATTTCCTGCCCAACCACCAGGACGCGGCGGAAGGTACCGGTCTGGATATAGGCGTCGGCGACGGAGAGGGCGTACACGAATCCGGCGCACTGCATCCGGATATCGATTGCCGGCACGGTGTTGGTGAGTCCAAGCTCCCGCTGAAGAAAGATTCCGTTGCCGGGGGCGAAATGATCGGGGGTGGAGGTGGCGTAGACGATGGCGTCGATGTCCGCCGGTGCAAGGCCAGCCATGCCGAGCGCGGCCAGCGCCGCCTCCCGGCCCAAGGAGACTCCGGACTCCCCCGGCACGATCCAGTGCCGTTCCTGGATCCCGGTGCGCGCCCGGATCCAGTCGTCCGAGGTATCCATGAAGCGCGACAGGTCGTCATTGGTGACGACCCGTGCGGGGAGGGCGCGACCGGTTCCCAGAATGATGCTATGTGGCATGAGGAAAGCTATCAGCCTTCAGCCGTCAGCTCTCAGCGGCTGACGGGTCCTACTCATACCGCAACGCATCAATGGTATTCAAATTCGCCGCCCGGCGCGCCGGCCACAAACCGAAGAAGAGTCCGACCAGGGCGCTGAAGAGGAAGGCCACGCCGACCGCCGCGGGCGAGATGAAGGTGTTCCATCCCAGGAACTGCGACATCGCTTTCGCGCCGGCCGCTCCCACCAGGACCCCGAGCAGCCCGCCCATCATGCAGAGCACCAGGGCCTCGATCAGGAACTGCAGCATGACGTTGATCTTGGTGGCGCCCAGCGCCTTTCGAATGCCGATTTCGCGGGTCCGCTCGGTCACCGACACCAGCATGATGTTCATGATCCCGATGCCGCCGACCACGAGCGACACCGCCGCGATGCTGCCGAGCAGCATCTTGAAAGTCTCGGTGGTCTGCTGCTGCGTGGCCAGAATGTCCTGCTGGTTCCGGATCTGGAAGTCGTTGTTGCCGCCCGGCGCGATCTTGTGCTCCCGCCGCATCACCCGCTCGATGTCCACCATGCCCTGGTCCAGCGGCACCCCGTCCTTCACCTGCACCGCGATGGAGCGCAGCCGGTCGGTGCCGAACATCCGGAACCGCGCCGTGCCCAGCGGGATGACGATCTGCTCGTCGGGATTCTGGAACGAGCCCGCGGCGCCCTTCTCGCTCAGGATGCCGACGACCTCGAACGGCTGACCCCGGATCTGGATGGTGGTGCCGATGAGCGACACGGGGTTCACCCCGAACATCCCCGGAACCGCGGAGCCGAGCACCGCGTAGCGCTGCCGGGACCCATCGTCGCCCTGGGTAAACATCCGGCCGTGTGTGATGGTGTAGTTCCGCACTCCGGGATAATTCGAGGTAGTCCCCAGGATGTTGATATTGAAATTCCGGTTTCCGTATTTCACCTGCAGGGAGCGCGAGAGCTCGGGCTGCACGGCGGTGAGCAGCTTGGCGTCCCTGCCGAGCGCCGTCGCGTCATCCACCGTCAGACTCACCCGGACGTCGCTCGCCCGTCCGCCCATGAACGACTGGCCGGGATAGACGGTGAGCAGGTTTGCACCCAGCGCCTGGATGCGCGCCTCGATGGCGCGCTGCGCCCCGGTGCCAAGCGCCACTACCGCGATCACCGCGCCGACGCCGATGATGATGCCGAGCATGGTGAGCCCGGCCCGCAGCTTGTTGGACCGGATGCTGGTGAACGCCACCCGGATCGTCTCGCCGATCATCATGGGAGTTATCTCCCGCCCGGCGGCCGTGAGCCGCCGCCGGCCGTAGGCGCCGTCGTGGTGGCCGCGCCGGCCCCGGCCGGACGGGTCGTCGTCGAGGTCATACCCGGCACCGCTCCACCACCGGTCATCTGGGTCATTCGGTTCTTGGCCTCGGCCTGTTGCTGTACCAGGCTGGCGCTCGGCAGGACCAGCACCGAGTCCTGGGCGGTGACCCCGCTCACCACCTCGCTGTAATCGAGGTCGGTCAGCCCGGTGCGGATGTAGACCGGCACCGGCTCGCCGTTCTTGCGCACGAACACGATGTAATTGCCGCCGAACTGGAAGTCGGTTTCGCCGCCGCCCGCGCGGCGGCCGCCCGTTCCGCCCCCGCCGAAGCCACGGCCGCCGCCCCCGGCGCGGAACGCCTGCATGATCTTCTGGAGCTTCGCGTTTTCCGCCTCTGAGAGCTGCCCGCCGCCGAACCGCTTCCGCATCAGGCCCTGCGCTTCGGCCTCGGTCACGCCCTCGGGCAGCGGGACCTCGCGCCCGTCGGGAGTGGTCATCGTGGCGCCGGCCGGCTTTTTCGCGATAGTGTCGACCCGGACCGTATCGCTCCGCGGCGTCTGCGCGGCGAGCGTGGTGCGCATCGAATCGCGGCGCTTCTCGGCGTCGGCCAAGAGAGTTTTCAGCTTTTCCGTGTCGATCCCGAGCACCGTGGCCGCGCTGGCTACGTCGCGCGGCGTTCGGAGCGCCGCGTTCGGCACCGCGAGCACGCTGTC
>Ga0184615_10001380_pt1 | contig 13194 bp, 14 predicted proteins | sample PLM4_65_coex_FD_133134 | JGI IMG/M metagenome (GOLD analysis project Ga0184615, IMG submission 133134) | Groundwater sediment microbial communities from an aquifer in East River, Colorado, USA - PLM4_65_coex | ecosystem: Environmental > Terrestrial > Soil > Riparian zone | place: USA: East... | reverse complement strand
TGGCGAGGTCTGGGTGGCGACGGCGGTCGCGGGCCATCCACCGAAGATTCGCATCGAGGTCTCCGACGACGGCGCCGGCATCCACCCCGACGATCGGGACAAGCTGTTCGTCCCCTACTTCTCCAAGAAAAAGAGCGGCACCGGCCTCGGCCTCGCCATCGTGCAGCGCATCATTTCGGACCACAACGGCCAGATTCGCGTGATGGAGCGGCGTCCCCACGGCACAACGTTCGTCGTGGAGTTGCCGATCGCCCCCGACGCCCGACCCTCCTCTGCCCCGCGAATCTCGGCCGCGACGTAGGAGCCTGTTCAGGAATGCGCCAAATGCAAGGCGGAGTGAGGAATCCCCCCGGAGCGTACTGGGTCGTACGTGAGGAGGGATTCCGAAGCGACAACGCCGCAGATGGCCATTCATGGACGGGCTCCTAGGGGAGACGGCGCGATGGCGGACACGATTCTGTTGGTCGACGACGAAGACAGCATCCTCCAGGCGCTCTCGGCGATCCTGCTTGACGAAGGGTACCGGGTCGCCAAGACCCAGGACGGCGCGCAGGCCGTCAAGTCGGTGACCAAGGACCCGCCGTCCGCGGTCCTCCTCGACATCTGGATGCCGGACCAGGACGGTCTGGAAACCCTCCGGCAGATCCGCGAGCTCGCGCCCGACGTGCCCGTGATCATGATGTCGGGCCACGGCACGATCGAGACGGCCATCAAAGCGATCAAACTGGGCGCGTACGACTACATCGAGAAACCCCTGTCGCTGGATAAGGTGCTCCTCCTGGTGCGGCACGCCGTCGAGACGCGACGCCTGAGCGAGGAGAACGTCCGCCTCCGCGCCACGATCACCCGGCGGCTCGCGTTGATCGGCACCAGCCCGGCGATGACGCGCCTCAAGGCCGAGGTCGCAACCGCCGCCTCGTCCCACAGCCGCGTGCTCATCTCGGGGGAGAACGGCACCGGGAAGGAGGTGGTGGCGCGGTTGATCCACGCCCAGAGTCCGCGCGCCGGGAAGCCGTTCGTCGACGTGAACTGCGCCGCCATTCCCGACACGCTCATCGAGAGCGAACTCTTCGGCCATGAACGCGGCGCCTTCACCGGCGCGACCGCGATGAAACGCGGCCGCTTCGAAGAAGCCGACGGCGGCACGCTGTTCTTGGACGAAGTGGGAGACATGAGTCTGGTCACCCAGGCCAAGGTGCTCCGCGTGCTTCAGGAGCAACGGTTCACTCGCGTGGGAGGGGGCAAACCCATCGAGGTGGACGTCCGCGTCATCAGCGCGTCCAACAAGCATCTGACCGAGGAGATCGCGCGCGGCGCGTTCCGGGAGGACTTGTACTATCGGCTCAACGTCATCCCGTTGTTCGTGCCGCCGCTGCGGGATCGCCGCGGCGATATCCCGGAGTTGGTCGCTCACTTCCTGCACGACATTGCCGCCGAGCAGAGCCTTAAGCCCAAAACCGTTCACCCCCACGTGATCGACGCGTTCATGCGCTACCACTGGCCCGGCAATGTTCGCGAACTGCGCAACACCGTCGAACGCCTCCTCATCATGGTGCCCGGACCAGTGATCACGCCGGATGATATCCCTGCCTTTCTCCAGGACACGGCGACGCCCGTGGTCTCGTCTCCCCCACATGCCGCATCGTTCCGGGAGGCGCGCACCACGTTCGAACGCGAGTTCATCACCCAGGCCTTAAGAGCGCACGAATGGAACGTGAGCAAGACCGCGGAAGCCCTAGGCCTGGAACGCAGCCATCTCCACCGCAAGATCAAACTCCTGGCCATCGAGCTTCGGCCGGACGCATCCCCGCACAGTGGGTAGCGCAACGCCGGAACAGCCAACACCCCCGGCGGTCGACACGACGACGGTTGGCAAGGGCACGCCCCTGACCGTGACTATCGACAAGATGGTGCACGGCGGGAGGGGGATGGGCCGATGGAACGGTCTCTCCGTGTTCATCGGGGGCGTGATCGAGGGCGAAACCGTCGACGCGGTGGTGCACACGGCGCGCAAGGGATACCTCGAAGCCGTCCCCGTCCGGATCGTGACGGCTTCGGGCGAGCGCGTGGAGCCTCCCTGTCCCCTCTTTCCCAGGTGCGGCGGGTGCCAAATCCAGCACCTCGCCTACCGCGCTCAGCTCGAAGCCAAACGCGCGATCGTCGCGGAGTCCTTTCGGAGGTTGGGGCATCTCGCGGTGGACGTTCCACCGCTGACGCCGTCACCGGACGTCTTCGGATATCGATTGCGGGCGGGGCTCAAGGTCGGGATGGTCGGCGGGCGTCGCACGCTGGGGTTCTATGCGTCGGGCAGCCATGCCGTGGTCCCGGTCCCATCCTGCATGGTCCTCCACCCCCGCCTGCAGGCCGCGATCGGGCCGCTCACCGATCTTCTGAGTCGCCCCGATCGTTGGATCGCCGGGATCGAGGAGATCGAGGTGCAGACAACCTCCTTCAGCGAGGAGGTGCTCGTCGTTGTCCGGATGCAACACCTGGATCGTCGCGCGCTCGGCGCGGTGGGACGCGAGCTGCAAGCCGTGCTGCCGTTGCGGGGGCTCATCGCATACGATCGCGGACGGCATCGCTGGGTCGGTGGCTCCGACGCGCTCGAAGAACAGATCGACGCCAGGCCACGATCTTGCGTCACGCTAGAGGGGATCGTGTGCCGGGTGAGCGACCGGACGTTTCTCCAAATCAACGCCGGCGTCAACGCCGCGTTGGTCGCCGCCCTCGTGGAGTGGGCCGATCTGTCCGGCCGCGAACGAGTCATCGACCTCTATGCCGGCTTCGGCAACTTCGGTTTGCCGCTCGCGCGACGGGCAAGCCAGGTCACCCTCGTCGAATCCTCGCGCAGCGCCATCGACGACGCGCGGTTCAACGCCCGCGCGTGTGGTATCTCCGTGCGCGTGGTCGCGGGTCCCGTCGAATCGTGGACCCCGGAAGAGCGGGATCGGTGTCCCGATCTGGTCATCGTCGATCCGCCGCGAGCGGGGCTCTCCCCGCTTGCTCTCGACCGCGTCGTCGCGCTTGGGCCAACTCGCCTCCTATACGTGTCCTGCGAACCCGCGACTCTCGCCCGTGATGCCGAACGCCTTGCCCGATCCGGCTATCGTCTCACGCGCATCCGGGGCTTCGATATGTTCCCCCACACCGCCCACCTCGAACTCCTTGCCGAATTCGCCAGGCCCGTTTCGTCGATTTTGTCTTGACAACCCCCCACGCATGGGATATACATGCGAGCAATTATCAGGGAGGCTCTGGATGCAAAACCGAAATCCTCTCTTCCTCGTCCCAGTCCTCTTCCTCTCACTCTCTGCTCTGCTCGCTTGGGCTCCCCCCGCTTCGTCTTTCGAATTGCACGGGTTTGGCGACGTTCAGTATTATCAGTTCCTCAATTCGGACGACGCGGACGAGAACGGGGCGTTCTTCCTCGGACAGCTCGATCTGTACGTGGCGGAATCGATCGGGCACCGACTCGATGTCTTGACCGAAGTGGCCATCGAGTCGCCCGATGGCGCCGAGTTCGTCGTTGACCTCGAACGGATCCAGATCGGATACCTGTTCTCCGACGCGCTGAAGGTCTCCGCCGGACGCTTCCACACGCCGCTTGGTTACTGGAACACGGCCTACCATCACGGGGCGTTCCTTCACACCACGATCGAACGGCCGCTGTTTGTGCGCTTCGAGGACGACGGCGGGATTCTTCCGGTTCATTCGGTGGGTCTTCTCGCGTCCGGCCGAACGTTCGGAAAGGCCGGCGAGTTGTCGTATGCGGTCCAGTTGGCCAACGGCTCGTCCATCGCGCTGGATCTCGGCGATCCCTTTGCTGGCGCAGATCCCACCGACGACCGCGCCGCGCTGACACCCAATAACACGTCGGACCCGAACCATAACAAGGCGCTCGCTCTCCACGCCGAATTCGCTCCCGCTCAGCTCCCGGCTTGGGCCCTGGGCGCGTCGCTGTTTCAAAGCCGGGTCGTCGGCGAAGGGCTGCCAACCCCTACGCCGGTCGACCTGACCCAGACGATCCTCGGAGCGGATCTGACCAAACGCACCGGCGCGTTCGAGCTGGTCGCGGAGTACTACCTTCTTCGCCACCGCGATCATCTCGGGACGCAGGGGACCGCGACCGATCACCTCTATTACGTCCAGATGGAATATGAAATCGGAGAATGGCTCACACCTTACGGCCGACACGAGCAGATGTCGCTCGATGAACGCGATTCCTACGTCATGGCGCTGGGGTCGGCGGACACCCGGCTGGAGACCTTGGGCGTTCGGGTGCGCGTCGGGGAACAGTCCGTCGTCAAACTCGAGGGGAGATTTGTCGAGACCGACGGCACGAACCACCATCAGGAGTACGCGGCGCAATGGGCCTTCACATTCTGATCACCAGGATTCGACACGGCACGGCGCTGTCCGTGCTGGCGGGAAGCCTCGCATGGGGCGTGTTGTCCTTGAGCTCGCTCTCCGTCGCCACGGCGGCCTCCTCGGATTTGGTCTTTATTGCGGCAAAGAGTTTCCCCGCGGATTCCCTCACTCTTGAAGATATCCAGAACATCTACCTCGGGAAAAAGCGGGTGGTCGGGGGATCGATCGTGGTCGCCATCGATCAGAGCGAAGCGGAACCCATCAAACTCGACTTCTTAAAACGCGTCCTGCACCTCTCGCACGCGGAGTACCGGGCGCAACTCATGAAGCGACGGTTCCAGGAGGGCGCCGTCACACCCAAGTTCGAACCCAGTTCCGTGGCCGTTCTCCGCGCCGTGGTGGAAACCGAGGGCGCGGTGGGGTACGTGTATCGATCCGAAGTCGAATCGAACCCCGACGTCAAAGTGCTGGCGATCGTGCCGACGAACTAATCCGTCCTACGACCCTCTACCGATATCCGCTATTCTGATCCACTTTCGCGAGCAGGCGCTCGCAGACGTCGCGATGCCGGCTGACCGCTCCCTCGGGAAGGCGATCGAACCCCAGTCGCTGTTCAATCGCCGCCAGGACGCTCCGCAGTGTGTCGGGCGGCGCATATTCTTCATCGGCCTGAAAGCGTTTGAACTCCTCCTGCGCCACGCGATCGACGCGGGTGTCGACATCCGTCTGATCATTCGCCTCGTGTAAGGTCACGCTCAGGCTGGTCAGCAACCCTTCCCGGACCGCATTGCTCGACAGCCATTTCTTGGTCAGCTTGGCGTCCAGATCACGGCGCGTCCGACTCATCGTCGATGTCCTCCCTACCTCGCTTGCGTAGCGCAACGCAGGCGCGCCTTACCGCGCCGAGAACCTGCTCCGTGCCACCGGCACGGTATGCAAATCGCCCATCCTCACAGGTGGCGAAGCACTGCGAGACGCTGTTGACCTTCTCAGTCCCTTTCGTCTCCGAGACGTTAGAACGGGGACCACGCCGGCATGCGATCATTGCCCGGGCCCACGGTCAGCCGTTCTTCACCCGTCCCATCCACCCCCATGACATAGAGATGGGTCGACCCTTCACGGTTGGACGCGAACACGAGGTGCCGGCCGTTCGGCGACCACGACGGCGCTTCGTTGTCCCACGCGCCGTCGGTCAACTGCACGCGCTGGGTGCCGTCCGGGCTGATCAGGCACAATTGCAGGTACGCGCCGGATCGGCACGTGTATGCGATCCAGTCTCCCTTCGGGGAAAACGCGGGCGTGGTGTTGTACGGTCCCTCGAACGTCAGGCGGCGCTGATCGCTGCCGTCCGCATTCATCAGGTAGAGCTGGGGAGACCCTCCGCGGTCCGAGGTAAACGCGATCTGGCGGCCGGTTGGCAACCACGAGGGGGACAGGTCATCCCCCGCTCCAAACGTCAGCCGCCGCAGATTGCCTCCCTCGCCGTCGGCGAGATAGAGGTCGAGACTCCCGGCTTGATTCGACGCAAACGTCAAGCGGTCGCCGTCAGGCGACCAGGCCGGCGACATCGTGAGACCGGGTAACTTGGTGACCTGCCATCGCCGGCCGCTCGCGAAGACGTACGAGTAGAGCGCAGGCCGGCCGTCGCGATACGAGACGTAGGTGACGAGCTTCCGATCGGGACTCCAGCGCGGCGTGAGAGTAATCCCGCGATCGCTCGTCACTTTGGAGACTTGGGCCCCGTCGTAATCCATCACGTAGACCTCCGACTTCCCCGTGCGATCCGAGACGAACGCGATGCGGCTCTCGGCGATGCCCTTTTCCCCGGTAAACGCCACGACCAACGCGTCGGCGAACTTGTGCGCCATCGAACGCAGATACGCGGCCTCATCCTGTCCGCGGTACCACTTCTGCACGACGATCGATCCGTTTCCGCCGTCGTAGCCGGATCCCTCCCATAACAGGCCCCCATCACGTTCCCGCGTCAAACGGCCCCACACGACGGCGTCGACGCCGCCCGACGCGGCTTGTTTGATCCGGCTCGCGTCGGGTGGCCCGGCAGGAACCGGTCCCGACAGGGAGACGAGTTCGAAGAGCTGAGAACGTCGCAAATCCGACTCGATGATCGACCGCAGCGTGGCCGCCGAGTTACCGAGCTCCGACGCGGCCTGAACGCCAAGGACCCCAATCGGGATTTTGGCCCCCGTCGAACGACTCAAGCCCAGGTAGACTTCGGACGTGTGGCCGATCCCGAGCCAGACGATCGACAGGACAACCAGAAGACCCCCGGCCACCGCCCGCCGGGCTCCGACTCCTCTCCGCAATCCCACGATCAAGTCGTTACGGAGACCGGTTGGGGTCCAGGAGAAAACTGAAGTGAACCTTCAGGTTCTCTTCGGGATATCCAGGAGGAAGAGGAGGGAACGGCATGGACCTCAGCACCGATCGGAGCGCCGCCTGGTCATAAAACATATTCCCCGAACTCTGGCCGATCTCTGGATTGCGCACGCTGCCGTCGCGGAGAATCATAAACGTCACCAAGACCTCGCGCCCCTCCCCCGACCCGGATCGAGGGGGCGACCAGTTGGCATCCATCTTTCTTACCAGCGCGTTCATATAGTAGGGATACTTCAACGCGACGGCTTCCATCAACGGGGCGACGAGGCTGATCCCCGGATCAGTCGGCTCGACCGCTTTTGCCACCTGCTCGGGAGACGGCTTGGGAGCCGGTTCGCTCTGAGGGGGCGCCATGGGCGTCTCGACCGGATCCGAAGGCAACGACACCGCCGCCGGGCGTGGCCCCTTGATCGGCGTGGGCGCTACCACAGCCTCGACCGGCTTCTTCGGCGCCTTGGTCTTCACGACGGGAGGGGTCTTCTTCACCGGAGGTTTGCGGGGCGGCTCGGGCCGGGGCGCCGGCGTCGCGGGCGGTTCGTGAGTCGGACTGGGGTGTTCGACCGGCAAGCTCACCAATCGGACCTGATAGGCTTGAAGCGGAACCCGGGGCGGCCTCCAACTCGGCCCCCACACGAGACCGACGGCAATCACCACATGGATAACCACCGAGGTGAGGACCATGGGGCGCAACGCCGCATTCGCACCAATCAGTGCCACGCGGCGCCCCGATACGATCCTATCGATGGAATGGCCGATCACGGACGCCGTCAGTCTACCACGACACCAGCCGCTCTCACCGATCCGAATCGGACGCCGGCTCGGTGATCATCCCGAGCCGTTCAATACCCGCTTGTTTGATGGCGTCCATCACCTCCACCACCGTCCCGTACGGCACATCCCGATCGGCGCGAAGGTAGAGCGTGAGGTCGGGACGCGAACGCGCCAATTTGCCGAGGGCTTCCTCCAGCCCAACCCGCGGGACTCGGGCTTTGTCGATGAAGACCGCCCGGTCGCGCGACACCGTCAGCACCACCCGGTCTTCCGGCTTGATCGTGTTCACCGACGAACGCGGGAGGTCAATGTCGATCCCGCGATACATGAGTGGAGCCGTGACCATGAAGATGATCAACAACACCAGCACCACGTCCACCAAGGGCACGACGTTGATTTCGCCGAGGAACCGGCCCGGGTCGCCGCGCCGTCGGTCCGACAGCATCGATCAGGGCCTCAAGTTCCGGGCCACAACCACCCGCTCAACCTCGTCGTGACCTTCAAAGAGCCCGACGAGATCCTGGCGGAAGACATCGAGCTGGGTTGCGTGCCGACGGAGTTGATTGAGGAAGTAATTGTAGGCGACGACTGCCGGGATGGCGGCAAAAAGCCCCGCCGCGGTCGCGACGAGCGCTTCAGCCACTCCCGGTGCAACTGCGGCGATACTCGCCGTGCCTTGGTGGCCGATTTCCTGAAACGCCTGGATGATGCCGAGCACCGTCCCGAACAATCCGACGAATGGGGACACGTTCCCCACCGTGGCCAGCGCCGCCACATATTCCTCTTCGAACAAGAGTTGACGCTCGGAGACTTGGCGCAGCCCACGTTCCAGCCGACGCAGCCCATCCGCACCTCGCCGCCCCGAGCCTTCCATCGGCCCGTCGGCGGGCAGCGTCGTTCGATACGCTTCCACAAAGAGCTCGGCCAACGGGCTCTTCCCGATCGTCGCCGCCCGTCGGCGGATCTCTTTCGGATCATCAAGGGCCTCGTACACGCCCAGGAAACGCCGGTCCTGCGAACGAATCGTTCTGAACAGCTTCAGTTTGTAGAGGATAATTGCCCAGGAGAAGATCGACAGGAGCAGGAGGAGAACCAGGACGGCTTGGCTGATCGGACTCGCCGTTCCGATCAGATCGAAGACATCGGCTCGTCCCGTCACGCGGATCTCGGGGATCGAAGGATTAGAAACCGCAACGTCAGCAACGTCTGAGTATTCGGAAGTTGGAGCCTGTTCAGGAATGCGCCAGATGCAAGGCGCCGGCGAGCACCCGGACCGGAGCGTACTGTTCCGTACGTGAGGACCGGATGCGCAGCCGGCAACGCAGCAGATGGCCATTCATGGACAGGCTCCTCATTGCGCCCAGCAAGCTCGGAATGGCGGGGCCGGCGGGGCTCGAACCCGTGACCTCCGGCGTGACAGGCCGGCGTTCTAACCAGCTGAACTACGGCCCCGCTGTCATTCCAACACCTTGCCGATCGCGTGCAGATCATAAACAATCTCGATTCCCGGTACGGCACGTCGGCGGCAAACGTCGATGATCGCCACAGCCATACTCGTCTCACAGCCCCCGGCCGGCCCACCGGCCTTGCCTGCGCTGAGCCGGCGCGGAATTAGGCGGAAGGCGGATCGAACGCCTGGCCTCTGCCTTGTAAGGGCAGCGCTCTCCCATCTGAGCTATCCGCCTGATGGGGACGACATCCGTGGCTGCTCGTTGGGGCTGCGGACGTTTCACATCCCACGCTGTCTCGGCGCTTGGAACCGCGCCCGCGTGGCGCTCGGCAATTTCGTGCGGCACGAGGCAATGCGTTGCGACGCGTGAAAAAACTGCGTAGAATATAGCAACCTGGATCAATCATTGTCAACGAAAAAGCTGAATTGCGCCGAGGGCGCAAACTCAAAATCGCTCGTTCCTTGCAGCTCGCGCAGCAACCCGCATTGCGCCGAGGGCGCAAAATCAAAACCGGTTCTTCCTTCCGGGTGGCGCAGCAAGCCATATTGCGCCGCGCTGCTGCTCATCGCGGTGTGGGGAGCGGCGTGCACCCCGGCTCCCGGAACGAAACCCGCGGCCCGGTGGACCAACTTCGAAACCGGGGCCAACGTCAAGACGATCGCCCTCGATGGTCGGTACCTGTGGCTCGGCCTGCCGAGCGGCGTCATCCGGTACGACTCGACCACGCACGATACCCACGACATCTATACCGCTCAGAGAACGACGGGCGGGCTGCTCAGTAACGGGGTGTACACGATTCGGATCGATCCGCAAGGCCGGCCTTGGATCGGCACCTACGGCGGTGGGTTGTCGCTCCTCGACGGCGACCGCTGGCTCACGTACACGCCGTACGGAGCCGGGCGCGTCGCATCGTACGGCAGCGACTGGACCCGCTATTCGCCTGGTCGAGGGTTGGGCGATCTGTGGGTGTACGACATCGCCTTCGACCACAATCAGACGATGTGGGTCGCGACCTGGAAGGGCCTGAGCCGATTCGACGGCGTCGGGTTCACGACGTTCACCGTGGACGACGGCTTGGTCGATAAATGGGTCTACGCCATCGCGGTGGATCGGGACGGCTCGCTCTGGCTCGGCACCGAGGGAGGGGTCAACCGATTCGACGGCACACATTGGACGAGCTATACCCATCGCGACGGACTGGGGGCCGATCCGAGTCGCCTTCCGGCGCGTCAACCCGTAGAGCCGCCCAGCCCTCATCACACCAAGGACGACAAGGCCATCACCCAGGCCAACCCCAATTACGTCCTCGCGATCGCTCTCGACCGGGATGGCCAGAAGTGGTTCGGGACGTGGGGCGCGGGGTTGAGCCGTTTCGACGGCACGCGCTGGACCACGTATACCACGGCGGAGGGCCTGGGGGGCAATTACGTCCACACCTTGGGGATCGATCGCGACGGGCTGCTGTGGGCCGGCACCGACGGTGGGGCGAGTTGGTACGACGGCCGGCGGTGGCGCACCTACACGACCCGCGACGGGCTCTTGGACAACAACGTGTTTTCGCTGGCGTTCGACGAACACGGCACGCGGTGGTTCGGCACGTGGAAGGGCCTGAGCAAGCTGGAGATCGCCCGCGGCAAGCCGGGAGCTTGAGAGGCGCAATGCGGGTTGCTTCGCCACCTGAGGGGTACCCTTCGGCACATGTGCATCCCGCGCCCGGGCCGGGCGCGGTGCAGGTTGCTTCGCCACCCGTTCGGCGCACTGCGGGTTGACGCTGGTTTTCATCGCGTGATAAGGTAATCGCCTTTCGATGAGAATCATTGGGGGACGCATGAAAGGGCGCCGATTGCGGGCGCCCAAGGGGTACGATGTTCGACCGACGTCGGACAAGGTCAAGGGAGCTCTGTTCAACATTCTCGGGCCGCGCATCGAGGGGGCCACGATGATCGACCTGTTCGCGGGGACCGGGAGCGTGGGTATCGAGGCCGTCAGCCGTGGCGCGGCCCACGTTCTCTTCGTCGAGGACAATCCCCAGGCCCGCGCGGCCTTAACCGCCAACCTCGCGGCGTGCGAACTGTCCGAACAAGACGCCACCGTGTGGACGAAGGGCGGCGTGGCCGGCTTGCTGGGCCATCTCAAGCGGAATTCCGGGCTCACCTACGACGTGATCTTCGCGGACCCGCCGTATCATCGGCCCGAACCCCTTCGCTTGCTGCGGGGGTTCCTCGCGGGCCTCGCCCTCGCGCCAGGCGGCTGGCTGGTGATCGAACACGCCGAGGACACGCCGCCACCGCCGCCGGTCGCGCCCGTGAGCCACGTGAGAGACTACCGGTATGGCGACACCGTGTTGGCGGTCTACACCAAATCGGAGCCGCCGTGAATCGGATCGGGGTCTGCCCAGGCACGTTCGATCCGATCACCAACGGTCACCTCGACATCGTGAGCCGGAGCCTCAAGTTTTTTGACACGGTCATCGTCGCGGTCGCCCTCAACCCCCAGAAGACGCCGCTCTTCAACGTCAAGGAGCGTTTGGACATGATCGCGGACTCGACCAACGGCTGGACCAACGTGCAGGTCGAAGCCTTCGACGGCCTGCTGGTCGATTATCTGAAGCGCAAGGACGCTCATGGGATCATCCGCGGGTTGCGGGCGGTCTCGGATTTCGAATACGAATTGCAGATGGCGATGATGAACCGCCACCTCGATCAAACCGTGGAGACCCTCTTTCTCATGCCGAGCGTAGAGTATTCCTTTTTGACATCCACCATCATTAAGACGGTGGCGAGTTACGGCGGCAACGTCGAGGGGCTCGTCCCTCCGTCGGTCGCCCGACACCTTCGCGAGAAGTTCCCGACCACAGAGGATCGGAACGCACGATGAAATTGGCACAGCGCGTCAGCCGGATTCAACCATCTCCGACCATGGCCATGGCGGCGAGGGCCAAAGCGCTCGCGGCCCAGGGGATCGAGGTCATCGACTTCGGCGTCGGCGAACCCGACTTCGACACGCCCGATGCCATCAAGGACGCCGCGATTGCGGCCATCAAGGCGGGATTCACCAAGTACACGGCGCCGTCCGGCACCGAGGAGCTCAAGCACGCGATCATCAGGCGTTTGGAAGCGGATCAGGGCTTGCGCTACCAACCCAACGAGATCGTGGTCTCGTGCGGAGCCAAGCACACGCTGTACAACCTCGCCCAGGCGCTGTTCGAGCAGGACGACGAGGTGCTGATCCCCGCCCCCTACTGGGTGTCGTATCCCGATCAAGTGCTTCTCAACGACGCCACCCCGATCTTCGTGCCAACACGCGCCGAGGACGGCTTCGCCCTTGATCCGCGGCAGCTCGAGTCGGCAATCACGCCCCGTACCAAGGCCCTGATCTTGAACTCACCGTCCAACCCGACCGGAGCCGGATACACCCGGACGCAACTCGAGCGGATCGCCGAGGTCGCGTTACGCCATCAGGTGATCGTGATTTCGGACGAGATTTACGGCCAGATCGTCTACGACGGGTTTCGCCACATCAGCATCGCCTCGCTGTCGCCCGAGATGAAGGCGCTCACCGTGGTCGTCGACGGCGTGTCCAAGTCCTACGCGATGACGGGGTGGAGGATCGGGTATGCGGCGGGGCCGGCCCCACTCATGACGGCCGTCGCCAATATCCAGAGCCAAAGCACGTCAAACCCGGCGTCGATTTCTCAGAAGGCAGCCGTCGCGGCCTTGACCGGTCCCCGCACATCGATCGACCGGATGGTCGCCGAGTTCGCGTCTCGGCGCAACGAAATGGTCCGCCGATTGTCGGCCATGCCGGGCGTGTCGTGCTTTCAGCCCCAGGGCGCATTTTACGCGTTCCCGGACGTCGGATCGCTGTATGGGAAGCGCCACGGTGGCACCGCCATCACCGGCTCCCAACCCCTGGCGAATTACCTGCTCGAAGAAGCTCGGATCGCGGTGGTCGCCGGCGCGTCATTCGGCGACGATCGGCACATCCGGTTGTCGTACGCGACCTCTCTCGAGAAAATCCGCAAGGGGTTGGATCGAATGGAAGCGGCGTTCGCCAAACTCAAGTAACCGTCAAAGGAAGGAACTATGCCGATCTACGAATACGAATGTGAACGATGCCAGCATCGAGTCGAGCTCATCCAGAAGCGCAGCGACCCGCCGCTGACGGTCTGTCCTCGCTGCCAGGCGGAGGGAGCGATGAAAAAGCT
>Ga0184615_10001379_pt1 | contig 13198 bp, 16 predicted proteins | sample PLM4_65_coex_FD_133134 | JGI IMG/M metagenome (GOLD analysis project Ga0184615, IMG submission 133134) | Groundwater sediment microbial communities from an aquifer in East River, Colorado, USA - PLM4_65_coex | ecosystem: Environmental > Terrestrial > Soil > Riparian zone | place: USA: East... | reverse complement strand
GCGCCCCTTCCTTTCGAACCGCTTGCCCAACGGGTCGCACTGAGTGAGGACCGCTTTGGGGCGTTCGTTGTCGGGCACACTGAGCTCGTCGAGCAGCACCGCCGCGTAGAGCTCGGGGACGAAGTCCCCCGTCGCCGCGGACCGGATCTCGAGCCCCGTGCCTACGACCGCCGTGCGCCGAGCCAGCTTGCGCGGCAGCTTGCCAAACCAGGCGATCCACTCGTCGCCCGACCGCGACCGCGCCAGGCGCCCGCCGTGGAAGAAGTCGGCGTCGCGCGAGTCACCGAACTCGGCCACGCGCTCGAGCGCGCCGAGATCGCCGCGGACGAACGCCGCCAGCGGCTCGTCGCGGGGCAGGCGCTCCGCGAGCGAGCGCGCGTGCGTCAAGTAACCGGTCGCGAAGGCGAGGGTGATCTCCGCGCGCAGGGTGCGTTCCGCCGCGTACTGCCGCGCCAGCGCGAGGCTCGCGAACGCCCGCGAAGCCAGTCGATCCGAGGCCGGGAAGTCGTGCGGCAGGATCGCGCAGAGCTGCGCGAGCGCGTCCGTCGCGGCGAGCAGGTCGCCCACGCTGGCGCGCCGCTTGCGCCAGGCGGTGTCGACCGTCTCGAGGACCTCGAAGGCCGCGGCATCGTCGAAGCGATCCAAGCGCTTCTGGAGCTCGGGTCGGATCGCGGGCTCGGGGTCGAGTCGCACCGCGCCCGGCCTCTCACGCTCTTTGGCCGCCCACTCGTCCAAGAGCGATAGCAGCGCGCTGAAGCGCGGAAAGCCCGAGAGCACGCCCACTGGTTCGCTCTCGTGGGACACCCGCCAGCTGCCGGAAGCGTACGAGACCTCCGCCTCCTTCGTGGCGCCGCCGCGCGCGAGCCTGCGAATCTCGCCGACCGCCGCGATCGCCCGCCGGTCCGGCGGCAAGCGCAGCCGAGCGTCGATGCGCGCGAGCCGCTCCGCCGCGCTCGGCTCGAGCGCGCGGGGCCGTGGCACGTCCGCCGCCGCGGATTGCTCCGGATCGAACCCGAACGGGAACTCGAAGCGCAGGTGCTGCGATGCGAGCAGCGCAGCGCCGAGCACCATGGCCACGAGCGCAAGCAAGACCGTTCGCCAGGAAATCGCGACCCTCCCGGCACCCCCCCGGCTCGGGTGATCCGATCGAGTGTCGCAAGGGGCTACTTGAGTGCCTTCGTCACACTTCCCTCGCGCGCGCACGAAAACCGCTTCGCGCAGCCCATCGCAGCGACTCGTCGTCGCTCAGCGCGGTGGATCGGAACTCAGCTTGGTACAGTTGGGGCTCCACCATCGGCGCTGCCACGAGCCAACAGCGTATGCCCTCGAGCGCTTCATCCTCTTCGTGCCGCGTTAGTCAGTCGTCCGGATGAAACCCGGCGGCGAACCATTCGCGGCGCGCCTTCACAGCTTCGCACTCGCCATCCAGCGCCCGCAGCGCGCGCTGGTCGCCTGGCTGCGCCGCGACCTCGAGCGCGCGCCGCACTGGGTGCTGCTCACGACGCGCGGCCGCAAGACCGGTCTGCCGCGCGAGGTGCTGCTGCCGTGTGCGCGGGCGAACGGGCGCGTGCTGGTGATCTCGACCTACGCGCGCCGCGCGGCGTGGCTGCTCAACATCGAGGCGTGTCGCGCGGTGACGATCACGAGCGGCGGTGAGAACGTCGACGCCAGCGCCGAGGTCGTCGACGACCTCGCGCGCAAGCACGCGCTGGTCGAGGAGCTGCCGTTCGTGCCGCTGGCCCCGTGGCTCTTCGTGCAGAAGCTGGCGCGCGGGGCGCTGAAGCCGGTGGTGCTGCCTTGGCTGCGCCGCTGGGTCGCGAACCGGCCGGTCGTGCTGATCGAATCCCGGAACGGCGCGCGGGGGCAACCGGGGGCATGAGCAGGCTCATCCCGCACGCTCGCGTAGCACTGGTCGTAGGCGCCGCCCAACAAGGCGCTGCGCCGACGCGGCACAGGTTGAGCATCGATCCGTTAGGTGGCGTGTAGATGCTCGCTGCATGCGAGCAGACACCTCCACCGTTGCTCCCCTACGTCGCATCGTCGCCGGTTCCAGCGCAGGGAGTATCCCCCGCAAGGTGGCTGACGCGCGCTGCGCGCCAGACGCTCTTGGAGGTTCGCGATGAGAAGGCTTCTGTCTGCAGTGCTACTCACAAGCACCATGCTGCCGCTGTCAGCCGTGCTCGCGCAGGATGCTACGTCCGAAGCGGCCATACGCGCCATCATTGCTGAACAGGTCGTTGCATGGGACGCAGGCGATGGGACACGCTACACAAACCACCTGGCGCCGGATGCGTCGTTCACGAACCTGTTCGGCATGGTGATGTATGGGGCACCGGCGTTCGCGAACCGACACAATGAAATCCTGTCGACCTTCTACAAAGGCACCACCAAGAGGCACGCGGTGCGCCGCATCCGCTTCCTCGTACCAGACGTGGCAATCGTCGATATCGACAACGAGGTGCACGGCGTGAAGGAAATGCCCGGCGGCATCGCAGTACCGCCGGACGGCGTGATCAAGACGCAACTCATGGAAGTGTTCGTGCGGCGCGATGGGCAATGGTGGATCGAGGCCTATCACAACGTGGACGTCAAGCCTTCGAGCCCTGAGTCAGGGCCGTGAGTGCACGAAGGTATTCACGCAGTTGCTGAACTGCCGCGGCGGGCGCCGCGCAGCTGAGCGCCGATGCGTTGGCCGGACGACAACTTCGCTCGAGGGGCACCATCGGCGGATGGGCCGGCGTCGGCGGCACCATCGCGCGGGACTTCGTCGCTAGCGTCTCCCGCCCGGTGTGAACCTGCACGGCATGCGCTTGATGCCGTGGATGAAGTCCGACTGGAGCATCGCCGGCTCGCCGCTGATCTCCAGGTCCGGGAGGCGGCGGAGGAGCTCGCGGAACACCACCGTCATCTCGCGCCGCGCCAGGTTCGCGCCCAGGCAGTGGTGTGCGCCCGGGCCGCCGAAGCCGACGTGCTCGTTCGGCGTGCGCGTCACGTCGAAGCGATACGGGTCCGCGAAGACCGCCTCGTCGCGGTTCGCCGAGTTGTACCAGAGCACGATCTTCTCGCCCTCGCGCAGCTTCTGTCCGCCGAGCTCCGTGTCCTGCGTGACGGTGCGGCGGAAGTGGATCACGGGCGACGCCCAGCGCACGATCTCCTCGACCGCGGTCGGCGCCACGCCCTCGAAGTCCGCGGCCCACTTGCGCCGCTCGGCGGGATGGTCCGAGAGCGCCTTCATGCCGTGACTGATCGCGTTGCGCGTGGTCTCGTTGCCCGCGGCGACGAGCAGCACGAAGAACGACGCGAGCTCCTGGTCGGTGAGCGTCTGGCCGTCGACCTCGGCGTTCAGGAGCTGCGACGTGAGGTCGTCCTTCGGGTTCGCGCGGCGGTCCTTCCCGATCTCGTTCACCAGCTCTACGAGCGCGCGGCCCGCGGTGAGCGCCGCGATGATCGGGCTCGTGCCGGGTGTCACGTACTCGGGGTCGCCGAGCCCCAGGATGATGTTCGTCTGGTCGAACACGAACTGCGTCTGGCTCTCGGGGATGCCCATCATGTCGCAGATGATCCCGAGCGGAAGCGGCGCCGCGATCTTCGTGACGAAGTCGCACTCGCCCTGGTCGATCACGGCGTCGACGAGCGCCTTCGCGCGCCGCTCGACGTCATGCTGCAGGCGGCCGAGCGCGCGCGGTGTGAAGCCGCGCGACACGATGCTGCGAAGCCGCGCGTGGCGCGGGTCGTCCATCGCGATCATCGAGCCGAAGAACTCGTTCATCTCCGTCGGCAGGTCGGGGATGCTGACGCCCTTGCCGGAACAGAACAGGTCCGAGCGCCGGCTCGCCGCCACCACGTCTGCGTGGCGCGTCACCGCCCAGTAGCCCGGGCCGCGCGGCAGGGGGATGTTCGGCGGCGGCTCGAACTCCTGGTGGAACGACATCGGCCGCTCGCGGCGCAGCAGCGCGAACGCGCCCTCGCGCTGCTCGATCGGCAGGGTCCAGAACAACGGGTCGTCGAAGCGGATGTCGTCCACGCTCGCGGGAAGCTTGGGCTCGAACACCTGGAGGGCTCCTTTTCTTCGCGCAGTCTACGGGCTCGATGCGCGTATTGCGAACGGGGCGGGCCGTTGCGTTTCCAACGCCGGAGTTGCGTAGTCTCGAGGCGTCGTTCGGATCGAGACGCGCGCTCGTCATGCGCGATCGAATCTTCGGGCGAACGGACTTCGCGTCCGAGCGGTCGCGCGACATCCAGGACGAGTCGGTGCGGCGAGCGGTACACGAGACCCTCGCGCGCCCAAAGAGGCGCTGCAGCAGACGCGGCACCGCTTCCCGTCGTGGGCAAGCGTGGTACTTTGGGGCAACACCATTCGAGTGCAGGCTGACGTCGGCGGCGGGCGCCGCGCAGCTGAGCGCCGATACGCCAGGCGTTGAACACCGATCGAGCAGGAGGGAGTGCAAGTGAAGAGGCATCTCCTCGCAGTCCTCGTCTTGGGTGCGGTCGCCGTGATTTGCCGAGCTGCCACACCAACGGAGAGGCTCGGCGACTACTTTCCGCTGAAGGCCGCGCCCGACTATCACAGATCGGTCCTCGAGAACGAGTTCGTCCTCGTCCTGGATGTCTCCATTCCCGCAGGAGTCACGGTTCCAGCACACCTGCATCCCTGGCCAGCCGTCTTCATCACGCTCGAGCCAGCACACTTGGTTTTTCGGAACCTCGACGGCGAGATCGTGCGCGAGGTCCAACGTCCCACAGCGGCAAATGAAAAGCCGAAGGTCGAGTGGCGCGTGCCAGACGGGGAGCCCGCAAGTGTGACCAACCTCGGCACCAACGAGCTGCGGGCACTACGGGTCGAGCTGAAGTTCCTCGGTCCATGAGCGCCGCCTGACAAGGCGCCGCAGCTTGCACGTAACCGCTCGCCACGTTGGGGCGTGGAACTTTGCGCTCATTGCCTTCGTGACATTCGTCTTCATCGCGGTGGGCCACGCGTTGGAGCAACTGCTCGAGCGGCGGGGTGGCCGATTCCGGGGGCAGCAGTCGTCTTGTCGCTCTGCAACCGAATCCTCTCTTCCTTTGGCCTGGTGCCGTCTAGCGGTTGAAGAAAGAGATCTGTTGAAACTTGATCCCGGCAATGATCTGCTCAACCCGCTTCTCGGACAGAGTTCCGACGAACTCGCCGAGTCGGGTCTTGGGAACTGACGAGATCTGCGAGACGACGACGACACTCTGCTTCGTCAAACGTCCTTCTCGCACGTCGAGAAGGACGTTGCCCGGCTCGTTGGCGCGACCGAGGTTCGAGGTCAGCGCGCACACGACCACGGTAGTGATGCGGGATCGGTTGAACACATCGTCCTGCACCACGACGTGCGGATGTGAGAACCCCGGAACCGATCCTCGCGACTCGTCTGGCTCGACCCAAAATATGTCGCCCCGGTTGATCTTCTCGGGGGCTTCGCCGGATGGGGGTGCTGTCTGAATCGTCACGCGGTGCGCTCGTTGATTCGGTCGGTCTTCGACAGCGTACCCCGAGCGGCGTGACCGCGTCACGGCCCTGCGCACTCGAGCGTAGTATCATTTCGCAACAACATCGGTGCGGTGGCTCTCGTTGCGGCGTAGTGCCGCGCGGGCGGGCGCCGAGACCTCACGAACAACCCATCCGCTTGCCATGCGAATCGAGATCGACGATCTGACGCGGCACGAGGTTCTGGCGCTCTTGAACGAGCACCTGTCGAACATGTACGAGCTGTCGCCGGCCGAGAGCGTTCACGCTCTGGACGTGTCGAAGCTACAAGAACCGGACGTCACCTTCTGGACGGTCTGGGAGGAAGACGAGCTCCTGGGCTGTGGCGCGCTCAAGGAGCTCTCCCCCCGGCATGGCGAGGTGAAGTCGATGCGTACACCGGCGGCGCGTCGCCGAACGGGTGCCGGGCGCGCTGTTCTGGCGCACATCATCGGTGTAGCCAAGGAACGACGGTACCAGCGCCTCAGTCTCGAAACGGGCTCGTCGGCAGCCTTCCTCCCTGCACAGAGACTCTATGAGAGCTTCGGGTTCACCTACTGCGGCCCGTTCGGGAGTTACACGGAGGATCGGAACAGTGTGTTCATGTCACTCCATCTGTAGGCTCGCCGTGCCGAGCGGCTGAGCGCCTGGTCCGCAGGAGCATCGACATGAGGGCCGAGCGTGAAGCCCTTCCCAGTGGTCCCGCGAGGGCGAGGAACTCGCTTCGCTCGACCTCAACACCGTCACCGCACTTGCAATCGAGCGCGATGCCGCTCGAGAAATCCTGGTCGCGACCTTCGGCGAGTCCTCCGAGCTACGCCAAGTCCGCCTGGAGCTCGCGCCTCGCGTTCATCTCTGCCTCCAAGCAGAGCCGCGTCTCTGAACTCGCCTGCCGCCTCGCGACGATGCTAGAATCGAAAGACCAATGAGCTTCGCCATCGGCATAAACGGCGCGACGGGTGTGACCGGTGAGGTGACGCTGCGCGTACTCGAGGAGCGCGCGTTTCCCGTCCGCGAGCTCCGTCTGTTTGCCTCGCAGCGCTCGGCCGGGCAGTGCATCAGCTGGAAGGGTCGCGACTACACGGTCGAAGCGCTGGAGGATGGGCGCTTCGATGGCCTGGACCTCGTGATCAGCGCGACGAGCGCGTCGATCGCGCGTGAGTGGACGCCACGCATGGTCGAGGCCGGCGCGATCGTGATCGATCAGTCGTCAGCCTTCCGGCTCGACCCCACGGTTCCCCTGGTGGTGCCGGAGATCAACAAGAGCGATCTCGAGACCCACAGGGGAATCATCGCTGGACCCAACTGCACGACGGCGGTTGCCGCAATGGCGATCGCCCCGTTGGCGCAGGCGATCGGCATCGACTCCGTCATCAGCTCGTCGTACCAGTCGACCTCCGGCGGAGGGCGCGACGCGATCGCGGAGTTCCTGGACATCTCGCGCAAGGCCGTCGACCAGCCCGAGGGCCTGCGAGGGCACGAGCCGCTGAAGCTCTCGACGCCCAAGCAGTTTCCGCAGATTCCCGCCTTCAACGTCTTCCCGCAGTGCGAGACGTTCCGCGAGGGGAGCGACATCTCCACGGAAGAAGAGAAGATGGAAGCGGAGATGCGGAAGATGTTCCATGCTCCGGCTCTCCTCGTGCACGCAACCGCAGTCCGCGTGCCGGTTCTCGTAGGACACTCGGTTTCGCTCGCCTTGAGTCTCCGGCGCGAGACCAGCCCGACGGAAGCACGCAAAATCCTCTCGGCCTTCCCAGGCATCCGAGTGCTCGACCAGCCCTGGGCCGGCGAATACCCCACGCCACTCCGCGCGGCCGGCATCGATGACATCCTCGTGGGGCGCGTGCGGTCCATTCCTGCTCTCAAGAACGGATTGTCCTTGTTCGCATCCGGAGACAATCTGCGGAAGGGGAATGCGCTCAACGCGGTGCAGGTCGCGGAGTACGTGCTCGGTGTGGATCGCGGCGCCTGAGCGCCCGATCCGTCACGCAGCGCAGGAACCCATGGCTGGAATTCGAATCCACGACCTCACGGACGAACACGTCCTGGCGTTCGATCTGGCGGACCTTCTCGAGGGTCTCGGCAAGGAAGCGGAGCTGTCCTCATGGAAGTGCAGCGTCGGCGAGTGCATCTCGAAGGATGATGCGCGGCCCGATCTCGAAGACGCGTACAACTCGCCGGTCCGACTTTCCGGGCCCGAGATCCTCGCCCTCGCTTCCGAGACTCTCCAAGTCGTCGACGGTGTCTTCGAAGCGTTCCGTCCCGGCGAACGACGCCCGTGGATCAAGCTCGAAGCCGTCGACAGCACCTATTGGGAGGTCTTCGCTGCCAAGGCCGCTGACCTGTCGTCTCTCCGTCTTCGCTTCTCGGAGGTCGAGAGCATCGAGGAAGACGCTGACTGATCCGTCAGGCGCCGGAGCACACGATGAGAGTGGTCAAGCTGATTGCGATTGCACTGGGGATCTACCTGGCGCTCGTCGTTGCGTTCGAGTCCCTGGTCGGAGTCATGGGCGCGAGGCATGCCAACCGCGGCGTCCAGCCGGGCGAGAGCTGGCTGGTCATCAAGACGACGGATGCGGACGGGAACACGAACGACACGGTCGTGGCTGGTGTGGAAAGCGGTGGGCAGCTCTACGTTGCAGCCAACCATTGGCCTCGCGGCTGGTACAACCAGGCCGTGAAGAACCCGGATGTGGAAATCACTCGCGGAGGCGAGAAGACCGCCCGTCGCGCCGTGCCGGTCGCCGGGGAGGAGCGCGTCCGCATCGCTCGGGACTACACCATGCCTTGGGCGCTTCGATTCCTGACCGGATTTCCACCAAGGTCGTTCCTGCGACTCGACCCCCGATAGCGCTCAGGTCGACTGCTCGCCGCGGTTGGGCCGTGGTATCGTCGAGCAACCCCATCGGCGCGTCGGGCAGCAGCGAGAGTCGGACCACTGGCGCTAGTTCGGCACGACACGGATCTCTGGAGCACCGAGCATCAGTGCGGTTGGCAGGCCGGGCTGATCCCGATCCCTGTCCGCATGACGGTGGTCCGGCTCGCCGACAGGCAGCTCATCCTCCATTCGCCCGTCCCTATCTCTCCTGAGCTTCGAGCTGAGCTCGACGCTCTTGGGCCGGTCGGTTTCATCGTCGTTCCCGAGGCGCACGGAAGGTTCGCGGCTCAGGCTTCGCAGAGCTTCCCCTCTGCCCGACTCATGGCCGCTCCCAGCGCTCCGCCGCGGCGGAAGTCGCTCCCCTTCTCCGCTTCGCTCGCGGATCAGCCACCCGCCGAGTGGGCCGGGCAAGTCGAGAGCCTTCTCGTGCGCGGCTTTCCGCTCCACGAAGTGATTCTCTTCCATCGGCCTTCGCGAACCCTCGTGCTCACGGACCTGTGCTTCAACATCCATCGCTCGTCATCGCGGGTCGCGCGCCTGTTCTTCCGGGCGAACGGCATGTGGCAGCGCTTCGGGCCGAGCCGGATCCTTCGCCATGTCGTGACCGATCGCAGCGCCTTCCGGGACTCGCTCGAGCGCGTGTTGCAGTGGGACTGCGGGCGAATCGTTCCCGGGCACGGAGAAGTCATCGAGCATGGGGGACCTGCCGCACTCCGCGCGGCATGGCATCTGGCCACGCGCTGAGCTGCTGGCTGCTGCATGACGAGGCGCTGCGGCTGACCGTCGTCGGGGTTCAGCGAGGCTCTTGCCACTTCGTCGCGCGAACGCGACGGTACTCGCGGTGTCGTTCGAAGGTCCTCCCGACGCTGTCCGCAAGAAGGCGCTCGCCGTCGGGGCCGCTGCCTGGCTCGACGAGCTCCCGGCGCTCGTCGCAGATCTCGAACGCGAGTGGTCGATCACCGTAGGGCGCCCGTATTCGGGGGGCACCGAGGCGTTCGTCGCGCAGGCGATCCTCGCTGACGGCACCGCCGCCGTCCTGAAGCTGCTCATCCCGCGCGCCGGTGATGCTGCCCGCAACGAGATCAGCGTCCTGCGCCTCACGGACGGCGAAGGCTGCGTGAAATTGCTGCGGGACGACGGGCGCCGCAGTGCGTTGCTCCTCGAGCGCCTCGGCCCCTCGCTCTACGAGCTCGCTCTTCCGCTCGCGCAACGGCACGAGATCCTCTGCTCGGCTGCCGCGCGGGTATGGCGTCCCGCTCCCGATTGCGGCCTTCCGACCGGCGCCGAGAAGGGTCGCTGGCTCGTCGACTTCATCACGACCGCGTGGGAGGAGCTCGACCGTCCGTGTTCGGAGCGCGCCGTGGACTACGCTTTGAAGTGTGCCGGCCGTCGCATCGCCGCCCACGACGACGAGCGCGCCGTGCTCGTTCACGGTGACGTTCACCAGTGGAACGCGCTCAGGGCGAACGGCGGCTTCAAGCTCGTCGACCCGGATGGCCTCCTTGCCGAGGCCGAGTACGACATGGGCATCCTCATGCGCGAGGATCCCTCCGAGCTTCTCGACGGGGGAGCACGCGAGCGGGCGACGTGGCTGGCCGAACGCACAGGCCTCGACGCCACGGCCATCTGGGAATGGGGCGTCGTCGAGCGGATGTCGACGGGACTGCTGTGCACCGAGATCGACTTGCAGCCCGCCGCGCGAGAGATGCTCGACGTCGCCGACCGTGTGGCCACATGAGTCACTCCAGGGCCGACCGAAACGCGGAGTTCACGGGCTCCATCCCCGGCGCTTACGATCGCCATCTCGGCCCGATGCTGTTCGAGCCGTACGCCGCCGACCTCGTTGCCCGCCTCGGCTCGGGACCCACTACCGCCGTGCTCGAAATCGCCGCCGGCACCGGCATCTTGACCGCGCAGCTTCGCCACGCCATCCCGGCGACGGCCGCGCTCACGGCCACCGACCTGAACGATCCCATGCTCGACTTTGCGCGAGCAAAGTTGCCGGAGCTGGAAATCACCTGGCAGCGGGCGGACGCCCAAGGGCTTCCGTTCCCCGACGCCTCGTTCGACGTGGTGGCGTGTCAGTTCGGCATCATGTTCGTTCCCGACAAGGCTCGTGCATTCGTCGAGGCGCGGCGGGTCCTCAGACCTCGTGGGCGGCTTGTCTTCAACGTATGGGGCGCGCTGGCGGACAATCCGGTCGGACGGATCGCTCACGACGTCATCAGCCGGTTCTTCTCCGCCGATCCCCCGGCCTTCTACGAGGTGCCCTTTGGCTTCCACGACGAGTCGCTCATTCGCCGGCTGCTCGTGGCGGCGAACTTCGAGGTCGTGGGCTGTCACTGGGTGGCGCTCGAGGCGCGAAGCTCTTCGGCGCTCGACGCGGCCCGTGGTCTGGTGACGGGCAACCCGATTCTTCTCGCCGTCGAGGAGCGCGCGACGGCTCCGGTCGAGGAGATCGTTCAGGCCGTCGCCGCAGCGCTCGCGGCCGAAGGGGGCGCCGCTCCTCTCCGGCTTCCGATGCGAGCCTTGGTCGTGGTCGCTCGTGCGGTCTAGGTGGGGGTGGTACCGCACGGCTGAGCGCCGATACACTGGGCGGTGGAGGACGTGAGTATGCGACGACTGCTGCTCGGAATCGGGATCCTCACCGCCGTCGCGGCGCTCCTCGTGCTGGGACATCTCGCCTTCATCGAGATCGGGCGCGACGTCGTCACGTTGCGCACGCAGCGTCCGGACGGTACGTGGCAAGAAACGCGGCTCTGGATCGTGGATGACGGCAGCACGTCGTGGCTCCACAGCGGAGGCGCAGATTGGTTGAAGAGGTTCGAGGGGGATCCCGTCGTCGAGCTCGTACGGGATGGACAGATTCTGCGCCGCAGAGCACATGCGGTTCCCGGCCCTCATCCTCAGATCGATCAGCTCCTCAGGACCAAGTACGGCGTGGCGGACCGGTGGGTTCGCTTCATCTCTCCCGACAACGAAGAGACCGTCGCCGTCCGTCTCGACCCGCTGTAGAGCTGGCGGAAGCATCGTGAATCGAGCGTACGCCGAGAAGCTGCGCGAACTCGCTGGCCACGGGGCGCGGCAGCGGACGCGCCACCGCCAGGCGGGGTTGGGCATGGTACTGTCGGGCGACACCGATCGGTGCATTGGCTGGCACCGGGGCCGCAGTGCGCGCAGGAACGCGCACCATCGGGAGGAGGCGACATGATCGGCAATCGCACGGTGCTCTTCGTTGCGGCGATCGGAATTGCGATGGCCGCTCTGCTCTCGACGCACGCACACGCGCACTGCGATGGCGTGGACGGTCCAGTCGTCAAGGCCGCGCAGGCGGCGCTGACGAAGGGCGACGTCAACCTGGTGCTGATCTGGGTGGGCCAGAACGACGAGGCCGAGATTCGCGAAGCATTCGAGCGGACGCGGAACGTGCGCAAGCTGAGCCCACAGGCAATGGAACTCGCCGACGAGTACTTCTTCGAGACGCTGGTGCGCGTTCATCGCGCCGCGGAGGGCGCGCCCTTCACCGGGCTGAAGCCAGCCGGTCGGGACCTGGGCCCTGCAATTCCCGCCGCAGATCGAGCCCTGGAGTCTGGAGATGTCGCGCCGCTCACGAACCTCCTGGTCGAGCGAATGCGCGCCGGAGTCCTGGAGCGATACAAGCACGCCATCGCCGCGAAGGCGTTCAAGGTCGAGGACGTGGACGGCGGGCGCGAGTACGTGAAGACGTACGTCACGTTCATCCACTACGTCGAGGGACTCTATGAGGCCGCCACGGGTCGAGTCGAAGGGCACTACCCGGAGAGCGGTGAGGTCTCGCACCACGAGAAACAAGGAGGACGGCCATGAACCGTCTCGGACGCATCGCGAAGTGGGTGATCGCCGCGCTGATCGTCGCATTCGTGGCGATTCAGCTCGTGCCGGTGGATCGGCCGAACCCTCCGGTTGAAACGGAAGTCCCCGCCACTCCGGAGGTGCGCTCAATCCTCCGTCGAGCATGTTACGACTGTCACTCCAACGAGACCGTCTGGCCCTGGTACAGCCGGATCGCTCCGGTCTCGTGGATGGTCGCTCGCGATGTTCGCCTCGGTCGCGAGGAGCTCAACCTATCGACCTGGAATCAGTACACCACGAAGCAACAGCTCAAGAAGCTGAAGGAAAGTTGGGATGAGGTCGCGGAGGGCGAGATGCCGCCGTGGTTCTACCTTCCTCCTCATCCGGACGCGCGACTTTCCGAGGCTGATCGAACCGCTCTACGCGCATGGTCACAATCCGTCGGCAGCCAGGAGTCGAGTGCCCCGTGAGTGAAGGGGAGTGCGTGCCGGCGACCGAGGTCGTCAGCCTGCAGCGCGCGACGCCCGACATGGATTCGCTGCTGCGCAATCTGTTGGAGCTGTACGTCCACGATTTGAGCGAGATCTTCCCGGTCGAGATCGGGAAAGACGGGCGATTCGGGTATGAGAAGCTGCGGCTGTACTGGGAAGAGCCGGCCGTACGTCAGGCGTTTCTGGTCAAGTCCGGCACTCGCGTAGCGGGCTTCGCATTCGTAACTCGTGGATCGCCCGCAAGCGACGATCCCGACGTCCTCGACGTGGCGGAGTTCTTCGTACTTCGCGGATATCGTCGCTCGGGTGTAGGGCGCCAGGCCGCGCCCATGCTTTGGGACAGTGTGCCCGGGCAATGGGTCGTGCGCGTCTCCGAGGCGAACCGTGCCGGGCTTCCGTTCTGGAGAGAGGTCATTGGTTCATACACGTCTGGCGTGTTCGTCGAGAGCACGCGGCCGGGTGATCCGCACGGCTGGCGCATCTTCACGTTCGCAAGCGCGGCGCAGCGTG
>Ga0184615_10001378_pt1 | contig 13201 bp, 10 predicted proteins | sample PLM4_65_coex_FD_133134 | JGI IMG/M metagenome (GOLD analysis project Ga0184615, IMG submission 133134) | Groundwater sediment microbial communities from an aquifer in East River, Colorado, USA - PLM4_65_coex | ecosystem: Environmental > Terrestrial > Soil > Riparian zone | place: USA: East... | reverse complement strand
CTTTGTAGGCAGCAGTGGGCAGAGTTTAGACCGGCTACTTTCCGGTGTTGGAATAAAGCGTCAGGACTGTTACATCACAAACGTTGTTAAAGTCCGCCCGCCGCAGAACAAAATGGAGCGCCTAGGCGAACTAGGCTTGACTGAGGAAGACTTCTACCCTGAGCTTTATGCCGAGGTCTTGAAGGTTAAGCCTAACGTCATCCTGGCTCTCGGTAACACCCCGTTGAAAGCGTTGACTGGACTTAGCGGTATAACTAAGTGGCGTGGTTCTGTGCTAGAGGGTAAAAGGGAGGTCAAAGAAGTTAAGATACTTCCCTCATACCACCCAGCAGCTTGCATGAGAGTTTATGAATGGACCCACATGCTGCGATTTGACTTGAAGAAGTTGAAAGCCGAGTCTGAAAGCCCCACTATAACTAAAAAACTCCGTATCTCCGTTATAAACCCTACCTTCGATGAAGCTATACACCACCTAGACAGACTAGCCACAGAAGAATATCTCAGTCTAGACCTAGAAACCTACATGCGAAGTGGTTTGATCCGTACTCTAGGTTTAGCACCCCACGATAGGTGGGCTCTTTGTATACCTTTCTTGAACAAGATGACCCTAGTCTGGTCACCAGTGGAGGAGAAAGAACTCTGGCTCCGCATAGTTGACATCCTAACCCACCCTGACCGGAAGATCATAGCTCAATATGCACAGTTTGAACTCACCCAGCTTGCTGCTTACACTGATGGTAAGATGAAAATATGGATGGACACCCTTCGTGCTCATGCTATTCTATATCCAGAAATGCCACACAGCCTAGCCTTTCTGACCTCAGTCTACACTGACATGCCTTATTATAAAGATGAAGGTAAAGTAGGAGAAGAAGGTAAGCGTGACTTTGACACCTTACAGCTTTACAACTGTAAAGACGTCCTCGCTACCTTTGAGGTAGCTATGAAACTAGAGGCTGAATTAAAGGAAGTCAACCTACACAGTTTCTATCACGACTATGATGTCCGCTTAATGCACACCTTACAGCGTATGCAAATGCGAGGTGTGTTGATAGACCTAAAAGCTCTAGGGGTTAACAAGGAACGTCTCAACAAGCAAATAGCTGATCTTGAAGCCCTATTTACTGAGAAGGTAGGCTACTTAGTAAACCCGAAATCTAATAAGCAGATGACTACTTTCCTCTACGATAAGGAGAAGGGACTAGGTCTAGCTAAGAAGTATAAGCGTGGCACCATGAGCCTGACTGCGGATGAAGATGCCCTTATGGTTTTGTATAGCCAGACACAGAGGGTAGAACTTAAAATCCTCCTTGAGATCAGACGTCTCCGCACCTTGAATGAAACCTTCTTAGAAATGAAGTTAAGCCCAGACGGTAAAATAAGAACTAGCTATGGAGTAACTGAAACCGGCCGCTTAAGTAGTAGTGCCGACCTGTTCGACGTAGGGGCTAACCTCCAGAACATCCCCAAGAGGAAGGGAGAGTGGATTAGGAAGATGTTTATTCCTACTCCCGGCAAGGTATGGCTCAAGGCTGATCTTAAACAGGCCGATGCTAGAGTAGTAGCGTGGCTTGCTAAGGAGGAAAATCTCAAGAAGATATTTAACAACAAAAAGGCTGACATCTTTAGCCAGGTTGCTTGTTTGATCTTTGATAAAACCAGTGTCAAGAAGGACTCAGAAGAACGCTTCCTAGCTAAATCGGCCGTGCACGCTACTAATTATAAAATAGGAGCACAGAAGTTTGCTAAGGTTACTGGAATCACTGTGCCTAAAGCAGAACGTTGCATATCTGACTACCTTCGCACCTTTCCTAACATTCAATCTGTATTTCAAGCTGACGTAGAAAACCAGCTTCGGCTTAACCGCACCCTGACGACCCCGCTCGGACGTAAGAGGGTGTTCTTTGGTAGGTGGGGAGATTCCCTGTTTAGAGAAGGTTATGCTTACGTTCCTCAATCTACTACTTCTGATTATCTAGACCAGCCACTTCCTACTATTGAGCAACAGCTACCGGAGGGTGCTAACATTCTTCTTCAAGTACACGATGAAATCGACTTAGAATGCTTAGTAGACGACATCCCCTTAGTTATTAAGATACTGAAAGATAACATAGAACGACCTATCCTAGTAAATGGTGACTGGCTAACCATCCCGCTTGACATAGCAATAGGAGATAACTGGGCTGAGTGTAGGGAGGTAACAACATAAGGGGGTAGGTGTGAGATCATGTAAATCTGGCTTTTTACAAGCATATCTAGATTATACAGAAGCACAAGAAAGCCCGGAACTTTTCCACCTCTGGTCAGCCGTCTCTATTATCAGCGCGGCTTTGGGTAGAAAGTGCTACCTAAATAGAGGTTACTTCGTATGTTATCCTAACCAATACATAATCCTAGTAAGCGAGAGTGCTCGGTGCCGTAAAACCACAGCAGCAGATATAGCTGTTAAACTCTATAGGGAGGCCGCCGTTGGAACAGTCATTATGGAAAAGATCACGAGTGCTAGTCTTTCTAGGTATCTGCATGACGCTAATCAGAAGACTGGTGAAAGTAATTGTTATATCTATAGTCCTGAGTTGGGTACTTTTCTGGGGTCTGACAGTTATACTAGCGGACTTATGTTGCTCATTACCACTTTATATGGTTGTCCACCTGACTGGGAATACAGAACGAAAACGCAGGGCACTGATACTCTTAAAAATGTATTCGTCAATATCTTGGGTTGCACTATTCCAGCGTGGTTATCAAACATGCCAGGAGACATGGTGGAGGGAGGATTCAGTAGTAGGACCATTTTCGTTGTTCAAAGCAATCCACGACCCCCACGATCCAGACCAACTATAACTACTAAGCAGCTAGCTTTGTATGAAGCCTTAGTAAAGGACCTTCGCACGATAGCTGGTCTGAGTGGAGAGTTTAAGTGGAGTGAGAAAGCTGAAATCTGCTTTGATGATTGGTATGATGCTGACTATCAACGAATAGATAGCCGTGACACCAGGCTCCGTGCTTACTATGCTAGAAAGGGTGAGCACGTTCTTAAACTAGCCATGTGCCTAAGTGCCAGTTCTAGCGGTGATATGCTTATACAGGAATATGACATACTGAATGCCTTGAGCTTCCTCAAACAGGTAGAACTAAACATGCCCACGGCTTTCCGCGGGGTTAGTTTTAGTCAAAGCACAAAACACATGGACAGAATAATGAGCCAAATACAGGAAGGAGGTGGCAAGATAGAACATGCAGCACTGCTACGAAAAAATAGGTTCTACCTAGACAGGGAAGAACTAGCCAAAGTAATGAGCACCTTGATGGAGTCTAACCTAGTAAGGATGGAGATTGATACAACAAAGGGAAGGAAAACTTATAGGCTATTGGAGTAAGCTATGAAAATAGTATGTACTATAACTAAAGCTCCATACAACGGTCGAATAGAAGAAGTTGATAGTGAAAACGAGTTTTTCTTTATTAAAACAAGGCAGATAGAATATCTTGGTGGATTAAGCACTGCTTTTTACTCAAAAGGTGAGTGGAAAAAAATTGAAGAATAGCAATTGTACAATGGCCGATGAATGGCTATTGTACAATCCCCTAACAGGAGGCACCATGACCAACGAACAGTTTGACGAGTTTTTTGAGCAGGTCGTTGTTGAGCTACGTGAACTAGCATTCAATAAGGGTAAGGCATACGCCAATAGAGTAAATAGGTTTCATAACTTTGACAGGGCAGCTAGTGTACTAGGTGGCACAAAGGAACAAGCCTTGTTAGGTTTTATGACTAAACACTGGGTTAGGTTGATGGACTTAATAAACACGCACGACGCTGATTGCTTAGGTAGTTGGGATGAAGTTATTAAGGACTTACTTGTTTACCTTATCTTGTTAAAGGGCATAGTAGCAACTCGCTTCAATGACACTTTAATATCACAACTTAAAGTTGACCCAGAGGAGCCAGAGCAGTTAGAGTTACAACTAGATATTTTAGTAGCTGTCCCTGAGCCAGAAGACGTGTTTCCTAATACTTGTGACAAGCCCTGGACGGTTATTAAAGAAGGGGTAGTTGGTCACATAAACGATTACGGATTTAAACCTTGCTTATTAAGCCACGCAGGAAAGCTACCTATTGCTGTAACTTAAAGGAGACAACATGAAATATAAACTAGAGGTTTGTAGTAAGTGTAAACGACAGCTACCTGAATATGGAACATCTTTAAAGTTTAACTTTCTTGTAGGAGAGCCATTGATCTGTGAACCATGTTTAGCAACGGCTTTAGGTATAACGCATGGAGGTTATAATGATTTTGTATATGGAAAAAACGATAAAAGGCCCTACTAATCTTCCCGTCTATAAGGAGTCAACTTATCATTCATTATACGAAGTTGTAGCTTACTCTGAGTGAGGCGTTCCGTTAATGGGCGACCTAGATTACGGTGTGCCTCAAGGAGGGTTTGTGTAGTAATCATAACTCCACGATCAAAGCGTTGCTCATTAAACTTAGTAATCTCGTCCCAAACAGCAGCCTGAGCTTTAATAGCGGATTCACGTGCTTTCTCTGTAGTAGTAAGGCCGATCTGCTCAGTAGCGTACAAATATCTATCCTCTAACAACACCTTAGCCCTATTAGCGTCATCAACAGTTTCCTTAACGCCAGTCGTAACTTGCTGTTCCCTAGACAACCTCTGTGGCACAGCACCTATTGCCCTAATGTAAGCCTCGCCAGGAGTTAGCTCTGGTCCTTTTCGGTACCTACTGTACTCAACATGCTTATCTTCCAACTCTTTAAGCCCTCTAGCTATGCGTCGAAGTTGTGCGCTGACAACGGAGGCTGAATCTAGTGCAGCTACATTCTTAGCAGCAGTCCACTTCTGACCCCACTCTCCATAATCTAACCCTAAAAGCTGGCGGATGTTTGGGTCTTTATAGCTAAGATAACCTGTTCTGAAATCAGCTATTACATTCTTAGTATCAGTACCGGTAACCCCACTTATTTCTTCTCCCACTGTGCCCCAAAAGTTTGTGGTATAGTTCTTCCAGAAGTCAGCGTTCAGGTTAATGCCGGGAATAAAACCTATTCCAAAGACATAACCTACATCTATAGCTGGTAGACCAGCGAGATGTGGGACTCCGGTGTAGAGTGAAAATTCTTGTAACCCATTCATCGCCTTAGTGATAGGTGCATCCGGGTGGTGCTCACGAAGACCAGCATAGAGTTGCCTTAACCCCGGAATAGCATCCGGTCCACCAAATAAGTCCATTACAACCAAGGCTGCTGCCCATTCAGCCGTATCAAGGTGAGCAAAGAACTCAAGCTCCTTTAAGAAGAAGGGCTTAAACTTCCCAATGACTCTAGCAGCCGGATTGATAAGTAAGGACTGCCGATCGCTGACGTCAGTAACAAACTGTGTATCAACAACCATCCCGACGCCAGCGCGGTCTTGTAGAAAGCGTTTCTCTTTCAGTGTTAGGCTACCTAACCCAGGCATCCTTTTTTCTAGCTCTTTAAACCCCTGAACATAAGCCGCTGACCTACTATAAGCATCACCCCATCTAGTAAATGAGGTAGCAATTCGTGATATTTTGTCCATTGTACCCGGAAGATCGCTTATAGGTAGGTCGGTAGCACCTTCTGTATGTAGAACCCCTGATCTCCTGACTATGGCCCTAGACTTTTTATTAAAGACTGCTACTAACCCCTCCGCAAACGGCTTAACCCCTCTAAATGACTTATCCCGAAGCATGGCACCTAGCATCTTAATGCCGTTGTTAAATGGATATTGATGTGCCTGAATAAGAAACTGAACAGGCGAAAGCCCTAGCTTTGATATAGTCTGTCCCCAACTTATCAGCTTAGTAGCAGGCGCAACCCAAGGGATTTCCCTGAGAGTTGCGTCTATAGGCCCTGCCGGTAAGCCTCGTTGCCTATTAAGATAACCAACGACAAGAGAATGAACCCTAGCAGTTTCAGGCTTGTCAATCAGCGGTAACAACTTCTTAGCCTCGGCCATTAGTTCATCTAGATATAACTTCCTCATAGCACCATCTATATAATAATCAAGAACGAAATCAGCATCCCAGATTCTAGTAAACTTTGATTCCTCCGCGATACGAGCACGGTTTGCTGGGCCGAAAAATGCCTCCTTCGGCATGTTATATGGATTAGCTTTTGCTTGCTTAGTAAGGTCGGCTATAAACTTACTGGCCGTCTCATAGGGGATGCCCTGAGCCTGAGCGAAGGTTCTTATAACCTGTTCTTGTTGCGTCGGAGTCAGACCTCTGACTAACTCAGCGTGTATCTTAGGAACATAACCATAGACCCACGGTACACTAGGGTCTTTACCTATACCCAGCCGGTGCCCAATGTGATCTAATATGTTGTTACGAACCTTACTAAATGCCTTAATAACCTTGTCAGGCGTATTAACTAAGACATCTGGTGGAATATCAGATATTTTGTCTGCCTTATTAAGTAACATCATCACATCTAACTTCTCATCCTGACTAAGCCCCTTCAATGCAAGCTCTTTCGACTTATGGTATTCAAACCTACCACGGTGAAACACCCGCGAACGTAACTGAATGCTAGTTTTAACGATAGATTCCGCTACCGGATTAACCTTAGCCATCTGACTAGGGCTTAACAACCCTCTCATCAAGGTGCTGAACAGATTAAGGTCTTCCCCCGTAGCATTTCGTGAGTCAACTTTCTTACGTAGCAGCCTAATAAGCCCCTTAACCTGATCCATAGGTAGGCCACTATACAACTTAATACCATCTGCTATAATTTGTTCCTCATCACTAAGCGCAAGGTCAGAACGAGGAATCATCTTAGAACGACGCACCTCAGCCTCTAATTCCTCCTTAGTAACCTCCACAATAGGGAGACCCTTTTCAGGTCTAGCCATTTGTACGTTGGGTGGAAGTGGGACATCAAGTTCTTCTACTGTGGCCTTTCGGCTACGCTTAGTAGGTATAGTTTTAGGCTCAATAGTTATAATAGGCTCAGGCTTACCTTTTGCACGTTCCGCAGCAGCTTTTATAAGTGCCATACGGGAAGTAGGAGCTACAACTTTAGCTGTAGTAACGGGCACAACTGGCTTGTCAAGTAGTGAAATATCTTTAGGTAGTCCTCCTGGTTGAAACCCCCCCTCTGTGAGCGGTGGTCCCCACGGTCTGGATGGTTCCGCTGGCCTCCCTGCTACAAACCCCTCACCTGACAAGCCTTGCTCTATTTGTTTAAGTGGCTCAATAGGTTTTTGCGCTGTCAATGGAAAAGGTAATGGTTTAGCTGGAATAACAGTACCGGGAGCAGGTTCAGGCGGTGCTGGTTTAGGCCCCTCCGCTTCTGCCCTTAACTTAGCAAAGAACTCACTCTGCTTCGGGTCGGTAGGGCGCACTGTGAAACTTTGTGGGCCTTTAGGTCCACGTAGCATACCAACAGCAAGTTCTGCCTCCTTCTGTGCAGCGCCTTGGGTTTTTACTAGTTCCTCTGCCGCTCGTTTAGCCGCCTTAGCTGCTATCTTATCGCCGACGAAGGCTGATAACTGCCCGATAAGTCCACCTAACACACCCCATGTTAGGGCTGTCTCACCCGCCCGCTCACCTATATCTTTTATATCCTTGCCATGTAAGAATCCACTAGCCCCTTCATAAATCAAGCCTGTAAGTGCACCTTCTGCTACTGCTACTCTAGCAGCAGAAACACCAGCCTTTGTTAACTCCGCTGCTGTCTTAGCCCCACCTATCGCCCATCTAGCTGCTTTGAATGACAACGTAATAGGAAGCATCTGGCCTACAAACTTTCCAGTAGCCTCCATCTGCTTTGTTACTTCTGTCTTCGGAGCGGGTGCAGGTTTGGGCTTCATCGTTGTAGGAAGAAACTCACTACTAATATCCATAGCTTTAACAACCCGCTGCTTAGCCACTCCACCAGTTAACCAATCAGCCAGTTTAGTATCCATGGGTGGTGGTGCTGTAGTAGGATCAATTAAATCCATTGTCCCGCCAGATATTAAACCTTCTACATAAGAGGTAAAATTAGCTGGGATGTTTTTTAAGGTGGTAGCAAAGCTCTCACCGCCACCAGCTTTCGGTGCGGGTTCAGGCTTTGTAGTTTTAGGTGCAGCTACAAACTTTTGTCTGACTGCCTCTTGCTTAGTAGGATCAAGAGCAGCTATTTTTGAATTCTGTGACAGGTAACGATCCCAATATCTAGACCTAACCTCTGCTTGCTGCTGTGGAGTAGCTTGCTTATAACGAGGGTTGGATTCTACAGTTGACCAAGAAGGTCCAGTAGAAGCAGGCTGGTCAACAGGTGCAGTAGCCTGTTCAGGCGACGGCTCATCTATAACTGTACCCTGAACATGACTCACGGAGCTAAGCCCTCAAGTAGATCATTAACTAAATCATCATCTTCGGTTATTGCTCCCTGGTCGGCAGCCTTCTTAGCAAAGACATCTTTATAATACTGCTTTGCAGTAGCTACAATAGAGGCCATATCAGTTTTTATCGTCTTAGGGTTAACCAACGCATTTCTAAGTAATGCTTGCACTGTTCTATCTACAACAGCAGATTCTCCGCCTCCTAACACTATCCAAACAGCCTCCGCTTGTGATATTTTTAAGTCCTTAGCTACCTTATCAATTAGTTGTACCTTTGTAGATACATTTCCTTTACCTGCGGCAGAAGGTAAGCCCCGACCTATTTCAGGTAGTTTACCCCCCGGTCCAGGTGCGCCACCTAGAAGTACGTTCTCAGGAGGCACTAAAGTAGGCGGCTGTGGTGCAAACGGTATTTGTGGTCCAGGGACACCGCCAATATAAGGAACCTGACCAGGGCCTCCAAACGTAGGTTGTTGTGACCTAGCCAAATCAGCCATAGCATTCTTTAACCTAGCCCCAGCATTAAGCTCTGACTCTTTCTCAGCTATTTTAACCTTATCCTGCTCAAGTTTTAACAACTCCTTACGGTGCTGCAACTCAATATCACGATTCTTGGCGGCTTCCACGCCCTGTAACACGCCGAGCAACCCATAACCTATAGCCTGATTAGGCACGTTATCTCCTTACCTGTAGGTTAGGTAAGTTATACCCTGCATAGGGGTCAGTAGGTTGTTGAAATAACGCTGAGTAAGAAGTAGCACTCGGCGTCCCACCAGAACCACCCTTCATGTATTGATCGTACAACCAATTCCCAAGCTGACCACCAGCCTGTCCAGTCATTTGATAACCTGCCTGGGCTTGCCCACCATAATAGTCAAGGAGTGCCCCGCTGCCTTGATTCATGGCTCCTACTGCACCAACTGCCATTTCTGGTTTTCCACTAGCTAAACCAAGACCAGCATTTAGATATTGACCATAAAGCTGTCCAGGTATAGAACCTACAGTAGTAGCACGCCTCATTTCTAGGTCGGCTAAAAGCCGTGACAGGGTGCCTCCGCCTACTCCAGTTCTCCCCTCCAACTCTGAACGAGCTACTTTGAATTGTTCCTCTAAGGGGTCTCTTGTAACACCATAAAGAGGAGTACTAGATATATCAGTATCACCTCTAAGTATAGATTCAAGCTGTGGATAAATAGCCTGACGGAATGGATCAGCTATTCCTTCATACTTAGTAGTAAGGGCTTCAAGGAACTTATTATGACGTTCGATCTCACGTGCTTGGGCTTTAGCTCCTTTATTAGCACTACTGGCACCCATAATACCCATACCACCACTAACTAATGCTGATAGAATAAGTGCTTCCTCAATACCAGTGGGCATTTAACCCTCCCTCACGTGATCCTGTTCCCATGTCTGAGTAGTGGATACCTCAGTCCGCCTACCCTCTAAGACATCAAGCCGATCCTCTATTCTAGTCAAGATATGATTCACATCCATAATAACACGCCGGAGGTCTTCGCTGAAAACTAGCCTGTAAGTTTCACCCTTTTTAGCACTCATTCTAATCCTATTGCTCCTATCTGTACCCTGCTAGCTACTAAGCACTCAACTTCAAACTGAATAGAGTCAAGATGCTGCGGTGTTAAAACACGGCGCTTATGCTGTTCACTGTCAGTTATTATGATTGTGTTCTTAACAACTCCCTTAGAGAGTAATCTAGTATAAACTGTATTAGCACCAGCGTTCGTAATATCGTGTCGTGCAAAAGTTGGTGACACCTGGTCAAGTAGAGACAACTCCTTACTTCTCACTTTGAAATTAAAGGAAGCATCAGTATCTCTATCTCCGACCTCCAAACGCCATATCTCTCCTGTAGTAGAACCAGCGAGCAGACGATAGTTAACATTGTCAACAAACACACTAACAATGTTAATCCCATAATCATATATACTGAATTTGAACGTCTCAAAATCATACACTAGCACCTTATCTGGATAAGTATTAGAGCCAGTAGGATAACCAAAAAACACCTTACCATTAAAATAAACTAACCAGCAGTTTGCTATACTAGTCTTATTGATAGGGCTTACATCGTTTACAGTCTCTCCACGAAACAAGCTATCCACATTCTTTGAGGTTATCTTGGACTCAGCCTGTCCATTAAAAGCATAGACCCCATCATAAGCTCCATACAGAATACCCTTCTCAGTGGCATAGATAGCCTTCCTCGCTACCAAGCCACGAGAAGCCATTGTCCTGACTGGATAAAAAGTATCCGGGTCAGTTCCTTGCAGGAAGTAAACCTCAGCCTTCGTGAACGCAGATATAAGACCAGCCCAGTCTATTATAGCTTGCACAGTTTGATAAGGTACTCCTACTTCTACATAATAAGTAGAAGGAAATGACTCCGGCTTGTTAGGCTTGCTAAAGTAAACCTTGTTACCACTTGCTATAAAAATACAGCCGTAGGCTCCTGGTCCAGCTATTGAGGTTAGCCCTGTCGATGGAGGGGGGTCGTTGTCTGTTTCCACCAACGCGCCTAGGGCTGTGTCAGCTTGGCTACTTGTAGCTGTTGTGCCAGTAATCTCCTGGTCATAATAGAAGGAGCTACCGCCAGGAGCACCACCTACTAGAGTCCTATAGATACGAATATGGGTAACCTGAGTATCAGAAGAAGCCGTGCAAGTAAGGGCTACCTGTAAATTGCCGCCGCTTGTGGTTTGCACCAAAGAGACAGGAGACGGGTTACTCTCGTGGATTATTGTAGTACCACTTTTTCTGACGTAGGTATATTTGAAGTAATAATTACCAACATTAAGACTACCTCCCGCACCTACTACTCCTGTTGGAGCTACAGTAGGAGCTACTATTCCCCATGCCTGTACACTATTATCATCTACCTTAAAGTTGGCTTGAGCACTAAATAGCAGAACTTCATTCTGAACATTTCGCAGCTTAGTAACCCCAATGGCTGATGCTCCTGTAACAGAGGCAGATAAAGCAGCCCCATTACGGTAAACGTCTGTACCTAAACTATAAACATCACCGTCCGCCGATCCTATAAGGTCTGTACCTTGACTACTATAGATAGTATCCTTACCATCACGAGAACGTACGGTGCCCTTATTTCGGAAATCAGCATTAAGTGCTATTGCTAACTCAGAATCAGCAATAGCCGCAGGATCATTTAAGTTAAGACCACCATCCATTGATAGAACCCTAAGAGCCATTTAAGAGACCTTCTTCCGCACACATAACAAGAAGATTACTAACCTCCGCACCTGTAGAAGCTGGTGTTGTTTTAGCCCAAATTTCTATTGTATCTCCACTAGCAACAGTGACATTTTCTGAGTAGGTTAAAATTGTACCGCTGTTAGTTCTCTCAGTACCATAAGTTGCACCATTCTTATAAATAGTAGCTTTCCCGTTGCCAGTTCCAGGTGAAACATTTGCGAGGTCAAAGCTGACTGTGTAAGTACCCCCCCTACTAATTTTAACTGTTTTTAATTCGTTGTAAGTTGTACCAGTCTCAATTCTTGCGGTTGCACTTGCATATAAGATATAATTTCCAGCGCTATACTGTTGTAATGTGGTGTTAGGAACACTGTTTGCAGTACCAAGGGCAGCATCTTTTATAAGAAGTCCATCTACAGTAACCCCACTAGCCGCTGTTGCTTCATTTATAACATTAACCTTCGGCGTCGTTAAAGTAGGAGTAGTAGCTCTAACAACATCCCCCGACCCTGTAGTAGATGCATCCATCCAACCTATAAGAATCCACTGCCCGGCAGAATACTCTCTAAAAATAAGCTCATCACCTGTACCAGTCACAAAGTTAATCAAGCCAGGTAGTCTTATATAAAGTGGATCATAAACTATTGTTAAGGCATCATCAAAATGCAGTATTATAATAGTGCCAACATTACCACTAGTTATGATAGATGTAATGTTAGTTGTTCCTGTAACATTAAACTCATTACCGACATTACCAGATGACCAAGGATTTAAGGTGCTTGCGCTAGGAATAGCTGCACCAGCCTTTAAACCAAAGGTACCAGTTAGATTACCACCAGAAAGAGGTAGAAAACTTTGTCCTATAACACTGAAAACAAACGCACTAACTGTACCTGCACCTGCTGTACTAGACAACGCCATAGCAAACGATCCACCTACAGCGGCAGCCGTTGGAGTAGCCTTCGTAGCTGTCGCGCTAGTTTTTAGAAAATTCCCCCTGGCTGTTGCAGCATCGACCGCTAAAGTGGTACAAAAGCCGCCAGTAATAACCTTACCCGCCGCACCAACGGCTATACTCTCACCTACAACACCTAACACTTTAATGTTTCCTGCTGATGTTGTAGTAGTAAAAGAATTATTATTAGCTGTATCTACAATAACAACATCTCCAATGGCCCTAGTAGTACCACTTTGATTAGTATAATCTTTGAGATCAGAACCGTCTCCATCCATTATGTGGACTTCGCCTAACGCAGCTTCTATGTCAGTACCAGTAAATCTACCAGAAGCATCAACTATAGGGATATGACTAGCATTAACCTTCGTTATAGCGATGAGAGAACCAGACTGACTACGGCGTTGAGCCGTGTCGGTGCCAAAGTTTATGTCTTCTTTACCTATTAAACCTTTTTCAATCATTTAAACTCCATTACCACGTATTAATAGCAACTCGCTTCCAAGTATTTGTTGCTGTGCAAATATAGATATAACTAGTGTCCCATGTTATTGTACCAGCAACTCCCGCCGCTGAGGCACTCGCTGGAGTAGAACTACCTACTGAAACTAACCCAGAAAATTGAAGCTGAGTTGG
>Ga0184615_10001377_pt1 | contig 13213 bp, 13 predicted proteins | sample PLM4_65_coex_FD_133134 | JGI IMG/M metagenome (GOLD analysis project Ga0184615, IMG submission 133134) | Groundwater sediment microbial communities from an aquifer in East River, Colorado, USA - PLM4_65_coex | ecosystem: Environmental > Terrestrial > Soil > Riparian zone | place: USA: East... | reverse complement strand
CTTCCACTACAGTTGAGCGGTTCAGATCGAGACGGCGCCGTCTACGTTCCGCCGTCGTACCGGCCAGACTCTCCCGCCCCGTTGGTTCTCACTCTTCACGGCGCCACCGGCAGCGGCCGCCGAGGTCTCCGGCGGCTGCAGCCCCTGGCGGACGCTGCCGGACTGATCCTGCTCGCTCCGGACTCCCGCGGCACGACCTGGGACGTAGTGACGACCGGCGCCTTCGGCCCCGACGTGGAGTTCGCGGACCGTGCGCTCGACCTCGTCTTCGCGCGCTACGCCGTAGACCCCACGCGGGTGGTGGCCGAGGGGTTCTCCGACGGCGCCAGCTACGCGCTCTCCCTCGGCCTGCTTAACGGAGACCTCTTCACCCACGTCATCGCCTTCTCTCCCGGCTTCGTGACGGAAGGCTCGCGCCGGGGAAAGCCGCGGCTCTTCGTGTCACACGGCGTCCACGATCGGGTGCTGCCGATAGATCTGTGCAGCCGGCGCATCGTCCGCGACGTCCGCGGCGACGACTACGACGTCCGATACACCGAGTTCGATGGCGGGCATGCCGTGCCCACCGAGATCGCCCGCGCGGCGCTCGACTGGCTGGCTGGCCGCGGGTAGCGGCGTACTTGGTTTTGGTCACCGTTCAATCCATACTGAACGTGCGATCCGGACCCACCCCTCCGCTCCGCGCCCGAGCACAGCCAGGAGAACGATGGACCCCCGCACCAGTCGCTTCACCGACCGTCTCGCCGTGCTGTTCGAGAACGACGGCCAGCCGCCCATCGCCGGGCGGATCTTCGGCCTCCTGCTCCTGAGCGACGAGGCCCTGAGCCTCGACGAGCTGGCGGAGGCGCTCGGGGTGAGCAAGGCGAGCGCGAGCACCAACGCGCGCCTCCTCGCCCAGCTCGGCGTGATCGAACAGGTCCGCCGGCAGGGCAGCCGCCGGGACTACTACCGGATGGTGCCCGATCTCTTCGAGCGGTCGATGGCGCAGCGCCTGGCGCGCTGGCGGCGGTTCACCGAGGTGATCGGCGAGGGCCGGCGCACCCTGCCGCTGGCCAGCGCGGAGGTGCGGGAGCGGCTGGAGCAGTACGAGAACGCCTTCAGTTACATCGCCGACGCGATCGGCCGCGCGATGGTGCAATGGCGCGGGGTGCCGTCGCGCCGTCTCGCCCCCACGGGGTCGGGGCGGTGAGGCGCGCCGCCGTCGTCTCGGCGCTCCTCCTCGCGGGGTGCGCGGGGACGCCGAGCGTCTCGGGGGTGCCGGGCGCGTCGCCCTCACCCGAGACGCCCTGGACCCCTCCGGCCGACGCCATACCGCGCGTCGCGCCGGCGGACACCTCCGCTCGCGCGGCGATTCCGCCCGACCTGGCCGATCGGATCCGGCGCCTCACCCTCGCGGAGATCGTGGACCTCGGGCTCCGGAACAATCCGATCACGCGCCTGGCCTGGGCCAACGCCCAGGCCGCCGCATCGGTGTACGGGTCCGAGCGCGGGGCGTGGCTTCCCACGATCGACGCCGAGGTGAACGCCTCCCGGCTCAAGACGGCGGCGAGCCAGGGGCGGACCGCGGTCGAGCAGTCGTTGCTCACGCCCAGCGTGACGCTCAACTACCTGCTCTTCGATTTCGGTGGGCGGAGCGGGCGCGTAGCCGGAGCCCGGCAGCGGCTCCTCGCCGCCAGCTTCGTGCACAACGCCGCGATCCAGGACGTGGTGCTCCAGGTCCAGGTCGCCTACTTCCGGTATCTGGCGAACCGCAACCTGCTCGACGCGCAGCGCACCACGCTCGAGGAAGCGCTGACCAACCTCACCGCGGCCGAAGAGCGGCGCCGGGTCGGCCTCGCCACCATCGCCGATGTCCTTCAGGCCCGCACCGCCGCGAGCCAGGCCCGGCTCGAGCTCGAGACGATCGAAGGCAACGTGCAGACCACGCGCGGCGCCCTGGCGCTGGCGTTGGGGCTGCCCGCGAACCTGCCGTACGACGTGGACTCGAGCGCGGCGGCCGCGCCCGTGGCGCCGCTCGCCGACAGCGTGAACGCCATCATCGCGACCGCCCTCCAGGGCCGGCCCGACCTCGCGGCCACTCGGGCCGAGGTCGAGGCGGCCGGCGCGGGCATCAGCGAGGCGCGAGCCGGTCTCCTCCCCTCGCTCGGGTTCAGCGCGACCGGGGGCCGGACTTACGCCACCACGATTCCCGACGGCGCCAACAGCTACACCTTGTCGCTCGGGCTCACGATTCCGCTCTTCAGCGGCTTCTCCCGGCAGTACGACCTGCGCGCGGCGGAGTTCGAGGCCGAGGCCGCGCGGGCCAGGGCGCAGTCGCTCCGCCAGGAGGTCGTCTTCCAGGTCTTCAGCGCCTACTACGCGCTGCAGACCGCGACCCGGCGGGTCGCGACGGCGAAGGATCTGCTCGCGAGCGCCGAGCAGTCGAACCAAGTCGCGCTCGGCCGATACAAGGCCGGCGTGGGGAGCGTGCTCGATCTGCTCGCGGCGCAGACGGCGCTGGCCGGCGCCCGCGCGCAATTGGTCGAGGCGCGGCTGGCCTGGAGCGTATCGCTGGCGCAGCTCGCGCACGACGCGGGCGTGCTCGACCCCCGGGGCGGCAGCCCGCTCCGGCTCACTCAAGACACCACGAGCACCCCTCGATGACGCGACGGCTCTTCCTGCTTCCCTTCGTCCTCCTCGCGGCCTGCGATGACCAGGCCGCGCCGCCCCAGCAGCGGGTCCCGGTCACCGTGGGCACCGCCGAGCGGCGCGACGTGCCGTTCGACCTTGCGGCCACCGGCACCGTCGAGCCGCTCCAGACCGTGGCGGTGCAGCCGCAGATCGGCGGCGCGATCGTTCGGATCTCGTTCCGCGAGGGGCAGGATGTCGACAAGGGTCGGATTCTCTTCCAGATCGACCCGCGTCCCTTCCAGGCGGCGCTCGCGCAGGCCGAGGCATTCCTCTCCCGCGACCGCGCCCAGGCGGCGAACGCGGAGCAGGAGGCGAAGCGCTACGCCGAGCTGGCCGAGCGCGAGTACGTGACCGCGCAGCAGTACGACCAGGCGCGCACCGTCTCGGCCGCCGCCGCGGCGACACTCGCCGGAAGCGAGGCCGCGGTCGAGGAGGCCCGGCTCAACCTGCAATACGCCACCATCCGCGCTCCGATCTCGGGGCGCACCGGCAGCCTCCGGGTGCGGGAGGGCAACCTCGTCCGCCCCGCGGACGCCGCGCCGCTGGTGACGATCAACCAGATCCGTCCCATCCTGGTGCGGTTCGCGGTCCCGGCGGCGAATCTGCCGCTCATCCAGCTGCACCGGGGCGAAAAGCTCGCGGTGCGGGCCGAGCCGGTGGGCGGCGGCAGCTTGAGCGAAGGGCAGCTCACCTTCGTGGATAACGCGGTGGACACCAGCACCGGCACGATCTTGCTGAAAGGGACATTCGCCAACACCGACGGCGCGCTCTGGCCCGGCGAGTTCGTCAATGTGAGGCTCCAGTTATACATCGAGCGTGACGTGCTGGTGGTGCCCGCCACCGCCGTCGTCACCGGGCAGCAGGGCAGCTTCGTCTTCGTGGTTGGCGCCGACAGCACGGCGGCTACCAAGCCGGTGAAGCTGGGCCGGACCGCGGGCGATGTGGCCATCGTGGACGGAGAGCTCCAGCCGGGCGAGCGGGTGGTGACCGACGGGCAGTTGCGGTTGCAACAGGGCTCCAAAGTGCAGATCAAGTCGGCGGCCGACACAGCCGCGGGGGGGACTACATGAACACCGAGCTCTTCATTCGCCGGCCGGTCATGACCACGCTGATCATGGCCGGCATTCTCATCTTCGGACTGGTGGCCTACCGGCTGCTCCCGGTGAGTGATCTCCCCGCGGTGGATTATCCGACCATCTCGGTGAGCGCGAACCTCGCCGGCGCGAGCCCGGAGACGATGGCGTCCTCGGTCGCGACCCCGCTGGAAAAGGAGCTGTCCACCATCCCCGGGATCGAGACGATGACGTCCACCAGCACCCAGGGCGGCACGTCCATCTCGCTCCAGTTCGCGTTGAGCCGGAACATCGACGCGGCCGCGCAGGACGTGCAGGCCGCGATCTCGCAGGCGCAGCGGCAGCTCCCGCGGGACGTGTTGCCGCCGAGCTTCCGGAAGGTGGACCCGTCGGCGTCGCCGATCCTCTACTACGCGCTCCGCTCGACCACGATGCCGCTGCACCAGCTCAACGAGTACGCCGAGACATTCCTCGCCCAGCGGCTAGCGACCGTGGACGGCGTGGCGCAGGTGCAGGTGTACGGCTCGATGAAGTACGCCGTGCGCATCCAGCTCGACCCGCAGCAGCTCGCCGCCCGCAGCATCGGGATCGACGAAGTCTCGCGCGCGGTGGAGAACGGCAGCGTGAACCTGCCGACCGGCATCCTCTGGGGCACCGACAAGGCATACTCGGTCGAGAGCCAGGGGCAGCTCAGAAACGCGGACGAGTTCCGGCGCCTGGTGGTGGCCTACCGCGACGGCGCCCCGGTCCGCCTCGGCGATCTCGGCAACGTGGTGGACAGCGTGCAGGACACCAAGCGGGCCAGCTGGTTCAACGGGGAGCGGGCGGTGGTCCTCGCCATCCAGCGGCAGCCGGGTACCAACACCGTCGCCGTGGCGGAGCGGGTGAAGGCGGTGGTGAGCGAGCTCCGCTCCCAGATCCCGCCCTCGGTCGATATCGCCACGCTCAACGACCGCTCGATCACGGTGCGCGCCTCGGTGGACGACGTGAAGTTCACCCTCTTCCTCGCGCTCTGCCTCGTGGTGATGGTGATCTTCCTGTTCCTCAGGAACCTGCGCGCGACGGCGATCCCGGCCCTCGCGCTTCCGATGTCGCTCATCGGGACCTTCGCGGTGATGTACCTGCTGGGCTACAGCCTCGACAATCTCTCGCTCATGGCGCTCACCCTGGCGGTCGGCTTCGTGGTGGACGACGCCATCGTGGTGCTGGAGAACATCGTCCGGCACATCGAGAAGGGCGAATCGGTGCTGGAGGCGTCCATCAACGGGAGCCGGGAGATCACCTTCACCGTCATCTCGATGACCCTCTCGCTGGTGGCGGTGTTCATCCCGGTGCTCTTCCTCGGCGGGCTCATCGGGCGGCTGTTCCAGGCCTTCGCCGTCACCATCGGCGTCGCGATCCTGGTGTCGGGGGTCGTCTCGCTCACCCTCACCCCGATGCTCTGCAGCCGCTGGCTCAAGCCGAAGGGCGAGGAGGAGAAGCGGCACGGCCGGATGTATCGCGCGACCGAGCGCGCCTGGGAGGGAACGCTCTCCTGGTACCAGCGCTCGCTCGCGTGGGTCATGGACCGCCGGGGGCTGGCGCTCGCGTTCAGCGCCCTCATCCTCGTGGGCACCGTGGCGGTGGCGCGGATCCTCCCCAAGGGCTTCATCCCCAGCGAGGACCAGCAGCAGCTCCGGGGCACCACGGAGACGGCGGAGGGCACCAGCTACGACGCGATGGTGAAGCACCAGCTGGCCGCCGCCGCCATCGTGCAGGAGGACCCCAACGTGGACGGGTTCATGTCCGCGGTGGGCGGCGGCGGGCGCCTCAGCACCGTGAACCAGGGGCGTTTCTTCATCCACCTGAAGCCGCGGAGCGAGCGGGAGATGAGCGCCGACGAGGTGGCCCGGTCGCTCTCCCAGAAGTTGTCGGCCGTGCCCGGCATGCGGGCGTTCATCTCCAACCCGCCGGTCCTCAACATCGGCGGGCGCTCGTCCAACAGCGAATACCAGTACACTCTCACCAGCTCGGACATGGAGGCGCTCTACCAGGGCGCTGGCGCGCTGGAGCGGCGGCTGCACGACGTGCCCGGGCTGGTGGACGTCAGCAGCGATCTCCAGATCAAGAACCCGCAGGTGCAGGTCGAGATCGCCCGGGACCGGGCGGCGGCGCTCGGGATCGACGTCAATCAGATCGAGAGCGCGCTCTACAACGCCTACGGCGCGCGCCAGGTGAGCACGATCTACACCCCGAACGACCAGTACTGGGTGGTGATGGAGCTGCTCCCCCAGTACCAGCGCGACCTCTCGGCGATGAGCCTGCTCCACCTCACCGGCCGCCAGGGCGTTTCGGTGCCGCTCGGCAGCCTGGCCAAGGTGACGCCGTCCGTCGGCCCACTCACGGTGAACCACTCCGGACAGCTTCCCTCGGTCACGCTCTCCTTCAATCTCCAGCCCGGCACCTCGATCGGCACGGCGGTCGAGCGGGTGGAGGCGGCCGCGCGCGAGGTCCTGCCGTCGACGGTCAGCAGCAGCTTCGCGGGGACGGCGCAGGCGTTCCAGCAGGCACAGGCGGGCCTGCTGGTCCTGCTGGTCCTGGCGATCCTGGTGATCTACCTGGTGCTCGGCATGCTGTACGAGAGCTTCATCCACCCGCTCACGATCCTGTCGGGGCTTCCCTTCGCCGGGTTCGGCGCGCTGCTGGCGCTGATGGTGTTCGGGCTCGACCTCAGTATCTACGCGTTCGTGGGCATCATCATGCTGGTCGGCATCGTGAAGAAGAACGCGATCATCATGATCGACTTCGCCATCGAGGCGGAGCGCAACCACGGGAAGAGCGCACACGACGCGATCCTGGAGGCCGCGAGCGTGCGGTTCCGGCCGATCATGATGACCACGATGGCGGCGCTGATGGGCACCCTGCCGATCGCGCTGGGACACGGGGCCGGCGCCGAGTCGCGGCGGCCGCTCGGCGTGGCGGTGGTGGGCGGGCTCTTCTTCTCCCAGATCATCACCCTGTACATCACGCCGGTGATCTACACCTACTTCGACGCGCTCCAGGGCCGGCTGGGCCGGGGGAAGGCGGAGGAGCCGGTCAGGGCCCCGGCCGACGCGCCTGCGCCGGCCGGGGCGATGGCCCGGGTGCGGGAGGTTTGAGGAAGGCGTCCGCGACCGCACGCCGGACGGTGTCGCCCAGCGGCGCGTCGGTCGCGTTGGAAAGAATGGCGACGACGACCCCGTCGTCCGGATAGACCGCGAGCCAGCTCGCGATGCCGGGACCGCCGCCGGACTGGAGCAGCAATCGGCGGTCTCCCTCGCACAGCGACTGGAAGCCGAGGGCGTAGACGGTCGGCGTGCCGTCGGCGAGCGGGACCGGGGTGAAGAGCTCGCGCCTCGAGCTGTCGGACAGGAGGCCGGGCCCGAGCAGCGCCGCGCCGAACCGCGCCAGGTCCTCGGCGGTCGAGAGGAACCCCGCGCCCGGCAGCTTGAAGCTCGGGTCGAAGGCCGGCGCCCGGTCGAACCCCCCGCCTTCACGGCGGACGTAGAAGGTTGCTCGGTCTCGCGCCGGACGGCGCGGGTCGTTGGGCACCGTGGCCTTCATCCCCGCCGGCTCGAAGACGCGGCGGCGCATCACCTCCAGGTACGTCTCTCCCGCAACCTGCTCCAGGACACGCCCCGCGATCGTGAAGATTCCGGTCGCGTACTCGCTTCGGCTCCCCGGCGTGAAGGAGAGCGGCGCCGCGGCGATCCCGCGGTACGCGCGGTCCAGCGCGGCGAAGTGCGCGGTCGTGTAGTAGTTGCGGTCGGCGAACTCGTCCGCGATCCCGCTCTGGTGCGCGCCGATCCGGCGGATGGTGATTCCCCGGCCGCGGTGAGGGAAGTCCGGTAGGTAGGTCTCGACCGGCGCGTCGAGATCGAGCTTGCCCTCGTCGGCGAGCGCGAGTGCGGCGGTGAGAGTCAACGTCTTCGAGATGCTCCCCACTCCGAAGCGGGCGGCCGGTGTCACCGGTGCGCCGCTGGCGATGTCGGCCGCGCCGAACGCCTCCGACCACACGATCTTGCCGTTCACCGCGACGGCCGCCGAGGCGCCCGGCGCCGCCCCGCCCTGGATCGCCCCGCGCATCGCCTCTCCCGCCTTCGCGGCGCCGCCGGCCTCGAGTCCCTCTTGGGTGTGGGCCGTGATCTGCTGAAAGGTGGGTGCCTGCGCCGCGAGGGCCTGCGCGGGAGTGGAGCAAACCAAGAGCAGGCCCAGCGCTCGGCAGGCAATGGACATCGGAAGCGATCCGCGAAGGAGGTCTATCGCCCTACGCCGGGGCCGCGCCAGAGATTCGCCGGCAGCGGCGATCGCTGCTCTCTAGAGGGAGGATCTCACTCCGATTTGGGGGTTTTGGCCGTCCGCCCCCCGCCGCTGAAGACGACCTCGGTGGTGTAGCCGTCCGCGCTCACCAGGGCCTCGAGCAGGCGCCGGGCGCTCTCCTCGGTGTGTCTGGCGAGCTCGACCTCGCCGGCGCTCTTCACCAACTGTTCGCGGGCCAGGCGGAAGATCGTGTCGCGGTCGGCCGGCCGGAACGGATTCCACAGACCGCGCTGCTCGTCGTAGGTCTTGAGATCGGTCACCTCCACGCCCAGGACCGCCGCCGGGGGAAGGGTCACCCGCACGACCTTGGCGTCGTGATCCACTTCCACCTCGGTGCCGCGGTCGAGATCGAATCCCGAGAGCACCTTGCCGGTGACGACGACCAGGCTCCGCTTGGTCGAGCCCAGCAGCCGGTTCTGGTACACCACCACGTCGCGCAGCACGGTCTCGCTGGTGACCAGACGGGCGACCGCCCGGGTTCGTTCCACGACCACGCCGTGATCCAGCGTGGTCGTCCCCCCGCCGGGGAGGAGCCGGCCGGCCGCGTTGGTCGCCCGGCCGCCAAGCCAGACGAACACGGCCAGGGCGACGATCGCCAGGATGGCCGGCACCACCCGGCTCGCGACCCGCTCGGCCGGATCCGGCACTATCGGCACTCCTCTTCGAAGCGCCGGGCGATCTGGAGCCGGTTCTCCATGGCCCCCGACTGGGCGGCGATCCGCCAGGCGAGCTCCCGCCGGGTGATCGCCGAGTCCGCGCCCCGCGCGACCGCGACCTTCCACTGCGCGCAGTAGGCCGGCAGCTCGGCGTCTATGATGTGGCGGGCACTGGTGAGTGTGGCGAGAAAGGCGTCGCAGCTCTGGTGCGCCGCGGCCTGCTCGCGATGCACCGACTCGTGGGCTTCGATCTCCGCCACCAGCATGGAGTCGCGCACGTCGGGCCTCAGGTTCGTGACCGCCGCGCCCGCTTCGCAGCGGGTGAGGCCGAGGAAGTCGTCCTGCCGCGCCTCCCGCTGTGCGGCGGCCGCGCCGGGGACAAAGAGGTACAATGCGATCGCGAGGAAGAGATGCGGCATCGGCCGAGCTCGGTCCCCTATTCCCAGATACCCAGCGCGCGCCGCACCGCGACCATCTGACCCAGGTGGTAGGAGGTGTGGTCGGCGACGAGCAGCAGCTCCCTCAGGTACGTCTGCCCGGTCCCACGGGGAATGCGCGCGAAGAGGTCCACGTTCTCGTCCAGAGCCAGCGCCGTCAACGCCTCCCGGTCCTCCCGGAAGGCCGCGATGCTCCCGGCCACCGCGCCTGCCGTGGGCCGGACCGATTCCTTGGGCCAGTAGTCCTCCGGCCAGCGCGGCTGGGTGTAGCCGGGGTTCCGGCAGAAGTCGAGGATGTCGCGCTGCGCCAGCCGCAGGTGCTCCAGGAGCTGCCAGAGCGTATAGGGTAGCCCGGGAGCCGCCGCGCCCCACTTGTCGGCCGGGACGCCGTCCACGATCTGGTCTATCCCGGCGTGCGCGTCTTCCCATTTGATCAACGCCGCGACCTGATCGCGGAGCGCCTTGTCGCTCACGGCGCGGGATGAGGCCGGTCACAGCGGGACACCGCCGGGCCTCCTACTCTGGGTGGTACCACAATGACTCTCCGGAGGAGCTATGGCGTTCGTCTGGGACCTGATCCAGCAGATTCAGCTGCACAACACGAAATCGAGAGCCAAGTCGGCCAGCTCGAAGGCGAAGACCGCCCAAGCCCGGGCGAAGGCGGCGGAGGGCCGTGCCCGGTCGCTAGAGACCCGGATGGACGAGCTGGAAGACGAGGTCGGCCACATGCGGGCGACTCTCGCCGTGCTGCTCGACCGGCTCGAGCGGCGATTCGGGCCGGAGGCGGAGAGGCTGGGGCCGGCCTAGGGACAGGCCCACTCGATCCCGCCGATCCGCTCGATGACCGCGAACCGGATCCCGTGCGCCCGGCAGGCGTCCTCGAACTGATGCTGGGCCTCGAAGGAGTTCCGGTTCCAGACGTAGGTCGAGACCTCCAGCGTGCACCCGGGGCGGTTGCTGAACTGCCCCGTGGTGATCGGCCGCGAGACTTCCTCCAGGTCCGCCAGTCCCACCGACGGTCGGCCGGGCATCGGGCTTCCTCCGCTCTTCGGGGTGTTCGTTGTCACCTGGCGTCGTCAGCGCTTCCGTCGCTCGGGGGACCGGTATGCTTACCTCTGTCTGACGGAGTCGTTCCAGCCGCGTGGAAGGGACAGACGCTCGGCGACGGGGCTGCCCGGCGCCGCCGAGTAGACCCGCCGCGAGCGAGGCGGGGATTCTAGAAGATCGTGTAGATGAACGGCGCCAGCGCCGAGCCCTGCGCGAAGACGAGCAGCGCTCCCACCAGCAGCAGCACGATCAGGATCGGGGCGAGCCACCACTTCTTCCGCACCCGCATGTAGGCCCACAGCTCAGGGGCCAGTCCGCCTCTTGCCATCCTCTCTCCTCCTCCGCCGAGCTAGAACTGCCGGGTAAGATCGCTGCGGGGAGCCTGCTGTCTGTCCACCCAGCCGGTCGCCCCGTCGTGCGCGCGGAGCGGATTGCCGCCCAGCGTCCGGCGGATCGCCGCGATCGGGGTGATGACCAGAAAATACACCACACCCATGAAGATCGGGGTCGTGATCTTGGAGAGGGCGCGGGCGAATCCCATCCACGCGCGGTACACCGGCCCAAGCTTGCCGGGCACCAGCAGTCCACCGAGGGCGAATGCCCCGGCGACCGCGCCGAAGATCAGGGTGGCCCGCGAACTCTCCCGCCACCAGCCGACACCGGCGAGCACGCCGAAGGCGGCCGCCAGCGTGAACGCGAACTTGCGGCCCTCCCGCGGGGTCAGTCGAGCGGGACTTCTTTGCGCCAATCCCCCTCCTCACGCCAGGCCGACTGATCCTTCTTGTCAAGGATGAACGGCCACAGCACCAGATAGTCGATGTTCGTCCGCATGAAGCAGCGATAGGCGTCCTCCGGCGTGCACACGATCGGCTCGCCGCGGACGTTGAACGACGTGTTGACCAGCACCGGGCATCCGGTGCGCGCCTCGAACGCCGAGATGAGATCGTAGTACGCCGGATTGACCTCGCGGCTCACGGTCTGGACCCGGGCCGAGTAGTCCACGTGGGTCACGGCCGGGATCTCGGACCGCCGCACCTTCAGTTTCTCGATCCCCCAGCGGCCCTCCTCTTCCTCCGTCGTCGCGATCCGGCGATCGGCGCGGACCGGCGCCACCAGCAGCATGTAGGGGGAGTCGGCGTCCAGGTCGAACCAGTCGGCCACCTTCTCGCGCAGCACGCTCGGCGCGAAGGGCCGGAATCCCTCGCGGAACTTGATCTTGATGTTCATCTGCGACTGCATCACCGGATTCCTGGGATCGCCCAGGATGCTCCGGGCGCCCAGCGCGCGGGGACCGAACTCCATGCGGCCGGAGAACCAGCCGACCACCGAGCCCTCGGTCAGGATGTCCGCGGCCCGCTCGATCAGCTCGTCGGGCTGCGCGCAGCGGTACACCGCGCCCACCGAGTCCAGGTAGGCCCGGATCTCGTCGGGCGTGAAGTCCGGGCCCAGGTAGGCGCCCTTCATCGAGTCGTGGGAGTTGACGGTGCGCGGTGCCGAGAGATGCCGGTGCCAGATGAGCTGCGCCACCCCGAGCGCTCCGCCCGCGTCGCCCGAGGCGGGCTGGATCCAGAGCCGCTCGAACGGGCCCTCGCGGAGGATGCGGCCATTCCCCACGCAGTTGAGCGCGACGCCGCCGGCGAGGCAGAGCCGGTCCATCCCGGTCAGGCGGTGCGCGGTGCGCGCCATCCGGAGCATCGCCTCCTCGCAGACCTCCTGCACCGAGCGGGCGATGTCGAGGTCGCGCTGGACCAGGTGGGTCTCCGGCACCCGGGGCGGCGCGCCGAACAGCCGGTCGAACGCCGGGTTGGTCATGGTGAGACCACCGAGGTAGTCGAAGAACTTCTGGTTCAGCGTGAGGGAGCCGTCCTCCCGGAGGTTCACCACGTTGTCGAGAAGCAGCTTCACGTACTTCGGCTCGCCGTAGGGCGCGAGGCCCATCACCTTGTACTCGCCCGAGTTGACCTTGAAGCCCAGATAGTAGGTGATCGCCGAGTACAGGAGGCCGAGCGAGTCGGGCCAGTGCAGCTCGCTCACCAGGCGGAGATCGTTCCCCTCCCCGATCCCGATCGAAGCGGTTGCCCACTCCCCCACGCCGTCCATCGTGAGGGTCGCGGCCCGCTCGAACGGCGACGGGAAGAACGCGCTTGCCGCATGCGACTCGTGGTGCTCGGAGTAGAAGATGTCGCCCGAGTAGCCCAGCTCGTTCCTCAGCTGCTTGTCAAGGTAGAGCTTGTCCTTGATCCAGAGCGGCCCGGCCATGAGGAAGGAGCGGAATCCGCGCGGGGCGATGCCGAGGTAGGTCTCCAGGATCCGCTCGAACTTCAGGAGAGGCTTGTCGTAGAAGCCGACGTGAGTCAGATCCTCGACCTTGATCCCCCCGGCGCGGAGGCAATACGCCACCGCCTGTCGTGGAAAGGCGGCATCCCCCTTCTTCCGGGTGAAGCGCTCTTCCTGCGCGGCGGCGACGATTTCGCCGTCCCTGAGAAGGCAGGCAGCGCTATCGTGGTAGTAGGCCGAGAGGCCCAGAATGTAGGAGTTCATTGGGTTTGGGGGGTCGAACAGGGGAACCTACGCAACCCGCGGGCAGCCAGACAAGAGGTAGGCGCCAGATAGGGCGACCGTCTCCAACAGGGGTGGGGCTATCGCCACCCGGCCTCTGCCCTTCACTCCCGCGGGCCAGCGCCCGGCATGCCTGCGGATCCCTTCGCCGAGGCACCTCGGTCTGAAGGAGCCCATCGGTGCCCCGCTCCCCCCCTAGCCATGCAGGAACAGGATCACCGGCCACCGCCGGGCGCGCGAATATATTCGGCGGGCACCTACGCCTGGTAGCGGTGGCTCACGCCATCCACCGTCACCTGCGGTTCAGGAATCCGGTCGGCTCCGCGCGCCCAGCCTTCGGGCGCCGGGCAGCAGGTTATCCGGTGTACGTGTCCACTGAGGCGTTCAGGTCCCGCCGGAGCTCTGCGTCGCCGCTGAGCAGCGTCTGCCAGGT
>Ga0184615_10001376_pt1 | contig 13213 bp, 9 predicted proteins | sample PLM4_65_coex_FD_133134 | JGI IMG/M metagenome (GOLD analysis project Ga0184615, IMG submission 133134) | Groundwater sediment microbial communities from an aquifer in East River, Colorado, USA - PLM4_65_coex | ecosystem: Environmental > Terrestrial > Soil > Riparian zone | place: USA: East... | reverse complement strand
TAGCTCCCGAGCTGGCGGGCGCGGCTCACCTTCCGCCCCAGGTGGGTGATGATCTTCGAGGGCAGCACCGCGAGACCGGCGGTGATGTAGTTCGGCAGGTAGGCCCACACCAGAAGACCCAGCGGGGGGAGCTCGAGTCCTCGCGTCCGGGCGATCAGCAACCCCACCGGATCCATCGAGGCCGTCAGGAGCGAGCCGAGGAGCACCATCCGCGGCGGACCCGGGACGATGGAGGGGAAGATCAGGATCAGGACGCAGAGCCAGGAGAGCCGTCCCGCGAGTACCTGCGGCTGCCACTGGTTGATGACACCCACGGCGAACGCCATTGCGACTTCGTAAGCGATCGCGAGGGTGAACAACCGGCCGCTGATGCACGCGGCCCGCGGGGCGAGCCGGTACACCACCAGCGAGACGGCGATGGAGCCGACCGCGAGCGCGTCCGCGATCGGGGGCCATGGGATCACCTGGTCGGCGGGAAGGCCCAGGTAGGGGGCGACGAGGTGATTCACGACCAGCGAGATCACCCACAGCGCGCTGAAAACGAGACAGGCGATGCGGAGCCGGCCCGCCGCCTCGAGGGCGAGATCGTCCGGAAGGGGCTCGCTGGCGGGCCCACCGCCGGCCGGTGACGTGATCGGACGCAGGTCCAGGAGCCTGGGGTCGCTCATGCGGCCATCTGGGAGGTCGGGAATGTTGCAATCTCACGCGCTGAACAGGGTTTGCCAATGGTGGCGGGCACCTTGACTGCCCCCGCGACCGGTCCATCTTTCGGGCACCTGACATCGCCTGTAGCCGGAGGAGGTGGAACGTGACGGATGGCGGCCGCCGACCCCTGGCACGGATCAGCGAAGATCCGGTCGTCCGGGTTGCCGCCTACTACGTGCTGCTCGCCGTGGGCACGGCGCTGGCCTGGCAGGTCTTCCCCGGCCTCGCGGCGGTATTCTCCGCCGAGCGCCTCGACGCCATCAACTCGACCACCTCCCAGGCCGATCCTCTGCTCGAGGCCCTGGGCGCCTCGGCGCCGGCCATGGCTCCTCCGGTTGCACTCGCCGTCACCACCGCGCTCTGCATGCTCGGCGCCTTCCTGCTCATGCTGCCGGTGAGCTGGGTCTACATCCTGACCCGGCAAAAGAAGGGGTTCCGCCAGTCGGTGGTGCAGACGCTGATCATCCTGCCGATCGTGGTCGCGGGCGTGGTGCTGCTGGTGAAGAACAGCATCGCCCTCGCGTTCAGCCTCGGCGGGATCGTCGCCGCGGTCAGCTTCCGCAACACGCTGCGCGACACCAAGGACGCGGTGTACATCTTCCTCGCGATCGGCGTCGGGCTCGCGGCAGGGGTGCAGGTGATGTCGGCCGCGGCAGTGATGTCGTTCCTCTTCAACGTCCTCGTGGTGGTCTTCTGGTACACGGACTTCGGTCGTGCGCCCTCCCACCTGGAGGGGCCGCGCGCGGCGCGCCGGCTCGAGCGGTCGCTCGCGCTGGCCAACCGGACGGGAGCCTTCGTCGCCCAGCTCGACCGCGACATCCTGAAGTCCATGTCGCCCGAGCAGCTTCAGGCGCTGGCCTCGCGGGCCCGCCGCCGGGTCGACGATGGGGCAAAATCGCCGAAGCCGCCGAAGCTGCCCAAACCGCTCGACACAGTGGTCCGCGTCCAGAGCGCCGACCCGGAGGACGCACGGCCGCAGATCGAGGCGGTCCTCGCCACCCAGGTGAAGGAGTGGAAGTTCTCCGGGACCCAGCGGGACGCCGCCGGGAGCGCGGTGCTGGAGTACCGCGTGAGGCTCAGGAAGAGCGTGCCGGCGCCGGTCCTCACCGGCGAATTGCGGACCCGCCTGGGCCCGCGAGCCACCGGAGTCGAGACGAGGTAATCCAGCTCGCGTGAGCGATCTCCTCGACCAGCTCCAGCAGATCCTTGGCGACCGCTACATCATCGAGCGGGAGATCGGTCGCGGCGGTATGGCGTTCGTCTACCTCGCGCGGGACCGGCGCTACGAGCGGGAGGTGGCGATCAAGGTGCTCGATCCGGAGATCGCCACCGCGGTCGGCGCCGAGCGGTTTCTGCGCGAGATCCGGATCACCGCCCAGCTCCAGCACCCGCACATCGTGCCCCTGCTCGATTCGGGCGAGGCGCGCAACCTGCTCTACGCCGTCATGCCGTTCGTCGAGGGGGAGTCGCTCCGGGACCGGCTCATGGCGAGCTCGCGCCTTTCCACGACCGAGGCGGTGACGATCGCCTGGGAGGTGGCGGACGCCCTCGACTACGCCCACCGCCGCAATGTGGTGCACCGCGACATCAAACCGGAAAACATCCTGGTCTCCAACGGCCACGCCCTGGTCGCGGACTTCGGCATCGCGCGCGCGATCGGCCTCGCCGGCGGCGCCACGCTGACCGGTGTCGGCTTTCCGATCGGGACCGCGGCGTACATGAGCCCGGAGCAGGCGACCGCGGCCTCGCCGGTGGACGGACGCAGTGACATCTACAGCCTCGGCTGCGTGCTGTACGAGATGATCGCCGGGCGAATGGCCTTCAGCGGGCCGAGCCTCAAGAGCGTGCTGACCCAGCAGCTCACCGTCGATCCCCCGCTGATCCACATCTCCCGCCCCGACGTCCCCCCGAACATCATCGCCATCGTCCGCCGCTGCCTCATGAAGCAGCCGGAGGAGCGCTATCAGACCGCGGGCGAGCTCACCGAGGATCTCCGCGGCGCGCTGAGCGATCTGCCCCGCCTCTCGACGCCGGTGCCGCGCCCGCCCGCGGCCGACCCCGAGATGGAGAGCGACGGACTCCTGACGGCCGCGGGCCGCTGGATCGTGCCCGCCGCGGTGCTCGCCATCGTGCTGCTCGGTGTCATGTTCGCGTACCGGCAGCGGGGGAGTGGCGGGCACGCCCCCGAGCCGACTGGTCCCTACACGGCCTCGGTGGCGGTCCTGCCGTTCACCAACCTGAGCGGCGGCTCCGGAAATGACTACTTCAGCGAGGGCATCACCGACGAGATCATCAGCCAGCTCGCCCAGGTCGAGAGCCTGAAGGTGATCTCCCGCACCTCGGTCCTCGCGCTCAAGGGGACACCCCTCACATTGCCGCAGATCGCCGATACCCTGGGCGTCCGACATATCGTCGAGGGGTCGGTGCGCCGCCAGGGGACGCGAGTTCGGGTCACGGCCGAGCTGATCGAGGCGGCCAGCGACGCCCACCTGTGGTCCGGCAGCTTCGAAGGCGATCTGGCCGACAGCTTCCGGGTGCAGGAGGAGATCGCCCGGAAGGTGAGCGGACAGCTCCTGACGAGCATCCGCGGGGTCCGTCCGATGGCGCCGAGCGCCATGCCGACCGAGAGCGCGGCGTTCGACGCGCTGCTCCTGGGACGCCACATGCTGGAGCGCCGCGCCCCGGAGGCGGTGGAAGGGGCGACGCGCGCCTTCCGGGACGCCATTCGCGCCGACTCGGGATACGCCCCGGGATACGCCGGCCTCTCGTCGGCGTACGTGCTGCATGTGGTGTACGGCTTCCCGGGCGGAGTGAATCCGTACGTCGCCATCGCCCGGGCGTTGGCACTTGCCGACCGCGCGGTGGAGCTCGACCCGGCCCTGGCGGACGCGCACCTCACCCGCTCCGACGCGCTGCTCATCAGCCTTGCGCCTCAAGATGAGGTCCTGCGGACGCTCCGGGAGGCGCGGCGGCTCATGCCGGGGTCGGTCGCGGTCTATATGTCGGTGGCGCACGCCTTGGAGCACATGGGACGGTGGGACGCGGCGCTGCAACAGGCGCAGCGTGCGCTCGCCCTCGACCCGCTCTCGACCGGGGTCCGCCACTCCGCCATCGCGATCGCGCTCGGCGCCCGGCAGTACGATCTTGCGCTCGAGGAGGCACGGCGCGCGCGCGCTTTCGACCCGAAGGACCAGATCGCCGAGATGCTCCAAGGCATCGCCCTCGTCTTGAAGGGGGACGCCGCGGCCTGTGCGGAGCTCGGCTTGGGGCCGTGGCTCGGCACCAAGGCGATCTGTCTCCACGAGGCCGGCCGCACGGCAGAGGCGCAGGCTCTGGCCGACTCGCTCGCCGCGCTGGTGAGCCGGGGCCAATACGCGATCGTGCCGCAGTTCACCGCCCTCGCCGCCTACCGGGCGTGGCTGGGCGACGCCGCCGGCTCCGTGGCGTGGCTCCAGAAGGCGGCCGACATCTCTCCGATGGTGCACTACTGGCACCTCGAGTCCGGCCTCTTCGATCGCGTCCGGCGCGACACCACGTTCGTCGCCGGGATCTCCCGCATCGAGAGCGGGATCCGCGCGCGCGTCGGCGAGGCTCGCCGCGAGCTGGGGGACCGGCTGGAATGATCCAGGCGGCCCAGGCCGAGGTGAAGTGGGACGTCGCCTCGCCCGAGCTCCTGCGGGAGCTGATCGCGTCGCCACCGCCGCTCGATCTCCGGGTGAAGGAAACCATCCAAGGCTTCCACCGCGACATCTACTACGACACCGCCGACGGCTCGCTGGCGCGCCGCGGCGCGATCTGCCGCTTCCGGCTCGGCGCCGACGACCGCCGGGTGCTGACGGTGACGTTGGCCGCGCCGAGCCGGAGCTTCGCGTCGCCGGTGTCCGAGCTCGACCTGGCGGCCGCGCTGCGCGGAGAGAGCGAGGCCGCCCGAAGGCTCCGCGGCCTGGTGGACCCGGCGACGCTCGAGCCGCTCGCCGAGCTCGAGGTCGAGCGCACCACGCGCGCCGTCGCGGGACGATGGCCGTGGAGCGCGCGCTACGAGCTGGTATACGACGCGGTGACGGTGCGCCATGAGCGGCTCTCGCGCGAATTTCAGGAGCTCAGGCTGCGCCGGCGGCGGTCGGGGAAGCCCGATCTGGGGGAGGTGGCGGCCGCGATGCGGAGGGTCTCGGGAACACGATCGATTCTCGAGACCAAGCTCGCGCGGGCGCAGCGGATGGTGGCCACGCTCGAAGGGGAAGCCCTGGCGCGCTCGCTGGGCACCGGCCGCGCGGTGACGCTGCTCGCGCTCGACGGCGGCGCCCTCGCGTTCCAGCGCAAAGGCGACGGGTTGACGCTGCCGGTCGCCGACGGCCAGGGGGAGGCCGCCTCGCGCCACCTGCTGCGCGCGACGTTCGGGAGCGCGGTGGGCGACCTCGCACTGCTCGGCACCGCGAGCGGGCGCGGCGCCGGGCGGCTACAGGAGGTCTGGGTCGTCCGCCGCCTCCGGCTCGACGGTGAGCTGGCGGACGGCATCGAGTGGCTGCAGCTGTCGGAAGTCACCGGCCGCGCCGGATCGGTCGGGCTGCAGGATCCGGACACGCTCGCGGCGCTCGCGCTGGCGATGCGGTCGGACCTGTTCCGGTCCAGCGAGCCCGGGGGGCGGGTGCGGCGCTCCCGGCCGTCGGTGCCGCCGCCGGTCGCCCCGGACGAGGCGCAGCTCCTGCTCGACGCCGATCTCAGCACGCTGGAGTTCCAGAGCCGCGTGATGGCGTTGGCGGAAGACCCGGCGACGCCGCTGCTCGAGCGGCTCAACTTCCTGGCAATCGTGAGCGCGAACCTCGACGAGTTCTACATGGTGAACGTCGGCGCGCTCAAGGCGAAGGGGGAAGAGCAGAACGAGGCGCGGCTCGAGGCGATCGGCATCCGGGTGCGGGCGCTGCTCGCACGGCAGGATCGCGCGCTCGCCGCGTGCCTGACCGCCCTGGCCGGGGCAGGGATCCGCCTTCGGGACTGGCGGGAGCTGACGCCCACGAGCCGTGCACTGCTCGAGGTGCAGTTCCAGCGCGAGATCTTCCCGCTGCTCACGCCGCGGGCGATCACCGTGAGCCCGGGGTTCCCGGTGCCGGTGATGCCGAACCTCACGCCGCTCCTCGCGGTCGTGCTGCAGGACACCCGCACCGGGCCGCTGCACTTCGCCTACCTGCGGCTGCCGGAGCGGATTCCGCGCTTCCTGCCGATCCCCGACTCGAGCGACCTCATCCCGCTGGAAGACGTGGTGCGGGCCAATCTCCATCTCGTCTATCCCGAGCGGCAGATCGAGGGCGCGTGGCTCTTCCGCCTCACGCGGGCTGCGGAGCTGGACCTCTCCGACGAGGACGCGGGGAACCTGCTTCAGGCGATCGAGGAGTCGGTGGGGCGCCGGGCGCTCAACGCGATCGTGCGGGTCGAGGTGGAGCGGGCGATGCCGCCGCCGCTGCGGGAGCGGCTGCTCTGGGAGCTGCGCTTCGAGCGCGGGGCCGACGCGGGCGCCGTGCGCGAGCAGGACCTGGTCGAGATCGACGGCATGCTCGACCTCCGCGCCTTGCGCGAGCTGATGGGCGCGCCGGTCCCGAACGGCCGCTTCGTGGCGTTCGAGGGCCGCAATCCCTGGCCGGCCGACCGCGAGCTGTGGAGCATGCTCCGGCAGCGGGACGCCCTGGTCTACCATCCCTACGAGCGATTCTCCGACAGTACGGCGCGGTTCTTCTCCGACGCGGCCGACGATCCGGCCGTGGTGGCGATCCGGCTCACGCTCTACCGGGTGGGAGAGCGATCCCCGATCGTGGAGGCGTTGACGCGCGCCCTCGAGCGGAAGAAGGAGGTCGCGCTCTTCGTCGAGCTGAAGGCGCGGTTCGACGAGACCCGCAACGTCGGATGGGTGCGGCGGCTGGAGGAGGCGGGCGCCACGGTGGTGTACGGCGTGGTGGGGCTCAAGAACCACGCGAAGGTGGGCCTGGTGCTCCGGCGGGAAGACGACGGCCTGCGCCGCTACGTCCACATCGGGACCGGGAACTACAACGCCGCGACCGCGAAGGTCTACACCGATCTCTCGCTCTTCTCCGCCGATCCCGACCTCGGCGCCGACGTGCACGACCTCTTCAATCAGCTCACCGGCTCGAGCCGTGCGCCGGCCGGATCGTTCCGGCGGATCGCCGTCGCCCCCGAGGGGCTGCTGCCGTGGCTGCTGGAGCGGATCGAGCGGGAGAGCGAGCACGCTCGTGCCGGACGCCCGGCCCGGATCCGTGCCAAGCTCAACGGGGTCGCGGACACCGAGGTGGTCCAGGCGCTCTATCGCGCCTCGCGCGCCGGCGTGGCGATCGAGCTGATCGTGCGCGGGCTCTGCACCCTCAGACCCGGCGTGCCAGGCCACTCCGACCGGGTCCGCGTCGTGAGCCGCCTGGGACGTTTCCTCGAGCACGCGCGGATCTATCACTTCGGCAACGGTGGGGAGGACGAGTACTACATCGGCTCGGCCGACTGGCGGCCGCGGAACCTGCGCATGCGGGTCGAGGTGGTCGCTCCGGTCACCGATCCGGACGCGCGCGCCACGCTCGACTCGTTGCTCACCCGGGAGCTCGCAGATCCCGACGTGTGGGCCCTCGACCCGGACGGGAGCTACTCCCGCGCTGGAGGCGCGACGGAGACCTGAGAAGCTACTTCGGGCCGTCGTGTTGAAGTGGCCGTAGGTCTTGAATTTACCGCCCTGACCGGCGAACTTCTCCGCCTGCCGGCGCACCCGCGCCGGAGACGCCGGAATGGGGACGCATGATCAGGGTAACCGCAGTACAGCCGGATTCGATCGCCAACCAGCTCGGGCTCCGCGAGGGAACGGAGCTCCTCTCCGTGAACGGCCGCGAGCTGGAAGACTTCCTGGACTGGGAGTTCCTCACCGCGGAGGAACACTTTCTCCTTCACGTCAGGCAGCCGGGCGGCGAAGAGATCGAGTTCGACATCGAGCGCCCGCTCGGCGAGCCGATCGGCGTCTCGCTCGAACCGGCGCGGATCCGCCGCTGCGCCAACCGCTGCGACTTCTGCTTCGTGGACGGGCTCCCCGACGGGCTTCGGGACGTGCTCTACATTCGTGACGACGATTACCGCCTCTCCTTCCGCTACGGCAATTTCGCCACGCTGACCAACCTGAAGCAGAAGGACGCGGAGCGGATCATCGAGTACCGGCTGTCGCCGCTGTACGTATCGGTACACGCGACCGATCCCGCCGTCCGCCGCTACCTGCTCCGCAATCCGACCGCACCCGACATCCTTCCGCAGCTCCGCAGATTCGCGGAGCACGGCATCGAGTTCCACACCCAGGTGGTGATGTCGCCCGGCGTCAACGACGGCGAGGTCCTGCGGCAGACGCTGCGCGAGCTGTACGAGTTCGGGCCGGCGATCATCGGCTGTTCGGTGGTGCCGGTCGGGCTCACGGAGTTCAGCAAGCACCACCTGGTGCGCGAGCCGACCACCGAGGAATGCCGCGCGGCGATCGCGTTGGTCGAAGAACGGGCCGCAATCGCGATGGTGGAGCGGGGAACGCATTGGGCATTCGGCGCCGACGAGCTCTACCTGCGCGCCGACCTCGATCTTCCCCCCGCCGCGATCTACGACGGATTCGACCAGGTGGAGAACGGGGTGGGCGCCGTCCGCTGGCTGCAGCAGCGCATCGAGTCGCGCGCGGACGCGATCTCCGGATGGGAGGGACGGCGCGTCGGCGTCGTCACCGGCACGGCGATGAGCCGCCTCATGCCGATGGTCCTCGAGCCTCTGGCGCGCGCCACCGGTGCCCGGTTCGAGCTGCTCCCGGTCGTGAACACGCTGTTCGGCGCCTCGGTCACCACTGCCGGCCTGCTGCCGGGCACCGCCGTGCAGGAGGCACTCCGCGGCCGGGGCGATCTCGACCTCGCGCTCCTGCCCGGCGAGTCGGTGAACGACGACGGGCTCTTCATCGACGGGATGAGCGCGGAGCTGCTCGCCGTCGCGTCCCCGGTCGAGATCCGGTTCTCCAAGGACTTCGCGGACGCGCTGGAGATGGGAGTGGCGGCGTGAGCAAGCCGACGGTCGCCATCGTGGGCCGGCCGAACGTGGGCAAGTCCACCCTCTTCAATCGCATCCTGGGCGGAAGGCCGGCGATCGTCTCCGAGCGGCCGGGCACGACGCGGGACCGGCACTTCGGCGATGCCGAATGGCAGGGGCGCCGCTTCTGGGTGGTGGACACCGGCGGGCTGGTGCCGGAGTCGGCCGACTCGATGGACCGCGCCATCCGGCAGCAGGTGGAGTTCGCCCTCGCCGAGTCGGACGTCGTGGTGTTCCTGGTGGACGGGAAGGAAGGCGTGCACCCGCTGGACCAGGCGATCGGCGAGCGGCTGCGCCGCGCACAGGCCCCGGTCGTGCTCGCCGTGAACAAGCTCGACGACCTCGAGCGCAGCACGGCGCAGCTCGACTTCTACGAGCTCGGCTTCGGCGAGCCCCTCGGCGTGAGCGCGGCCGTGGGGAAGGGAAGCGGCGATCTCCTCGACGCGGTGGTCGAACGGCTCCCGCCCTACGACCCCGCGGAATCGGAGGACACCATCGGCGTCGCGGTCGTCGGCCGGCCCAACGTGGGCAAGTCCTCGCTGGTCAACCGACTGCTGGGCGAGGAGCGGCACGTCGTCGCCCCCGAGGCCGGCACCACGCGGGACGCGATCGACTCCCTCTTGCGCTATCGGGAGAAGAATCTCAACTTCATTGATACGGCGGGGTTACGACGCAAGGCTAAAGTACAGGATGACCTCGAGTTCTACGCCACGCTGCGCACCGAGCGCGCGGTCGAGCGGGCCGAGGTCTGCGTGCTGGTGGTGGACGCCACGCTGGGGCTGCAGAACCAGGATCTGCGGATCGCGACCGAGGCGTGGGATCGCGGGTGCGGGCTCGTCGTCGCGGTGAACAAGTGGGATCTGGTGGAGGAGAAGGACGCGAACACCGCGCACCGGGGGCAGGAGGAGCTGATCGAGAAGGCACCGTTCCTCCGCCACGTGCCGTTCGTCTATCTCTCGGCGCTGACCGGCCAGCGGGCGCGCAAAGTGCTCGATCACATTCTCGAGGTGGCCGAAGCGCGGGAGCAACGCATTCCCACGGCGGAGGTGAACCGCGTGCTGGCGTCCCTGCTGGAGCGCAGCGGCCCGCCGCAGAAGCCGGGCGAGGAGGTAAAGCTGCTCTACGCCTCGCAGATCGGCACCGCGCCGCCCACGTTCGCGATCGTGAGCAACCGTCCGCTCGACGTGCCCGAGTCGTACCAGCGCTATCTCGCGAACGGCTTCCGTGAAGCGTGGCCGTTTCCCGGCTCGCCGCTGCGCCTCAAGTTCACCAGCCGGGGCTCGAAGCGGTGAATCTCGCAGCCGCGCTCTGGCTTCTCGCCTCCTATCTCGTCGGCGCCATCCCGACCAGCTACATCGCGGGGCGGCTCTTTCGCGGCATCGACCTCCGCGAGCACGGAAGCAAGAACCTCGGGGCGACCAACGTCTACCGGACGCTCGGCTGGCGGTACGCGATTCCGGTCGGGCTGTTCGACATCGCCAAGGGCGCCGTACCGGTGCTGGTCTTCGCGCCCCAGGTGTCGGATTCTCAGCTCTTCGCGCTCGCCTGCGGGATCGCGGCGATTCTGGGCCACGTCTTCTCGGTGTTCGTACGCTTCCGCGGCGGGAAGGGAGTGGCCACCGCCGCGGGCGTCATGCTGGGGCTCACCCCGCTCGCGCTGGGCGTGGCCGCGCTGGCCTGGCTGGTCGTCGTCGCGCTGACGGGGTACGTCTCGCTGGCGAGCATCGCGGCGGCCGCGGTCTTCCCGGTGGCGGTGCACTTCCTCGGGCAGCTCGACCGGCCCGAGATCCTCTGGCTCGACGCGCTGGTGGCGGCCGCGATCATCTGGCTCCATCGCGGCAACATCCGGCGCCTGCTCAACGGCACCGAGAGCCGGTTCGGCCGCCGGGCCGCGCCGACCGCACATCCGTGACGCGAATCGCGGTACTGGGTGCGGGGAGCTGGGGGACCACGCTCGCCAACCTCCTCGCCTGCAAGGGCGACGAGGTGCGCCTCTGGGCCTACGAGCCCGAGGTGGTGGAGGCGGTGAACCGCGATCGGGAGAACCCGATGTTTCTTCCGGGCGTGCCGCTGTCCGGGAAGATCCGCGCCCTCGGTGACGCGCGGGAGGCGGTCTCAGGCGCGGCGGTGATCGTCTCCGCGCCGCCCAGCCACGCGGTGCGCGGCGTGATCCGCGACCTCGGCGACGCGGTGTCCCCCGGCGCGCTGGTGGTGAGCGCCACCAAGGGGATCGAGGCCGATACGCTGGCGCTCATGTCGGAAGTCTTCGCGGAGTGCCTCCCGAAGACTCGCTTTTCGGTCCTGTCGGGCCCGAGCTTCGCGGCCGAGGTGTGCCAGGGCCAGCCGACAGCCGTGGTCGCGGCGGCGCGCGACGAGGCCACCGCGAGGGCGGCGCAGCGGGTCTTCGCCACTCCCACCTTTCGGGTGTACAGCAACCTCGACGTGATAGGGGTCGAGCTCGCCGGCGCGCTCAAGAACGTGATCGCGGTCGCCGCAGGGATCGCCGAAGGGCTGGGAATGGGGCACAACCCGCGCGCCGCGCTGATCACTCGGGGGCTCGCGGAGATCACCCGGTTGGGTGTCGCGATGGGAGCGGACCCGCTCACCTTCGCCGGACTCGCCGGGATGGGCGACCTGGTCCTCACCACGACCGGCAGCCTGAGCCGCAACCGGTCGCTCGGGGTCGCCCTGGCCGAGGGACAGAGCTTCGAGGAATACCGAGCTACCCACCGCAGCGTGGCCGAAGGGGCGAACACCTCGCGCGCCGGTGCCGCGCTGGGCGAGCGACTCGGCATCGAGCTGCCGATCACCGAGCAGGTCTGTGAAGTGCTGTTTCGAGGCAAGGCGCCCCGCGAGGCGATCGCCGAGCTGATGGGCCGCGAACTCAAGTCGGAGCAATGGCGATGAGGCAATGGCGATGAGCACTTCCCGTCAAGTGCAGGAATTCTACTCGATCGGCGAGGTCTGCTCGCTGACGGATCTCAAGCCGCACGTGCTGCGGTATTGGGAAAGTCAGTTCCGCTTCCTCAATCCGGCGAAGAACCGGTCGGGCAACCGGGTCTACAAGAGCAAGGAGGTGGAGCTGATCATGCTGGTCAAGCACCTCCTGTACACCGAGAAGTACACCATCGACGGCGCTCGGCAGCGCATCGACCAGTATCGCCGCACGGGCGAGCTGCGCCCCAGCGCGCGCAAGGCGTTCGAGGCGGAGCTGGCCGGCGAGGCGCGCGCGGCGGTCCAAGCGGTGATCGCGATCCTGGACGGGAAGGCGCCGGCGGGCAGCCCGGCGCCTCCGCAGGGCAGCGGAGCAGCGGGGCAGCGGGGCGGTAAGTCCGCGGGAAGGTAACGCCGGTTCTCGGGCGGCCCTGGGGCCTCGCTGCCCCGCCGCCCCGCTGCCCCGCTATCTTTGCCTCCCATGAACATCCTCGTCACCAACGACGACGGCATCCTCGCACCGGGGTTGGCGCTGCTGGCCGACGTCTGCCGCGAGGTCGGGAATGTCACCGTGGTGGCGCCGGACCGGGAACAGAGCGGGACCTCGCATTCGCTGACGCTGCATCGGCCGCTCCGTCCCGCGAGACGCCCCGACGGCGCCTGGCAGATCGACGGGACGCCAACCGATTGCGCCATGCTCGCGATCCAGGCACTGATGCCGGAGCGGCCCGACTTCGTCTTCTCGGGCGTGAACCACGGCCCCAACATGGGCGAGGACGTGCTCTACTCCGGTACCGTGGCGGCGGCGATGGAGGCGGTCACCCTTGGCGTCCCCGGCATTGGCATCTCGTTCTGCGGCAACCAGCCCGAGACGATGGCCACCTACCACGACGTCCTGCTGCAGCTGGTCCGGCGCATCGTTGGTGTCCCGGATTTCCCGGAGCAGACCCTGCTCAACATCAATCTGCCGAAGGTCCCGGCCTCCGAGGTGCGCGGGATTCAGGTGACCAAGCTGGGCAGCCGCTTCTTCTCCGAGTCGCTCACCCGCATGAAGGATCCGTGGGGCCGGGAAATCTTCTGGATCGGGGGCGGCACGATCACCTGGACCGGCGGGGAGAACTCCGATCACCTCGCTGTGGCGGAAGGGTTCATCTCGGTCACGCCGCTTCATATGGATCTCACCAACTACTCGCTGCTCGAGACCGTGCGCGGATGGTCGCTGGAGGGGTAGGGGAGGGGGACGGCTACGGCGGCTATCGCGCCCAGCTGGTGGAGACCCTTCAACAGAAGGGGATCCGCGACCTCGCGGTGCTCCGCGCGATCCGGATGGTACCGCGCCACCTCTTCGTGCCCGAGAGCGTCCGGCACCGCGCGTACGACGACGCGGCGCTCCCGATCGGGAGCAGCCAGACAATCTCCCAGCCGTGGGTGCAGGCGCGCTATCTCGAGCTGTTGAGGCTCACCGGGCGCGAGCGCGTGCTCG
>Ga0184615_10001375_pt1 | contig 13214 bp, 8 predicted proteins | sample PLM4_65_coex_FD_133134 | JGI IMG/M metagenome (GOLD analysis project Ga0184615, IMG submission 133134) | Groundwater sediment microbial communities from an aquifer in East River, Colorado, USA - PLM4_65_coex | ecosystem: Environmental > Terrestrial > Soil > Riparian zone | place: USA: East... | reverse complement strand
CTAGACGATCCGGCTCGAGTGACCGCCCCAGTACTTCTCGCGCAGCTTGCGTTTGGCCATCTTGCCCGTCTCGGTGCGCGGGACCTCGGTCGCGAAGTCGATCGTGCGCGGGCACTTGTAGTGCGCGATGTGGTCGCGGCAGTACGCGATCAGCTCGCGCTCGAGATCGGGGCCGGGCATGGCGTCCGCCGCGGGCACCACCACCGCCTTCACCTCTTCGCCCAGGTCCTCGTTCGGCACGCCGATCACCGCCACGTCCTGAACCTTCGGGTGCATGACGAGGTGGCTCTCCGTTTCTTGCGGGTAGATGTTCACGCCGCCCGAGATGATCATGTTCGACTGCCGGTCGGTCAGGTAGACGTAGCCGTCCGCGTCCTTGTAGCCGATGTCGCCGATCGTGAAGAGATTGCCGCGGTAGGTCGACGCGGTCTTCGCCTCGTCCTTGTGGTACGAGAAGCGCGCGGCGACGTCGGCCGGCGCTTCGAAGTAGATCGCGCCCTCCTTGCCGGGCGCGGTGATCTCCTTGCCGTCCTCGTCGAGGATGTGCACCACGCCGCCGGCCCAGTGCCGGCCGACGGAGCCCTTCTTGGTGAGCCACTCCTGCGCGCGGATCAGCGTTCCGCCGCCTTCGGTTCCCGCGTAGTACTCGACGATCGCGTCGCCCCACCACTCGATCATCTGCTCCTTCAGCGGAATGGGGCAGGGCGCGGCGGCGTGCACCGCCACGCGCAAGCTCGAGAGGTCGTACTTCTTGCGGGTCGCCTCGGGCAGCGACATGAGCCGGCGGAAGTGCGTCGGGACCCACTGCGAAGCGGTGATCTTCTGGTGGTCGATCAGGCGCAGGGCGTCTTCGGCATCGAATTTGCGCATGATGACTGCGGTCGCGCCGATGCGCTGCATCGACGACGTGAAGCCGATCGGCGCGGCGTGATAGAGCGGCGCGGGCGTCAGGTAGCGGTCGTTCTCGTTGATGCCGAAGAGCGCGATCAGCCCGGCGACGCCGGCCATGACCGACGGGTGGCCCGCGGGCACGTTCGGCAGCGGCCGGCGCACGCCTTTGGGCTTGCCGGTCGTGCCCGACGAATACAGCATGATCGAGCCCTCGATCTCGTTGCCGAGCGGGGCGTCCGCGGGCACGTCGGCGAGCAGGTCCTCGAGCGCGCGGAAGCCGGGGATCTCGCCGGCGATCGAGACGCGCGCGCGCAGCTTGGGCGCGCGCGCGGCCACGCGCGCCGCGATCTCGCCGAAGCGCGCGTGCGCGATGATGAGCTTCGCGTCGCAGTTGTCGACGATGTACTGGATCTCGTCTTCCTGCAGGTGCCAGTTCACGGGCGTGAAATACAGACCCGTGCGGTGGCAGGCCCAGAAGATGTCGAAGAACGCGTCGTCGTTCGCCAGGTAAACGGCCACGCTGTCGCCGAACTCGAGCCCGAGGCGCCGCAGCACGTGCGCGATCCGCCGCGAGCGCAGCTCGAGCTCGCCGTAGGTCTCGATGTGCTCGCCGTCGCCGTAGATCAGCGCGGGCTTGTCGGGGTGCTTCTGGGCAAAAGTGGCGACGGTGGTCATGACGTTGGCGTCTCCCTGGCCGCGCATGGGCCGGCTCGCGGCATTCTACCCGATGGCTCGCTACCCTCGCGCGCATGTCGGACGCCGCGCGCGATCTGATCGCGTTCATCGACGCCTCACCGACGCCGTATCACGCCGTCGCGGAGGCGGCGCGCCGGCTCGAAGCGGCGGGCTTTCGTGACTGCGCGGAGCACGAGCTCTGGAGCCTCGAGTCGGGCGACCGGCGCATGGTCGTGCGCAACGGCGGGAGCCTGGTCGCCTTCCAGGTCGGCAGCGAGTCGCCGGTGATGGGCGGCTTCCGCATCGTCGGCGCGCACACGGACTCACCGAACCTGCGGCTCAAACCCAGCGCCGACGTCACCGCGCACGGCTACCGGCAGCTGGCGGTCGAGCCCTACGGCGGAATCCTGCTCCACACCTGGCTCGACCGGGATCTTTCGATCGCCGGCCGCGTGAGCTTGCGCGACGGCGACGCGCTGCGCACGGTGCTCGTCGACTTCGGGCGGCCGCTCGCGCGCGTGCCAAGCCTTGCCATCCATCTGAACCGCGAGCTGAAGGAAAAGGGTCTGCAGCTCAATCCCCAGACCCACGCGCTGCCGCTCGTCGGCCTCGAAAGCGCCCCGACGCTCGCGGCGCTCCTCGCGACCGAGCTTCGCGCGCAAGCGCTCGCCGACGTGGCGCCGGAGGCGATCCTGGCGTTCGATCTCATGCTCTACGACGTGCAGCCCTCCGGGATCATCGGCGCAGACGGCGCCTTCGTCGTCGCGCCGCGGCTCGACAACCTGGCATCGTGTCACGCAGCGGTGTCGGCCATGCTCGGCGCCGCCGGTACCGAGCTCGGCCGCTCGACCCGCGCCGTCGTGCTCTACGACCACGAAGAGGTCGGCAGCGAGAGCGCGCAGGGCGCCGGCGGGACCTTCCTGGTCGAGACGCTCGAGCGCGTCGTCGCCGCATATAAGGGCGGCGCGGCGCAGGGCTTCGCGCGCGCGCGTGCGCGCTCGCAGGTCGTCTCGGCCGACATGGCGCACGCCGTGCACCCGAACTTCGCCGATAAGCACGAGCCGGGGCACAAGCCCGTGCTCGGCCGCGGACCGGTGATCAAGTCCAACGTGAATCAGTCCTACGCGACCGACGCCACGACCGCCGGCGAGTTCGCGGCGCTGTGCGCGCGCGTCGGCGTGGTGCCGCAGCATTTCACCTCGCGCAACGACCAGCCGTGCGGCTCGACGATCGGGCCGATCACCGCCGCGCGCACGGGCATTCCGACGGTCGACGTCGGCAATCCCATGCTCTCCATGCACTCGTGCCGCGAGATGGCCGGGTCGGCCGACGTGGCGCCCATGATCCGCGTGCTCCAGGCGTTCTTCGCCGGAGCTTGAAAGAGGAGCTCTGCATGTTTCGAGGTCCGCTCTGTGTGATCGTCGCGCTTCTGTTCGCCGCCGCGTGCGGAGGCACGTCGCCGTACGCGGTGCAGAGCGACATCAAGTCCGGGAATCTCGAGGGCGCGGCGCAGAAGCTCGAGCAGCGCCGCAGCGACAGCCCCGACGACATGGAGACGCGGCTCGAGCTCGCCGACGTCTACTACCAGCTGGCGCGGAAGTCGCTCGACGCCGGGAACCAGGCCGCCTACGTCGACTACCTGAGCAAGGCGCAGACCGAGATCCTCGAGGCGGTGCGGATCGATCCGACCTCGCCGCGCCCGCACACCTGGCTCGGCATCATCACCGCCTATCAGGGCGACCTGAATGCCTCGTCGACGAGCTTCAAGAACGCGCTGCGCCTCAATCTGCGCGAGCGCTGGGAGCTGCGCGGCGGCAACTACTACTCGAACATCGCACACATCTCGGTGTACCAGGGGAAGCTCGGCGACGCGCGTCGCTACCTCGACAAGGGCGCCAAGAGCGGCGCACCCCAGGACGAGCTGGACCGCATCATGGTTCTCGCCGCCTGGAAAGAGAACGACATGGTCGAGGCGCGCGACATCTTCAACAGCGCGGTCGAGCTCTCCCCCGCGTTCGCGGAAACCTGGGACGGCGCGCCGCTGCCCAAGCCGATGAGGACGTTCGACGACTTCGCCGCGGTCTGCTGCGCGAACCCGACCTGCGGTCCGCACATGGAGGGCGCGTGCAAGCGCGCAAAGCAAACCGTCGCCCGGCGCGAGCTCGATCTCGACACGCTGGCGCAGGAGCGCAAGCTCGAGGTCGAGCGCCAGCAGAAGCTGCGCGACATCTACAAGCGCCAGAAGGACATCGAGATCACGGTCGAGGACGATGCGGCGCCGGCCGCGGCGAAGCCGACGCCGACGCCGGCTCCGACGCCCGCGCCGAAGAGCTCAGCTCCCCAGCGCTGACTTCACCGCCGCGTGGACGATCTCGCCGTCGCGGGTGACGAGCGTGCCGCTCGTGATCTCGTCGGCGAGGTCGAGCTGCAGCTCACCCTTCTTCAGCAGGTGGAGCAGGAAGTTCTGGAAGTTGCGCGAGAGCATCTGGCTCGCGTGCAGCGGCACGCTGGCCGGAACGTTCAGCGGTCCGAGCACCTGCACCCCCCCGTGGTCGACGGTCTCGCCGGGCTTCGTGAGCGCGCAGTTTCCGCCCTGGTCCGCGGCCAGATCGACGACCACCGAGCCGGGCCGCATCGACGCGACCTGCGCCTCGGTGAGCAGGATCGGCGCGCGCCGGCCGGGAACGAGCGCGGAGCAGATGATCACGTCGGCCTCGGCCATGTGCTTGCCCAGCACCTCTCGCTGGCGCGCCGCCTGCTCGGGCGTCTGCTCGGACGCGTAGCCGCCCTTGGTCTCCGCGCCGGCCTGGATCGCCTCGTGCGCGACGAAGCGCGCGCCCAGGCTCTCGACCTGCTCCTTCACCGCGGGCCGGATGTCGAAGGCCTCGACCACACCGCCGAGTCGCCGCGCGGTCGCGATCGCCTGCAGCCCCGCGACACCGACGCCCAGGATCAGGAAGCGCGCGGGCTTGAGCGTGCCCGCCGCCGTCATCAACAGCGGCACCATCTTCGGCAGCGCCGCCGCCGCGATCAGCACGCCCTTGTAGCCGGCGATCGTGCTCATCGACGAGAGCACGTCCATCGACTGCGCGCGTGTGATCCGCGGCAACAGGTCCAACGAGAAGGAGACGGCGCGCTTCGCGGCCAGACGCCGAACGGTGTCGGCGTTCTGGAACGGCTGCAGGATCGCGACGACCACCGCGCCCTCGCGCAGCCGATCGATCTCGCTCGCCTGCGGCGGCTGGATCTTGAGCACGAGGTCGGCGGAGCTCCAGACCTCGTCGGCGTCGCTGACGACCCGGGCGCCTGCGGCGGCGTAGGCCTCGCTCGGGAAGTCGACAGACGCTCCGCGGGGGATCACGACCTCGTTGCCCTGCTCGACCAGCTTCTTCGCCGACTCGGGCACGAGCGCGATGCGCCGCTCTCCGGGCGCGATCTCGCGCGGCACGCCGATCTTCACCAGCCGATCCTCCAGCCCGCGAGCCCTGGCCCGCATGGCGCACGCACCCTAACCGGATTCAGTAATACGGGCAACGCGTCCGGTGGCGCGGACGGGCCTTGTACTCGGGCTTTCCCCCGCGCCGCCAGAGCCAGTCGTCCAGATCGCGCGCAGAGACGCCGGCGCTTGCCGGACGCAGCCGCGCGATCAGCTGCTCGACGGCGTCGACCGCGCAGGCGCGGATCTCGACCTCTTCCTCGGACCCGGCGGGAATCGGCTCCTCGGCTTCGATCCGCGCGACGAGCGCCGGCGCGAAGTGCAGCACACCGTCCTGCCGGAGCACGTGCGGGACGAGGTTGTCGGCGAAGATCGTGAGCTGCGACAGGTCGCGGAAGCGCCCGAGGCTCTCGGGCAGCGCGTGTGCGAGGTCCGAGACGGTGAGCTGCGCCCGCTTCAAGAAGGGCACCGTGATGCCGTCGTGCTGTGCGACATCGCGGTAGAGCGGCATCGCGACGAGGCTGCGCACGAGCGCCGCTGCGGATCCGCCCGCTTCCTCGACGAAGCCCGCGAACGACCCGCCGGTGCGCATCGCCACCAGCTCGCCCAGGTCGCGCAGGCCACGCGCGAAGAGCTCCAGCAGATCGCCGACCGGGGTCGCGCCGGGCGGCTGACGCAAGAGCTGCGCGACGGCGCGCGCGTCGAGACCGCGCAGCTCGCGCACCGAGAACGGCCCCTCGCGCTCGAAGCGCTCGCAAAGCGAAGCCTCGATCGTGCGATAGCCCGACAGGCCCGGTCGCTTGGCGAGCAGCGGGAACCAGCCCGAGCCGAAGTTGATCGCATCGAGGCAGAGCGTGTAAGCGGCGAGCGCTTCGACGTCGCCGGCGAGCGCCGGGAAATGCGTCGGGCTCGAGCCGAGCTCGTTCTGCGGCAGCGCTTCGGCGTAGCGCGCCAGCGCGTCTTGATCGATCGCGACGTGGCGCGCGGACGCCGCGACTTCGGCGCAGGCCTCGCGCACCGCCGCGAACGGCCGGGCGAGCAGCTCGTCGGGCAGGTTCGGAATCACGAAGGAGCGGCTCGAGTCACGAGCTCGGGATTCCCGCCACGCGCGCCGGGGCGAAGTGCTCGGTCAGAGCTTCACTTCCGGGCGCAAGTATTCGCGCAGATCGGGGACGATGCGCCCGCGCAGATCCGCGTCGAGCTCGAAGCGCTCGAGCGCTTGCTTCAGCGCGCGCGCGGCGGTCGGCAAGGGGTGAGTCGCGAAGAAGCTCGCGACCTGGCGGCGATAGAGCGGCGTCTGCAGCGCTGGCAGCGCCGAGACCAGCCGCGACGCGAGGCCCGGCGAGATGCGCGGCGACAAATCGGTCCAGCGTTCGCGGATGAACTCCCACGTGCGCTCGCGCGCCGCGGGATTCGCGAGCAGGCGAACGAGCAGCGGCACGACATCCTGGGTCGGCACGACCTCCGAGAGGGCGAGCGCGAGGGTGCGTTCGACCAGTGCCGGCGCGCGGAACGCGGCGAGCGCCAGCTCGAAACGCGTCCGCTCCTGCGGCGTGCGCGCGGCCTTCATCGTGCGCAGGTACGCGTCGAAGAGCGGCGCAGCGCCGTTTCGCGCGGCGAGCTCCACGACGGGTCCGGCCAGGTTCGGCTCGAGCGCGGAGCGGCTCTTCAGGTAGGGGCCGATGCGCGCCTCAGCGCCGGCGCGAACATCGGCGTCGTCGGCGAGGTTGCCGAGAATCGCCACCAGCGCAGCGCGCCGTTGGCGCTGCTCGTCGGGCTCGCTCTTGCCCGCGGACCAGCCGAGCCGCGCGAAGGCCGGCGCGAAGATCCCGCCGAGCAAGCCCCGGAAGCGCGCCGCGTGAACGCCAGCGAGCGCCGGCAGCGCGTGGTCCACGAGCCAGGCGAGTGGCCCGTGCGCGGCGCCCAGGACGTCGGGCTCGGGCTCGTCACCGAGCCGTGTCACGAGCTCGAGCCAGTCCGCGAGCGGGGCGCGATCCGCGCGCACCCCCGCCCACTGGTGGCCGAGCAGACCCATGCGCTCGGCCGGAGCGAGCCGGCCGAGCTCGGCGCCGAGCGCGCGCAGGATCGCGCCGTCGTGCAGCGCGCGCACGAAGCTCGACTCGTCGGCGTTCGCGTAGACCCAGGCCACGCTGTCGGCTGGGCCGAGCGCGATCTCGCTCCGCTTCTTTTCGAGAAGCGCGCGCACGATGCGGTCGCGCCCGCGCGGCGACCGCACGCGCAGCACGAGCGGGATCGGACGCGTCTCGGTGCGCGCTTCGGCGCCGACCTTCGGATTGGCGAAGAACCGCTCCTGCTCGACCAGCAGGAACGCCTGCCCCGCGCGCTCGACGCGCTGCGCGGCGACGAGCGGAAAGCCCGGCCGCTCCACCCAGGGAGCGACGATCGGCGCGACCGGCTTTCGGGCCGCCAGCTCGAGCGCGCGCCACAGGTCCGCCGCGCGCGCGTTGCCCTCGCGGTGGCGGCGGATGTAGCGCTGGACGCCGCGACGAAAGACCGCGGGGCCGAGCCAGCTCTCGAGCATGCGCACGACCGATGCGCCCTTCTCGTAGGTGATCACGTCGAAGTTCTCGGTCGCCTCGGAGGGCCGGGCGACCGGCCCGTAGATCGGGTGCGTGTTCTCGAGCGCGTCGAGCGCGAACGCCGGCGCGCGGTGCGACTCGAAGTCGAGCCACATCTTCCACTCGGGCTTCCAGGCGTCGACGATCTTGAACGCCATCCAGGTCGCGAACGCCTCGTTCAGCCAGAGATCGTCCCACCACGACATCGTGACGAGATCGCCGTACCACATGTGCGCGAGCTCGTGCGTGATCACCTCGGCGACGCGCTTCTTCTCGCCGAGCGTCACGGTCTTCGCGTCGACGAGCAGAAGCGTCTCGCGGAACGTGACCGCGCCGGCGTTCTCCATCGCGCCGAACTCGAAGTCCGGAACGGCCAGCAGGTCGAGCTTGCCGTAGGGGTAGGGCAGGCCGAAGTATTCCTCGAGCCGGCGCAGCGCAACGGCGGCGACCTCGAGCGCGAAGCCCGCGAGCTTTTTCTTCCCGGGCACGCACCAGACACGGATCGGTGTGCGCCCGACGCGGACTCTGCGCGAGGCCTCGAGCTCGCCCACCACGAGCGCCACGAGGTAGGTCGAGAGCTTGGGCGTCTCGGCGAAGTGGACGGTCTTCCGGCTGCCCCGGGTCTCCGTGCGCACGAGCGCTCCGTTCGACACCACCTGGTATCGCGTCGGCGTGGTCACGCGCAGGCGGAAGCGCGCCTTCTTGTCGGGCTCGTCGAAGCAGGGAAAGAAGCGCCGGGCGTCGGCCGCCTCGAGCTGCGTCGCGGCGTAGCGGCGTTTGCCCGAGCGCGCGAGGTAGAGCCCGCGCAGGTCCGCCCGCAGCGGCCCCGCCCAGGCGATCCGCAGGCTCGCGCGCGTGCCCTCGAGCGGCCGGTCGAGCACGAGCGTGACGGTCTCTCGCTCGAGGCTCGGCCGGATGCGGGCGACGCGCACCTCCCCCTTCGCATCGCGCGCGCTGCAGGCGCCGAGCTCGAGCTCGACCGCATGCAGCTCGATCGCGCGCGTGCCGGGGGCGATCTCGAGCTCGAGCTCGCCTTCGCCGCGGAAGCGGTCCTTGGCCGGATTCACCCAAAGGGCCAGGTCGTAACGTTCCGGTCGAGGAAGCTCCTGAAGGCGCATTCGGTCGCCGATTGTAGAGGGCGACGTCCGACGGGCAAAGCGGCCGCCCTTGCCAGGCCGCCTCGAAACGGGCAAGGAATGACTCCAGTGACGCAGGGCGGAGCGATCTCGACAACCGAGCGTGCGCGCGCGATGGATGCGCTCGAGCGCGATCGCTTCGACCTGGCGATCGTGGGCGGAGGGATCACCGGCGCCGGCATCGCGCGCGAAGCTTCGCTGCGCGGTCTGCGCGTGGCGCTGCTCGAGGCGGAGGACTTCGCGGCGGGCACGTCGAGCCGCTCCTCGAAGCTGATCCACGGCGGCTTGCGCTACCTGGCACAGGGCGAGGTCGGCCTGGTCCGCGAGACGGCGCTGGAGCGCAAGGTGATCTTCCGGCTCGCGCCCCACCTGGCCGAGCGCCGTTGGATGGTCCTGCCGGTGCACTCGCGCGCCGTGCTGCTGAAATTCCGCGCGGCGATCACCACCTACGAGAAGCTCGGCGCGGTCGAACGCGACGACCTGCACCGGAACTGGAGCGCGAGCGATCTCGAGCTCGAGGAGCCCGCGCTCGCCCGCAAAGAGTGGCGCTTCGCCTGCGCCTATCGCGAGTACCTGACCGACGACGCGCGACTCGTGCTCGCCAACCTGCGCGCGGCCGCCGGGCTCGGCGCGATCAGCCTGAACCGGGCACCGGTCACGGGAATCTCGGTCGAGAGCGAGCGTGCCACCGGCGTCACCGCGCGCTGTCGACTCACGGGCCGAGAGATTCGCGTGCGTGCGGCCTGCGTGGTGAATGCGGCCGGCGCGTGGGTCGAGGCCCTGCGCCGGCTCGAGGACGCCGCCGCTCCGCCGCTCCTGCACCTGTCGAAGGGCGTGCACATCGGCATTCCCGCCTCGCGCCTGCCCGTGCGCAATCTGCTCCTGCTTGGCACCGATGACCGGCGCAGCATCTTCGCGCTGCGCCGCGACGAGATCGTCTTCGTCGGCACGACCGACACGACCTACACCCGCGGCGCGACGCTCTGGCCCGCGATCACGCGTGCCGACGTCGAGTATCTGCTCGCGCCGCTGCGGCGCTATCTGACGGTCGAGAAGCTCGAGGTCGCGGACGTCCGCACCACCTGGGCGGGTCTGCGGCCGCTGGTCGCCGAGCCCGGCAAGCAGCCGGCCGACATCTCGCGCAAGGACGAGATCCTGATCGGCCGCGCCGGCGTGATCACGATCGCGGGCGGCAAGCTCACGGGCTATCGACCGACCGCGCTGCGCACGCTCGAGCGCGTCGAAACGGTTCTCGGCCGCGCGCTGCCGGCGGCAGGCGAAGGTCCGCCGCTGCCGGGCGGTGACTTTCCGGGTGACCTCGTCCCGATCGCGCGCGCGCTCGAGAGCGCGCACCGGCTCGAGAGCGCGACGGCGATGCGGATGGCGCGTCTGTACGGTACGGAGGCGAGCGCGGTCGCGCAGCTCGGCGAGCGGCCGCTCGCGAGCGGCGCCGCGGTGATCGCGGGCGAGGTAGACTGGGCCGTGCTTCAGGAGGGCGCAGCCACGGTCGAGGACGTGCTCTATCGCCGCACGCGCGCGGCGCTCTACGAAGCCGACGCGCGCGCGTCGATCGCCGCGCCGATCGCGGCGCGCATGCGCGAGCTGCTCGGCTGGAGCGACGCGCAGACGAGCGAATCGCTTGCGCAGGCCCGCGCGCGCCTGGCCGCCGACCTCGATTTCGCCGAGGCGGAGCCGTGAGCGAGATCGTCGCGCGTCTGCGCGGGGCGCTGGGCGAGCGCGTGCGCACCGACGCGGCGGCGCTCGCGGCGCACCGCCACGATACCTGGGCGCTGGCGGAGCTTCACGACCAGCTCGGCCGCGGCGCGCCGACACCGCTCGCGGTCGTCCGGCCCGAGTCGACCGAAGAGGTCTCGACCACGCTTGCGCTGTGTCGCGCGGCGCGCGTGCCGGTGATCCCGTTCGGCGGCGGCTCGGGCGTTTGCGGCGGAGTCGAGGCGCGACCCGACGCCATCGTCCTCTCGACGCGCGGGCTCGAGGGCCTGGTCTCGCTCGACGCGCGCAATCTCACCGCGACTTTCCGCGCCGGAACGATGGGCGGCGAAGCGGAGCGGCGCATCCAGAAGGAGGACCTGACGATCGGTCACTGGCCGCAGTCGATCGAGCTCTCGACCGTCGGCGGCTGGGTCGCGACGCGCGCGGCCGGGCAGTTCTCGACGGCCTACGGCTCGATCGAGGATCTCGTCCTCGCGCTCGAAGTGGTCCTGCCCGACGGCCGGGTGCTGCGCACGCGCGAGACGCCGCGCGCCGCGGCCGGTCCCGATCTCCGCCAGCTCTTCATGGGCAGTGAAGGGACGCTTGGCGTCGTGACCGAGGTGACGTTCTCGCTCCGTCCTTGCCCCGAGTCACGCCAGCTCGCGGCGTTCCACTTCGCGAGCCTCGATGCGGGCCTCGAGGCGATCCGCCGCCTCATGCGCGCCGGCTGGCGCCCACCAGTGGTGCGGCTCTACGACGAGCGCGAGTCACGCCGGCAGTTCCCGAAGGAGTGCCCCGAGGAGCGCTGCATGCTGCTGCTCGTCCACGAGGGCCCGGCCGGCGCGGTGGTCGCCGAGGTCGCGGGCGTCGCCGGGCTCTGTACCGCCGACGGCGGCGTCGCGGCCGACACGGCCGCGGTCGAGCACTGGCTCGAGCATCGCAACCAGGTGCCGAGCTTCCGCGAGCTGAACGAGCGGGGTCTGGTCGTCGACACGATCGAGGTCGCCGCCACCTGGGACCGCGTGATGCCGCTCTATGAGGCCGTGATCGCGTCGCTGCGTGAGCTGCCCGAGGTCGTGCTCGCGAGCGCGCACTCGAGTCACTCGTATCGCTCGGGCACGAACCTGTATTTCACGTTCGCGGCGCGCGTCGAGGAGAAGGAGCGCATGCCCGCGATCTACCTCGAGTGCTGGCGGCGCACGATGCGCGCCACGCTCGACAGCGGCGGCGGCATCGCGCACCACCACGGGATCGGCCGCGTGCGGCGGGAGTTTCTCGGCGAGGAGATCGGCGACGCTGGCGTCGCCGCGCTGGCCGCGCTGAAGCGTGCGCTCGATCCGGACGATCTGCTGAACCCCGGCGTGCTCCTGCCGGCGGCAACCGCCGCGCGCGCGTGAGCGGCTCGGCGCTACTCGCGCTCGACGTCGGTACCACCAGCGTTCGCGCCCTCGTCGTCGGCGAGGACGGGCGCGTCCTGGCGCGTGCGCAGCGAGCGCTCGCCGCGCGCTATCCGCGGCCGGCCTGGATCGAGCAGGATCCCGACGAGATGTTCTCGAGCGCGGTCGACGTGCTCCGCGAGGGCCTCGCGGCCGCGCGGCTGGACGCGCGCGCCATCGCGGGTCTCGGGATCGTCACCCAGCGCAGCACGGCGCTCGCCTGGGACGCGCGCACGCTGCGACCGCTCGCACCCGCGCAGAGCTGGCAGGATCAGCGCACGGCCGAGCGCGTCGCGGGCCTTCGCGCGGCGGGCATCCCGCTCAATACGCTCGCCTCGGCGACGAAGTTCGAATGGTGGCTGAAGCACGACGCCGGCGTGCAAGCCGCGGCGCGCGAGCAGCGGCTGCGGTTCGGCACACCCGACGCCTGGCTCGCGGCGAAGCTCTCCGGCGGAAGCCTGCACGTCACGGATCCCGGCAATGCCTCGTGCACGGCTCTCTTCGACACGGCCGCAGGCGCGTGGTCCCAGGGGCTCCTGGATCTGTTCGGCGTTCCGCGCGAGACCCTGCCGGAAGTGGTGCCGACGAGCGGCGTCGTGGGCGAGACGGCCGCCGAGCTGCTGGGTACACCCGTTCGTGTCGCCGCGCGCGCGGGTGACCAACAGGCGTCCGCGTTCGCGCAGGGCGTGGGTCAGCGCGGCGACGCGAAGCTGACCCTGGGCACCTCGGGCATGCTCGACGTCCACACCGGCGAGCGGCCGGCCGAGCCGGTGACCGGCGCCTACCCGCTGGCGCTCTGGTGGCTGGCCGACGGCACACGCGCATTCTGCCTCGAGGGCACGGTCATCACGGCGGGCAGCGCAATCGATTGGCTCGTGGAGCTCGGCATCGCGCGCGACGCGGCCGAGCTGTCGCTGCTGGCGGCGTCGGTGCCAACGGCTGGCGGGGTCGCATTCGTGCCCGCGCTGCAGGGCCTCGGGACGCCGTTCCTGGACGACGCCGCGCGCGGCGCGCTGCTCGGGCTCACGCGCGGCTCCGGACGCGCCGAGCTCGCGCGCGCCGCGCTCGAGGGCGTCGCCCAGCGGTGTACCGACGTATGCGAGGCGCTCCCGCTCGGATCCGGTCCGCTGCGCGTCGACGGGGGTCTCGCGCAGAGTGACTTCCTCGTGCAGGCGCTCGCCGACTTCTCGGGCCGCGAGATCGCTCGCGCGCGCGAGGTCGAGACGACGGCGCTCGGCGCCGCGTTCCTCGCGGGGCTTGCGACCGGATCGTTCGCGAATCTCGACGCGTGCCGCCGCTCGATCCCGGCGCCGACCTCGTTCAAGCCGCGCATCGCGCCCGGCGAGCG
>Ga0184615_10001373_pt1 | contig 13219 bp, 12 predicted proteins | sample PLM4_65_coex_FD_133134 | JGI IMG/M metagenome (GOLD analysis project Ga0184615, IMG submission 133134) | Groundwater sediment microbial communities from an aquifer in East River, Colorado, USA - PLM4_65_coex | ecosystem: Environmental > Terrestrial > Soil > Riparian zone | place: USA: East... | reverse complement strand
GTGATCGCTTTCATCGGAATTTTTTTAGAAAAAAGTTCGCTGTATGACTCAGTGGCCAAAGAGCTGCAGAAGATCCCGGAGATCGTTCGTCTCAACTATACCACCGGTAATTACAGCATGTTTGCCGAGGTGGTTTGCAAAGACATCACGCAATTAAAATTCGTGTTGCACGACCAGCTTCAAAAAATAAAAGGCATTGAAAGAACGGAGACCTTTATTTCATTAGATGAAAGTTTTAGCCGCAATGCAAAAGTGCTGAATTGATTGGTCAATAGTGAATGGTGAATAGTCAATAATAACCTGCTACTCATTCATCTCCCGATAGTTATCGGGACACAATTCACCATTCACTCTGCTTAGTGAGGTTTCCCAAAAAAACAATAGTTTTCCATTCTAAATTAACTGCTGATGCCCGACATCTTTGATCTCATTGCCAAATGGTGGAAACATATCCTGGCTTTTGTAATTATTGCTGTTATTGCCACGGCAATATTCGTTTACACCACTCCAAAAAAATATTTAGGACAAGCTACCGCCTTGCCGGCGCCAACTTTTGCAACAGATAAAGCAGGCGTATTCGGTGAAAATCTTCAAATACTTTATCCTGCTCTCGGAACATCAGACGACCTGGATATGATCGTTGGCACAGCTCACCTGGATACAGTTTATACAGCCGTGGCCGCGGATCTGAATCTTGCTGATTATTTTGGAATTGATAAAGCTGATATCGAAAGAAATAAAAAGGCCGGATCAGTTTTAAAGAGGAAAACAAAAGTGAACAAAGGTGACTACGGTGATCTGAAAGTGAAATCATGGGATGGCGATCGCCAAAAAGCTGCAGAAATGGCAAATGCAGTAATGGGTAAGTTGCAGCAGATCCACCAGGATGTTCAAACAGCCAATAATGTTGCGATGCTGGAAAAAATAAAAGAAGAATATTCAGTCAAGCGATCAGAATTTGAAAAAATTGCGGACTCTTCGAACAATTCTGCCCCGCAAATCATTATAGCCAAAAGAGTATCGCTGATGGAACAGATGCAGCAATATGACAAATTGAAAAACGAATATCAATTAATGGTAAACGCAAGGCCCCAGGCATTGATCATTGTAGAAAACGCAAGCCCTGCACTCTGGCCCGATAAACCAAGACCTAAAGAAACGTTATTGGCCGCGGCAGTGATCAGTTTGTTATTCGGTTTGTTCGCTGCACTTATTCTTGAAAGAAGAAGAATGATGAAGAAGTGAATAGCGCTTCGCCATATTATTCCACAAAACATTTTCCCCTTTTATCAGGGATCTTTTTGATCTGCCTGGCAATTTCTGTGTACACTTCTTTTTATTGGGTCATGGCAACACCATTTTTTTTCCTGTTCTTTTATTTCGGCTGGCAACAATGGTCTTTCATTTTTCTTTTGCTGATCTTTTTATTGCCGTGGTCGATCGAATACAACTTCACTCCGTCGCTTGGTACAGATCTTCCCGATGAACCTTTAATGCTCGTAACTGCTGTTTTATTTTTGAGCAATTGGTTTTACAAACCTTCAATTTTATCACCATCAGTTTGGCGGCACCCGTTGATCAGTTTATTGATCCTGCATTTTGCCTGGATCATTGTTACGGTAATATTTTCTTCTGATGCACTGATCTCCTTAAAATATTTATTGGCAAAAGGCTGGTACCTGCTGGCTTTTATTTTTGCGCCACTGGTCTTATTTAAGGAGAAAAAAAATATCCGGCTTGCAGCTATTTTATTTTTGACATCCATGCTGCTTGTTACCATCCTGTCTTTATACAGGCATTACAAATTAGGATTCAGCTTTGCGAATATTAATAATGCTGTCACTCCTTTCTTCCGAAATCATGTGAATTATTCTGCAATGCTGGTATGCGCCGTGCCGGTGCTGGTAGCATCATGGCAGCTGAATAAAAAATACAGGTTGATTGTTTTGATAGCCCTGGTTGTTGTTCTCGCTGCACTGTTTCTTTCCTATGCACGGGGCGCATGGCTGGCATTAGTGATCGGGGTTGCTGTTTATGTTCTTATTGTCATCAGGAAATTGTTTGTTGTTTTTGTGCTCTCGGCAGTGCTCCTGGTAGCATCATTATTCTGGTTGAAAACCAATGACCGCTACCTCGAATATTCTCATAATTTCAGAACAACTATTTTTCATAAAGATTTCAAACAACATTGGGCAGCGACTTATCAATTGAAAGATGTTTCAACAGCTGAAAGATTCAACCGCTGGATCGCTGGCGTTAGAATGATTGGCGATCACTGGGTCCTTGGCGTTGGACCCAATACGTTTTACTATAATTATAAGCCTTATACTATTCCTGTTTTTAAAACCTGGGTGAGTAAGAATGAAGAGCACTCTACCGTCCACAATTATTTTTTGCTAACAGCCATTGAACAAGGACTACCCGGGCTTTTGATTTTTTTATTGCTGATAGGCGCAATGATATTTTATGCTGAACGATTATATCACCGCGTAAAAGACAAATTTTACAGGACAACAGCCATGGCTTGTGGCGTAATTTTGCTGATGATCATTACGGTGAATTTTTTAAGTGATTTGATCGAAACAGATAAAATAGGCAGTTTGTTTTTTTTGTGTTTTGCAACATTAGTTACAGTTGATATAAATAATAAAAATAAAAACCAGATTTCTACCTGAGTAGATGACGCATCACTTTACGCCCATCGGAGATTAGGTAACTTCTGTTGTTGGTGGTCGTAATTATTGTTCACTAAAGTATGTGAGTTTATGAAAAAGACAGGTGCTTATTATTTTCTGATATTAATTACAATTCAATCATTAACTTCTTTTCTCAGTTGCAAAACCGTAAGTAAAGTTGAAAAATTAAGTATTACAGCAAGGGGCTCTGTTGAACATCCTGTAAAAATAGGTTTGGGAAGTTTTTTTCCGTTCGGCAGTAAATTTAATTTCATAGATACATCTAATTCTAAGGTTAGTTATCATTTTATACCTGGCGAACTTCTTTCAATAAATAATGATACAACTATTCGCCTTTTTTATCAGGATTCAATAACTGTTGATTATCGATCCGGAAAGCCAGTCATTTATTCGTCTAATACTAAAAACACTACTTACAACCTGTTTTATTATGATTTGTCATCTACGCTTGCACCAATTTATCGAAGCAATCTGAACTTTTTTTGGGGTAAAGAGGAAAGTATTATAAGCGATGAAAACTACATAGACAATTATTTATCTAAAAGTGACAGCTTGCTAAGGCAAGAGGTCAATACACTTTGTAGTAAGTATCCATTTTCGCAAGCCACCAGCACCGAGATTTTGAGGAATGTATTGGAAGCTCAAAAATTGGCAGATTCTTATTTTTATTTTCGCGGCTGCATTCAAAAACTGGATAGTTTGGGAACTCTTCAGGCACGCCTGCACTATTATAGAGATAAAGTAGACAACCAGCATGTCTCTGCATTTTCACAAAAAGGCATTACACTGTTGGTTACAGAACTTGCTTATCAGTTTATGCAAATTTCAATTCGAAAATTACAAAACCGGGATCAATTGGAAAAATATTATTCCGATGTTCAACATTTCTTTACAAAGGGTAGTATCTGTTATGATTATCTCGTTTCTTCGTTGGAAATACAAGCGAAAAAAAACCAAATTCGGCTTAGAGGGTTTGCTCTTAAGGCATTAAAACGAGACTCTAAAAAATCTATCTTCAAAAAATATGTTGAGGCAAAATATAATCGTGATTCTGAAGATTTGAAAGATTCTCCTAGTGATATGAATTTATATGATGTCCACTTTAAATCAATAGATCTAACCAAGGTTATTTCACGGTTTGAAGATAAGCCCCTCTTAATAGACTTTTGGGCGAGTTGGTGTTCGCCCTGCCTTAAAAAAATACCGGAAACAATTGCTTTTAAAAACAAGTATCCTAATTTGAATATTATATTTATTTCGCTGGATAAATCACAAGATGCGTGGAAATTGTACCTGTATGAACATTCTTTATTGAATTATTCTCAATTTCGCAGAAACTTTAATAACCAGGATAGGATATTTAATCAAATTCCGGAAATTCCTAAATACGGGCTTTTGTATAAAAATGGACATGTTGAATTATTTGATGAATTATCTGATTCCCTTATAAAGGAGTATTGTGAAAAATTTTAACTCCCCAGCTACATAATTATCTCATACTTAAATTCTTCCCCTCACATTCAGCGCATCCCGCAATCCATTCCCCAATAAGTTAAATGCGAGAACGAGGAGCATGATGGCAAAGCCGGGCGCAAGGGCCAGCATGGGATTTTGGGTGATAATGAAATTGTAATTCTCTTTTATCATCAATCCCCAGCTTGGCTGCGGCGGCTGAACTCCTACTCCTAAAAAACTCAAACCTGCTTCAATCACAATAGCAGACGCAAAATTCGAAGCAGCGATCACCATTACTGGACCGAAGATGTTGGGCAAAATATGGCGGCCTATAATTCTGAGGTTTGAAAATCCAAGTGCTCTCGCGGCTTCAACATACTCCAGCTCTCTTGCATTCATCACTTGTCCACGAACAAGCCTGGCCACACTCACCCACATCGTAAGACCTACCGCAATAAAAACCTGCCAGAATCCCTTTCCTAAAACTATGGTGATGGCAAACACCAACAGTAAAGTTGGAATACTCCAGATTACATTGATGAACCACATGATGATATCATCTGTTCTGCCGCGAAAATAACCTGCTACCGATCCCAGCAACAAACCAATAGTGAGTGAAATGATTACGGTGATCAAGCCTACACTCAAACTTACTCTTGTGCCAATGATGAGGCGGCTAAAAATATCACGACCATAACCGTCTGTGCCTAATAAAAATTTTTTTGCGATAATTGGATGCTTCGGATCTAACTGGGATATATGATAAGCTTGCCGCTCGCTCAAGTCATCATCGATAAATTTTTGGACAATAATGCTGTCGCTATTTTGTTGACTGCCGGAAATGGGAACGTAGTGATATTTGTCTTCGCTTCCTGAAATTAACCGGTTAAAAAAATTGGTTGATGGAACCGCTCTTTCTTTTTTCACTTTCAAAAAACTTTGTTTGAAGCCGGGCTTCTGTGTTCTTATTTCCAGGATCTGGCGATTAGCAAAAGGGGAACTATCGGGAGCGATGAAATAAGCGAACACGGCAACTAATGTTGCCAGGCCGATCACAATAAGACCAAATACGGCTCCTTTATTTTTTTTGAGCCTTCGCCATGCAGCCTGCTGAAATGAATATGATGCAGTTGTCACGAATGGAAGTTAGAAAGGAATGGGCAATAGGCAAAAGACAATTGCAGTAATTTTGCCAATTGCCCGTTCCGAATTGTTTACTTCACTTTTCGTCCCTTCCATTCATATTTTACAAATTGGGCTAATAAACCAACAAGGATTGTATAGGCTATATGTAAAGGCTGAAAAAAGAAAAACCATTTTAATAAAGAACGTTGGTTGAACCAGGACGCAACCGAATAGACAAACGGAAACTCAATGATCGTTTTTGCAAACCATAAAGCCGCCAACCAAAATAGAAATCTATAATTCCAGGCTGAAGCAATCAATAACAGCAGGAAAGAAAGATTAAAGAGGTAGACAAGCAGTTCCACAAAAAAGATCTTTGGATCGTTATAATATCTCGCCTTACTTGCCCAACGCAATCGTTGATTAAAAAAATTCTTCCAGGAGCTTGCTGGTTCAGTAGAAACAATTGCTTGTTTTGATTTGAGATAATGGACTCTTTGTGGAAATTTCTTGCTGATCTTTTGCATCAGCAGCATATCATCCCCCGAAGCAATTTTATCGATAGCGCTAAAGCCAGCCACTTCGTGAAAAACTTCTTTATCATACCCAAGGTTGGCGCCATTGCACATTGCAAAGAGTTTTCTTTGAACAGAAACAGCTGTAATTCCCTGCAGCACTAAAAAATCAAGTGTTTGGAAAACAGCAAGTAAATTTTTATTCTGAATATTATAAGAAACAGGTGCGGCAATGAATACAGAGTCGTTTTCTTGTTTGAAAGATGCAATTATGCTTAGCCAGTGCGGTGAGGGAATGCAATCGGCATCAGTTGTCACGATAAATGAATTTTTAGTCACAGCAACTCCTTCTTCAATTGCTTTCTTTTTGTATGAATTGATATCACCGTTTTTTAACCGGATTAATCTTACGCCGGGAAATTGTTGAACGATCTCAGCTGTGCGATCAGTTGAATGATCATCAACAACGATCACTTCAAATAGATTTTTCGGGTAAGACTGTTGTTCTAATGCCTTTAAGAGCTTGCCGATATTGTTTTCTTCATTTCTTGCTGGAATGATGATGGAAATAGTTGTTGTAAAGAGCTCTGATCCCCTAAAATCTGAAAAGCTTCTCCAGCTTAACCAGTAATAAAGAATAAGAATGCTGTAGAGAATAAAAAGGGATATGGTCAGAATAAGAATTATCATCTGTATGCCAACAAAACTAATGTTTCATTAATCAAGCAAGGCCGGCAAAATTTCAGCAATGTGGTTTTCATGCAACACTTGGTGCCCGGAATGTACTATGGATATTTTACAATTCCTTTCTATGCCTTTGCAAAATCTTTCGCCAGCATTGGGTAGAATGATACGGTCATGTTTTCCATAAACCAGCCTGATTTTTGTGCCATTCTTCTGAATAAAGTTTTTTATCTGCCCGAGGCCAGGTTTTAATTTTCTTAAAGCGATCCATCGCTCGTATAGTGCCTGCCGCACATTAGCATCGCCAATATAATAGTTCACAAATTTGAAAATACTGCGGTTTACAAGATGAAGCAAGTTGAGAAGTTTCAGGAAACCAAAAAACCAACCAGGTTTTTTCATAGTAAGCGAAAAAAGCCTTTTCCCTAAAAGAGTTTGAGTAGAAAGCCAGTACCAGAAATTTATTTTCAATCCGTCAGGTGCAAGCAAGACAAGCCTGTCGATTTTCGAAGGCAGGGCCTGGTAAAGGCTTAATGCAATTCTTCCGCCAAGGCTGAAGCCAAGTAATTTGAAGCCTGCCTGCCGGCCAGGCAGGTTTGAAGTTTGATGTTTAAAGTTGGCTTGCGCTAACAAAAGATCAATTATTGTAACAAGATCATTGGTTGTAAATTCTTTTTCATTCCATTTTGTATTGCCATGGAAAGGCAGGTCAATAGCAATAAAAGTAAATTGTTGACCGGCATGGTTTTCCAGGAAAGCGAAAGAACTTCCGTCTTCGCCATAACCATGAAAACAGATGACCAGTTTGTCTCCTTTCCCAAACAGGTAGTAACAAACAAGGGAATTCTTATATGAAAACAGCAATGGCCCAGGCATTTTATAAAGAAATGAAAAATCGGTTGGTCGATCCAAAAATATGATTAATTTTGGATAGTTGTATAAACAACTATATGTCAAACAACCAATTTAAGAAAGGAGAGTTGTACAGTTTTATCACCGGCAAAGCTTCAACGGCAATTGCCAGGAGGTTGCAAAAGAAATTGAATGCGACAGGCCTGAATATTACGATTGAGCAGTGGAGTGTTTTGTATCATTTATGGAAAGAGGAAGGATTAAGCCAGCAACAACTTTGTGATGCAACATTTCGGGACAAGCCAAGCATTACAAGATTGGTTGACAATTTGGAGAAATTGAATTTAGTGAAAAGAGTTCCATCAGATAATGACAGGCGAATCAATTTGATTTATTTAACAAAACAAGGTCTGAAGATTGAAAAAGAAACCATGCAACTGGCCGAGCAAACGTTGAATGAAGCATTGATTGGAGTGCCAGCCTCACAAATAGATATTTGTAAGCAGGTGTTGCAGGTGGTGTATGATAATTTGAAATAGAGCCCCCTGTCCCCCTAAAGGGGAGACTTAGCTCGGTTCTGTCATAAAAAATTTGTAGTTCTTTTAAAATTGAGTTGAGGATTTGGGTATCAACATTAGTAATACTGTTCGACTTCTGTTGCGTCGCACACTTCAACTTTCAGTTCTCTAATCAATATTTTAAAATCTCATTTCTTTAACGGAGTGTTCAATACACCCCTTTAGGGGATGGGGGCAAACTCTTTATATGAGCACCGAAGTAAAAACCAAAGCCGTGTTGAAAGGCGCTGAGTGGATGGTGACAGAATCTTCGCCTTATGATACATTCATTCCGGAGAATTTTTCGGAAGAACAGCAGATGATCCGTGACATGTGTAGCCAGTTTCTGGATGCGGAAGTGCTGCCCATCCTCGACCGGATCGATGCCCAGGAACCCGGCCTGATGAAATCGCTGCTGGTCAAAGCAGGCGAACAAGGGTTGCTGGCCACTTCTTTCCCGGAAGAATATGGTGGTCTCGGAAAAGATTTTGCGACCTCGACGATTATCAACGAATACCTGGGCGCCGGTTTTTCTTTTTCTGTTGCTATTGCTGCACATACCGGCATTGGCACATTGCCCATTTTATATTTCGGAACACCCGAGCAAAAACAGAAATATATTCCAAAACTGATCAGCGGAGAATGGACAGGAGCTTATGGTTTGACAGAGCCAAATAGCGGAAGCGATGCTCTGAGTGCAAAGACAACTGCAAAACTTTCTGCTGATGGAAAATATTATTTGCTGAACGGACAAAAATGCTGGATCACCAACGGCGGCTTTGCGGATGTGTATACAGTGTTCGCAAAAGTGGATGGCGATAAATTCACAGCATTTATTGTTGAAAGAGGTGTTGAAGGATTTACGCAAGGCCCTGAAGAGCATAAAATGGGTATAAAAGGTTCTTCAACGGTTCAATTATATTTCCAGGATGCGAAAGTACCTGCAGAGAATGTCCTGGGTGAAATTGGCAAGGGCCATAAAATAGCTTTCAATATTTTAAATATTGGCAGGTTGAAATTATGTGCTGCTGCAATTGGCGGTTCAAGAAGGACGGTTACCATTTCGACTCAATATGCAAAAACGAGAGAACAGTTCAAGCAACCGATCGCAAACTTTGGGGCCATCAAGCACAAACTGGCAGAAATGGCTATCCGGGTTTTTGTTTCTGAATCTGCATTGTACAGAACGGCTTACTGGATCGATGAAAAAGAAAAAGAATTGCTGAATGCTGGCAAACCATTTAATGAAGCCTTGCTGGGTGCCGCTGAGGAATTTGCTATTGAATGTGCGATTCTAAAAGTTTACGGCAGTGAAACCCTCGATTATGTGGTTGATGAAGGAGTGCAGATCCACGGAGGCAATGGTTTCAGTGCAGAGTATGGAATTTCCCGTGCCTATCGAGATAGTCGCATCAACAGGATCTATGAAGGGACAAATGAGATCAATCGTCTTCTCATCCTTGACATGACTTTAAAAAGAGCCATGCAGGGAAGGTTAAATTTGATGGGGCCTGCAATGGAAGTGCAAAAAGAACTGATGAGCATTCCCGAATTTGGCACCGACGATGAAGTGCATTTTTCAAAAGAAAAAAAGATCGTCGCCAATTTGAAAAAAGCAATATTAATGACAGCGGGCGCCGCTGTGCAAAAGCTGATGATGAAACTTGATAAAGAACAGGAAGTGCTGATGAACCTGGCAGACATGGCAATTGAAACATTTAACGCGGAAAGTGTTTTACTGAGAGCAATGAAAATTGTAGATCAGCGTGGTGAGAAGGGGAATGAAAATTATTTAGACATCATGAGAACTTATTTATATGATGCTGCTGACAGGGTAAACAAATCCGGTAAGGATGCGATCAATTCTTTTGCTGATGGTGATGAGCAAAGAATGATGTTGCTGGGCTTAAAGAGATTTACAAAAACGGAGCCTTTTAATAGTAAAGAAGCAAGAAGAAGGATAGCAGATAAAATGATTGCTGAAAACAGGTATTGTTTTTAGACTGACTTCAACACTACAGTGGTTTTAGGTCCGCTGTAAATGGCAGCCAATTCCTTTCTTGTGTGTTTGATCTCATTTATTTTTTTGATGCGTTTGTTTTCAAAAAACAAGCCAATGCACATGATTATTGTTGAAAATAAACAGGCAATGTAATACATCAGGATAGTATCCCCTTTGTCAGGTGTATCCAGCACATAGTAAAAAAGATAGACCAGTCCATAGAGCATATAAGCAAGCAGCACTGATGAGATCATCAGCGTTTTGCTCATTCCTTTTTGGAAGGTTACGATAAGTTTTATTTGCCTGGAAAAGAAAAAAAGAGTTGGCAGGAGGATTATTACAATGCCGGGGCCTAAAATTGCTGTCACCGTTTTAAGATTCATTCCCCAAATAGCAATCATGATTATTTCATAAGCTACAAAAGCATAAATGGCATAGCTGATTCTATTGACCATCGCAGCCGAGGTAGAAAAAGAGCATAAAAATATCAACATCAGCGGGGCATCGAGTAAATTGGTCACAAGGCCAAAGTAGTAATTGAAATTTTTTGGTGTCGGCAAAATATTTAGCTGGGTCAAATTATACATTCCGGTAACAAAAAAGTAAATAGCCAATGCCAGGAAACTCCTATGCTTGTATAAACCGTAAACAATGACCAGGGTCACGGGAGCAAAAAGGGTAAATGTGGATATAGTTCCCAATAGGGCTTGCCAGTTCATAGAGTTCGGTTTTCAAATGGATATCAAATTACTATGACACCCGGTAAACATAACGGCGGTAAAAAATTTAATAGTGTATGGGTTGTCATGTTTCTGTCAAAATTCAGTAAAAGCCTTTCTGTGTGCAGTAATTCTACGGTTTGCCTCTTCAAGTGTTTTTATGCTAACTTCAAATCATGAAGAATTTGTTCTTTTTACTGCTTTTGATATCAGCCTTAATTGCTAACGGACAATCAACAAATTACATCGTTGGAAAAACGACAGGACAGCTTCCTTTTCTCGAATATGGTTTAGGTGAAGACCGTCTTGGTGGAGCGAAGATGGGTTATGTAGATTCTAATATCGTCATCAAAGTGGTTGACAGTGTGAATGGTAAATACAAAGTGCAGTTATCCAAATATCACCAGGGATGGTTACCTAAAAACGATTTTGTTCAAGACAGTTCTGTTCATCTGCGGCCATATTATTTGACCGAGAGTTGGAGGGTTTATGGCGACAGTTTGTATGATTATGTTACGATCTCCCTGGAAGATCGTTTGCCTTATCGCAGCATGCAGCAAATTGATCCTGCAAAAATTGTAGTTGATATTTTTGGGGCAACCAGCAATACAAACTGGATCACTCAACTAAAAACTGTAAAAGAAATTAAGAATGTTTATTACGAACAAACAGAGGATGATGTTTTCCGGGTGACCATTGAATTGAAACACCAGCAGCACTGAGGTTATTTTATTTATTATGATAACAACAGGTTGACGATCCGGGTAAAGAGACAGCCAGCCAAATTAACTCCGCAAAGTTTATTAGTGGCGATCGATCCGGGACATGGTGGCGATAATAAAGGAGCAACTGGTGTTAGTTCAAACATCATGGAAAAAGAGTACACACTCAAGATCGCTAAGGAGCTGGAAAAATATTTGAAGTCGAAGAAAGTGAAAACTTTTATGACGAGAACGGTAGATACTTCTCTGAGCATGGTTGACAGAACGATGATGCTGCGTGGGAAGGATCCAACGATTTTGATCAGCATACATTTGAATTCATCGGGAAAGGATACGATCAGGGGGGTGAGCACTTATTACCGTTATATTGGTTTTAGGTCTTTGTCGCAAGCTTTTTTGGACAGGATGCTTGAATTGAAATTGAAAGAGTTTGGAAATGTGGGTGCATTTAATTTTTCGTTGAGTGGGCCAACAGAATATCCAAACTGCCTGGTGGAAGTTGCTTTTTTAAGTAATAAGGATGATGAGAAATTAATCCTGAGTCCTAAGTTTCAAAAACAAGTAGCAATAAAAATTTATCAGGGGATTGAAGATTGGTTGAAAAAGATGAAGTAGGTTACCAGCTTCAGTATTCCATGACATCGTTGGTTGCGTCGTCCCGCATTTTGCGGGATACGTTCTGTAACCCGATAGCTATCGGGTCTATTTAGCCAATCTTGAAGCTGCTGCTTCATCAACAAACCAAAACAATTCTCCATTCCCAGGCTTAATAATTTGTGCGGGGTAGAGATCAGGAACAAAATGTCCTTCAAGCACATGAACCAAAGCATCTGCTTTGTCCTGCCCACTTACTAAAAATGCAATTCTTTTTGAAAGATTGACTACAGGAGCTGTTAGTGTGATACGATATATATTCTGTTCTTTTAAATAGACTGCCCGCACCCATGAATGTTGTTCATGAATCAGTTGGTAGCCGGGAAAGAGAGAAAGAACATGAGCATTGTCGCCGAGACCGAGAAAAGTTAAGTCGAAAGTTGTGCCTTGTACGTTGTGAATGGTAAGCGGAAAATATTTGCGCAGAATTTTCTCATATTCTTTTGCTGAGGCTTCAGGTTCAATATCTGTCCTTATCCTGTGAATTTGCTCTGAAGGAATGGGAACATGATTGAGTAAAACATCATAAGCCATTTTTGCGTTATTGCGATCATCGGTGAATGGGGTATATCGTTCATCTCCCCAGAAGACATGGATTTTTTTCCAGTCAATTTTATTTTTGAAATCTTCTGAGGCGAGTAACTGGTATAATTTTTTTGGAGTGTTGCCGCCGGATAAACAAATGGTAAATCGATCCTGGTTTTGCAAAACTGTTGTGATGTGATCAACTATCCAGTTTGCAACCGTTTCACTTAGCTCTTCGATATTTTTTGAGATGATAGGGTTCATTTGCAAAGGAACAGAGATTTTATTTACTATATTCTGTCGAAAACCCGGCCAAAGAAAAATATTGCCGCAATTAACCATCTAATTTGTCCTTTTACTCCCGCTGATACATCCTGTCAATCTATACATTTACATAAAATTTGAGGATGGTGAAAAAATTTATACTGCCAATTCTATCAATGCTTGTCATGATAAATTGTACAAATTCAAAAACTAAACCTATGCCTGCGAAAAATCAAGCAAAACAAGCGAAGCCAGATAGTATAAGCGGATATGCTCCTGTGAATGGTCTTAAAATGTATTATGAAATTCATGGAGAAGGAACACCGCTTGTTTTGATTCACGGTGGCGGTTCTACGATTCAAACTTCATTTAGTAAGATGATCCCGTTGTTTGCACCGCATTACAAAGTGATCGCCGTTGAACTGCAGGCGCATGGCCACACATCCGAC
>Ga0184615_10001371_pt1 | contig 13229 bp, 12 predicted proteins | sample PLM4_65_coex_FD_133134 | JGI IMG/M metagenome (GOLD analysis project Ga0184615, IMG submission 133134) | Groundwater sediment microbial communities from an aquifer in East River, Colorado, USA - PLM4_65_coex | ecosystem: Environmental > Terrestrial > Soil > Riparian zone | place: USA: East... | reverse complement strand
GAAGAGACCCATTGCGTGCAGCGGCTGGCGCAGGTCGTGGCTCGCTGCCGCGAAGAACTGGGTCTTCGAGCGGTTGGCGGCCTCCGCCTCCTGCTGCGCCTGCTCGGCGATCGCCTTCTGCGCGCGCAGCTCCTCGATGAGATCCAGGTTCTCGAAACGCTTCTCCAGCGACTCGGCGATGATGCGGTTGACGGTCCGGCCGAAGGAGAGCACGACGAAGAACACGATGATGCCTGGAATGGCGAGGTAGAGCCGCGCCGGGCCCGGGTCCATCAGCATGCGCGCGATGATGGGCAGCAGCGCGAGCGGTATCAGGATGTTGAAGGCCGGGGCGAATGCCGACAGGGCAGTCATGGATACTGTCGCAATGCCGAACAGGATCAGCACCAGCATCGCCTGGTGCGCGAGGGAGTCGGGCACGTACATGAGCACTCCGGCCGATCCCCAGATGATTCCGGCGATCGTCACGGCCAGGATGTAGAGCCGTGCCCAGCGCCCGGACTGCTGGCCCTCGGGGCCGGTCCGGAGGTAGCTGCGGTAGTGATAGGTGCGGAGGGACTGGTGCAAGCACAGCGCCAGCATCCAGCCGATCAGCGCCGTGTGCGAGATCTGGTTCCACATGACGGCGACGAGAGCGCCCCCGGCCGCGAGCGACCCGATCGTGGTCGTCGGCGAATGCAGGTACACCGAGCGCACCTGCTCGACGTGGACCTGGGCGCGGCGTCGGGCTGCGATCCTCGCGCGCGCCGCTGTGGAATCCGGTTCAGTCATCGACACTTTCGGTATTCGCTTCCTGGCGCGTTTAGCTTAGCCGGCCGCGGCGCCCATCCTCGCCCTTTGGCGCTCCAACGGGCGGTTCTCGCGCTGGAACACCGGTTGCGCCGTGAGCCATTGCGGCAGCGCCGCGCCGCTCGCGTCGGTCACCCGCCACGGCTCCATGATCCGATGGTACTCGTGTTCGGAGGCGAAGTCCGAAAGGTCGAGCGGCACGGCCTCGGTCGGAGCGGTGTCGCTGCCCGCGATGAGCGAGCGGTCCGGGTCCGGCAACGGGTCGATTGCGAGGGTGTCGATGGTGTCGAGCAGCGCCGGGAACCAGTAGCCTCGTGGCAGGAAATGCGAGAGATCATCGGCCAGCTTGCGCAGGCGCCGTGACGGGGAATAGACCTTCCTCACCACCTCCCGATAGGCTGCGACGAACTCTGCAAGCGGTGCGCGGGCCGGGCGCACCGTGAGCGTGTAGCCGGTGAAGTCGCGCAGCAGGGCGTTCGGCAGCAGCGCCGGCTCGCGCTGAGCGGCGAGGCGCCGGAAATGTGGCGTGCCGGGTATCGGCGATTCGATCGAAATGAACGTCGGCAGATGCAGTCCGCAGGCCTCGAGGTGGTCCGGGATGGCGGCAAGATAATCGAGACCGTCGGTGAGCGGACTGATCATGAGGCCCGAGATCAGCAGGATGCCGTTCCGCCGGCAATTGTCGATCACGCTGCGGATCTTCGTCACGACATTTTGGTTCTTGTTCATGTCCCGGATCGCATCGGGATTGAAGCTCTCCAGCCCGACGTACAGCACGCCGCAGCCGGCGCGCGACATGAGCCGCACCAGCTCGGGATTGGCCACCACGTTGAAAGTGGCCGCGGCGTACCACTGCAATTTCAGCGGCTCGAGCGCCGCGCACAGCTCGCGCAGGTACGGGAGATTGCCGCCGATATTGTTGTCGGAGAAGCCGACGACGCGGTGGCGCAGGGGCAGCCAGCGCCGCCTCACGGCGTACTGCCCTTGGCGGATGTCACGCACCACGTCCGCGACCGGGCGGACATGGTGGCGGGTTCCCAGCCCCGTGAGCACGCAGAACTCGCACTGGAACGGGCAACCGCGGGTCGCCTCGAGGCACAGCGGCGTGAGCGACTGGCGGTCGATCAGGTCGAATCGCGGTGCGCGCACCAGGCCTGCGTCGTAACGATTGACGATGTAGCGCGGCTTGAGGGCGCCACGCGCGAAGTCGGCGTAAGCCTCCGGGACGCTTGCCTCCGGATCGCCCACGACCACTGCGTCGAAAAAGGGCTGGCAGAGGTCCGGGTATGCGCTTGCGAGCGGGCCGCCAAAGACCGTCTTTGCTCCGCGGCGGCGCCAGTAGTGACCGATCTGCCGCGCGCGGTCGAAGTCGGAATGAAGGCTTGAGATGAAAAGCAGGTCGTAGTCGCGGGACCAGTCGGGATCGCGCCAGGTTTCGTTGACGAGCTCGACCTCGACATCCCGCGGCAGCAGCCCGGCAAGCAGCGGCCCGATGGCTGGTTGCATCGCGAGCCGGTTCTTGCGTCCGCGCCGGTGGTAGTCAACGAAAACGGAGACGATCCCGACCCTCATCCCATCCCCTTGTCGCGTGTGGTCGGTCGCATCGGCGTCGGCGCGGACTTGCTACGCCGTCGGCAGTTTCAGTCCTAGCTTGCCAACCGCGATCACGGCCTGCGTCCGGTTGGCCACGCCGAGCGCCTTGAGTATCGCGGTGACGTGAATCTTGACCGTGCCCTCGGCGAGATTGAGTTCACGGCAGACAATCTTGTTGGGCTTGCCCTGGACGACGAGCGCAAGCACTTGCGCCTGGCGCTCCGTGAGCCCGAGGTCGCGGTAGCCCACTCCGGCGGCAGCCATAGCCGATTTCGAGACCAGCACCGGCGCGGGCGAATGCCGTAGCACTTCGGCCGGCAGATAGACACCGCCCGAGAGCACCAGGCGCAACGCCCCCAGCAGCACCTCGTTGGACGACGTCTTGGGGATAAAGCCCATCGCACCGGCGTCGAGCGCGCGCATCACGACCTCCGATTGATCCGATGCAGAGAGGACGACGACGGGAAAGGAAGGATAGCGCTCGCGCAGCTCGCGCAGCACTTCAAAGCCGTCCCTGCCCGGCAGCGCGAGGTCGAGCAGGATGAGGTCGAGACCGCCGCTCTTGTCGGCTGCCGCGAGCGCGTCCGGGGCACTGCCCGCTTCCAGCAGTTCGATGTCCTTCGCGAGCGCTCTGAGCACCTGGCGCAGGGCTTCACGGATAAGAGGGTGATCATCGACGACCAGTACCTTCAATCGGGCTCCTCTTTCTCAGCTTTGGGGCCGCTATGACCAGGTCATAGGACTTTGCTCATATCTAGTCTATTACAAAACCCCCGCTGCTCACATCCGGCGCATGCCTTTGTTCGGCATGCAATGTTCTCCCTTTCCGCAGTCCGGCTCTGACCTTCGACATAGCGCTTCCATCCAATTCCGGCGCGCGCACCCGCCGACCAGAATCGTGGCCATGAAGTTGAGCGCAACTTCTTCCGCACTGCGCCGGGGCGGCGAATCCGGAGCACCAGTGAAGGAGATGGTCATGAACGTCAGCACCGAAGGACGGCAGGCAATTCAGGACAACGTTGCGCAGGGCACGAGTAACCTCCGGACGTCCCGCCTGCAGATCATCGCGGCCGTCGTTGGCCTGGCGGTGGTGCTCGTGGGCGGAGCGCGCTGGTCCGACCGCGATGCGGGCACAGCGCAGCAGGCCGTGGCGCAGCCGAACGCGGCAGCGCAGGCCGAGCCCGCCACGTTCGACTACTTCCCGGCCCAGTACGTGAATCAGGCCACGGAAGTGGAAGAGCACATTCAGGCGTTCTGAGGGGCGTCGTGCATGAGGCATAACGTCACATTGGATCGCAATGATTGATCAGTATGCGGAGGATATTATGCAAAGCGCAGAGGAAAGACGCAGGTTGATTGACCGGCTGGGCAGCGAATCCATCACTCCGCTTGGAGCTGTGCTGAAATGTGCGGCGGGTATCTTCGTGCTGGTCATCATCGCGGCCGGCCCGTGGGCGTTTCTGAGCGCCGGAGGTCCCACGGCCGCGAATGAGCGCTACCCGGCGCCGAAAGCCAACGCAGCGCTGACGGAGAGCAATCGGTTCTTTGACGAGAGACGCAAGTCTCACGAGGCCGTCCAGGACGACGTAGCGGACGCGAGTAATGCAATGCAACGGTGGCCGGCGGTCGAGTAGCTTGGGGACTAGTTCTTCGCAACCGGCCGCGAATGATCCGAGCACCACTCGCTCCACGAGCCGGGGTAGAGGCGGGAGCCTGTGAGGCCGGCGATCTCCATGGCGAGCAGGTTGTGGCAGGCGGTGACGCCGGAGCCGCAATAATGCGCCACGTCGCGTGGCGAATTGTTCCCGAGCAGTGCACTGAACTCTCTCTTGAGCGTCGTCGCCGGTTTGAACCGCCCGTCAGTTTCAAGATTCAGCTTGAAGAAGCGGTTGGCGGCGCCCGGTATATGGCCTGCCACGGGATCCAGGGTCTCGTTCTCCCCGCGAAAGCGATCCGGGCTGCGCGCATCGACCAGCAGCGGCCCGGGTTTTCCAAGGCTCGCGATGACGAATCCTGCATCGACCACCGCCTCGTTCCTGACGCGCATGGTGAATTGGGCCGCTTCAATGACAGGAAGTCGGTCGGTGATGGGATGCTGGGCCTTCAGCCAAGCATCCCATCCGCCGTCGAGCACGGCGGCGGACTCGTGCCCCAGCCAGCTCAGCATCCACCACATCCGCGCGGCGTAATAGCCGCCGCTTGCGTCGTAGGCGACGACTTGCGAGCTGTTCCCGATGCCAAGCTCGCCCACGCGCCGCGCAAACCGCTCCGGATCCGGCAGCGGATGGCGGCCGTTGCGGCCCGTCATGGGAGCGGACAGGTCCTGGTCGAGGTGGACGAAGCGCGCGCCGGGGATGTGCGACTCGCTGTAGGCGCGTCGGCCCGCCGCGGTGTCGACGAGGTCGTGCCGGCAATCACACACGACCCAGCCGGCGTCATCGAGATGCGCCGCGAGATCACCGACGGATATGAGAGTGGTGTAGTTCACGGAATGCGGAATTATGAATGATGAGTGGGCGCTGCATGTCATCGGATAGAGACGATCTCCTCAATTCCGCATTCATCTTTCAGCATTCATCATTGCGCCTCCTCGCGTGGCGAGAAATCCGGAGGCGACGAGGCGCGCGTAGTCCTCCGGCCGATCCACGTCCCATAGCGTCTCCAGCTCGCGCCAGCGCCAGCCGAGCCCGATGAGCCGGGTGCGGGTATCCGCCATGACGTTTTCCCCACCCCAGGCGATGCCGTCGAAAAGACGCGCTTCGGGACGCTGCAGCCCGATCAGGGCGTAGCCACCGTCCTCGCACGGTACGAACACCGCGTCGGCGCCCTCGCGCAGCGCGCGGTCCGCCTGCCGCAAATGGCTCGCGGCGAGGGCAGGGCAATCGGAGCCGAGGAGCAGCGCCCGCGAGTGTATGGCGAGCGCCGTCGCAAAGGCCGCGAGCATGCGCGCGCCGAGATCACCGCCGGCCTGCGCCGCCAGGGCGACGGCGAAGTGCCCGGCACAGAAGCGAAAGAAGGGGTCGTCGACGTCGGGCGTGCCATGCAGCTCGATCTGGCGGAATGAGGCGGCGCGTGCCGTTTCCAGCGTCTGCTTGACGAGCAGGGCATGGAACTCGGCGGCACCCTCCGCCCCGAGCACAGGAATGAGGCGGGTCTTGACCGCCCCGGGGCGCGGGGCCCGGGCCAAGATGATGACCGCGGTTTCGTCAGATTTTGTCATAGCGCATGGCCAGCTTGCGCGGATCGGCCCCGAGCCAGTACGCGAGACGAAGGCGCCACATGAGCAGGATGGTGCGCACCACGCCGTGCTTCTCCCAGCGGCGTCCCGACGCGGTCAGGCGATGCCGCAGGCACAGCGGCGGCCCGAAACGCTTGAGCCGCTTGCAGAGCGCGATGTCCTCCATCAGCGCGATGTCCGGGTAGCCGCCCGCGGCGGTGAAGAGCGAGCGGGTCGCGAAGATCGCCTGGTCTCCGGTGGCGATTCCCGTCAGCCGCGAGCGGGCGTTCATCAGCCAGGCCACCACCCGCAACAGCGGGTGGCTGCCGGAGAAGGCGACATCGAAGCGGCCCCAGCCGCGGCGCAGCCGCTGGAGGCCTTCCACGATCAGCGCATCGGCGGACTCCGGCAGCCGGGTGTCGGCGTGCAGGAACAGCAGGATCTCGCCGCGGGCGCGCGCCGCCCCCGCGTTCATCTGCGACGCGCGCCCGCGCGGGGCGCTGATCACGGTGTCCGCGTGCGGGGCCGCGCGTTCCACCGTGCCGTCGCTGCTGCCGCCATCCACCACGATGACCTCGGCCCCGCGCGCCCGCAGCGGCGCGAGCGCGGACAGGGTGCCGGCGATGCCTTCGGCCTCGTTGAGGCAGGGGATGATGATGGAGAGCACCGCGATATCTTCGCACAAGGGCGGTGCGGCAGCCCCAACCCGTCAGGAAACGCTGGAAGGCAACTCCTGATAATCTTCCGCCCGGGCCAGACTCCTCAAGAGGAGCACCACTTTTTCCGGGGGCCTGATCAACATGCGGGCGTTTAGGTCCAGCCACCCACCGGTGCTGGTGATCCTTGCGACGAGCCGTTCGCCTTCCCGGAAGAATTCGTTCCGCAACCGCATGCGCGAGGCATCGCTGCTCAGGCCGGCCAGGCTCAGCGTGACGTTTACCGTCTCGAGCAGCCGCAACTCGCGGAAGTATTCAACCTCGTCGCGCATCACGACCGGACCGATACGCATCCGCTCGAGTTCGCGCATGGAAAGGCCGCGCTCGTTGAACAGCATCATGCGTACCTCCACCGCAAGGTCGAGATAGGCGGTGTTGCGCATGTGATTGTTAAAGTCCATGTCCGTCCAGCGCACGATGAAGGACTTCCTGAAGGGTTCCATCATGGGCGGCCTCTGATGAAAGACTTCATACCTCCAACTATCCTCGCATCCACGTGTGATATCTCTCGATCCATCTGAGCAGTCCCTTAGGGGCGTGGTTCCGTTTCCACACGCCTGCGGCGTACTTGTTGGCCTCCGCGAGCGTCGGGTAGATGTGGATCGTCCCGAGGACCTTGTTCAGCCCGATGCCGTGCTTCATGGCGGCGATGAATTCGACAATCAGGTCGCCGGCATGCTCGCCGGCGATGGTCGCGCCGAGTATCCGGTCTTTCCCCGGCACGGTCAGCACCTTGACAACGCCGTGCGCTTCCCCGTCGGCGATCGCCCGGTCGAGATCGTCGATGCCGTAGGTTGTGACCTCGCAGGGGATGTTCTTTTGCCTCGCCTCCGTTTCATTCAACCCGACACGCGCGACTTCAGGGTCCGTGAACGTCGCCCACGGGATCACCGAATAATCGGCCTTGAACTTCCTGAAGCGGCCGAACAGCGCGTTCACCGCCGCGTACCAAGCCTGGTGCGAGGCGGTATGCGTGAACTGGTAGGGCCCCGCGACGTCGCCGCAAACGTAAATGTTGGGATAGATCGTTTGCAGGTACTGGTTGCTCTCCACGGTATGGGTCTTGCTCAAGGGAATGCCGAGCTCTTCCAGGCCATAGCCCTGGGTGTTTGCGATCCGGCCCACCGCACACAGCAGCTGGTCGAATGGTATGTGCACGTCCTTGCCATCGCGCTCGGCGACAAGGATTTTCTCGCCATTCTCGATCCGGAACGCCTTTGCCTTGTGGCCGACCAGCACGTTGATGCCTTCCTTGCGGAATTGCTGCATCACCCCGTCCGAGATGTCCGGGTCCTCGCGGATCATGATGCGCGGCAGCATCTCGACCTGCGTCACCTGTGCGCCGAAGCGCGCGAAACATTGCGCCAGCTCGCAGCCGATTGGCCCGCCTCCGAGCACGACCAGCCGCCTCGGGAGCTGCCGCAATTCCCAAACCGTGTCGGACGTAACGTAGCCCACCTGCTCGATGCCCGGAATCGGTGGCACGAACGGGCGCGCGCCGGCGGCGATGACGATCCCGCGCGTCGTCAGGGTGCGGGTCAAGGCGGCCGTTTTCACTTCCCCCGTTAAGGGCGAGGTGATCATCGCCTCTCCCGCGAGGCACTCCACGCCGAGCCCGGTGTAGCGTTCCACGGAATCGTGCGGCTCGACCGCCTTCACCACGCGCTGCACGCGCTCCATCATGTCCGCAAAGTCGAATTCCGCGTTCGCCGAGCGGATGCCGAACTCGCTGGCACGCCGTATCTGCGCCAGCAGCCGCGCCGACTTGATGAGCGCCTTGGACGGCACGCAGCCGGTGTTGAGGCAATCGCCGCCCATGCGGTGCTTCTCGACCAGGGTCACTTTGGCTTTCACCGCCGCGGCGATATAGGCGGATACCAGTCCGGCCGAGCCCGCGCCGATCACGACGAGATTGCGGTCGAAGCGCGTGGGGCGCGGCCACCTCGCGTACACCCTGCGCGCCTGGATGGCGTCGAGCCCCTTCTTTGCGATGAGCGGAAAGACGCCGAGCAGCGCGAAAGCAAGGACGAGCTCGAAGGAGATCCTGAATTCACCGAGCGTGGTCCCGGCGTAAACGTAGGCGATGGTGCCCGCGAGCATGCCAATCTGGCTCACCCAGTAGAAGGTCCAGGTCCGGATCGGCGTCAGCCCCATCGCAAGGTTGATGAGGAAGAACGGGAACGCCGGCACCAGCCGCAGAGCGAAGAGATAGAACGCACCTTCCTTCTCGATGCCGCTGTTAATCGGCTTCAGCCTCTCGCCGAACTTCCCCTGCACCCAGTCCCGCAGGAGAAAGCGGGAGGCGAGAAACGCGAGCGTCGCGCCGATCGAGGAGGCGAACGAGACAATCACGGTGCCCCAGAGGAGGCCGAATACCGCCCCCCCGGCAAGCGTCATCACCACCGCGCCCGGCAGCGAGAGGCCCGTCACCGCGACGTAAATCGCGAAATAGGCCGCGGCCGACAGCAGGGGATTCGCCCGGACGTACGCTTCGATCGCGGCGTGCTGCGACTTGAAGAGTTCGAGCGTGAAATAACGGTCGAGGCCGAAGGCGAATAACGCCACGATCAGCGCGACAATCGCCGCGACCAAGAACAGCCGGCTTTTCTTCATTTCCTGTATTGCTTCCCCGGGCCGATGGGCGAATGTTACGCCGCGGCCGGTCTCTTGAGGCGCACGGGCTGGTCGAGTCGGCAGAAGATGCTCATTATAGGGACCGCTCCATAGCGGACCGCCCCTCGTTGTTGGTGCCCTGGAAGTAGCTCGATACCGCGGTGGCAGTACCCGTCACGCTCTTCAAGTCAGGGCGCCGCCGCAGCTCGAACCCTGGCCGGCGGTGCAGCCGTAGCAATGGTCCTTGACGACGATCGGATTGCCGTCGAGGTCCTGGCTCGCGAGCTGACGCAGGTGCACGCGCGGCATGCCGTTCAATCGCAGCGGCAATCCGAGCATCTGGTTGAAGTCGCAGTCGTAGACGTAGCCGCGCCAGTCGACGCTAATGAGGCTGCGGCACATCACCGACTCGAGGTTGGCCGGGTCGTAGGCGTTCTTGAGGAGATCCATGTAATCCTCGAACCGGCCTTTCGAGATCAGCATGCTGCCGAAGCGCTGGATCGGCATGTTGGTGAGCACGTACAGGCGGTTGAACACGACTCCGAAGCGCTCGCCGAGGTGCCGGTGATAGTCGGATTCCAATTTGTCCTGGGAGGGAGGCAGCGAGGCTCCCTGCGGGTTGTAGACGAGATTCAGGACGAGTCCGGATTCGGGCTTGCCGTAGCCCAGGCCATTCAAGATTTTCAGCGCCCGGATGCTGCCGTCGAACACACCCTTGCCGCGCTGCGCATCCACGTTCTCCTCGAGGTAGCAGGGAAGCGAGGCCACTACCTCGACTCGGTTATCCGCCAGGAACCGGGCGAGATCCTGCTGTCCCGGCTGCTCGAGAATAGTGAGGTTGCAACGGTCCATGACGTGCACGCCCAGGTTGCGCGCGGCCAGCACGAGGCCGCGGAAATGGGGATTCAACTCCGGCGCGCCGCCCGTGATATCGAGCGTCTTGACGCCCGTGCTCCCCAGAAACGAGACGACCTCGGAGACGGTCTTCCAGTCCATCATCTCCGTGCGCGTAGGCCCCGCGTTGACGTGGCAGTGCAGGCAGGTCTGATTGCACTTGTAGCCGAGATTGACCTGCAGCGTTTCCAGATGCTTGCGGCGGATAGCTGGAAAGGCGGCACTCTCAAGCCTGGGCAGAATTGCGTGCATCAATGGCTCTCCTTCTGTTCCGGTCGATGATATCGGAAACCCGTTGGGGGGCGTTGCACGAAGGCATACGAGCGTGCGCGGGATCGGGATGCCGGTTAGCTGCTCCAAGTCGACGAAAGCATCCGTAATCGCTCGTTGACCGCAACCCTTTGACTGCGTTAATCTTTCGCCTCCGTCCCCGGGGCGGCCCAGCCCATGTCCAAGCCACCACGATCCCAGCCGCCGCAATCCCTGGAGGCCGCACTGGCGGAGCTCGAGAAAATCGTCTCCAGCATGGAGGAGGGCGAGCTGCCGCTCGAGCGCTCGCTTGCCGCCTACAAGCGCGGCGCCGAGCTGCTCAAGTATTGCCAGGCCGCCCTGCAGGATGCGCAGCAGCAGGTGAAAGTGCTGGAGAACGGCATCCTGCGGGACTTCAAGAGTGACGGCAGCGACAATAACAATTGATTTCGCGACCTGGTCGCACTCCCACCTGGAACGCGTTGAAGCGACGCTGCAGCGGGTGCTGCCGGCGCCCGACATCGCGCCGCGGCGACTGCACCAGGCCATGCGTTACGCCGTGCTGGGCGGAGGCAAGCGCGTGCGCCCGCTGCTTGCCTTTGCCGCCGGCGAGCTCGCCGGCGCCGATGCCGAGCGCGTCACGATCGCCGGCGCGGCGGTCGAGCTGATCCACGCCTATTCCCTGACGCACGACGACCTGCCGTGCATGGACGACGACGTGCTCCGGCGCGGCAAGCCGACCTGTCACGTCGAGTACGACGAAGCGACGGCGCTGCTGGTGGGCGATGCGCTGCAAAGCCTCGCATTCCAGCTGCTGGGCGAGTACCGGCTCGCCGACGACATGAAGACGCAGCTCGAGATGGTGAAGCTGCTCGCCGCGGCCTCGGGCTCGCGCGGCATGGCGGGCGGGCAGGCGATAGACCTCGAGTCCGTCGGGAAAAGCCTGACCGTGCCCGAACTCGAATTCATGCATATTCACAAGACCGGGGCGCTGATCCGTGCTGCGGCACTGCTTGGAGCGCGCTGCGGCAACGGGCTGGGCGACAAGGAATACGGCCAGCTCGACCTGTTCGCCAAGCTGATCGGACTCGCCTTTCAGGTGGTGGATGACACGCTTGACGCTGAGTCCTCCACGGCGACGCTTGGCAAGACGGCGGGCAAGGACGCCAAGGACAACAAGCCGACCTACGTCAGCGCGATCGGCATCTCGCGCGCGCGGGAACTGGCACGGGAAATGCGGCAGAATGCCCTCGATGCCCTCGCGGGTTTCGGGGAGCGGGCGCTGCGGCTGCGCCAGCTGGCGGATTTTATTGTGTTGCGGAAGTTCTAACTCTTGTCAAACCCGGACGCACAGCGCCGGTTTAACTCCGCGCGATCGAACGGACGGGTGCGCCCGCCGTTCATCGCGCGGATAATGGGAAATGGGTAGTCGGCTGGAGCGATCGCAACGGGTATGTAGATGACCGAGAACGTAATCAATTCAGGCTTGGGCGGCAAGCAAGCGGCGGGTGCATCGAAGTACGAGCTGCTGAAGAGCGTGAACTACCCGCATGAGCTGCGGCGCCTGGGCATGGGGCAGTTGAAGCAGCTCGCGGACGAGCTGCGCGCCTTCCTGCTCGAGTCGGTGAGCCAGACTGGCGGCCACCTGTCCTCCAATCTCGGCACGGTCGAGCTCACCATCGCGTTGCATTACGTATTCGACACTCCTCACGACCGCATCGTGTGGGACGTCGGGCACCAGACCTACGGTCACAAGGTCCTGACCGGCCGGCGCGCGGGCATGGACCGGATGCGCATGTGGGGTGGGCTCTCCGGCTTCCCGCGCCGCGAGGAGAGTGAGTACGACACTTTCGGCACCGCGCATTCCAGCACCTCGATCAGTGCCGCATTCGGCATGGCGATCGCCTCCCGGCTGGCGGGCGTGAAGCGCCACGTGGTGGCGGTGATCGGGGACGGCGCCATGACGGCGGGCATGGCGTTCGAGGCGTTGAACAACGCGGGCGCGACTGACGCGGATCTGCTGGTGATTCTCAATGACAACGAGATGTCCATTTCACCGCCGGTGGGCGCGCTGAACAAGTACTTCGCCAAGCTGATGTCGGGGCGCTTCTATACCGCCGCGAGGGGGCTGGGCGAGAAGGTGCTGGGCGAGCTCGCCAAGCGCGCGGAAGAGCACGTGAAGGGCATGGTGACACCGGGCACCCTGTTCGAAGAGATGGGGTTCAACTACATCGGCCCGATCGACGGCCATGACCTGGATGCGCTCATTCCCACGTTGCGCAACATGAAGGAGTTGAAGGGCCCGCAGTTCCTGCACGTCGTCACCCGGAAGGGGCAGGGCTACAAGCTGGCGGAAGCCGATCCGGTGCTCTATCACGGGGTCTCCAAGTTCGATGCTGTGAACGGCATCGACAGCGGCAAGTCCGGCGGCAAGCTGACCTACACTCAGGTTTTCGGCGATTGGCTGTGCGACATGGCGGCCAGGGACCCGCGCCTCGTCGGCATCACTCCCGCGATGCGCGAGGGCTCCGGTATGGTCAAGTTTGCGGAACTCTATTCCGACCGCTATTTCGATGCCGGCATCGCGGAGCAGCATTCGGTGACCTTCGCGGCGGGGCTCGCTTGCGAGGGTTACAAGCCGGTGGTGGCGATCTACTCGACCTTCCTGCAGCGCGCCTACGACCAGTTGATCCACGACGTGCAGATCCAGAATCTCCCGATCCTGTTCGCGATCGATCGCGCCGGGCTGGTGGGCGCCGACGGCGCCACCCATAACGGCAGCTTCGACCTCACCTACCTGCGCTGCCTGCCGAACATGACGGTCATGGCGCCCGCGGACGAAAACGAATGCCGCCAGATGCTCTACACCGGTTTCCAGATGGCGACGCCTGCCGCGGTGCGCTATCCGCGCGGAACCGGTCCGGGCGTCGAGGTACGGAAGGAGATGACGGCGCTTCCCATCGGCAAGGGCGAGATCCGCCGCCGGGGGAAGGCCATCGCGATCCTCGCTTTCGGGTCCGTGCTCAAGCCGGCGCTCGATGCTGCCGGGGAGATCGATGCAACGGTCGCCAACATGCGCTTCGTGAAGCCGCTCGATGAAGCTCTGGTGCGTGAGCTGGCGGATACCCACGATCTGCTGGTGACGGTTGAGGAGAACG
>Ga0184615_10001367_pt1 | contig 13238 bp, 10 predicted proteins | sample PLM4_65_coex_FD_133134 | JGI IMG/M metagenome (GOLD analysis project Ga0184615, IMG submission 133134) | Groundwater sediment microbial communities from an aquifer in East River, Colorado, USA - PLM4_65_coex | ecosystem: Environmental > Terrestrial > Soil > Riparian zone | place: USA: East... | reverse complement strand
TGGCTCGTCGTCGGCCTTCACGAGCATCCGGAGAGCCCCGTGAAGGAGCGCCTCGTGCTCGGGACCCGCGACGCGCTGGTCCACTACCACGCCGCCTCGCGTCAGAGCGCGTTCGCGGACGCTCTGATGCCGAACCGGCTGGCCCTGATCGGACGCGGCGCTGACGCGGAGGGGTTTCGCGTGGGCCTCCTCCTCGACGCGGCGGATCCGGCAGCTGCGGCCCGTGTCACGCTCCCGGAGCTCGACGCGCGGGAGGCTGCCCGAATCCTCGCGCTCGCGGAGACCCTGGGCGCCTGGGCCCTGCTCAGGGACGGGAGCTTCCCCCGCCGCGACGATGGCCGGCCGTTCCTGCCGCTCTTCGTCCCCCAGATGCCGGGCGACTGGAACAAGCTCTTCGGCAGCTCCCTGGAGGGCTTCCTCCCCGAACCGTTGGCGAGCTTCGTTGCCGCCCGACCCGACCTTCGCCGGGCGAATTGCGAGCAGCTCCTCGCGATGTCCCGACGACTGCCCGAGCTCGCGGCGTCGATCGCCGAGCTGGCCGACGCGCTCCGGGCTCTCGGCCTGGAGGGCGACTTCTCGTCCCTCGAGACGCTCGTCACGACCCACTTCGAGGCGCTCCAGGGCTACCTCGATTCGGTCTGGGCCGAGAACATCGTGACCCAGGTCTCGCCGGACGCCTTGAGCGTCGACCTCTACCTCCACACCGTGGTGCCGATCCGCATCGACGCTTTCGTGGCCAAGCTGCCGAGGAAGCTCTCGCTCGAGGCACGTGAGGTGATCGCCGGGCTGCAGCTACGGGGACTCAGCTCGGGCACGGTGACCGCCGCCGAGGCCCATCTCGAGCAGGTCGTCTTTCCCGTACACGAGTGGGTGGCGCCCGTCCCGCGCGGCCCGTATCGCTTCCAATCCACTCGCCTCGCCTACCGGCTAGAGGGGTTGGCCGGCTCCGAGGACCTGCGCCTGCGCCTGCTGAACCGCCTGCGGCCCCGGATCACCAACGTCATCCTCGGCGCGCGGGTCCCCGCGGATCACGTTCGGAGCCTGGCCAGCATCGACGATCCGCGCTTCGGCAGCGCCGGCGACGAGGACACCGAGCACTTCCTCGCCGCGCTCCCGCGCCGGCTGATGGCGCTCGCCGGACCCGGCTCCGCTGTCTTCGCTGCGCTGACGCCCGATGGCCGCGCTCTTCGGCTGCCTGCGGGGCGCTACACGGTCTCCGACGACCTGATCCTGCCGCCGGGCCTGGGGCTCGACCTCGACGCCGGGGTCGAGCTCCAGGTGGCTCCCGGCAGGTCCATCCTGGTACGCGGGCCGCTGCGCATCGAGGGCACCGCCGCCCTGCCGGTGCGCATCCGTGGAACCTCGGAGTCCGAGCCCTGGGGCGTGCTGGCGGTGCAGGGCGCCGGGGTCAGCACGGTGTCGGGGCCCGAGCCCAGGCTGCGCAGCGAGATCCGCTTCCTCGAGCTCGAAGGTGGGTCCGAGGACGAGCTCCGCGGCGTGTATTACAGCGGGCAGCTCTCCGTCTACCACCAGGATCTGCTCCTGTCCGACGCGACGCTGCGGCACTCCCACGCCGACGACTCCCTGAACGTGAAATACGGGCGCGTCGCGATCCGAGACTCGGCCTTCGTGGACAGCCGCGCGGACGGGATCGACCTCGACTGGACCCAGGCGACGATCGAGCGCTCCCGGTTCGAGCGCTCTGGCCCGGAAGGTGACGGTGTGGATGTCTCGGGCTCGACGGCCGCCATCGACGACTCGGTGTTCAGCGACGTACCCGACAAGTGCGTGTCGGTGGGCGAGCGCTCCCAGATGCTCATCCGCGGCTCGCTGCTGCGGCGCTGTGCGCTGGCCGTGGCGAGCAAGGATCTGTCGACGACCGAGATCCGCGAGTCGCTGTTTCTCGACAACGAACGGGATCTGACGGCCTACCAGAAGAAGCCCGTCTTCGGGGGCGGTCGCATCGACGCCGAAGATCTCATCACGGTCGGCGCTGGCAGCGACCCGGAGTGGGACGAGCTTTCCGAGATCATCGTGCGGCGCGTGCTCGCGATCGCGTCTGCCGAGGACGCGGCCTCCCGCGCGACGGACACGGCCGGCCTGGGCCTCGGCGCCCTGGCCCACGCCACCTCGTTCTCGGCCGTCCGGTTCCAGGAGCTGCGCAGGAGGGTTCCGTGAGGGTCGAAGCCAAGTATCACCTGGAGCGGGGAACCGCCTGGCTGCTCGAGCAGGAGCTTCGCGCCAGCGGCTTTGCGATCGACGAGCACGGCGACGACGTCCATGGCTACACCGTCAGCTCGATCTATCTCGACGATCCGAGCTTCGGCAGCTACCTCGACAAGGCCGACAGCGTCAGTCGGCGCACCAAGTACCGGCTGCGCTACTACGCCGAGGAGATCGGCGACGCCAGGATCCGGCTGGAGCACAAGGAGAAGGACAGCCAGCTCTCCTGGAAGCGGGGTCACTGGTTCGCGTATCCCGAGGTCCGGCAGTTCGTGACCGAGTGGCGCGGGCCGGTGCTCGACCACCTCGACCCCGGGGCGGGCCATGCCGTCCCGGTCATCTGCGTGCAGTACGAGCGCGTGGCGTTCCGACACCCCGCTCACGACATCCGCATCAACTTCGACTCCAAGCTGCGCTGGCGGGGCATCGATCCGTCGCGGCCCAGCCTGGTGACCCAGGCCAGCTTCGCGCCGCTGGCCGAGGACCAGGTGATCCTGGAGCTGAAGGTGCCGCGGGCGGTCTCGGCGGACATGTCCGACCTCGTCCAGCGCTGGAACCTGCACTGGCGGGCGACGTCGAAGTACGCGATCTGCATCGACGACATGCACCGCCAGCTGCTCACCTGATCCCCGCGGCTCCCGAGCGACGCGTACCGGGCGCGCGCGCTACCCGGGGACGCCTGCGGCCGCCGGGCGGGCCCTTGAATTCGTGCGCCGAGGCCCCATTCATTGAAGTGGTTCAGTGTCCGAATCGTATGGGGTGGCGATGTCGGTAGCGATCCGGCCGGCCGCCGTCGGCGGTCTGTTCTATCCCGGTTCGTCGGTCGAGCTGGCGGCGGAGGTGCGTACCCTGCTCGCCGCCGTTCCGGCGCGAGCCGAGGTGCCCGGCCTGCTGAAGGCGTTGATCGTCCCGCACGCCGGCTACCGCTATTCCGGGCCGATCGCGGCGAGCGCCTATTCGCTGCTGCGGCGACGGCGGGACACGATCCGGCGGGTGGTGCTGCTGGGTCCCGTACACCGGGTTGCAATTCGGGGACTCGCCCTGCCCGCTGCGCAGGGGTTCGCGACGCCGCTCGGCACCGTGCCGGTCGACCGCGAGGCCGTGAGCAGACTCCTCGCGCTGCGCCAGGTGAGCGTGAGCGCCGACGCGCACGCGGAGGAGCACTCGCTCGAGGTGCAGCTGCCCTTCCTCCAGCAGGTGCTCGACGAGTTCACGCTGGTGCCGCTGGCCGTCGGCGACGCCTCGCCGGAAGAGGTCGCCGAAGTGATCGAAGTTGTGTGGGGCGGTTCGGAAACCCTGGTCGTCGTGAGCTCCGATCTCTCGCACTACCTCCCTTACGAGCACGCGCGGCGCATCGACGCTGAAACCTGCACGACGATCGGGCGTCTCGCGCGATCCGTCAGCTGTGAGGAGGCCTGTGGCGGCACCCCGATCAACGGACTGATGCTGGCGGCACGCCGCCATCACCTCGTGCCGGCGCTGCTCGATCTGCGCAATTCCGGCGACACCGCCGGCGCCCGCGGCCGGGTGGTGGGCTATGCCGCGTTCGCCTTCCGCGAGGAGGCTGCGCATGTCCGCTGAGCGCGGGGCCACCCTGCTCGCGATCGCGCGTGGCGCGATCGCCGCTTCCCTCGGCGAAGCCGGGCCGAACGAGGGCCACGCCGCCGGCTGGCTGGAGCAGCCGGGCGCGAGCTTCGTGACGCTCCTGCAGAGCGGTGAGCTGCGCGGCTGCGTCGGAAGCCTCTGCGCCGAACGCCCTCTTCGCGCGGACGTCGAGCGCAATGCCCGGGCGGCGGCCTTTCGCGACCCGCGGTTTGCGCCGCTATCGCGTCGCGAGTACCCGGAGATCGAGGTCGAGGTTTCGCTGCTGTCGCCGCTCGAGCCGATCGCGTTCGCAAGCGAGTCGCACGCGCTCGCGCTGCTGCGCCCCGGTGTGGACGGCGTGCTGCTCGAATACGCTGGACAGCGCGGCACCTTCCTGCCCCAGGTGTGGGAGCAACTGCCGGAACCAGACGCCTTTCTCGCGCATCTGAAGAGGAAGGCGGGCCTGCCGGTCGGTTTCTGGGCCGCGGAGCTCAAGCTCTCTCGTTACACGGTCCGCAAGTGGCGCGAATCCGACGCGCAGCGCGTCACGCACTAGGAGAACATGAGCTCGAGCCAGCATCCCGCGCGTTGGTGGCACCGTCTCGACGACGGAAGCCTTCAGTGCGACCTGTGTCCGCGGGACTGCACCCTGCACGACGGCCAGCGTGGCGCCTGCTTCGTGCGCCAGAACCTTGGCGGCGAGATGGTCCTCACCACCTACGGGCGCTCCTCCGGCTTTTGCATAGACCCGATCGAGAAGAAGCCGCTGAATCACTTCTATCCCGGCTCGAGCGTGCTGTCGTTCGGCACCGCCGGGTGCAATCTGGCCTGCAAGTTCTGCCAGAACTGGGACATCAGCAAATCGAAGGACATGGACCGGCTGATGGACCAGGCGCAGCCGGATGACATCGCGCGCGCCGCCGACGCTTCCGGCTGCAAGAGCGTCGCCTTCACCTACAACGATCCGGTGATCTTTGCCGAGTACGCACTCGATACGGCGGATGCCTGTCACGCGCGCGGCATCCAGACCGTGGCCGTCACGGCGGGCTACATGCACGCCGCAGCGCGGCGCGAGTTCTACGCCAAGATCGACGCCGCCAACGTCGACCTCAAGGCCTTCACGGACGCCTTCTACTTCAAGCTCGCCAGCGCGCACCTCGAACCCGTGCTCGATACGCTTCGCTACATCCGCCACGAGACGAATACCTGGCTGGAGATCACGACCCTGCTGATTCCCGGCAAGAACGACTCGGACGAGGAGCTCGCGGCGATGACCGGATGGATCGCCCGCGAGCTCGGCCCGGACGTGCCGCTGCACTTCAGCGCCTTCCATCCCGACTACAAGCTGACCGACGTTCCGGCCACGCCTTCCAGCACGCTGACGCGGGCCCGCGAGATCGGGCTGCGCGCCGGTCTTCACTACGTCTACACCGGCAACGTGCACGATGCCCAGGGCGGCACTACGCACTGCCCGTCCTGCCGCGCGCCGCTGATCGTGCGCGACTGGTACCGGATCGACGATTATCGCGTGACGGTGGACGGCCGCTGCCCGGACTGCGACACGCAGATCGCCGGGCGCTTCGATCGATTCACGCTCGCGGAGCAGTTCGGGAGCCGCCGCGTGCCGATCGCGCTGCGAGCCCAGCCGTGAGGACGAGGAGCACAGCGACCAGGATCTGCCCGTAGAGGCCGAGCGCGGGCAGCGTCGGGATGATCTTGAAGACCTCGCCGCCCATGTCGACGATGTAGAGCTCCCCCAACCCGTCCTCGCCGATCGCCGTGGGCACGTTGATCTGGAGTCCGCCGCCCGGGGCGAGCTCGGCCGTGCGATCCGTGAGCTCCGTGAGGGTCGCGCCGTCGTATCGGAACGACCAGATCTTCGCCGAGCAGTAGTCCGCGAAGAAGTACCTGCCGTTGAATCCCGGAAGCGAGGTCCCGCGATACACGGACCCGCCCGTGATGGAGCCCGCGCACGGAAAGGCCGTGTGGCCGTATTCGTAGATCGGAGCCGTCAGCCCGCCGGGATCGCAGCTCGTGGGCGGATTGAAGCAGAGGCTTCCTTCCATCAGCCGCCAGCCGTAGTTCTCCCCGCCGCCGCTCGCCGCCGGCTGGAAATCCACCTCCTCGCGCGCGAACTGCCCGACGTCGCCGATGTAGAGGTCGCCCGTATACCGGTCGAAGGTGAAGCGGAACGGGTTGCGGAAGCCCTTGGCCCAGATCTCGTCGAGCGGATTGCCGGCGCCGACGAACGGGTTCGTGGCGGGGATGGTGTAGGGCGTGCCCCCATCCACGTCGAGGCGGAGCAGCTTGCCGTGCAGGTCGCCGTCGTTCTGGGCCTTGTTGCTGGGATCCGCCGACTGTCCGTCGCCGAACCCGACGTAGAGGTAGCCGTCGGGGCCGAAGGCGATCGTGCCGCCCTGGTGGTCGACGATCGCCGAGATCTGGATCACCGTGAGGGCGCTCCCGGCATTCGCGACGTCCGGATCGCCAGAGACGGTGTAGCGCGCCACCGTGGGCAGGAACGCGTTGTCCACGTACTGCACGTAGAAGTATCCGTTGCTCTGGTATTGGGGATGGAACGCCAGCCCCAGCAACCCGAAATTGGTGTTGTTGGTGACGAGCGAGCCGATGTCGAGGAATGGGGTGGAGAGGACGGACCCGTTCTTCAGGATCTTGATCCTCCCGGTGTTGAACTCGACGATGAAGAGCCGCGAGGTGTCGCCGGGGGGCGCGGTGACGAAGACGGGCCCGGAGAGACCCTGCGCCACCCGGACCGTCGTCAGCGTCGCGGCCGCGGGTGTAGCAACGGCCAGGACCGAGACCAGCAGCCAGGGGATCGCGCGCTTCATCGTCGCAGCCTCCCCCGATACGAAGGTGCCGTCAAGGGTATCTTGGCCCGTGCCGGACTTCGAGCCCAGAATCGGCCAGAGGTTCCCGTGAGAATATCGGTCCTTGCGACCGTAATTGCGTTGGTCTGATCGTCTGGATCGGCGACACGGGCCGCCCTGCTCACCGGGCCGTGTCGCTGCAGGTCCACGTCGCCTTCCTGGTTTCCTTCGCGGCGGGAATCGTCGTGGTGCTCGCGATCCGGATCCGGAACGAGCGGAAGTCCAAAGAATTCCGCTCGCTCAGTCTCGGGGAATCATGTGGTTCAGGCCGTACTTTCTGATGCGGTAGAGGAGAGTCGTCCGCGGCATCTGGAGCCGGCGCGCGGCCCGCGCGACGTTGCCTCCTGCCCGCTCGATCTCGTCCGTAATTCGGGATCGCTCGTCGTGCTGCGCCAGGGCGATGGCCTCTGCCACGCGGCCGGCCGCGGCGCGCGCGCGCGACGGGATCTTCGAACCGAGGAAGAACGCCTGATTAGCCCATATCGCCTCGAGATGGTCTGCATCGAGCATCCGGCCGCATCCGAGCACCATGATGCACTCGATGGCGTTCAGTAACTCGCGAACGTTTCCCGGCCAGGAGTAGCGTTTCGCGCACTCGAGAAATTCCGGTGTGATGGTGGGGGTGGGGCGTCCTAGGTGGCGTGCAATCTTCTCGGCACCCGCGCGTGCTAGGAGCGGCAGGTCCTCGAGTCGACTCCGAAGAGGGGGCACGTGTAGGTGGACGACGCTCAGGCGGAAGTAGAGATCGGCTCGGAAGCGGCCCTCGTCGACTTCGACCCGAAGGTCCCGGTTGGTGGCCGTAATTATGCGTGCGCGCATCGACAGTGTCTGGGTCCCGCCGATTCGCTCGTACGCCCGATCTGCGAGAACCCGCAGCAGCTTCGCTTGGAGCGCGATATCGAGCTCTCCAATCTCGTCCAGAAAGATCGCGCCGTCCTTGGCGATCTCGAATCGTCCAGACCGCCGCGTGCTCGCACCGGTGAACGACCCCTTCTCGTGCCCGAAAAGCTCGCTTTCGACGAGGCCCGGTGACAGTGCGCAGCAGTCGAAATGAACAAATGGGCGATCGCTCCACCGCAGAGCATCGTCGAGCGCGCGGGCGACGACGCCCTTGCCCGTTCCGGTCTCGCCGGTGATCAGTACCGTGGATCGCGCCGGGGCAACGGCGGCGATGGCCCGACGAAGCTGGCGCATCGCGGGGCTGTGGCCGACCAGGTAACTCATCGGCTCATTGGCGAGCGTCGCGAAGAGCTCGAAAACGCGCGCGCAGACGTCGTCGGCGGAGCTTGGGACCCTGATGACGTCGACCGCCGGCATCCGGGCGACACACACGATGCCGTCGGCTTCGATGTTCTCCGCCAGGATCACCACTGGAGCGAGAGGGGCCAGCTCGTTGAGCCGGCCGACATCTTCGACGACATCGTGCTCGCTCTTCCCGACCTCGATGACGCAGAGCGAGAATGTGTCACGGAGATCCGTTAGCTTCTTCGCATCGAGCTGAAGCGTTGTAAACCCGTGTCGCCGGGCCAGATCACTCAGCAGCGTCCCGTATGGTTCCCCAACGTCCACGAGGAGCAGCCCTACCACGGCGCCCTCCTAGTTCATAGCCACCCCCCTCCGTTCAACCGTCGAGTAGCCTATCGCGCGGTAGCCCTCCGAGCGAGCCCCGCGAGTCCCGGATTCTGGACCGACGGGCCTCGGTGAAATTTCCAAAATGGAAGCAAACACCACGACGATAGCAATTCCCGGTACGCTTCAGCATCGGATTAGTGTTACAGCAACAGGATGTTTCAATGGAGCGACGCCTGCGCAAGCGTGCTTGCGGGGCAAATGCATCCAGCGCGGGGTTAGGGGACCGAAGATCTTTCCGAGCGGACGCTCCCCGGGCAGGATTCGAACCTGCGACGAGTCGGTAAACAGCCGACCGCTCTGCCAACTGAGCTACCGGGGAGTTGAAACTCTTTCTCTCCGGCGAGCAGCGGTGCAATGGATCAAAGGTACCGTGCCTCCTGCGTCGTCCCCTCTGTGGCATTTCCACCTTAGAGCCTATCCAATAACCCCAGCTGCTCGCAGGGTGATCCAGGCACAGGCGAAGTGCAGAAACGCTTCGTAGTTGGCGGCCTTCTTCTCCCACCGGATCAGCAGCCGACGGAACCGGTTCATCCAGGAATGACTCCGCTCCACGACCCAACGCCGCGCCCGATATTTCGGATGCGAGCGGCGCGTCGGCTTGGCTTCGCCCCGCACAGCGATGTGCAGCGTATAGCCCCATTCCCGCAGAAGCGCGCGGACGTCGGGGTAGTCGTAGCCCTTGTCCCCGCAGAAGTGCTGCTTGCGTCCCCCTCGCCTCGGCCGCGGCCGCCTCGCCGCGAAGTTTTCGAGCGTCTCCGGCACCAAGCGCATGTCATGCACGTTGGCGCCCGCGACCGCCAGCGCGAGCGGTACGCCTTCTCCATCCGTAAGCAGGGAACGCTTGGTACCGGACTTGGCGCGGTCCGTCGGATTGGGGCCGGTTTTTTTTCCCACCCAGCGGTGCTTTCGTCATCGCTCCATCCACGCTCTGCCAACCCCAGTCGATCCCTTTCAGGGTGTCGTACTCCCGGAGCGCCTCCTGCCATAGCCGGAAGAACACGCCCTTCTTCGTCCATTCCTGGAAGTAATTGTGCAGCGTGCTGGGACAGCCAAAATCCTCGGGAGCCGCCTTCCATTGGCAGCCGGTCCGCAGGACGTAGAGAATTCCATCCAGCACCCGCCGCAGATCGACGCGAGGCCGGCCTCCCCACTTGCTCGGGCGATACCGCGGCAGCAGCGGCTCCACGCGATCCCAGAGCTCGTCCGGAACCCGCCAGCTCGGGGCTTGCTGCTTGCGTTTGGCCATGGGTCCCCCATCAAGCGGGGGGAAGGTCATGCGATCGCGTGCTCATCCTACCCGATCGACAGGTTATTGGATAGGCTCTTAGTCTTTCGCTCCCTTTGCGCCGTTGAATTTCCCTTGCGGCGCGACGAATCGTCGGAAACGACGAATCGTCCGTCGATTTCGTTCGACGGGGCGGTCGCCGACCGTCCCCGAGGCCGTCGCTACCCAACGCCGCGCGCTGTCGGGCTCCGGCGCCCCTGCGCCCGTCGTCTATCGGCACGGCATCGAACTTGCAGTCGGTGGCTGCGTGGTACCGGACCCCACTGGATCCGCCGCACCAGGGGGTCGCCAGGTGACGACCCGCGGTGGCTGCCACGGCCCGGGGAAGTTTGTGATGAGTATCACGCTGCTGCTGGTCGAGCCGCGAGGCATCCTGAGGGAGCTTCTGGCCTCGGTCCTGCGTCGAGAGCGGGACATCGAGATCGTCGGTGTCGCTACGAGCTGCGAGGAGGCCTTGACGATCGCCCCTCACGCGAAGCCGGACGTCCTCTTGCTCGACGTCGACCCTTCAGGTGGGTCGGCAATCGCGGCGATCCGGAAATTCCAGCTGGTCGCTCCCAGCATGCGGATCATCGTCAGCGGGCTTGCGGCGGAACCCGAAGAAATCGTGACGTGCCTCGAGGCCGGCGCGACCGGTTACCTCGTCGAGGACGCCGGTGTCGACGACCTGCTCGACTCGATTCGCGCAGTCCACCGCGGTGAGGCGCCGTGCGATCCCTCGCTGATTCCATCTCTTCTCGCGCGAGTATCGAAGCTCGCGCGAAACATGCCTGCGCGCGATTCGCGGCCGTCGGGGAGACTGACCAAGCGCGAGCTCGAGATCATTCGAGAAGTGGCGAACGGCTTTTCGAACAAGGATATCGCCGTCGTCCTGTCGATCGAGACCCAGACGGTGAAGAATCACATCCATAACATCCTAGAGAAGCTGCAGCTGGACAATCGACTTCAGGCGGTCGAACACGCCCGATCGATGGGATTGCTGGAGTGCAGCTGCGGGCGCTAGGGAACACACACTTCCTAGTGTTCACTGGAAACGCCGCACCTGCGAAGCTCCGGATCTCAGGGCGATCCTCCGCCCGTCGTACTGGTCCCGCGATCTAGACCTCGAGTAAGCCCTTCGGTCCATTGAACGAGGTGTTCCCTGGAGCGGATGATGCAAGTGAAGCGTTCGGTCTCACCACGGATCAAGGCGACCCGAGCCGCTCTGGTGAAAACGACGTCGCAATCCGTGGATGCCCGGCGTCGCGAGCGCAGATCAGTCCTCGAACGTGACGAACAGGTGTCTTCGTGAACCACGATGAGTGTCGCTCCTATGTCGAGGTGCTCCGCCGTCGGACAGAAGAGACCCCAGAGCGCACCGCGTACATTTTCCTGGGAAGCACCGGGAAGGAAGACTTGCGCCTCAGCTATGCGGAGCTGGATCGGCGTGCGCGCGGGATCGCGGCAGTCTTGAGCGAGCATCGAGACCGCGACGCCCGCGCGTTGCTCGTCTTTGCCCCCGATTCCCGCTACATCGTGGCGTTTTGGGGATGTTTGTACGCCGGTGTCACCGCGGTGCCCGTCTACCCCCCGGATGCGGCGCACCTGGCGCGGTCGCTGTCGCGGCTGGAGGCGATCGTCGGTGAGGCGCGTCCCCAATTCGTGTTGACTTCCTCTGATCTCATGGAGTCCAGGCTGTTGTTCATCGACCGGCTGCCCGCCATGAAGCAGCTTTGCTGGGTCGCAACGGACCTTATTCCGCATGCCACCGAGTGCCTGTGGCGCGACCCATCCGTTGACGCCAATTGCCTCGCGTTTCTCCAGTACACGTCGGGTTCCACGGGCGACCCAAAGGGCGTCATGATCTCGCACGGCAACCTCCTGTTCAACGTGGATCGCATTCAGCGTGCGACGGGCGCTGGGCCCGATGACTCCGTGGTGAGCTGGCTGCCTCCCTACCACGACATGGGTCTGATCGGTGGCCTGCTATTCCCCGTCTATGTGGGCGTGCCGGGAATCAGCATGGCTCCCATGACATTCCTCAAGCGGCCGTATCGCTGGCTGGAGGCAATCTCTCGTTACCGCGCGACGATGAGCGTGGCACCGAATTTCGCCTACGAGCTCTGCGTCCGAAAGATCCGTCCGGAGGACTGCGATGGCTTGGACTTGACTCGTTGGGCGGTCGCTCTGTCAGGCGCGGAGCCCGTGCGCGTCGAGACCCTGGTTCGCTTCCACCACTCGTTCGCGCGCTGCGGCTTCCGGTGGGAATCACACTACCCGACGTACGGCCTCGCCGAGGGAACGCTGATGGTCAGCGGCCCGAGTCGCGTGGAGGCGCCGCGGAGCGCGACGGTGGACCGAGGTGCATTGGGCGGGGGCCGAATCGTCGATGCTCGGCCGGGAAGCGCCAACGGCGTCGAGCTCGTCGCTTGCGGCCGGACTCTCGAGGGGCAGGACACCCTCATCGTCGATCCCGAGACCTGCCGGGTGTGCGCAGCAGACCGGGTCGGGGAGATCTGGGTGGCTGGCCCCGCCGTGGGTCAGGGCTACTGGTCGCGACCCGAGGAAACGGAGCGTGTCTTCCGGGCAAGAGTGATGTCCGAGCCGGAAGGCGTCGAGCGGTCGCGCTGCTACCTCCGAACCGGTGATCTGGGATTCCTACGCGAGGGCCATCTCTTCATTGTCGGCCGACTCAGTGATGTGATGATCGTCCGCGGGCAGAACCACCACCCCGAAGACATCGAAAGATCCGTCAACGGTTGTCACCCGGTGCTGCGCCCCGGCTGCGGCGCGGTATTCCAGACCGAGGAGATCGCTGGCGACGGCGTCGTAGTCGTCTGGGAGGTGAGATCCTCCGACATCGACGTGCACGAGGTCGCCAAGCGGATCTCCGAAGCGGTTTGGGAGTGGCACGAGCTGATCGTGGGCGCCGTCCTCCTGCTACCGGCGCGAAGCATCCCCAAGACGTCGAGCGGAAAGGTTCAGCGCCGCCCGTGTCGGCAACACTTCCTGGAGAGCGGTTTCGGCGAAGTCGTCGGAGAATGGCGACACGGCGCCGCTCGGCGGTTCGGAGACTGACGTGGATCGCAGCGTCCCCGTGACCGAAGCGGACGTCGAGGGCTGGCTGACCGCATTGCTCGAGGCCGAGTACGGCATCAGTCCGGAAACGGCGCGGTCCGTCCAGTCCATCGCCGACCTGGGGCTCGACTCGGTGGAAATGGTCTCCATCATCGGCTCCCTGGAGGAGTGGCTCGGGCGGCCATTGCCCGATTCGCTGTGGAGCGACTTTCGCGGCATCGACGGACTCTGTTGCCGGGTCGCGGGCGAGAACGGATCCTCCGCAGTGCCGCGCGGCCCGATCAAAGATGAAGCGCCCGTCGAGAGTCTTTTCACCGTCTACGTGAACCCGACGTTGGGGCGACTACTCGAGAGCATCAATCTCGGGAAGCGATTCGTGCAGGGTCGGGGCACCGAGCTCTTCGACGACAAGGGTCGCGGCTATCTGGATTTCGTCGCTTCGTATGGAGCCCTGCCCTTTGGCCACAATCCACCCGAGATGTGGCAGGCGGTTTTGTGCGTGAGGGAGCGCGACGAGCCGGAACTCGTTCAGCCGTCGGAACTCGTCGCGGCCGGAGCGCTCGCGGAGA
>Ga0184615_10001366_pt1 | contig 13248 bp, 16 predicted proteins | sample PLM4_65_coex_FD_133134 | JGI IMG/M metagenome (GOLD analysis project Ga0184615, IMG submission 133134) | Groundwater sediment microbial communities from an aquifer in East River, Colorado, USA - PLM4_65_coex | ecosystem: Environmental > Terrestrial > Soil > Riparian zone | place: USA: East... | reverse complement strand
CCGGGTGGAGCGGCTCAAAGAGGGCATCGGAGAAATTGTTCTTATTGACGTTATAAAAGAATTAGAAGAACTTCAGAAAAATAAAAAAATTGTCGAGTATAACGGCTTTTATTTTCTCTCTCCGGAACGACTTGGTATTTATGACATCCGTATAGAACGAGAAAAGATTTCCGCCCAGAAATGGAAGAAGCTTTTAAATAAAGCGCGCTGGTTCATGATGGTGCCATATTTGCGTGGATTATTTATTAGCGGTTCGATGGCGCTTAATAATTCTACTGAAGCCAGTGATTTTGATGCGCTAGTGGTGGCAAAAACCAATCGACTCTATACTTGCCGTATTCTACTATCGTTTGTAGCAAGTCTTCTTGGTGTTCGACGCACCAAGCATGATGTCCGAGCGCCGGATAAATTTTGTTTCAATCATTATTTGACCGATCAAAATCTAGGTATTCTCTACGAGAGCTTGTATAACGCGGAAACGTATATGAGCCTGAAGCCGATCTTTGCCCAAGACGATCTGTGGGTGAGATTTTTCCGGGATAACATCTGGTTGAATAAATTCGTATACAATTCCCGACCGGAGGAATCATATTTATACAGAGTAAAGCCATGGCCGGTACTGATGGGTGTTCAGCACCTTCTAGAAACCATGCTTGATACTGTTGTGGGCGAGGGGGTAGAAAAGTTTTTGCGATATTATCAGCAACGGCGGATCCGTCTTAATCCGGTTACCTACGCGTCCGGCGGCCGGACTATCTTTACCGATGCCCAACTGGAGTTCCATCCTCACTCAGAGGAACGTCGGATTATTTCTCGTTACAATGAAACGGTTCTTAATTTGGGTACGTTTTGGAACTATTCTGAATTAGACTCTGGTTTAGAATAGTCTTGACGAATGGTTCTTATTTCTTTAATATATGTCCGCTAACAGAGTTCCCCTTCAGGTCGCCAGCGCGTCTCCCATTTCCTTGAACCGTCTCTCGGAAGCAATCTGCCTCCGGCAGATAAGGCAAAGAAATGGGAACCCTCGCGGGTGACCTGGGGGAGCCCACTCCGAGCATGTTAAAACCTCTATCTGATCATATAGTTATAGAACCCCTTCGTGAAGAAAAAAAGAAGGGCGGCATTATTCTCCCTGATACAGTAGAAAAAGAGCGTCAGGAAAAAGGGAAAGTCATTGCGGTTGGTTCGGGGAAACTCGACGCTAACGGCAAACGAATTCCTCCGGAAGTAAAGAAGGGTGATATCGTTATTTTCACCAAGTATGGTCCCAATGAAGTAAAAATTGACGGCAAAGAATATCTCATTGCTCGAGAGGACGATATTCTCGCCATTGTTAAATAAAATAGAACGCAGCTGGCAGAGCGGCCAGCAAGTTATAAATATGGCAAAACAAATACAATATAAGGAAGAAGCGCGGGAAGCTCTCAAACGCGGCGTAGATAAAGTTGCCAACGCAGTTAAGGTCACTCTTGGACCCAAAGGCCGCAATGTAGTTTTGGATCGGGGTTTTGGTTCGCCAGTGATTACAAAAGATGGTGTGACGGTGGCCAAAGAAATTGAGCTCAAGGATAGATTTGAAAACATCGGCGCGGAATTAGTAAAAGAAGTGGCTTCTAAGACCAATGATGTAGCCGGTGACGGAACTACGACAGCGATAGTATTAGCGCAAGCTTTAGTGGCCGAGGGTTTTTCTGCGGTTGATTCAGGAGCCAATCCAATGTTCTTAAAACAAGGCATGGATAGTGCTTTAAAAAAGGTATTAGATACTTTAGAAAACAATAAAAAGAAAATTACTCAGGAAAATATCCAAGAAGTGGCCACTATTTCTGCCAATGATGCTGAACTGGGCAAACTCATAGCCGACGTATTCAAAGAAGTCGGTAAAAATGGCGTAGTTACCGTTGAAGAATCCCAATCCACTGAAATGTCTAAAGAACTGGTGAAGGGGATGCAATTTGAGCGGGGTTACCTCTCGGCCTACATGATAACGAACACCGAACGCATGGAAGCGGTCTATAATGATCCATATATTCTTATCACCGACAAAAAAATATCTTCCGTTCAGGAAATTGTACCGTTATTGGAAAAAGTTTCTAAAGCCGGTAAGCGTGATCTGGTAATTATTGCCGATGATGTTGAGGGCGATGCCCTGGCGACACTAGTGGTGAACAAACTCCGAGGTAATTTCCATACTTTGGCGGTGAAAGCGCCTGGTTTCGGTGATCGCAAAAAAGAAATGCTTGATGATATCGCGATGATTATCGGCGGGACCGTCATTTCGGAAGAAAAAGGCATGAAATTGGATGCAGTAGAACTTGATATGTTGGGCCGGGCAACAAAAGTTGTTTCCAATAAAGAAAAGACAACCATTATCGGTGGCAAGGGCAAGAAAGCCGACATCGAAAAGCGAATCGAGCAAATTAAAACCCAACTTGAAAAAGCTACTTCAAATTTCGACAAAGAAAAATTACAGGAACGCCTGGCCAAACTCGCCGGCGGCGTCGCGGTGATTAAAGTCGGTGCGTTGACCGAAACAGAATTAAAGGAAAAGAAATTCCGAGTTGAAGATGCAGTTCATGCAACACGCGCGGCTCTGGAAGAAGGCATAGTTGCCGGTGGAGGAGTTGCATTGTTTGATGTATTGAAAAAGATGGATGTTGCTACCGCTATAGAAAATGCTAAAGAGGTAGAACAATTCAAGAAAAAGGGACAGGTTCTTGTTAAAAAAGATTTGGGAGATGTTTCTAAGGGAGAAATGATTATTCGTGCAATTCTTGATAAACCTCTAAAGGCAATTATAGAGAATGCTGGTTATAGTTCTAATCAGGTTATAACTGAGTTGTATTCTAAACACGAGTTGGGGCAAGGATTTGATGCGGCTAAGGGGAAATTTGTTGATATGTTTGAAGCAGGTATTATAGATCCTCTTAAGGTGGTTAAAACTGCTCTTATGAATGCTGTTTCTGTAGCATCATTGATCCTCACCACCGAGGCCGTAATTACCGATTTACCCGAAGAAAAAGATTCCAAGTCTCCGATGCCCCCCATGGGTGGTATGGACTATTAGAACTACTAAACAAGAGGAGCGCTTCGGCGCTCTTTTTGTTTATCCACAATTGCTTCCGTTAGTTTTCATTTATAATTGTGAAGGACATGGTTCATACCAGCATCCAACTGGGAAATAAGGTTTTGAATAGTAAGTTTGGGTCCCGATAATATTCAAAACCTTATTTCCCAGTTTTTCTTTTTTGGGGGAGGTGTTTGTGAAATGCTGGTATTGTCCGAGTATCGACATCGAAATCCTGCAACGCTGCACTGCTGATTTCGCGACAGCCAGATGTCGTGGATGTGGTGGACTACTTATCGTGCCCTTGTCAGAGCAGAGTGCCGCGAGAGATCAGAACCTTGAAGTTCATGAAGAAACAGTCACTCACTCTCAACCTGCAGTCGGAGTGTGATTGGGGGTCCGTGCCATGTCCGGACCTCCTTTTTATTTTTCATTAAAGCTGGTATAAGCACGTAAGGAGGTGAGCGATGGTTCTTCCGGGTGATGTCCCTGAAGAGGGAAAAAAGACTCGGTTGAAGCGAAAGCTTCCTGAGAAGCAAGGGCGGGCATATGCCGAACCTCGGATGGTGGGTAAGTGCGGTTTAGCTCTAATGCGTAAGGCAATGATGGAGATCTGCGGCGGCGACATCGTTGAGGAAATCCACGAAGAGAGACATCGCGAAATCTACTGCCAGAAGTGCGGGGTGATGTATAATACAGCCGTTTTTACCAATCGGACATGAACCGAAGTCGGTCGCTCGGAAATCGTGAGTGTCAACGGCGACGTCAATACTACTCAGTTGGGAGAATACCCGATAGTACAGGAATAGGCGACGAGAAGATGGAAGAAGTCTTCCGACTCGCAGGTATCACCGAAGAAGAACGTAAGATCCTTCTCATTCCCTTGCCGGAATCAGTTCAATCACTCGCAGGCAGACGGAGACGTCGTGCCTCGTAGCCCTGGGAGAAGAGCTCTTCCAGGGCTCTTCCATTTTTCACTGAATTTTGTACAATGAGCGCACTATGTCACCCCTTTTAATTCTCGGCATTATTGCCGTTGTTCTCGTACTGTGGGTCATTGGGATTTTCAATGGCTTAGTTACCACCCGTAACCGGGTTAAGGAAGCCTGGTCTGATATTGACGTTCAGCTCAAGCGACGCTACGACCTCATCCCAAATCTTATCGAGACGGTTAAGGGTTATGCCACTCATGAACGAGAGGTATTGGAACGAGTTGTTCAGGCCCGTTCCCAAGCTATGGGCGCTAACACCATACAGGAGCATGCTAAGGCAGAAAATCAATTATCCGGCGCTTTGAAATCTTTATTCGCTCTATCTGAAGCCTACCCGCAATTGCGAGCGGTTGAGTCATTCGTAAAATTACAGGATGAATTGACCGACACGGAAGATAAGATCCAGGCGGCTCGCCGATTCTACAATACTACCGTTCTCAATCTCAATAATAAAATTGAGCAATTCCCAAGCAATATCATTGCTTCGTCCTTCGGGTTTACCAAAGAAGAGTTCTTCGAACTAGAAAATGCTACTGAACGGGAGCCAGTGAGGGTTAGTTTTTAGGACTTAGCCATTAGGATTTAGTATGGATTCTTATAAGGATTTAATTGTTTGGCAAAAGTCTGTACAACTTACTAAAGAGATATACCGTCTTACCGCTCTCTTCCCAAATTCAGAAATATACGGCTTATCTACTCAGCTTAAGAGGGCATCGGTTTCAGTTGTTTCAAATATTGCCGAAGGATTCAGTCGAAAATCAGTTAAGGAGAATTTACAATTTGTTTCTATTGCCTTTGGATCCACAAGTGAAATTGAAGCGCAGTTACTACTAACTAAAGAACTAGCCTTTACGAAGGAACATGAATTTGAAAAGGCTGAAGCATTGTTGCTGGAGGTAAGAAAAATGCTCAATGTTTTGCACCGCAAGATTAAAACTAAGTTCTAATGGCTAAAAACTAATGGCTAATTTATACACTCATAAAGACACGAATATCAGAAAGACGTGGCTGTTAATGACAGTCTTTTTAGTTTTTATAATCGCGCTTGGATATTTGTTCTCCTATATCCTTGATACGCCGGTTATTCTCTATGCTTCAGTGATATTCAGCATTGTCATGAACTTTATTTCGTATTGGTTTTCGGACAAGATAGCTTTAGCGATGTCGGGTGCCAAACCCGTCACTCGTGAACAAGATGTTCGACTCCATCGCATCGTGGAAAATCTTTCCATCACTGCCGGTTTGCCCATGCCGCGGCTCTATTGGATCCCTGGTCAACAGATCAATGCGTTTGCCACCGGAAGAAATCCCAAACACGCAGCGGTAGCGGTTACCCAGGGCGCTTTGGAAAAACTTGATGACAATGAACTGGAAGGGGTATTGGCTCATGAACTTTCTCATGTCGGCAACCGGGACATTTTAGTTTCAACCGTAGCGGTAGTGCTTTCCGGCCTCATCGCTGTCATGGCGGATTGGTTTTTGCGTTTAAACTACTTGGGCGGGCACGATGATGATCGAAAAGGAAATTCCGTTGCCTTATTACTGGGAGTTGTGGCGGCTATCTTAGCTCCGATCGCGGCGACACTCATTAAATTGGCGGTCTCTCGCAAGCGGGAATTTTTGGCCGATGCTTCGGGTGCGCTTTTGACCCGCTATCCGGAAGGATTGGCAAAAGCATTAGAAAAAATTTCCATAGACCAGATACCGCTTCGCACCGCGCATAGTGCAACGGCACATTTGTTTCTTTCAAATCCGTTCAAGGGAAAGGAAAAAACCAGCTGGTTCACCAAACTCTTCATGACCCATCCGCCGCTGGAGGAGCGAATTCGGATTCTCCGCGGGATGGAAGTTTCTCAATAGGAATGCTATAATCAGATGTTTTTTGGAGGGTTGGCCGAGCGGTTTAAGGCGCACGCTTGGAAAGCGTGTGGGAGCAATCCCTCACAGGTTCGAATCCTGTACCCTCCGTATAAGTTCACAGAAAATCAATAATATCTGCTATAATACAAGATATATGAAACGATCTAAATTGGCTCAAAAAATAAAGACGAATTCGGAGCAATTTTTCAAGAAAAATCCCGAGATTGCAAAAGCACTCCGGCTTTTTGACGTTTCCTACGAACGCTACAAGATAGCTACCGAACAAGGTTATTTTTATACTGACACTTCCACTTCTCCATCAAAAAGCGAGGGACTTGCGAGAAGTGCTAACGCGCATGACTAGCTGGAAAGAAATACAAAACGAGATTGACGCCACAAAATCGCAAGAAAAACCAGGTGGTGATTTTGATTCTGTGAGGCGTGGAAAATACAAGTTATTGAGAGACCTTACAAAAAGGCCTCTTATTGTTTATGCAACCGCTTTTCATAACCCAATCAAGGCACAGATGGCTGCACCATTTTTGAGTATTGATCTTTCCGATAAAGACGGCTTCAAAGAGGTAACACAGAAATTGAAAACCGACAAAGTAGATGTTTTCATTCATAGCCCCGGTGGTTCAGCAGAAGCGACAGAATCAATAGTTAGCATTCTCCGAAATAAATTTAAGGACGTTAGATTTATCATAACCGGTGCCGCAAAAAGCGCAGCGACAATGCTTGCGATGTCAGGTGATGTAATTTTGATGGATGATGCGGCGGAAGTGGGACCAATTGATCCACAGGTACGCGTTGGTGGTCGTTATTCTCCCGCAGGTTCAATTATTGAACAATTTGATAGAGCAACTGAAGTATTAAAGAAAAATCCCGATCAATTGCCCGTTTGGGTTCCGATTTTAAGAGAATTTGCCCCAGCATTACTCGTTGAGTGTGAAAACTATATCAATCTTTCTCAAACTCTAGTTTCTTCTTGGCTTGCTAGATACATGTTTGCTGGTGATAAAAAAGCAAAGCAAAAGGCAAAAAAGATTGCCGGACATTTGTCCAATGAGAAAAACTTTCTATCTCACGCTCGTCGTATTGACGCAGTAGAACTTGAAAAAGTTGGTGTCAAAATACAAAAACTTAGCGATCAAAAAGCTGATATACAGGACGCTGTTAAACAATTACATCTAGTTGTGATGGCTACACTCGACTCTACTAATGCAGTGAAAATATTTGAAAATTCGGAGGGCGGTGTTTTGATTAGATTAGTTAATGTTCAGGCGGTCCCAAACAATCGCTAATTAAGTCGCTCATTATTCGTGCTATTATTACTCTATGCGTAAAACTCTCATTGTTCTCGGTGTTCTTGTTATTGCCGGTATCGGGGCGTGGTTTTATTTTTTACGTCCTCTGAAAGCGCCTACGGTGAGTACTGGCGAAGCCAGTGAGGGCACACCAACACCAACGCCAAGTCAGTTGCCCGAGGGCGTGGTTCAATTTGTTCTGTCATCAGATAATTCTGAAGCTTCATTTGCCGTTGGAGAGGTATTGCTCGGAGAAAAACAAACCACCACCGGCTCGACCAAGCAGATAAGTGGTGAAATTCTTATTAACACGATTAGGCCGCAGGATTCAAAGATCGGTACGATAAAAATCAACGCTCGCACATTTAAAACCGATAACAGTCGCCGCGATTCTGCTATTGGACGATTTATTTTAAATTCGGAACAGGACCAGTATGAGTTCATTGAATTCAAACCAACCACTGTTACGGATTTACCCCTAAAACTTCCAGATGGTTCGGTTAATTTTAAAATAACAGGAGATTTGAATATCGCGGGTGCGATTAAATCAGTTATCTTTGATGCCACCGCTCAGTATGCCGAAAATACCCTGGCTGGAAATGCCACGGCCACCATTAAGCGCTCTCAATTAAATATCAAAGTTCCTTTGTCTGAATCTGTGGCCAGTGTGGACGATAACGTAATTCTCACCATCAACTTCATTGTCCCGCAATCCCAGTAGTACTATGTCACCCAAACGTTTTGGCATTTTTTCGATCACCGCCTTGCGCATCGCGCTCGGAATTGTCTTTTTATGGTTCGGTCTTTTAAAGTTTACCCCCTACAATCCAGTCTATGATCTCATCCATTCGAGCTTTCCTTTATTGGCGGAAGGTTGGGGGTTAATACTTTTAGCTGCTTTTGAAACAACGATTGGTCTAGGTCTCTTATTTAATATATATCCCAAACTCATCCACCCCATTTTAATAGCCCATATGGCCGGAACATTCGGGACATTTATCACCGCGCCGGAAATAATGTTTCATCCTCATTTCCCCATTCTAACTTTAAGTGGTGAGTTCGTAATAAAGAATCTTGTATTAGCTATGGGCGGTCTGGCCGTCCTCTGGCATCAAAAAAGACACGGATCGCCACACTCATAGAGCAAAAATTCATAATATGCACCGACTAATTTTTACAGAACAGGATGTAATTTCTATAAGCAACGTTAAAATTCCATTAAATAACGGAATTTCTAGCGCAATTGCTCTATGAGTGTGGCGATGGATAGGATCATTGCTGATTGGTTCGCTAATCTTGTATTTCGCTGGCCCGCTCTTGATCAACTGGGTATTTTTTTTGCGGACACATTAGCATATGTCATCGTCATTGCGGCATTAGCGTATGCTCTTGCCAATGCTCGAACGCGCTGGCCGATCATTAAAGCGTTTATTGTTGCTGGTATTGCTCGGTTTGGGATCACGACTCTTATTAGGTTGTTTATTGAACGGCCCCGGCCGTTTGTGGAATTGGATATTCTGCCACTCATAGAAAAAGATATCGGTGAGTTCTTTAATTCATTTCCTTCGGGGCACGCGGTGTTCTATTTTGCTTTAGCTGCTTCACTTTATAAACATAATCGCGCCTGGGGAATAGGATTATTTGTAGCCGCAACTCTCATGGGCATTGGCCGAATGTATGTCGGAGTGCATTGGTTTTCGGATATTATCGGGGGAGCAGTGATCGGTATTGCCACCGTCTGGGTATTTGATAAGGTAGTACGCAAATGATTAATGAAATTCCGTTCACAAAACGTCCCCTGGCCATTACCGATTTGGAAATGACTGGTCTCGATGCCGATGTGCACGAGATAATTGAAATCGGCCTGGTGGTAGTGAACCAGGAGACGATGGAGATAACCGATGAGTTAGATATAAAAGTAAAACCGGAACATATTGAGACAGCTGATCCAGGCGCCTTGGCAGTAAACGGCTACCGAACAGAGGATTGGACCAATGCCGTTTCATTAACGGAGGCCATGCAACTATTCGCAGACAAAACACACAACGCGGCCTTTTCTGCCTATAATGTAACCTTTGACTGGGCATTTCTTGAGCGGGCATTTAAGAAAACTAATGTTAAAAACACTATGGATTATCATCGTATCGATATTCCATCTATCGCGTGGGCTCTTCTGCGGAATAAAAATGTAAATCAAATAAAACTTAGTGCCCTGTGTCGTTATTTTGGCATCCCAGAAGAACCGAAGGTACACCGGGGTATAAACGGGGCCCGTCTCGGATACGAAGTGCTTAAAAAGTTATTAACCCTGGATGGGTAGACAAAGATAAGAAAGGTGTGGTATAGTCGTACTTTAAAGCGAATTATCGCTTCTTTGGTGTCATTGAACACCGTTCCTCGTGTGTCTCTAAATAAAGTTCTGTGTCCGACGTTATTGATCAAATCAAATCGCGCCTCGACGTGGTCGAGGTTATTAGCGGGTACATCAAGACACAAAAATCTGGGGTCAATTTCAAGGCCCGCTGTCCTTTTCACAACGAAAAAACTCCTTCGTTCTACATTTCTCCCGAGCGGCAGATCTGGCACTGTTTCGGCTGCAGCAAGGGCGGAGATGTTTTTGGTTTCGTTAAAGAAATAGAAGGCGTGGAGTTTCCGGAAGCCCTTCGCATCTTGGCTCAAAAGGCGGGCGTGACGCTCGATACCTTTGACCCCAAAATTAGAAACGAAAAAACCCGTCTCTTGGAAATCCTTGAGACGACGACTCGGTTTTTTGAAAAACAATTATGGCAGGGGCCCGTGGGTCAAAAAGCGCTGGCGTATTTGCGAGAGCGCGGCGTGAAAGATGAAACCATTAAAGAATTTCGTCTAGGTTTTGCTCCGGACGACTGGCATGCTTTAGGAAACTTCTTGAACGATTGCGGTTTCAGCAATAGCGAATTAGTGAGTGCGGGACTGATGATAGATCGAGAGAACAAACATTACGACCGATTCCGTTCTCGCATTACTTTTCCCATTGCTGATGTGAATGGCCAGATAGTAGGCTTCTCTGGCCGCATTTTTGGTCAATCAGACGCCGAAGGCGCAAAGTACATCAACACACCCCAAACCTTGGTCTATGACAAAAGTCGAATTCTATACGGTTTAGATAAGGCCAAGTTAGCCATGAAGCAAGCTGATCGTTGTGTATTGGTGGAAGGCAACATGGACGCTCTTATGTCCTGTCAAGCAGGCGTCAGGAACGTGGTTGCTTCTTCGGGTACAGCTTTAACACCGAGCCACTTGCGATTACTTCAACGCTATACGGTGAATCTTGATTTCTGTTTCGATACCGACCAAGCCGGGGCAATTGCCACCCGCCGGGGCATCGGTTTAGCATTAGCTCAAAATTTTGCCGTCAAAGTCATTGAGCTTGATGATCCGGAATGCAAAGATCCAGCCGATTATGTAAAAAAATATGATTCCGGCTGGGGTCAGGCGGTAGGAGCCGCTAAACCGGTTATCCAGTTCTATTTCGACCGATCGAGGGTTGGTTATAATTCGCTTTCGGCTGATAGCAAGAAAGCATTGCTTTCAAGCGTGGCGCCTTTTGTGAAACGGCTTACGAGTAAAATAGAACGTTCTCATTGGGTGGCTCAAGTGGCAGCTTTCTTGCGGGTAAAAGAATCTGATGTCGAAGATGACATTGCTAGTTTTAAAGATGATCTTGATGTCTACGAATATGTTCCAGCCGGAGAATCGGGGCAAGCTCAAGCAAAAACAGTGACTGATGTGCCGATAGATGTTCTTTCCGAAGCGCTCTTATCCCTTGTACTTAAAAATCCAGCCCTATTTAAAGCAGAGTTGGGTATGATCCCGACCAATGCTCTTGATACCCAGGTGGCGACTATTATTTCACAAATCGCCCAGCTGCCTGACACCCAACCAACCATCGATACATTAATGGCCAGTGTGCAGATAGAAGGTTCTTATAAATTAGAGTTCGCTTATTTGAAAGCCCAGCAATTGTGGAATGGTTTTTCGGACCATGAATTAAAAGCTGAATTTCAGGAATTGGTTATGCTAATGAGGAAGAAATATATTAATGCGCAACTGACCAATCTTGAATTCGATATCCGAGCAGCCGAAACTCAGAGAGACCAGACAAAATTGTCCGAGTTAATAAATCGATTTACCAGTCTGACCCAAGAGTTATCAGAAATTTCAAAAGTATAAATATGGCTAAGAAAAAAATCATCAAAAAAATCAAAAAGGCCAAGCCCGTAAAAACAAAAACTAAAAGGCCGGCCCGTAAGCCGGGCATGCGGATTAGAAAAAGTGCTCTTAGTGAGAGCTCGATTTTAAGCTTGATGGAAAAGGGTCGTAGCCGTGGTTTCGTGACCCAGGCTGAAATTTTAAATACCTTTCCTACTATTGAAAAAGATATTGATGGTTTAGAAGCGTTGTATGAGCGATTTGAGTCGGCCAACATTAATGTCATTGAATCAGGCAAGGTTTTCCAAGATAAAGAGATCCGCGAGGTGGAAGAAAAGAAAAAAGCGATAGAGGCGGATGAAGTAGCTTCAGATTCCGTCCAGATGTATCTAAAAGAGATCGGACGCTATCCGTTGTTAACCGGTGAAGAAGAAATTGATCTGGCTAAACGGCTTGAACGCAATGATGAAGCAGCTCGGCAAAAATTAGCGCTTTCAAATTTACGCCTCGTGGTTTCTATTGCCAAAAAATATGTCGGCCGTTCGGCAAATCTGACCCTTCTTGATCTGATCCAGGAAGGAAATATCGGTCTATTCAAGGCGGTTGAGAAATTCGATTACCGCAAGGGTTTTAAATTTTCAACCTATGCTACTTGGTGGATCCGACAAGCCATCACTCGTGCGTTGGCGGATCAAGCGCGCACCATCCGTATCCCGGTCCATATGGTAGAAACCATCAATAAGTACCAGCAAGTAGTGCGTCGTTTGGTACAAGAGCTGGGTCGTGATCCTTTGCCGGAAGAAGTAGCTTCAGAAATGAATGTTGAAGTTGATAAGATCCGTCATATTATGAAAATTTCCCAGGACACTATTTCTTTGGAAACGCCGGTGGGCGATGGTAAAGATGAAGACAGTCATTTGGCAGATTTTATTGAAGACACTGACGCAATCGCGCCTTCAGTTTCTGCTGCCCGGAAAATTCTTAAAAATTATATCGGTGAAATTATGAGCGACCTCACGCCCCGCGAACAAAAGATCCTTGATATGCGATTTGGTTTATCGGATGGGGTAACTCATACTCTCGAAGAAGTGGGCCGAGTTTTTTCAGTTACCCGAGAACGAATTCGGCAGATCGAGGCCAAGGCTCTTGAAAAGATCCGCCAACATCACAAAATCGACAAGCTGAAAGGATATTAAATACATTACAGCGTCTCGGAGATCGCGCCCATTGCTCAAATGGGCGTTGATTGATAAATTAAAAGGGTATTGAGGAGTGAAGACGATTAAGGAATGGAGATGACGAAATACTGAGTTCAGAAGAACGAATGTACGAAATACTGAGCACAGCAATTCGAATGTATTAATATGACAGACCTAGAAAAAAAGATCGCTGAACTAGAGCAAGAAATAGAACGACTGAAGCACCAAGTTTTTTACGATGAACTCACCGGGCTTTTGAATCGGCGCGGATTCGAGAAAGAAACTTCTGGCATTTTTAACATCATCTCGTTCCACAAAGACAATAAAGAACGTCGAGCTGGTTACAAAGACCTCTCCATTCTCTTTATTGATTTAGATAACTTTAAGCAAGTGAATGATATCTTTGGTCATCAAATGGGCGATGAGGTCCTCAAAAAAACTGGACAAGTCCTCCAGCGCTCCGTGCGGGGCAATGACTTGGTGGGCCGTTGGGGCGGAGAAGAAATGGTCGTCGGATTAGTAGGAGCCTCAATTGACGTTGCTAAAAGAATTGCTGAGGAAATTCGAGCGGCTATTGAGAAAATGGGAGTTAAGTTATCAGAAACAAATGTCCCAACAACGGCCAGCAT
>Ga0184615_10001365_pt1 | contig 13252 bp, 11 predicted proteins | sample PLM4_65_coex_FD_133134 | JGI IMG/M metagenome (GOLD analysis project Ga0184615, IMG submission 133134) | Groundwater sediment microbial communities from an aquifer in East River, Colorado, USA - PLM4_65_coex | ecosystem: Environmental > Terrestrial > Soil > Riparian zone | place: USA: East... | reverse complement strand
TATTCAACAACCTTTTCTCCAACTTTACCACCATCCATAGGAAGTGATTTAAGTGCTTCGAGACTTGCCGGTTTTTTTGTAACGGCGAGATCAAGGATCTTGTTTGCCAGAGCCAGGAAGTCACTATTCTTGGCAACAAAGTCGGTTTCGCTGTTCAGGACAATTAAAGCACCCGTCTTCCCATCGGAAGATACCTTTGAAAGAACTACTCCTTCAGAGGCTTCTTTATCGGCACGTTTGTTGGCAACTGCCTGTCCTTTTTTACGTATTATTTCAATTGCTTTGTCGAAGTTGCCTTCTGCTTCTTCGAGAGCTTTTTTACAGTCCATCATCCCTGCTAAAGTGACTCTTCTTAACTTAGCAACATCAGCAGCATTAATAACAACCATAGTAATTTCTTTATAAGTTATATATATTATCTCAATAATTCTTCTTCAGTCTCGTCAATTATTTTAACGATACTTTCGTCTTCATCCGGCTCAACAGCAGTCTCTTCATCTACTTCAACCTCTTCTTCTTCTTCAACTATTGCTTCGATAATAGCGGCTGGAATATCACTGGTTTCGAGTTCTCTCCTTATCATTTTCTTGTCTTTCAACTGAGGTTCTTTGTCTTTTTCAAGCTTTCTCTCATTAAGACCTTCTTCAATTGCCTGGCAAAGGATCCCTATTATTAATGAAATTGATTTTGAAGCATCATCATTTGCCGGAATCGGGAACTCTATATCTGAAGGATCAGAATTGGTATCAACCATGGCAAAAACCGGAATTCCGAGTCTCTTTGCTTCTCTGACAGCAATGTGTTCCTTCGTAACATCCACGATAAAAAGCGCTGATGGCAGTCTGGTAAGATCGATGATACTGCCGAGAGTTTTTTCAAGTTTGGCTCTCTGTCTGGTAACCTGTAATCTCTCGCGTTTTGAAAGATTTAGAAAAGTTCCGTCTGTTGCCATCTTATCGATGGATGACATTTTTTTAACCGCCTTACGGATAGTGGGGAAGTTGGTAAGCATACCACCCGGCCATCGTTCTGTTACATAAGGCATATTTACTGCTTTGACTTTTTCGGCAACAATTTCTTTAGCCTGTTTTTTTGTTGCTACGAACAGTACTTTCTTACCTGATTTGGCAATATGTTTCATTGCTGAAGCAGCCTCATCAATTTTTAAAACTGTTTTCTCGAGATCAATAATGTGGATACCGTTACGCTCCATAAATATATACGGAGCCATAGCCGGGTTCCACTTTCTTTTAAGGTGTCCGAAATGTACACCGGCATCAAGTAATTCTTTGAAATTTGTTCTTGGCATTTTTTGGTTTTTTAAGTTTACATTCCTTTGATCAATTGCAGAGTAGTCCCGCCTTGCGGGAGTCTTCACAATTTAGATACTAAACTTGCATCTATAACGATTAATATTTAAATTCTAACGTTTACTGAACTGGAATCTCCTGCGGGCTTTTGGCTGGCCGGGTTTTTTCCGTTCAACTTCACGCGGATCGCGTGTGACAAATCCTTCAGCCTTAAGCTTCGACTTGCATTCAGGGTCAATAGTGATCAGGGCTCTTGTTATTCCCAGGCGTAGTGCTTCAGCCTGACCTTTTACACCACCACCATCGAGGTTTACGTTAATATCATATTTATCGACAGCGTTTAACAGGACCAGCGGCTGTGTAACTACATACTGGAGTGTTTCAGCTCCAAAATATTCTTTATAATCCCGGCCGTTAACAGTAATTTTCCCTTTACCGTCGCTTAAGTATACCCGGGCTACAGCTGCCTTCCTTCTTCCAAGAGCATTTATTGATTCCATAACAGTTGCTTAAATTTTTTAAAGTTCAATTTTTCTGGGTTTTTGCCCTTCATGCGGATGTTCTGTTCCGGCATAAACATGCAAATTTCTATAAAGTGCGCTTCCAAGCCTGTTCTTAGGCAGCATACCTTTCACAGCTTTTTCTATCAATCCAATGGGATTCTTTTTCAACAGTGCTTCCGCAGTAGTAAATCTTTGGCCCCCGGGATAACCCGTATGCCTCACATATACCTTGTCTGACCATTTTTCACCTGTCAGTTCAATTTTTTCCGCATTGATAACAACAACATTATCACCACAATCTACGTGAGGAGTAAAATCTGTTTTGTGCTTTCCTCTTAGCATTGAAGCCACAACTGTAGCAAGTCTTCCAAGAACCTTGCCTTCGGCATCAATAATTACCCACTCCTTGTTTACTGTAGCTTTGTTTGCTGAAACTGTTTTATAGCTTAAGGTGTTCACTGGTTCTTATTTTTTAATTGATACACTTGGATTTAATGTGATTAACCCCATTATTTTGAGGTCTGCAAAAATACAATATATTTCCTGAAAAAAAAGAAATCCGGTTAGATTTTATTTTTGTTCTGCAAAACTAACTTAATTTTATGATCTGATTGACGCTAAATAGAATGAAAAACGATAAAATTTATCTCCTCAGGGCGATTGAAATTGCTGCGAATGGAATAATCCATAATGGTGGTCCATTTGGTGCCCTCATAGTAAGAAATAATAAAGTAATTGCTGAGGCATTTAACAGTGTAGTGCTTACTAATGATCCGACTGCTCATGCAGAAATTCTGGTAATCAGAGAGGCATCAAAGGTTTTGCAAACTCACCAATTATACGATTGCACGCTGTATTCCTCTTGTGAACCCTGCCCCATGTGCCTCGGAGCGATCTATTGGTCAGGAATAAAAAAGGTTGTTTATGCATATGACCGCACTGACGCGGAGAAAGCCGGATTCAGTGACAAGCTTATTTATGGGGAGATCGGGCTTGAACCTTCAAAAAGAAAGATATCATTTATAAGACTGACAGATCAGGGAGGAGCGGATGTTTTCAGGAAATGGGACGAACTTGAAAATAAAATTACTTACTGATATAATGGATCCAAAAAGATTAGCAAGGGAATTTTATGTGAGAGATGTGCTTGTCGTAGCCCCGGAACTGCCTGGTAAATACATGGTTATTAAGTTACCAGATGGATCCCTGACCAGATTTAAAGTAACTGAAGTTGAGGCCTACAGAGGCGCAGAAGACCAGGCTTGCCATGCTTATAAGGGGAGAACCTCCAGAACTGAAATTATGTACAGTGAGGGTGGCAGTTTGTATATTTATCTTATTTATGGGATGTACTGGATGCTGAATATTGTTACAGGGGGTAAAGACAATCCCCAGGCAGTGCTAATTAGAGGAGTTGAAGACCACCCGGGACCAGGAATATTAACCAAATCACTTGGTATAAATAAGTCATTTTACGGGGAAGATCTTGTTGAATCCCAGAGGATCTGGTTTGAAGATCGGGGATTAGTTCAACCTGTTAAAAACGGGCCGAGGATTGGCATCGACTACGCTGGTGAGTACTGGAAGTCAAGGCCGTGGAGATACTTTCTGTAGGACATGGGTGTATATTATTTTTTTTGCGTTCTTTGTTTGATAAATAAATCAAATACAATTTGTTTATGAATTCAATATGGGGAAATTACCGTCGCTGGAATAACGTTACCGGATGGTTTATCTTTGTTTTTTCTACAATAGTATACCTGCTGACTCTTGAGCCAACTGTTAGTTTCTGGGATTGTGGTGAATTCGTTCTCTCAGCATTTAAACTGCAGGTAGGCCATCCCCCGGGAGCTCCACTGTTTCTCATGATGGGAAGAATAGCTACTCTTTTTGCAGGAGGGGACACTACCAAAGTTGCCGTAATGGTAAATGCATTGTCAGCATTATGCAGTGGTTTCGCTATTATGTTCCTGTTCTGGACGATTACCCATCTAACACGTAAAGCATTTATTAATGGCAGTGATCCTGAACCAAATCAGGTACCTGCAATAATCGCTAGCGGGTTACTTGGAGCACTTGCCTATACATTCTCGGATACTTTCTGGTTTTCAGCAGTTGAAGGAGAGCTTTATGCGCTCTCTTCACTCATTATTGCATTCGTTTTCTGGGGCATGCTTAAATGGGAAGAGGAAGCAGAGAAATCATATTCAGGGAGATGGATAATTCTCATAGCTTATATTATGGGACTCGGATTAGGCATTCACCGTCTAAACCTGCTGATCATTCCGGTACTTGTTTTCGTATTCTATTTTAAGAAATATGAAGTAACGATAAAAGGGTTGATCAGGACAATTCTGGTCTCATTGATTCTTCTGGGTATGATGGTCTTTGTTATAATGCCCGGAGTTCCGCTTGTTGCGGGATGGTTTGAACTGTTATTTGTAAATATTCTGGGACTACCTTATAACAGCGGACTTCTTTTCTATATGATAATTCTTTTTGGTGCGCTGGTTTTCGGTGTTAGTTACTCTTTGAAAAATAAGAAGCAGGTCCTGAATTATTTGATGACTTCACTATTGGTGATAATGATAGGTTATTCATCTTATGCAGTGATTATGATAAGGTCCTCTGCCAGGCCTCCCATGAACCAGAATAATCCGTCAGATGTGTTCTCATTGTCATATTACATTAATATGAAGCAGTATGGCAGCGCACCCAAATTTTTTGGTAATTATTATAGTGCCCCTGTAACGGACGTTAAGAAAGTCATTGCAGGATATAATAAGATAGACGGGAAGTATGAACCCTATTATCATCCTGAATATTCGTACAGTAAAGAGTTTGAAACAGTATTTCCACGAATGTACAACGCTGATCCGGAACATGAAAATGCATACAAATATTGGGGGAAGGTAGTTGGGAGGAAGTTTTCAATGGGTTCCGGTACTGAAAAGGAATCTATAGTGTGTCCGACTTTCGGCGAAAATCTGCGATTCTTTTTCCGGTACCAGATCGGATTTATGTACCTGAGATATTTCATGTGGAATTTTGCCGGCAGGCAAAATGATTTACAGGGGAACGGGAATTCAATAAATGGAAACTGGATAAGCGGGATAAAATTCATTGATGAAGCGCGTCTGGGGAAACTCGATAACCTTCCCAAAGATCTGAAAACCAATCCCGGTAATAATAAATATTATTTTCTTCCTTTCCTTATTGGGCTTTTTGGTATGATCTGGCAGTACAAAAAAAGCAGAACCGGTTTCTGGCTTGTGATGACTTTTTTTATAATGACGGGCCTCGCTATTATTTTTTATCTGAATCAGACCCCGAATCAGCCGAGGGAAAGGGATTATGCTTATGTTGGCTCCTTCTACGCCTTCGCTGTATGGATAGGTATCGGATTTATGTTTGTTTATGATAAACTCAGGAAGTTTATTGGGAATAGAGGATCATTAGCTCTGACTTTCATCGTTCTTATAGCTGCTGTTCCGGTTCTTATGGGTACACAAAACTGGGATGATCATAACCGGTCAGGCCGGTATACTGCAAGGGATATAGGTGCAAATTACCTGAAATCATGTGCTCAGAATGCTGTTTTGTTTACATATGGCGATAACGATTCTTTCCCTGTCTGGTACAGCCAGGATGTTGAGGGGGTGAGAACGGATGTACGTGTTGCAAACCTGAGCTATATTCAGGCAGGCTGGTACATTGAGATGATGAGGCAGAAGGCATTCGATTCGGATCCAATACCTCTGACTCTCGGACCTGAAAAGTACATTGAGGGCCAGAGAGAACAGCTTCCGGTTAATAACAGGGTGGATAAGCCTGTGAGCCTCAAGGAGATTGTCCGGTTTGCAGGATCTGATGATAAAAAGTATAAAATTGATCTGAGCGGTAGAGGCGATTTACTGAACTATCTTCCATCCAACAAATACATTATAGATGTTGATACCGCAAAAGTGCTTTCAAATGGCACTGTAAAACCATATTACAAAGACAGAATCGTTTCTCCAATGATCTGGGAGTATACTGATGGAGATGCTTTTAAAGGTGATCTGGCAATAATGGACCTTATTTCTACAAACAATTGGGAAAGACCTGTATACTTTTCAACAACAGTTCCATCAACTCAGTATAAAGGACTCGAAAAGTATTTTATACAGGAAGGCCTTGCTTACAGGATAGCACCCCTTAAAACAGATAAACCGGAACAAGGTGAATTTGGAATGATTGATCCCCAGGTGATGTACGATAACCTGATGAATAAGTTCTCGTGGGGAAATGCCGCTGATCCCGCAGTTTATCTTGATGAGAATAATAAACGGATGTTCAGTAACTTCAGAAGGATTTTCGGAACCCTCGGCAAAGAATTGTTACTTAAGGGAGATACTGTAAAAGCTGTTGAAGTAGTGCGCAGGGGGCTTGAAATTGTCCCAGCCGGGAAAATGCCATACGACTTTTTCACAATCGGAATTGCTGACGTCCTGATCGGTGCGGGGCAGTCTGAAGAGGGTGAGAAGTTACTAAATGATATTATTGAATACTCAAAAGAATATCTTGATTATGCAATAAGTATAAAACCTGAAAACAGGTATGGTCTTGATTATCCAACCGGTATAAATATGCAGGGGTTACTCGATATTTACAATATGTCTATGAGACTAAAGCTGGATTCAATTACTAAAACTCTTGAACCGGAAATTAATAACTATTACGGCAAACTTTATTCTGCAAAATAGATTTATATGCGGCTTTTCAGGCCAGGCTTTTTAGCGGGGTGGCTTTTTCCTGAAGCTTTATTCAGGATCAGGACAGCTCATAAGATACTATATCTGACTTTTGATGATGGCCCCGACCCTGCATCTACTCCTGTGGTGCTTCATATATTAAAAACGCATTCTATTAAAGCATTGTTCTTTTGCGATGGGAGAGCTGCAGAAAAATACCCGTACTTAATGGATCAGATAGTGACCGAAGGGCATCTGTCAGGCAATCACGGCTATTATCACTATGACGGGTGGCGGACAGATTATATAAAATATGTTAACGATGTAATTAAGGCTGAATTATTTACATCACCCACAATTTTCCGTCCTCCTTTCGGGCACATGAGTCTGAAGCAATACCGGATACTTAAAAAAAAATTTAAGATTGTCGTCTGGGATCTTATGCCTTATGATTTTGATCTTACTTTTGGAAGCGAAAGGTCCCTTTCAGTACTTAAAAACAAAATCAGGCGGGGTTCAATAATCGTTTTACATGATAGTCCGTCATCCGTGACAAACCTTATCCTCGATGAGTTTATAACTTTTGCAGTTGCGTCGGGGTACCGGTTTGAGTTAGTTCCACTACTTCGGGACAAATTAAGGGAATGAGTACATTTTTGATTTTGTTTGTCAGAATGAAATACTACATTTGAAATATAATATATTACCTGAAAAATGAACATTCTCATTCTGGGTTCAGGCGGCAGGGAACATGCTCTTACCTGGAAGCTTGCCCAAAGTAAAAAGATCGATAAAATATTTATAGGTCCGGGAAATGCCGGAACATCTGATTCCGGTACAAATCTTAAAATCGATCCTGAAAACTTTAATGAGGTAAAAGCCGCAGTTTTGGATAATAAAATTGATATAGTAATTGTGGGACCTGAAGTTCCGTTGGCAATGGGAATTCATGATTTTTTTCTGAATGACAGTTCACTTAAAACAATACCATTAATTGGTCCCCAAAAATCTGGTGCCCGTCTGGAGTCGAGCAAAGACTTTGCAAAAGCTTTTCTTACCCGCCATAAAATTCCCACTTCAGTCTACAAAAGTTTTGATACTTCAACGGTTAATGAAGCATCTGCTTTCCTGCGAACGCTTAGTCCTCCTTATGTAATTAAGGCAGATGGTCTTGCAGCGGGCAAGGGCGTTATTATAATTGAAAATATTAATGAAGCTGAGAAAGAAGTAGAAGCAATACTGAACGGGAAATTTGGCGCTGCCGGCCATAAAGTTGTAATAGAACAGTTTCTGAAGGGTATAGAGCTTTCGGTTTTTATTATTTCGGACGGGCATTCATATAAATTATTACCTGAAGCTAAGGATTACAAGAGGATTGGAGTGGGAGATACCGGTTTGAATACCGGTGGCATGGGAGCTGTCTCACCTGTCCCGTTTGCTGATACTACCTTTATGAAAAAGGTTAAGGAGAGGATAATCGATCCTACAATAAAAGGCTTGTCGGATGATGGGATAATATATAAAGGGTTTATATTCTTCGGTTTGATTAATGTTGGAGGAAATCCTTACGTAATTGAATATAACACAAGATTGGGAGATCCGGAGTCTGAAGTAATTCTACCGAGAATAAAAACAGATTTCTTTGAGTTGATAGAAGGAGTCGCTAAAGGAGATCTTCATACAAGAAAAATTGAGATTGATGACAGATTTGTAACAACTGTAATGCTTGTCTCAGGAGGTTACCCTGGAAATTATGACAAGGGCAGATCCGTTCTTGGTCTGGATGATATTAAGGGCAGCGTGGTGTTTCATGCCGGCACGAAAAAAGTACCGGAGGCAGTAATAACTTCAGGGGGACGGGTATTTGCAGTCAGTTCATGGGGATCTACAATGAAGGAGGCTCTGGATATATCCTACAGGAATGCTGATTTAATAAATTTTGAGGGCAGATACTACAGGACAGATATTGGATTTGATCTATAATATAAATGCTTTTACGTTTATTTAAAGGAACCCATCCCGGAGTAATATTTCTGACAGCATTAACTCTCATTGCTGTTTGGGTAAGCGCGATTCTTAATCAGCGGTTGCACCCAAGATTTATTTATGAAGCGGACCCTATGCCTCTTTATGCCCTTATGAAGTTCCTGATACATAATAGTCATAGTGTCGGGGTAATTCTTTCCTTCCTGATGGTTTCCTTAATGGCGTTCCTTATTGTAAATTTCAACACAACTGTTTTCTTTATTCATGAGAGAACCTTTCTTCCAGCATTGATCTATGTTTTGTTTGGTGGTTTATTCCCAGACCACCAACTGATGAATCCGGTTATCCCGGCGTCGATTTTTCTTATGCTGGCCATAAGAAGAATTATGGATAGCTATCATGTATCCGGGATGGCGTATAGTTTTTTTGATGCCGGAATTCTGATAAGTACGGGCAGTTTGTTCTATGCGAATCTAATATGGTTTGGATTATTGATAATAATAGGGATCGCAATACTCAGAGCAGGGAACCTGAAAGAAACCGGAATTGCATTTCTTGGTCTTTTAACACCGTATATCCTTGTTTTTGGTCTGTACTACGTGATCGGGAAAGATTTAGGAGCCCTGATAAAGGTTCTTGGAAATAATTTGTTTGGCAAGTCAACATATTACCCATTCCCGAGACTGACAATAGTGGCCATGATCTTTAGCGGTGCATTGCTCATTTTCAGTTTAATCCAGCTGATGAAGTATATGAATACAAAAAAGATTAAGTCGCGCAAAACATTTTATCTGATGATATGGACTTTTTTAATCTCGGTCACAGTCTATTTTGCACTTCCCTCTGCTTCTGTTGAACTGGTATGGATTACGAGTATACCTGTAAGTTATTTCTTTACTCATTATTTTATAGTTGTAAGGAAGAGGCTGGTACCTGAAATCTTATTTTACCTGCTGTTTGTTTTTATTCTGCTGATACAGGTTTGGCACCTGAGATGAAGGGTTTATTTTACCATTGAGACTACGCCGACCCCTGAACCCTGCTGCCAGTTAGTGAAATCATAACTTATCTGATATATTCCGCTTTTCTGGCATTCAAAATCAACGAATGTATATATTTTGCCGGTTTTCTTATCTAATGATGACAGAACAAGTTTATTGGCATCATCTTTTATAGAGAGAATAAGCTGACCCTTGGAATTATCAGCATTACACATCGTGAACCTGTATTTGGTATTTTTCCACAGCGACATATTCGCCTTATATCTTAATTCATCCTGGGATGTAGCTTTCCCGAGTTGTATTCTGAAATCTTTCAGATATTTTGCATTGGCCCCTGCATTTGTAGCACAGTTACTTATCAGAGGATCTGTAACTTGTCCAAATGTCAGGAAACCGATAGTAAAAAGAAAGATAAATGTTAAAATGGTTTTTTTCATACTAATTATTTAAAATTAGCTTGTCCCTGATATTCTTTGTGATTTCTATAACACCATTCAGTTGTTCTTCAGACATGCTGACAACACTTGTCTCGGTCTGTTTTATAGTCAGCCCGCCATCTTTTTCCACACTCACAGGCTCACCCTGGGTATACGTGATTCTTATGTCCCGGTATTTATCTTTTATATCCTGCATATCTTTACATAAGCTGGTAAATTCCTGGTCACGGTTGCAGTATGGACTGATAAGCAGGAGCAGATCATTTAAAATTATCTTCTGCTCTCCGATCCTGTCGCTTAGCATTTTATCAGGGAAGCGGCTCACAACCTGGGTTGCGAGATACTGACCTTCGATCCAAACACCAATTATCATAAGAGCTGAAAGTTGCCCGCGATCATTTTCCCGAAGATAATTATCTATTTTATTATAAGAATCGATTGAGATGAACAGGAGTGAGTCAAGGTTTGACTTATTCTTTGACAGTCTTTTAATAGATTCAAAATCAAAAAACTGGCCAACTTTAATATCTTCTGCAATTTTTCTGATTGATGAGAGAACATCAAGGGAAGAACTGGTTTTTTCGTACATATTCAAATATCCGAGATCTGCTCCGAGAATGCCTAATTTCAGAGCTTTATCAAAGCTTGTACTTTGTTTATTTGCATCAATTGATTCGGCAAGATAATCTTGAGAAAAAGGAACTTGCAGAGTCTGCAGGAGATTTGCAATCTCAACCGGTGATGAAATATTTCTTGAGATATCGGCAATTGCTTCAGGACTTAATTTTTCAGCTTCTGAAACAGGAACCGAATCAGTTTGGGGAAACACAAATTCTGAGGTTTTACTTTTTGAATTTCTGCATGAGAAACCAAAAATCACTATCATCAGCAAAAAAAATAATCTTCCTTTCATTTAATAATTATGAATAAGGTATGACAAAAATACAAAAAAAACGTATTAACATACATTAAATATTTATTTTCGGAATTTTAAATTCTCGAAAAACCGCACTGCCCTGCCGAGCAGGTCAAAATAAAGAGCGAGATAGAAAAATACCGAGCTTAACAAAACAATTGAAATATTGAATACGAAAGTATCGGTTTTTAATCCAAAGATATATTTTGAAGGGGCATAAAAATGCGTTCTGAAATTAATGAATCCGCTCCTGTATGGATCAAGATATACAGGATCGGTATTTTGGACGAGGGAGTTTTTATAGACAAGTATTTTTTTCCGTTCATAAGGCTTTGTAACTATTTCAAGCAGTTTATAGTTATAATAGTCATCCTCATATTTCTTCAGCAATAAATCGTTCATATTATAAAAAATATCCCTCTTATCACTTGCAGAATTTGATATTATGCTGAATGTATGGTCCAGCCTGTCCAGGTAGTTTGTAAGTGAATCAGCAACGCCCGGATTGAATTCATAAGGTGTAAGATCTGAAATATACCTGAACGCAGATATGTGATAGACTGACGCCATTTTTTCCAGTTCATTTCTTAGCAGTTGGAGTCTGCTGAAATTACGTGTAGATTTCTTTACAAGTAAGTCATCATTATTGCCGATATTTTTTGGATTATTCCTGAATTCAAATAATGTTGTTGTGAGTGCATCACGCAGAGCTTTGATTCTATGAACCTTATTAAAGTCAGCTTCACTGATCTTTTTTTGTAGTTCATAATATGTCTCACCTTCGGGTGTGAATTCAGTCGTACTATATTTGTTATCCTTGAATTGAGATACAATAAGCGCTTCATAAGTCCACCTTGTCGGTATTAGTTCCGCAATAAGGGGCACTTTCTCAACATTGCCAATACTCCTGTTAAGCTTGTCGAAAGAGAACATGGCTCCGCTTAGAACCATCATAGGGATTATCACTAAGGGGATAACAATATAAATGGTTATGGCAGAATTGAAAGAAGCAGATATGTTCAATCCGATCATATTTGCACAAAATGATGTTGTAAAAAGTGCCAGCCAATAATGGAAATACATACCTTTTATACCCAGGATCGGATTCGCAACCAAAACGAAAAGCATTGTCTGAATGGCAGTTATGAATATCAGAATTGCGATTTTAGAAAACAGATAACTGTTGCGGCTTAAATTCAGGAAATGTTCTCTTTTAAGGATTTTCCTGTCACGGAATATTTCCTCGGCGCTGATTGTCAACCCCAGGAAAAGAGCAACAATAAGACTCATAAAAATATAAATAGGGATATTTTCATTTTCCGAAAAAATGTAAACATCAGAATCCGGATCTGGAATATACCTGATAATAAAAGAAAGGATAAATCCCAATACCGGAGCCTCGAGCAGAGTGAGCATCATATATTGCCTGTTGGAGATCTTACTCTTAATATCCCTGGAAAAATAGATCTGAAATTGTCTCAAAAGACCCGGACGCTGCAGGTTTTTGTGTGGCGGCTCTTTAATTTCAGGTATTTGTACAAAAGGATATTTACTATTATATGTATTTGCCCATTCTCCTGGTTTTACCTTCCGTTTTTCAGTATATTTTCCGAACTCATCCACAACCTGTGTTTCAATTATATTAAAGATGGTTTCGGGATTTACATTACCGCACGATGGACACTCGCCCTGGTTCGCGTTGATCTGGGTATCAAGGGTTTTAAAATAGATCACGGAATCGACCGGATTACCGAAATATGCCATGCATCCTCCCTGATCAAGGAGAACAACCTTGTCAAACATCTTGAATATTTCCGATGATGGCTGATGAATAACCGTAAACACCAGTTTGCCTTTGAGGGTAAGGTCACGCAAAAGATCCATCAGGTTTTCAGAATCTCTTGACGATAGCCCGGATGTCGGTTCATCAAGCAGCAAAACCAGAGGTTCCCTGATAAGTTCCAACGCAATGTTCAACCTTTTTCGCTGTCCGCCGCTAATTACCTTATTAAAAGGAGAGCCTACCTTTAATTCTCTTTTTTCAAGCAATCCCAGATTTGAGAGTGTGCCGTCCACAAGTTCACTTATCTCTTCCTTCGTTTTATCCCTGAAGCACTGGCAGGCAGCGAAATACAGGTTCTCAAATACAGTCAGATCCTCAATAAGCAGGTCATCCTGGGGTACATATCCAAAAACCCCCTCCAGTTCAATATTATTTTTTGTTACATCTAATCCGTTTATTTTAACACTGCCTGAGGATGGTTTTTGGATTCCACTCATCAGGTTCATTAAAGTTGTCTTCCCCGAGCCGCTGGCTCCCATAATTCCTATAAGCTTTCCTTCTTCTACAGAAAAGCTTATGTTAT
>Ga0184615_10001363_pt1 | contig 13264 bp, 16 predicted proteins | sample PLM4_65_coex_FD_133134 | JGI IMG/M metagenome (GOLD analysis project Ga0184615, IMG submission 133134) | Groundwater sediment microbial communities from an aquifer in East River, Colorado, USA - PLM4_65_coex | ecosystem: Environmental > Terrestrial > Soil > Riparian zone | place: USA: East... | reverse complement strand
TTTCTTTATTGATTTACATAATGCATTTTGGAGAGCCGCAAGGTACTCACGGCGGGTCAGGGTGGCTCTCCTGCCCTGTTCAGGACTTTCCCTTATCGTGCACCCATGGACTTTTCGATGGTCGCCTGAGCTATTTTATAGTTAGACAGGGCGCTGGTATAGCTTGCCTGTGCAGTGACGTAGGTAGCGAAGGCATCCGAAACCTCTATGGGGCTTCCCACTCCGGCGGTATATCGACCGTTTGCAAGATCAAGGTTCTCTTTGGACTGCGCGGCGGCAAGTTCGGCGGTTGCAATGCTGGCCTCCGCCGCCTGGAGATTCAGATATGCCTGGCGAACATCGAGCACTATCTGTTGCCGTAATGTATCTTCGTTTGCCTTCAGGATATAAACGTTCGACTTCGCCTCCGCCGTTTGCTGCTGAGTCAAAAATCCGCTGAACAGGGGAACGGTCAATTGCACGCCGTAATTCCAGTAGTGGGCCAACGTCGATGTTGACTCGCCTGCCCAGTTGTAATTCGCGAAACCCGATAAGACCGGGTAATAGCCGGTTTGTGCGAAACTGATATTTGCCTCCGCAGACTGCCTTTTCGCGACGATCGACTTGAGGTCGGACCTGTTCTCGAAGGCGCGCGCCATTGCCTCTTCCGAGGTTATCGCATATTTCTGGAAGGAGAGGTTGTCCTCAATGGCATACTCGGGTGCATCGGTGGTCCCCATAACATTGCTGAGGGTCACCCAGGCGATTTTAAGAGCGTTCTCGGCGTTGATGAGGCTGAGTTTTGCGTTACTCAGGTCCACTTCCGCCTTGATGACGTCGATCCTCGCCTTTGTTCCAACATCATAAAAACCTTTTGCCTGATCGAGGTGCAGTTGAAATTGTTTCAGGACGTCCGCGGCAACATCCCGGTTCCTCCTGGCTTGCAGGACGCCGTAATATGCCTGCTTTACGCTCAGGATGATGGTATCCTGCGTTGTATTCAGATCCGAACGGGAGGATTCGAGATTGTATTTCGATATGTCAACCTGCTGCGACGTTTTTCCAAAATCCAGTATGGTCTGGTTCAGTGTAAAGCCGGCCAAATATTGGTCGAACTCCGCGGCCGTGTTAAAGACAACGGTGTTCGGCTGAGGATGAACCCGGGCATATGAGCCCGACGCACTGAGCTGCGGGTAGTAGCCCGAGCGGGCTTCGCCGACCCGGCTCTGATTCACTTCTACGCCGAACATCGAGGCGCGAATGCTTGGATTGTTCTTGAGAGCGGTATCGATGCACTGGTTCAGGGTCATGACCCGCGCCTGATTCACGTCCCCGCCCGTCGTTGTCACCTTTGATACCGTTTGTCCAGGAGACGTTGCGGTTGGTTCTGATAATGGGCTGTCCGCCGCAGCAAGCGCCATCTGCGCGAACATCAAGGACATGAACGCAATCAGTGCAATGCAATAAAAGTTATATTTATTCTTCATGGTCAGCTCTCCCTTCGTTGTATTACTCGTTGTTTACCGTGCCATGCATGAAAATCTTGACAATTTCCCCAACATTCTTGTCCAATTTCTGCTTCGTCATTCCAGAACCGCCTCTCATGATCTCCTCTGAGCGAAAATAGGAGAACAAAATCCATAAGAACACTCGGGCAGCTATCTCCGGGGAAATCGTCATTTTCAAAATCCCGCGATTCTGGAGGACTTCAAAATAACCGGCAAGTGTCGCCCTCATCTCATCGATAAAATTATTATAGACGGTCCTGATCTTTTCCGGATAGGTCGTCACCTCGGAGTATAGTATACTGATCATGGGTTTTCTTTCTTTTAATGTGAGAAGAAATCGCCTTGCTATCGTGGTGAGTGACTGTTCGCAGGTAAGACCCTCGAGTTCCGGCAAAAGCTCCTTCAATTTAGGCAGGAACGTATAGGATTTAAGAAGTTCTTCGAACAGCATTTCCTTCGACCCGAAATGTCTGAACAGGGTCAGCTCGGTCACTCCGGCCTCCTGGGCGATCTCCCTGGTCGTGGCGCCGAGATATCCCTTCTCTGAAATAAGTTTCAGCGTTGCCCTCAAAAGCTGTTCATTTGTCTCTGATTTCTTCATTATCCTGTCAATGTAAGTAATTACTTACAATTTCATACAGTACATCCGATGAGGAATGATGTCAAGTGTTTTATGGTCCAACGGGCATTTTCCCCTTGCATGGAACGTATTCTTATGGTATTGTAAGCCCGCTCAAAAAAATAAAATTATATTCAACGGAGGATTTTACAGTGGCCGGTACATGCGATATCTGTGGAAAAGGCAAGCTCAGCGGAAATAAGGTGAGCCATGCCAACAATAGGTCAAAGAAGTTTTCCAAGCCGAATTTGCAGCCAATCAGAGCCGTGGGGTCCAACGGTTCCCATGTGCGCATGCATGTCTGTACACGCTGCATTCGGTCCGGCAAAGTTCAGAAAGTAAGCTGATCCCTCGGACCCCGGTTCTCACCATCCCCCGTGTTTTGATAAAATCCGGGGGATATTTGTTTCGCTTTTCATACTTCCTGCTCGGAGGCCAACAGTTCTCGCACGTCGTGTAGCACAATACACCGCATTAGACAATAGTATTAAACTTTCATGTGCCCTGCAGTTCTATTAATTTCTTACTGTTCATAGTGACTAAAGTTCTAATAATGCAAGTTATAACGTTGAAACTTGAAGTTGACACCCTATTTTTAAAGGATTATATTGGCAACGGATGCATTAATGAATAGTATGCTATAATAACGCATTAAGCTGCTGTTAACTGTCAAGGCACACAACCATATCCCATGTACCGGTCGTCTGCGGAGAAGGAGGTAAATGCCCGATAGAGAAATGGACCTTCTTAAGCTGAACAACAATGGTGAGTTATGTGAGTATTTCAATACTCGGAACTTTAAAAAGAAAAGGAGATGAACTAGATGAGAAAATACATTTTGATCAGTCTGATTGTAGTGAGTGTTTTTGGTCTCTACCTGGGTTTTTCACAGAAGGCAATGGTAGAGGCAGCAGATGTTAAAGTGATCGACGTGAAAGAGGTTCCGGCAGCCAAGATGCCGACCTTTGACGCAACGGCGTATATCGCCGGCCATGGCGGTCACATCGCGATCCTCAATATGAAAACGATGAAAGCTCCGTCCGATATTGAGAAGGACCGGATCGTTCTCGTGGAAGCAGGATCGGAGATGGAAGGGAAAATTGCGGGTATGGACTTTGAATCAGCCAAGAAGGCGGGCGGATCTCACGGTCAGTTGCTCACGAAAGAAGGCGGCAAGAAAGTGCTCGTCGCCGGCACGTTGAGCGGCAATGTCTACAAGGTGGACGTGGCTACGGGTAAAAAGGAAGGGCCGTTCAAGGTCGGCGACAAGTTCTGCGGCGCGATCGCAGGTCCTGACGGCAATGTCTACTTCGAAGACATGGCGAACGGCAGTGTCTACGTATGGGATTCCAAGACCTTGAAGACGGTCGACAAGATGCCGGTGGGAGCTGCGGTTTGCGGCATCCAGTGGACCAAGAACAACAAGAAGGCATACATAAGCGACATGCCGCAGGGCATCATCTTTGTGTATGACTGGAAAACAAAGAAAGAGATCAAACAGATCAAGAGCCCCGAGATGACCTTCCTTCACCAGATCAGAATGGCGCCGGACGGAAAGAGCCTTTGGGTCAGCGCACCGAACGAGTTCGATCCCGGCCTCAAGCCAGGCACTCACAAGAGCCAGGTCATCGTGATCGATACGGACAAGGATGTCATCGTAGAGCGGCTTGTACTGCCTGACACGGTCAGACCTCATGACTTTGCCTTCTCCCCGGATGGGAAATATGCATTCCTCTCTTCGCGCACCTATGGCGATGACAGCACCCTGAACATCATGGAGATGAAGACCCACAATCTTGTCGGCAAAGTATCTCTCTGCGCCGGCTGCCATAAGCCCGCCGGCATAGAGGTAAAAATCGACAAGGGTTCGCCACTTCTCTGCGGCATTGAAGTGGACTGGCACAAGTAAGATGAACTCGCCTCTCCATTAATTTATTTTTAAAACACATACCGGAGGTCAGGTGTCGCCTGCCTCCGGTTTTTTTATTATTCCTCACCCCGAAACTTTGCTATAATAATAGACATCATAGCCATATCAATCTTTAACGTGAAGGAACATCACCCATCGCATGAATATCCCCTATGTTGCCCTAAAAAATCTCAAAAGAAAACTTACCCGGACCTGGCTTTTGTTTGCCATCGTGGTAGTCGTCTCCTGCACCCTGTTCTCGGCAACCCTTTTTTTGAAAAGCATCAACAATGCGCTGAAGATCGGAACCTATCGCCTCGGCGCCGATATCCTTGTCGTACCCGAGAGTGCTGAGTCGAAGGCAAAATCCGCTTTGCTTTCCGGTGAACCTACCCAATTTCTGATGGACCGGTCCATTCTTGACCGGGTAAAAGCCATCGAGGGAGTAAAAAATGTGACCCCTCAATTGTTCGTCAAGCCGACCAGCTTTACCTGCTGTTTCAATGTAGACGTGTTCCTCGTGGCATTCGATCCTGACACGGACTTTACCGTCAAACCATGGTTGTCAAAGAACCTTCATAAATCACTCGGAATGAATGAGATCATTACCGGGAGATCGGTCCCGGTAATCGCAGGCGACAAGATCCCCTTCTTTGGCACAACCTTTACCGTGGCAGGCACTATGGAAGCAACGGGCATGGATTTCTTCGACCGTGCCGTTTTTATGAATATTGACTCCGCCTATAAAATGGCGGAAGACTCGCGTACCAAGGCGCTCCAGCCCATAGAGATCGGACGGAATCAGATATCCACGGTCCTGGTGCAGATTAATGATGATGTAACACCTGATCGCGTAGCAATCCGTATTGAGCATGATATCAGTGGTGTCAAAGCCCTTGTTTCAGACACGATTATCAGCACGGTGCGGCAGCAGCTCGCGGGACTTATCAAGGCGATCTGGGTCATCAGCATCATTCTCTGGTTCATTGTTCTCCTTATCATGGCATTTGCTTTCTATATGATCGTCAATGAACGCCGGAGAGAGATCGGCCTTCTGCGTGCGATTGGCGCAAATAAGGTACATATCGCCACAATCATTCTGAGTGAATCCTCGCTCTTATCCGCAGCCGGCGGCGCAACAGGAATTATCCTCGGGTTCGTGCTGCTTGCAAGCTTTAAAAATCTGATGCTTCACTATCTTAAGCTTCCCTATCTGTTTCCTGCAACTCCGGAATTGATCGTCCTGACCGCAAGCGCGCTCTTTTTCTCCATCCTTACCGGACTTTTTGCTGCTCTGCTGCCGTCACTTGCTGTATTGCGAGTGGAACCCTACGAAGCAATAAGGAGCGCCGAATGAAGCCGCTATTCTTTCTTATCGTGAGTATGCTGATGCTGCTGTCATGCAGCAAAGAGCCGGAAAAGAGCCAGGAACCGGCGAGCGCTGAAAAGAGCCTTTTTGAGGAAGTAAAGGAACAGACGATCAAAAACCCCAAAGACGCCGAAGCGTGGTATCATCTTGCCAACCTCTATGAGAATGCTCAAATGCACCAGGAAGAATTGGCTGCGCTCCAAAAGGTGATTGAGATCGATCCCGGCAAGGGCTACGCATATGTGAAGCTGGGGAATGCGTATAACCGGCTTGGACGGCACCAGGACGCGGTAACCAGTTTCAGGACAGCACTAAAATATTTTCCGAAGGATCCGGTCTTGTACAACAACCTCGCTGTGTCCTATGGCAAACTCGGCAAAACAGATGAGGAAATCGCCTTTCTTGAAAAAGCAATTTCTCTGCGGCCCCATTATGCCACTGCCCGGCACAATCTCGGGATAGCAATGCTCAGAATCGGAAAACGCGGCGAAGCCCTGAAACAATACAATGAACTCAGTAAATTTGACACCGTTGTTGCGTCTTCTCTTAAAAAAGAAATCGATAAACAAAGGGAGAAATAACACATGCGAATACGATTGCGAACAACCATCACCACCCTCGTGCTTATCCTGCTTATTCTTTCCACTGCCTTTGCCGCAGATATCAGATGCACTGAATGTGGCATGAAGGTCGATATAACATCAAAATTTTCAGCGAAGACCACGCAGGGAGACACAACGCTTTTTTTCTGCGACATCGGCGACCTGTTTGCCTACCTTAAAAAACATAATCTAAATGATGCCCGGATCGAAGTCAAGGACTTCGCCAGCGGGGCATGGCTCGACGCACGGAAAGCGTTCTATGTCCATGCGGAACAGAAATTCAGCACTCCCATGGGATGGGGCATCGCCGCGTTTATTAACAAGGATGACGCGGCAAAGTTCGGCATCGCCATGGATTTCGACGCCACCGCAAAGGCCTTTAAATGAAGAAGCTGGTCGCGTTTACTTCGCTGATAAGCGGCATACTTTTTATCCTCATTCCGAGATATATTCTCCCTGTCTGTGAGTATGAGGGGTTTCCCCGCATGCACTGTTCGGATACCGCGCACGCTGAACAAGTCATCGGCGCAGTGCTCATCGCGGTGTCCGGCATGACCTTCTTGGTGAAATCCACAACAATGCCGCTCATCGGCGCCATTCTCTCAGCTATTGTGTTTGGCATCTCTTTCTGGCTTCCCGACAAATTCGGGTATTGCCTCAGCCCGAAAATGCCTTGCCATTACGGCATGGTGCCTGCTGTCAGGTTTCTCTCCGTCATCGGCATCCTTACTATGGCAGGAGTTGTTTTCAATATCGCCAAGTCCTCCAGAAAGAAAGGAAGTTCATGATCGAACTGAAGGGGCTCTCAAAAACCTACAACATTTTAGGCAACGTGATAAAAGCGGTTCAAACGCTTGACCTGACCATTCAGCAGGGAGATTTTCTCTCTATCGTAGGACACTCAGGAAGCGGGAAAAGTACTTTTTTAAGCCTTATAGGTGGCATTGCCAGGCCCGACACCGGTACGGTAAGCGTCGACGGGGCCAACATCTGGGGATACAATGACTCGGGACTTTCGAGGCTCAGAAACGAGAAATTCGGATTCATCTATCAGTTTGCCAGCCTCATCCCCACCCTGAGCGCGACGGAAAACGTTCTTCTTCCTACCGTATTTGGACGAAAACGAACTGCAGACGATGCGGTGCACCTGCTCCAGTTGGTCGGACTTGGCGACAAAATGGACCGGTATCCGGCAGAGCTCTCCGGCGGCGAACAGCAGCGGGTAGCAATCGCCAGGGCGTTCATCAATTCGCCTGAGATAATCCTGGCTGACGAGCCCACCGGCGATCTCGACGAGCAAACGGAAGCTGAAATCATGGAATTCTTCGAGAAAACCAATAAAGAGAAAAAGGTGACGATGATCATGGTCACGCACAGCTCCGAAATAGCCCTCCGAGCACAGAAACGATTTAGGATGAAACAGGGCGTCCTGGAAAAGCTTGATTAAACACTTCACTTCCTCCCAGACACACCATCAAATTCCATTTTCACATCGCGAGAGCAATATTCTATTTACTCTTTGCACTATTGCAAAGTAAATTTAATTATTTGCAGGCTTGCAGTGCCAAGATAGACTTCATGTCTTTTGAATTCAATATTTTATCTCTTGGCATAGAAGCTGCATACTAAATAATCAACAAGGACGTAATGAATATGAAAACGAACATGTCAAAGATAGGGTTGTATGTCGGCATTGGTGCAGGACTTGTTTTATTTGCACTCGGCGGCCTCCTCGCCGGTTCATTCATCGGAGGTTCCATCGGTGTAACTATCGTTAAAAATGTTTTTGGCAGCACACATGAGAGCTCGCTCCTGACTAGACTGATCTTGTTGGTATCCATGCTATTCGGCGTATTGCTTTCGGGAGTCCTTTTTTTAATCAGCACGTCATCCCTGGGTTGGTTGATCGGCTACACATTAGATTCTGTTCTTTCCGATAAAACAGTCGAACACCATGCAGCGGTTGACAGTCATTAGAGTGATAGTGTTTGAATCGGGCGCTCATGCCCCAAAAAATACGGAAGAAAAAAAGGCTGCACATAGATAGCCGATAGAGATCTAAATAAAATAGCTTAGGCTAAAAGGAGATTTGCCATGAAGAACGAGACAGTAAAAACAGGTATGAAGATTGGTGCAGCTGCAGGTGGTTTGGTTTTCCTGGTGTTCGGGATCATGCCGGGATTCTATTTCGGGAGCTTCGGGACACTGATCCTGCTCCAGAAGATCATGGGTGGCGCGGTTGATCCCACGCTTTTCGTAAGGGCAGCGGTGGTCATGGGCATCGTGGTCGGGATTGCCTGCGCGGCAACGGTAAGCCTCGTGGTCGGAGGCCTGATCGGCACGGTTTTAGGATATATCGTGTCCGTGCCAACGGCAGCGATGAAAGAGAGAGCTGCCGAAAAAGCATAGGTAGAAGAAGATCAGTTCTCTGTACCATAAGCGTCTGTTAAAGGCAGTGAGCAATCACTGCCTTTTTTATGTGCGAGCATGTTCTGCAGCATGTCGGTGCAAGTCCTGTATCCATTCCGATTGAGGCGACGAAGGACCCGCAAAGCGCAAGGGCATCGTCCTGAGAGGGTGTACAGTGCGAGAAAAGCGTGAAAGTGATTGCGAAGTTATCTCACTTCAAGGCATTGAATCGTGGATACGACGGTGACTCCGTGCATACATCGATCCATTGTCATGAGATGATGAACTTGAGATGCATACAGCATGGTCACATTGTACTAAATACTATATCGAGATGAGCATTTCAACAAATTGTTCAATTTCATCAACTGCACTAACAGAAACAGCGGCCTTTTGAGCCGCTGTTCTTATCATATCAGACATTCAATTTGGCATCTTTACTTGTTCTTCTTGTCCCCGAAAAGGCGATCATACTCCTCAGGGTGGTGATGCTTCAGCTGATCGACGGACATTCTCCCGGTTAGCCACAGCCAGCTCATGGGGAACACATCGGACTTCAGGTGTTCACTATAGAAGTGGATGATGAATATGAATACGATGGCCAGAAGCGCCTCGTCGCTGTGCATGGTAAAGATCACGTCCCAAATCCATCCCAGGGTCCATGTCGGGAATATTGACGACACCATCACCGGATAGGTGAGAAAAAATCCCGAGGTCCCGATGATCATCATACCCCAGTAAACCGCCCAGTAATCGAATTTCTGCAGATACGAGAACTTTCCGAAGGAGGGCCGTTCTTTCGAGAAGCCGAAGTAATACATGAAGTTCTTAATAAGATCCAGCAAATCCTTGGGCATCGGCACAATCGTCAGGCGAAGGTCCTTTTTCCGAAACAGATTGAGCATGTAGAACTGGTGGTAAATGAAATCCAAGAGCAGGATGATGCCGGCCACGCGGTGAATGATCCCCGCGCTTTTGGCGCCGCCCCAGAAACTGATCCACGCGCTGGCCGGATCCTGGTACGCATACTTGAGTCCCCAGCCGGTGAACGCGAGAAAAAGAAACGAGGTGAACAAGATGATATGCTGGATCCTCGCTGAAAGGTCGAACCTTTCAATCTCGATTGGTATGTTATTATTCATGGTTGCCTCCTTTTCTGAACAAACGGTCGCGGATATCCGCGTAGATATCCAGAAGCACGTGGACAATGATAAAGATGAACGTGCTCACCGTGAGGATGATGAGTGCGATCTCGGAGAAGTGCGCAATCGGATGGAGGGGTTTGTGGGTGACAGCGGCAACGAATTTTACCGTGGCCCCCGGATGACATTTGGAGCAGGTTTTTATCTTGTTCGCGCCCACAACCGGCGAGGACGGGTCCTTGGCGCTCTTGATATCATGTGCGCCATGGCAATCCGCGCATGACGGCGCGCCGCTGTGGCCGACTTTCAGCTTTCTACCGTGGAAGCTTTCCTTATATCGCTCTACAACCAGGGGGCTGAACCCGTACTTCTCCGACATTATCTTCTCTTCATGACAGGCCCCGCAGGTTTGGACCACGTTAACGTGGTTTATCGCCGATCCTTTGCTCGTTTTTGGCTGAATATAGTGCGGCGAGCCATGACAACTGGTACAGACCGGACCGTCAGATGACTTTTTGACGATAACATTTATTCCATGAGCACTGGTCTTATAAGATGAATAAATATCCGGGTGACAGTTCATGCATGCGGCCTGCGCGATTGGATCGACCTTGCTCTTCAGCGATAACGCGGTGGCCATTTCCATGACCGCCTTATCCGGCTTTCCTCCTGCCAGTCCCTTATGCTGTTCCCCTTTCAGGGTCATGTGGCACATAGTACAGTCATTCATGGCACCGTGTACGGATTTAGCAAACTTTTCCTGGTTTACATTGACGGCCCCTTCCATTGATCCGTGACAGCCGAGGCACGTCGCCACATCAGTCGCTGCACCAGCTTCGGGGACCAGAACGAGTGCAAGCAGTAACAGTAAAAAAACGTTCAGCCAATTCCTCATACCTTCTCCTTTCAAAAAGTAACACATTGCTCTTAAAAATCGGAGCAATCTCATGTTTGTGAGCTTATTATCTTCAGAATAAGACAACGCAGAAAATATCATAAAGAGTGAATTTTAGCAAGCATAATTTATATCATATCTCATAATACACAAATAAATTTATCTTACATATTTTCAATGTGAGGTCTGTATTGAAGACGGCCATTCATGTATGTAACTCTCTACTTTTTAAAGATAAAACACCCTGTAGAGATACAGGCCGCATGACGGAGCGGACCTTCCCGCTTTTTTTCTATCGCCCGACAGGAGTATCCGCTTCACATCCTCCACCGGCCGCCTATTGAGACCGACTTCTACGAGTGTCCCAACGATATTTCTCGCCATGTGCATCAGGAAAGCGTCAGCTTCAAGAAATACCTCGACAAACTCCCCGCGTTTTTTGATCGTGAGCTCCTTAAGCATCCTCACCGGCGTCTTTGCACCGCATTCAGAACTTCGAAATGCGGAAAAATCGTGTTTACCCACGAGGCAGGCAGCGGCCGATCTCATATTTTTAAGGTTCAGCCGTTTGTTCATGTGCCAGGAATAGTTTCGATATAACGCTGACGGGCTTCGCCTATTCAGAATCCTATACTGATATATTTTCCCCTGTGCGCTGAATCTGGCATGAAAATCGTCGGGCACCTCGTCGGAGAGCAGCACCCTGATATCATTCGGCAGAATGTGATTTAACGCAGGCGCCCATGCTTCCGCCGGGATCCTGCTTGCGGTTTTGAAGTTCGCAACATGCCCCAGGGCATGCACCCCCGCGTCGGTCCGGCCCGATGAAACGGTCCTTAGTTGTTCACTCGTAAGCTTTTCTAGCGCGTGTTCGAGAACATCCTGGATAGTCGGCATATTGCTCCCGATCTGCGACTGCCAGCCGTGGTAGTTGGTGCCGTCGTATTCAAGGATAAGTTTAATGTTTCTTTTCATACCACTCGCAATCTCATGCTTCGAGCTCTGAAATGAAGCTCACCCACCCAAATACGCCCTCTTGATCCCCGGGTCTTTTTCCAGATCCGAGGCCCGGCCCTGCATTACGATTGTTCCTGTCTCCATAACATACGCACGATGCGCAAGACGGAGAGCGGCTTTCGCGTTCTGTTCCACGAGAAGGATGGTTGTTCCCTGCTGGTTGATCTCCTTGATGATTTTGAATATCCTGCTCACTATGATCGGAGCAAGACCGAGCGATGGCTCGTCGAGAAGGAGAAGCTTTGGACGTGACATGAGTGCCCTTCCCAAGGCGAGCATCTGCTGCTCACCTCCCGAGAGCGTGCCGCCAAGCTGTCTATTCCTGTCAGCAAGCGCAGGGAACAGCTCGAATACCCGAGCGAGGTCACCTTCAAGCTCCCGTTTTTCCCTGATAAAGGCGCCCATTTCCAGGTTCTCGCGCACGGTCATCCTCGCGAAGATGCGCCTGCCTTCAGGGACCTGAGAGATACCCATCTGCACGATTGCATGCGCAGGCCGGCCTGACAACTCCGCACCGTCATACAGGACCATACCCGACCGCAGCGCGGCAACCCCGGAGATGGACATCAACGTTGTTGACTTGCCTGCGCCGTTCGCCCCGATCAGCGCGACGATCTCCCCTCGCTCCACCTTCAGGCTGATGCCTTTTAGGGCGTCGATCATGCCATAGGAGACGGTCACCTCACGCAGCTCAAGCATGCACGCCCCCGTGATGTTCCGCAGCGATAAGACGGCATGAAGGATAGACGACAACGTAAAAAGTTCCAGGTGCAAGGCGCGCAAGTACTAAGTAATGAGGCGTACTTTTCCGTACGCCGCAGTGACGAAGGACGCAGCGCAACGCCGCAGATGGACTTTTGACGAAGTCGTCAAGCATGATGCAAACTCTCCTTGCCCAGGTACGCTTCGATCACATCCGTGTTCTGCTGAATATCTTTGGGCAGGCCTTCGGCGATCTTCACTCCGTGGTCGAGCACGACCACCCGGTCCGAGATGCCCATAACGACCTTCATATCGTGCTCGATCAGGAGAATTGCCACCCCGTTATCACGGATCTTGCGGATCAACGTCATCAGGTCCTGCGTTTCCTGAAGGTTCATCCCTGCGGCAGGTTCATCGAGAAGCAAGAGGTGGGGTTCGGTCCCGAGCGCCCTTGCTATCTCCAGCCGCCTTTGATCTCCATAGGAGAGGTTCATCGCAAGCGAATCATACTTTGCATCGAGCCCCACGAATTTCAAAATATCCACGGCACGATACTCCATGTCCCGTTCCTCTTTTATTACCCGCCGGGGTCGGACGATCGCTCCGAACACCCCCGCACTGGTACGGCAGTGCGCGGCCACCATAACGTTCTCGACCACGGTCATCCCGCTGAAAAGGCGGATGTTCTGAAACGTACGTGCGATTCCCATGGACGTTATATCGTGGGGCGACATCCCCGTAACGTCCCGGTCGCGGAATATGGCATTCCCCCTGGTAGGCTGGAACATGCCGGTGATGCAGTTGAAGAACGTGGTCTTCCCTGCCCCGTTCGGCCCGATGATGCTTACGATCCGCTCGCGTTCCACGCGCATATCGATCCCATCGAGTGCCTTCAGCCCTCCGAAGTGTTTGGCCAGATTTTTAGTCTCCAGTAATAACATTATCCTTTTTGGTTCTTCTGACTTTTCTGCGTGTCACTTAATTGCACGTATAGCTTTTTACTTTTCATTAACAATCTGTTTCCTGAATGTTATCTAAGTTGGCACGTGTCCCACATGTGCATTGTTTTTTTGGGCAGCTCATCACTCGGCCACGCAGCATGCCGGGGAGATG
>Ga0184615_10001362_pt1 | contig 13272 bp, 11 predicted proteins | sample PLM4_65_coex_FD_133134 | JGI IMG/M metagenome (GOLD analysis project Ga0184615, IMG submission 133134) | Groundwater sediment microbial communities from an aquifer in East River, Colorado, USA - PLM4_65_coex | ecosystem: Environmental > Terrestrial > Soil > Riparian zone | place: USA: East... | reverse complement strand
CGGCCGCTTTCAGTCCCGAATTCCCGCGGAAGCCGTCGGCAATCTGTCTCTCCGGGAAGAGAGCGTCTTTACCCAGGACATGCTGCCGACGCAATCACCCTTCACCTTGCGCTTTGCCCCCACGGTCGAACATCTGAACTGGCGATACAACACCCGCCTGTCCTTCGTGCGCTACCGGGTCTTTCGACTCCTGTTCGGGGGGGACTCCGTTGGATACGTGATTATCAATGAGAGGCCGGACCGCCTGCTCGTGGCGCATTGTGATGGGCAAGAGCCAGGAATGTTGGCCTACGGCGCTTTGCTGAGCTTGCTTGAGGCTGGACGCCACGACCGCCGGCCGAGGACCCTGATGCTGGCGACCACTCATTCCGTCATGAAGCCCATTTTCGAGCAATTCGGGTTTCGTGAGGGTGGCATCAACCGAAAGCTGAACTTCGGTGGCGTCCGCAAGGACATTGAGGTGCCTTCCGACATTGGGCAATGGTTGGTGAATTGGGATTGGGGCGGCCGGGCCCTGCGCTCCCCGTTCCTTGATGAAGCCCCGGAGACCCACAACGAATCACATCCGCATCGGTCAAGTCCGAACGATTGACGCGGCTGGTAACGCTGCTCAGCCCGAATGGCCAACCCCTCGGGCGCAGTATGCTACGATAGTCAAAATTCACCTGCACTCGACTAGAGTTGCTAACGGGAGCTAGGTTCTAATGAGTGACAAGCGGGAAGAACGATGGGCGGAGGAGCAACGCTTTTTCGACAGGCAGGCATCACGCGTGCAGGTCGAACCGATTGATCCTTTGGTGTTGAAGCGGTACACGCAGAGCCCTCTTCGCCGGAGGTTTCGAACCGAATTTCGCCTGCGGATGATGGGCGATCTGAAGGGCAAGCGGGTTCTGGATGTCGGCTGCAATGACGGGAGCAACAGTGTTCTCTTTGGCCTTATGGGGGCCCGCGTAACCGGAGTAGATATTTCGCAGGGGTCTATTGACGTGGCGCGAAAGAGGGCAGAGGTGAATGGCGTGGCGCATACGGTCGACTTCATCTGTTCGCCGGTGGAGGTTCTCGACTTGCCGGAGAATACGTTCGACTTTATCTACGTGCACATGCTCCTTCACCATGTCATCGCGGATCTGGACCCGGTGATGAATCATCTTGTTCGGTGGGCCAAGCCGGATGCCCTCTTGTTGCTTGAGGAACCAGTGAACCTGGTGGCGGCCCTTCGCAGGCTCCGAATGAGTCTTGCCGGCCTGGTCCCGGTTTCAGGAACACCCGATGAACGGCCCCTGGAGAAGCCGGAAATCACCATCCTCTCGCGGCACTTCGCGGACACACAAATACGTTTCTACCGATTCCTGACCCGTTTGCCTCGGCTGCTCGGCACGTCGGTACAGTACGAGCATCTCTCACCCCTCGGGCGGCAGTTCCACAACCTGCTGGCTCTCGTCGATTACTGGCTCCTGTCCCTACCGGGCGTGCAGTTGCTCGGCAGCGAGGCAGTGATGCTTGGCCGTCCGCAGAAGCACGGAGTGGCTACTTCTCCGGCATGATTTGTCGGAAAGGCGTCGGTATTCGAGCCCGCCAAACATGATTGAATAAACGACGGAAGGGACCGAGGCGTGCCTCTGTGAGACGGCCTCGATTCCGGTAAGTCCATGCAAGGAGAATCCATCATCTACGTGGCCAAGGAGTGGGACGAAGTGCCCACGAGCTGCAACCACGTCTTTGAACATCTGGCCAAGAACAACAAGGTGTTATGGGTGAACTCCATCGGCACCCGCAATCCGAATCTGGCTTCGGCCCGCGATTGGAGCCGCATTCTACGCAAGGCCAAAAAGCTTCTGGGTGGGATCAAGCAGGTGGCTCCCCAAGGCTGGGTCTACCAGCCGGTGTTCCTTCCCCTGCCGCACTCTCGCCTGGCGCAGAGGATCAACCGCTGGCTGCTGCGCTACTTGTTGCGCCGCCAGGCCCGCAAGCTGGGGATGAAGAATCCCCAGTTGTGGATGTTCATTCCCAATGGCGCTTTCCTGGTGCATCAACTCGATGAATCCTTGGTGGTGTACTACTGCACCGACGATTGGGCCGGCTTCGCGCATCTGGACGGAGGGAAAGTGGCCCGGCTCGAGCGCCAGTTGCTGGAAGAGGCAGACCTATGCCTGGCCGCTTCGGAGTCCTTGTTGGAGTTGAAACGCAAGGTCAATCCCAACACTTTTCTTTCCCTGCACGGTGTCGACTACGAACGCTTCGCACAGGCTTTGGATCCGAATTTGCCGATCCCCGCCGACATCGCAGGTCTGCCGCGGCCGGCGATCGGATTCTTCGGCGGGATGCGCTCCCACATCGACTTCCCGGCGATTGAGCAAATCGCCAAGAGCCATCCGGAGTGGTCCGTCGTGCTCATCGGCAAGGTGGAGCAAGAAATCGAGAAGGATGCCGAGCGCCTACGCAGCTACTCGAACGTGCATATCCTGGGACAGCGGCCGTATGAGAGCCTTCCGGCTTATTGCCGCGGATTCGACGCCGGGATCATTCCTTACCGCTGCAATGAATTCATCGGCCACGTCAACCCCATCAAGCTGCGCCAGTATCTCAGCGCCGGATTGCCGGTAGTGTCCACCGACTTCCCGGAGGTCCGGCGTTTCAAGGAGCTCGTCTACCTGGGAAACACTCCCGCGGAATTCGTCGCCTGTCTGGAACAGGCCTTGCGGGAGGATAGTCCCGCACGGCGCCGGGAACGCAGTGAGGCCATGCGGGCCGAGACATGGGAAGCCAAGGTGGAGGAGATTGGCGCCCGCGTCATGCAGGCCAAGCAGAACCGGGCTCGCACCGCTCCTCGCCACTAATTACCGCGACCGGCCGGCTTCCCAGACGGAGCGACAAACTTGGTAGGTTTCCTCAGCCACCTGGTCCCAGCTTCTTCCAAAGCGGGCGCTAATCGTCGCCGGGTCCCAAGGGCGTTGAAGAGCACCGGCCAGGGCTTCCGCTAACCTTGCCGGATCGCGTGGAGGAATCAACAGGCCGCAGGTGGCGTCCACCATCTCCGGTATGCCTCCAACATCAGTGGCGACGACTGGCCGGCCGCAGGACAGGGCCTCCACGACAACATTGGGACATCCTTCGGAATAACTGGGCAGGCATAGCAGGTCGGCGGCGGCCAGCCAGTGGGCCACTTGCTCGGTGGTCTGGGGACCGAGAAAACGCACGCGCCCTTTCAGGTCCGCCTTGGAAGCCTGTGCTCGAAAAGGATTACCCTCTTGCGGCGTCTCGCCGATACAGGCCAGCTCCAGGCTCGGATGGGAAGGAGCCAAGCGGCCCAGAGCCTCCAGGAGTTCCCAGACGCCCTTGCGCGGTTCCAAGCGACCGACAAAAAGAATGAGTCGGCAATCCAACGGGACGCCCAGTTCGGTGCGAGCAGGGCCACGGTCTCGTGAGTGAAACACCGACCGATCGCTGCCATTGGAGATTGTCTTGACCCGCTCGGGCGGAACTCCCAGTTTGATGGCCCGTTGCCGGAGTTCCTCGCTTACCGTGAGGACAAAGGTGGCGCGCCGCACGGTCGACCGGGTCCCGCGCAGGGTGAATGGATCTTCCATGCGTGCCAGGTCGGAGCCGCGCGAGCCGACGACGACCGGAAGGCCCAGCTTCCGCGCGACAGAAACCGCTCCGTATCCCTCCGGATAGAGCCAATAGGCCAGCACCATGTCCGCTTCGGTTTTCTGAAGATAGGGTAGAAGCCGTCGAGCACAGACGGCGCCGCTGAACGGCCGGCTCAGGAAGGGAACGGCGGGGTATTCGATGTAGTGGGTCCGGACGCCGGGCGGAGAATAGCCCGGCTCTTGTCGCCGGTATCGAAATCTCCGCGGCTGTAATGCGCTCCACTGGGGGTAGCGGGAAAGCATGCAAAAGACTTCGACGTCGGCCCAGTGCTGCAGAGCGAGCACGGTTTGGTAGATGGGAATACCCCGATAGGGTTCGGACTGAATAGGGAACGACGAAGTGATGACCGCGATCCTAAGCTTGCGGTTCATGTTTTCCCGATCAGAACCTCTAAGCGACGGCCGTCGCGCGGCTTCACGACGGAACTGCAAACTTCCAGTGTCTCTGCCGCCACCTCGTTCCAACTTCGTCCGAAGCGCGCCGCGATGGCCGCTGCGTCCCAGGGCTGCTGCAAGGCCTTCACCAGCGCGCCGGCGAGCGCCTCCACGTTGCGCGGCGGAACAAGAATGCTACACGTCGGATCGACCAACTCCGGAGTCCCACCCACTTGAGTGGCTACGACGGGACGGCCACAGGAGAGGGATTCGATCACCACGTTGGGGCAGCCTTCGGAATAACTTGGCAAGCAGAGCAAGTTAGAGGCGGCCAGCCAGGAGGCGACCTCCGGCGGTTTTAGGATTCCTAAAAAACGAACGTGACCGGCCAGGTCCGGACGCGCCGCCCGCTGCTGGAGTTCGCCATCCATCCAGTCGTCGCCGATGCAGGCCAGTTCCAGCCGGGGATGATCGGGAACGATCCGAGCCAGCGCCTCCAGCAACTCACGGACGCCCTTGATCGGAGTCAGACGACCCACAAAGAGGATGACCTCGGCATCGGGACGAATTTCCAGAGCGCTGCGGGCTTCACCCCGGTCTCCGAGCCGAAAGACTGAGCTGTCGCAACCGTTGTTCACGGTGCGCGCGAACTCCGGCCGAGCCCCCAACTTCAGGGCATGCTGGCGCATGTCCTCGCTCACCAACAGGACAAAGGAAGCGCGGCGCAAGGCGTCCGCGATCTTGTCCCGGACGCCCGCACTGGGAATTTGCAGCAGGTCGGAGCCGCGTGCTCCCAGCACTACAGGGATGCCCAATTGCTCACCGGTCAATTGAGTGACGTAGCCTTCCGGATACAAGCAGTAAGCCAGAATCACGTCCGGCGCCGCTTTCTGAAGGTATGGCTTCAGCCAACGGGCGCAGATCCAATTGTTCAAAAAACGGCTGACTACCGGAAGGGCCGGGTAGCGGATGTATTGCACACGCACTCCTGGCGGCGCGTACTCGGAATCCTCCCGCCGGTAGTGCCAGCGTCTGGGTTGCAGGACCCGCCATTGCGGATACGTGATGCGGGGACAGAACACCTCTACATCAGCCACGCGCTGCAGCGCCAGCACAGTTTGGTAGATGGGGCTCCCGCCATAGGGTTCGGCGCTATTCGGGAAAAACGGACTCACTACGGCGATCCGGATCACGCGTTCATCCTCGCCTTGGGCGCTGATCCGAACAGCTTCCAGACTCGCTCGTAGGCGTTCACGCCGATGACGTTCTTCACTGCTTGGATTGTTCCATAGGCAACTTGTCGCTTGAGCATCTGGCTGGTGCTGCGGTTGGCCAAGGCGGAGAAAGTATCCAGGTCCGTCAGGCTGGTGACCGAGAGGCGATTCATTAGCAATCCGGGCCTCGACCATCCGGGCGCGGAGGTGCAAATACATTCGTAGCCTGCCCGCTTACTTCGCTCAATCACGGGTGTGCTGGAGAAACCTCCGGGAAGCGCCAACTGGCGGACCTCGACGCCAAGCATTTGTTCCAAGAGTTGCTTGGAGCGGGTCAGTTCCGTGTCGAGTTCCTGAGACGAAATCGACGACAACCGGGCGTGAGTCAACCCGTGCGACCCTACCGACATGCCGCTGCGCACGAGTTCATTCAACTGGTCGCGGTTCATCCGGTCGGGTTGGCCAATCCAGTTGGCCACGATGAAGAACGTGGCGCGGAACCCGCGGGCCTGTAGCATCGGCCGGGCCAACGTGTAGTTGGATATGTGGCCGTCGTCGAAGGTGAGAATCACCCGCTTTTCCTGAGGGGAATCCGGCGCGGAAAGATAGTCCGCTACCGAACAGGCTCGAAGACCGTGCTCGGCCAAGCGGTCAAGCTGGTGCTCAAACTGCGCCGCCGAGAGGTAGTAACGCATCTCCGGAGCGGGAACGCCCGCCAACTCGGACGGCTTCTCGTAAAGACCATGGTAAATGAAGCAGGGAACGCCCGGCGACTTCATAAGCGGTCCTTGGCGTGTCCCCCTCGATCCCAGGTGGCGGTCTGCCGGCCGGTAAGGAATCGCGCGAACCCGAACAGCAACGCCAGGTTCATGGAGAAAAAGTAATAGGGCACGCTGAAGAGGGCGCGCCCGTGACCATGGTCCGGGCCTGTTTCAATCCGGTGACCGACCAGTGCTAAGAGAACTAATGCCGCAGCCAAAGCCGTGCAAAGCCCGTAGAAGGGCCGTCCATCGAGCGCCAGCAGCAGCGCAGAGAGCACGCTCACAGGAATCAGGAACGGGATCAGCCAGCGAAAGACCTTGTGGGACCAGTAGGAAAGTGCGATCCAACCTGCGGTGGGACTCAGCAAGCGGGCCGTCAAACGCAAGGCGTGCCAGTTCCCGGCGCCAATGCGGACATGCCGGCTGAAGTTCTGCTGCATCGGCGCTTCTTCCTCCACGCCTACGGCGTCCCGGTCGTAAACCACGCGGTGCCCGCCGGCCCGGATGAACATGGGAATCAGGAAGTCCTCGTTAATGGCGTTGGGAGGTAGTGGCGAGAAATGGGAGCGGCGTATGGCGTAGACGCAGCCGCTGGCTCCCACCAGCGCGTTCAGCCGGCTCTCCAGAACCTTCAAGAACACCTCGTATCTCCAGTGCAGGCTCTCAGTGCGCGGGCGACCGCCTCGGGCGCTCAGGCGCATTTCCCCGCAGGCGCAACCGACGTCGGGATCCGTGAAATGGCGAACCAGACAACGCACGGCGTCCTCTTGGAGCAGGGTGGAGGCATCCGTCAAAACGATAATCTCTCCGCGAGCTTCCTCAAACAGGCGGTTGAGCACGCGCAGCTTTCCGGAGCGTTCCTTATAGTCGAAAATCCGTGCGTTGGGCGGACCGTCGGCGCGGGCCAGCTCCGCGGTGCGGTCGGAACAGCCATCGCAGCCCACTAGGATCTCCAGGCGATCCGCGGGATAGTCCAGGGCGGCGCAGTTGCGCATCTTCCCTGCGATCACGGCCTCCTCGTTGTAGGCGGCGAAACACAAGGACACCCGCGGCCGCCAGTCGCCGCCGGCAGCCGGTCTTCGATCCTTGCGCCAGCGGGCCACGGCTGTCAGCAGCAGCGGATAACAGAAGTACGTGTAGAGAATCAAACCGGAGGAGATCCAAAACACCCAGATCAACGCCGAAGCCAGCTCCGTGCTCATGCCCTGGAGTGATCGGCGGAGCCCACGGCCTCATCCAGGCTGGCATCCCCGGCGACGGTGGCCACAGGTTCCGCAGGCGCACTGCACTCGGAGTCTTTGCCGGCGGCCACCGGCGCGGCGTCGGACTGCGAGTCGCGGGCAAACAGCCAGGTCTCGTCGCGATGGAGGATCTCGGCGATGCGCGTACGTTGCTCCGGGGTCGGCTGGCGATAGCCGTTGATGATGCGGCTGAGAAGAGCCTCGTCCATTTGCAGGGCTTGCGCCAGGCGGTTTTGCCGCAGACCCGATTGCCACAGGCAGATCTTCAGGTTTACGTACATATTATGATTCCCCTAAGAACTCTTAGCGGCCGCCTTGCCGGAAGCTTTCCCCTTCTTCTTCTTGGTGCGGGCTTCCGACTCGTTGTCCGGACCGTAGCCGTATCCATAGCCGTAGGCGCTTCCGTAACGCTCGAAATGCATGGAGCCGTTGACCACCACGCCGAGGACCTTGCGTCCCTGAAGAGCCTCGTTGGTCAAGTGCAGCAGGTCGCGCTGCGTGTGGAACGGCCGGACCACCAGGATCACACCGTCGCAGAAGGGTGTGAGCAACTCATAGTCGGCGACTGGGTTGGTGGGGGGGCCGTCGAGCACCACCCAGTCGAAGTGGGCGCGGGCGGCTTCCATCAGGGAATCCCAGCGCGGGCTGTGCAACAGGTCCGCGGGCATGCGCACTTGCTTGCCGGCGGACAGCAAGCTGAAGTTTGGGAAAGTGGTCGGACGAATCACTTGCTCCAGGCTGGCTTCACCGGCCAGGTAATCGGAGAGTCCGGGGCCGGGATCGATGGATACCAACGCCCCTACCGCCGGCTTGCGCAAATCGGCTTCGATCAGCAGCACGCGGGAGTTGGGCTTCTGGCCAAAGCTGAGGGCCAGATTTACCGCAGTGGTGGTCTTGCCATCACCGGGGCCGGGGCTGGTGACCAAACACACCTTCAAAGCCTGGGTTTGGCTGATCTTGATGATGTTGGTGCGCAGGACGCGGTATTGCTCCGCCGCCAGAGAGGTCGGATGCTGGGCTACCACAGCCTTTGAGCGGGGCGCGAAGCGGAGGACCGAGGGCGCTTCTTCCCAAAGATTGGACGGCGCGTCCACAACCGGCGGAGCCATTCCGAAGTTAGGCTCTTCCATCACGGGTTCGGGAGGCGGGCTGGGTGGTCGCATCGCGGGCGGTGCTGCAGTCGGCCCAGGCGGCGCGATCACCGGTGTCTCAGGAAGGCCCGTTTGCTGCTGAGCCCGTTGTAACGCTTCGAAGATCTTGCTCATAGTCTGTTCCGGCCTCCCGCCGGCGTCGTGCTATCGAAAGCGATCCGCCCACTTGGAGATGATGCCCAGAGTGCCGCGGCGCTCGGAGTACGATTCCAGCGTCTTGAAGGACGTGGGAATGGGCGGGGCCGGCCGCGCCGGCGGAGCGGGAGCGGGCGGTGCGTCGCTCGCTATCGGGACCGTAACCGTCTGTCGCTCACTGGACCCCTTGCTGCTCCCGGTCCCAGCTCGCAGCGGAGAATCTTCAAACGCGCTGGCCTCCACCATCTCGTGCAGCACCGCTGTGCCGGCCTCGACGCTGAGATCCAGATCCGCGGCTACTTCCAGCATCATGGATTTGGAAACCATCGGCGACTGGTTGGCAAACGCCAGCAACAGGCAGTTGTCGCAAATACTGTTCACCAGCCTGGGAATACCGCGGCTGAGGTGATAGAGCAGGGTCAAAGTCTCCGGCGGAAAAAGCTCGGCCGAGTTTCGCCCGCAGATTCCCAGGCGATGCTGCAGGTATTCCATGGTCTGCGCCAAGCTGAAAGCGCCCAGCCTGGTGCGAATGCTGATCCGCTGTTTGAGCTGGCGCAGGTCCTCCTGGCGGAACAGGTCGTCCAGTTCACCCTGTCCGGCCAAAACAATTTGCAGCAGCTTATCGGTGGAGGTCTCCAGGTTCGAGAACAAGCGGACTTCCTCGAGGAGCGCGGGAGAGAGCTTGTGCGCCTCGTCGATGATCAGCACCGTCGTGCTGCGCTCCTGATGCCGCTTGAGCAGGAACTGATGCAGCGCCCGCAGCATGTCGCCCTTCTGCCGGTTGGGCGGTGTCAATCCAAGATCCAGCAGGACCTGCTCCAGAAAGTCTACTGGCTCGAGCAGTGGGTGGAAGATGAAGGCGCAAGAAACCTTGCGCTCGGCGAGCATGGCCAGGACGGTGTGAATGAGAGTGGTCTTTCCGGTACCGGCATCCCCGGTGACCACCAGGAAGCCCTTGTGAGCCAGCACCCCATAGACCAATGCGGAGAGAGCCTCCTTATGCCGGGGCGTGAAATAGAGAAACCGCGGGTCCGGCGTCAGCCGGAAGGGATTCTCGCTCAGGCGAAAAAAGCTCTCGTACATGGTTGCCGGCGGCTCCTTAAGCCCCTACAGAACGAACGCCATCCGCAGGACCCCGTAGGCAATCAAGCTGCCCACCAGCGTCACCGTAATCGTGGCCACCGATCCGAGCGCCCAGTTGCGGATTTTCTTGCGGCGTTGCAGGATCACTTCCTCAGCCGTGACCACCAGCGGAATGCGGCCTAGCACGCGCAGACCGAAGCGCGCCAGCTCATCTTCCTTCTTGATGGAGTTGTCTTGAAACTCCCGCACGAAGACCATGCCTAGGCCCATGCCCAAGCCGAGAGCCAGACCCAGACCGAACATCGCCGGACGGTTGGGACGGAACGGTTTTTCCGGAACTCGGGCCGTGTCCAGAACCGAAAAGCGCTCGCTCTTCTGGCGACGTTCCATATCTGCGGCCATGTCCGCGGACTGCTTCTTCTCCAGCAAGGATTGATAGTTGGCTCGGAGGAGTCCGACGTCGCGGACGATCTGGGACATTTCCTGCTCGCGGACCGGCGTATTGTCGAGCCGCCCCTGCAGATTGCGGATCTGTCCGGTCAGGTTGTCCGCCCGTCTTTGGCGGTTCTCGACCTCCATGCGCAGCACCTGCAGTTGACTCTTCTGCATCGCCAGCGGATCCCTGGGATCCATGGCCATCGCGTCGCCCTTCTTGTCGGGGGCCGGCATCGCTGCCGGCGGCGGCGCGGCTGCCAGGCGCCGCTCTTCCTCCTCGATCTGCGAGTTGATTGAGGCCAGGATGGACTTGGCCCGTTTCACTTCCGGGTAGGTTTCCGAGTAGCGAAGTTGGAGTTGTTGGACCGCGCTTTCAGCCTGAGCGCGTTGCTGCTTCAGGCGGTTCAAGGTGTCTGAAGTCGGTACTGCGGCCGCGCCGACCGAAGCCCCTTCGCCGCCAGCGGCCAAGTCTCGAGCCTGGGCTCGAGCTTGGGTGGCCTGACTCATTTGGGCGTTCAGCATGATCTCGCTTTGGCGGGCACGGCCCATAGCTTCGATTTCCGCCTGCAACTGGAGCTGCAGGTGATTCAGAGCTGCCAGGTTGGACGGGGCCTGCTCCGGAAGCTGCCCCATGAACTTCATCTTCTGGTCTCGCAACCGGCCCTCTTGGTCGTCAAGCTGCTTCTTCGCCAGCTCCAGGCGGGTATCGATGAACTCGGAGGTGCCTTCGGCCTGGGCCTCCCGGACTCTCAAGTTCTCCTCGATAAAGAGGGATGCGAGTTGGTTGCAGACCTGCGCCACCACGCCCGGGTTTCGTCCCTGGTAGGTGATGCGGAAGGCGCCCAGGTTGCGGCCTCCTTGATCGAAGCTCTTGACGATCTCGACCTTGATATCCTTGCGCATCTGCTCGATGATTTCTTCCTGGGTCTTTCGTCCCCTGAGCGGCTTGTACAAGTCGTAAGTTTCGATCACCCGCTGCAGGCGCGTGCTGCTCATCAACTGCTGGTTGATGGTGCTCAGGCGGCCTCCAACGTCCATGCTCACCGTCGCGGTGACATAGCGCTCGGGCACCTTTTGCGGGTCCACCAGAATCAGCGTGTCCGCCTTGTACTCGTCCGGCCACTTCCAGACGGTCACGGTGGTGATGCCCATGCAGATGGCCGTACAGATCAGGATCCAGTGAAAGCGGCGCTTCAATGTGCTTAGAATCTCGTAAGGGCCGAACTGTTCGAGACTCTCGTTAAGGGATTGCTTCGAAACACTCTGAGGGGTTGGCGGCATTGCTAAGGATCAGTCCTTTCCCGGTAGTACCGGAAGCGGTTCCGACTCATAAGGGAGCAATCAGGTGACCACTGACTGCAAAGGCCAGCACACGTCCAAGAGACATTTAGAATCATTGCCTTAGGTAACAGTAAGGCCGGTGGCCCCTTGTCTATTGTCCCTCGGTGTGCAATTTTTTGCAAGCTTACGTCTGGCGCGGCTAGAAAACTTCCAACAATTTGTTTTAGGCTTTGCGACTGGTGTTACCGCCCCCGGCCGAACAAGACGATCTTGCCGGTTTCGAACAGGATCGCCAAATCCAGCCCGAACGACAGGTTCTTGATGTAGAACAGGTCGTACTGGAGCTTCTCCAAAGCATCCTCAACGGTTGATCCGTAGTGGTAGCGGGTCTGGGCCCAGCCGGTCAGACCCGGACGGACCGAGTGACGCTCGGCGTAGTAGTTGAGCTGCTCGGTGAGCATGGCGACAAAGTGGGGCCGCTCAGGGCGCGGGCCAACCCAACTCATATCGCCCTTCAGGATGTTCCAGATTTGTGGCAGCTCGTCGAGACGGGATTTGCGCAGAAATCTTCCGATCCGCGTGATTCTGGGGTCGTCCTCGGTGGCCCACTGTGGGCCGGCCAGGTCCTCGGCGTCCTTGCGCATCGTGCGAAACTTGGTGACCTTGAATGTTTTTCCCCGATACCCAACGCGGTCCTGGCGAAACAATGCCGGGCCCGCGGAATCCAGTTTAATCAGGATCGGTATGACCAGCGCAAAAGGCAGTGCCAGGATGGCCGCCACCAGCGCCAGGACAAAGTCGAACGCCTGCTTGAGCCGGACCTTGCGGTCCAGGGCGGAAAAACCCTCCGAGAAGACCAACCAGCTCGGCGGCAACGCGGTCGTCCGGATCTTTCCGGTCACGTTTTCAAACAAGGTGTGGGCGTCCTCAATGATCACGCCGCGGAGCTTCAGGTTCAGCAGGGCGAGCACCGGAAGCTTGTTGCGCCGGTCGGAGAGCGCCACGACCACGCGATCAACGTTGTGCGATTCAACCAGTTCTTCCAGTTGATCCGTCACTCCCACCACCTTGGGGTTGACCAGAACACTGCCCACCTGTTCGTCGCTCTCCCCCAGGAATCCCACCACCTTCATGTTCAGGTCGGAACGCTCCAGCAGCGCCTTGACCAGATCCACCGCGACTTCCCCGGTGCCCACCACCAACAACCGTCGCGGCGTTTCGTAAAAACGAGAGGCGAAATGCACCAGGGTGCGCCAGCCCAGCAGGAAGAGCACTCCGATGACCAGGAAGATGACGACGACGTAGTTCCCCTCGCCGATAACCAGTGCCGGGAACATCCAGAAAAGGATGCTCAACAGGACGCCCGCGACGCCAAAGCTTTGCAGCGTGCGGATCAGCAACTCGCTCCGGGTATGAACCACCGAAAGGTCGTAGAGGTCGTTGTAGAAGAGACTGATCTGGAAGATCAGAGTAATGAAGGCCACCCGCAAAGCCACCATCGCCACATCGCTGTCCTGCACCAGGGGGCGCGCCCACCATTGCAGCAGCGCGGCCAGCGTGCCGGTGATCAGGACGTTCTCGGTCACCAGCAGGAGGACCGTCTTTATGGGAACATAGCGGCTGAACAGCTTTAGCATTTGTCCGGGGTTACGGGCTGCCTTCCCGGCTCCGCGTCAGGATCCATTGCAGACTGATCGACGCCACATAGCGATCGAATTCGCGCAGGTTCTGGTAGGCGCCGGAGGCGCCGAAGCGCTGCTGTGAGTAGGCGTACTGAATACCGAGCAGCAGGGTTCGGGTCAGGGGATATTGGAACGAAGGGCCGACGGTCCATCCGCTGGTTTGGCGGGTACCGTTCACGCCATAGATCCAGTTGTAGCCCCCGGTCACGGAGACCCGCCAGCGGTAGCCGCGGGGCCGCGGAGCGAAAGACCCGAGCACGCTCT
>Ga0184615_10001358_pt1 | contig 13285 bp, 11 predicted proteins | sample PLM4_65_coex_FD_133134 | JGI IMG/M metagenome (GOLD analysis project Ga0184615, IMG submission 133134) | Groundwater sediment microbial communities from an aquifer in East River, Colorado, USA - PLM4_65_coex | ecosystem: Environmental > Terrestrial > Soil > Riparian zone | place: USA: East... | reverse complement strand
CTGGGGCCGTGAATGGAATCGGTGGCAGTGATGGTGATCACGGTGCCAATCATCACGCAAACGATTCCATCAGCGACCCCAGTGCCAGGAACCCGACCAGCAGCAGCGCCATGACCCACTCGCGAGCCCAATTCAGCTCGCCGAACCATGCCGTCACGTTCTGCGCAAGGGCGCTGACCGCCACGAAGAACGAGAACGTCTGGGCCCCGAAGATCAGGCCGTAGATCATCGCCGTGGTGGCGGTGGTTTCCGCCATCACTTCCCAGAACCGGCCCCCGCCGAGCTTTCCGCGCGCGACCGCGATGATGAAGCAGGCGAAGGCGCCGACCGCCGCCGATTCCGTGTCGGTGAACACGCCCAGGAACAGGCCGCCCATGACCAGGAAAAAGACGATGATGACGGCCTTGCATCGCCACAACACACGCAGCATCTCGCTGAAGGACTTGCGGGCGGAGTCGGGCTCGCGCACGGGCGCCGATTTGGGCGCGATGCGGATGTAAAGCCAAACCGTTCCGAAGTAGAGAATCACGGCGAGGATGGCCGGCCCGACCGAGGCGATGAACAAGCGGCCGACGGAGGCCTCGGTCAAGAGCGCGAACACGATCAACGGGCCCGAGCCGGGCGGCACGAGCGGGCCGAGCGTTCCGCCGGCGGCGCAGACGCCGGTGGACAGCGCCGGCGAATAGCCGCGACGTCGCATTTCGGGGATGGCCACCTTGCCGATCAAGGCTGCGGTCGCGATCGAGGAGCTGGTGAGCGCGCCGAAGCCCGCGCAGCCGCCGATGGTGGCGAGTGCGAGGCCGCCACGGAACCGGCCGAGGACGACGTGCGCGAGGTCGTACAGGTCGGTCGCCATATCGGACACGGCGGCGAAGCTGCCCATCATCAGGAACAAGGGCAGGGTCGCGATCTGGCTGTTGGTCAGGAACCCTTCGGCTTCGGTGGCGAAGGCCGACAGCGCGGGCGGGAAGCCGATAAGGAGCGCCGCGCCGACAAGGCCGGTCAGGCCCATCAATGCCGCAATCGGCACCAGCAGCAGCATCAGCACCCACATCATCACGAAGGCCCAGAAGACCTCGGTGCCGACATGGCGCTGCGCCCAGAGCGACACGCTGGGCAGGTTGAAGGCGATATAGAGGGCGCCGACGACGAGGACCAGCACGGTGGTGATGACGATGACCGTCATGACCATCGGCGATTCTTGGCCCTGATACTTGCTGCCCGACAGGATCGCGCGCTCGATCGAGCCGGCAGCCATGACGACCTGCACCAGGCAGCCGATTCCGATCAGGATCGAGGCGCCGAAGACGAACGGCGCTTGGGGCAGGCCCAGCATGACGGTGCCGCGGCCCTGCTCGGCGAGCTGGCCGGCATATACGGCGATCTGCCAGGCGAGCAGCGAAAAGAAGATGAGCAGCATGATGCCGCCGAAGGCGTCGAGCCAGGCGGCGAGGCGGCCGGTCATCCACTTCGCCAGGATGTCGACCTTCAGGTTGACGTTGGTGGCGATGCCCGAGGGGATGGTCGCCGATACCGCGACGCAGAACGTCATCGCGATCACTTCGTTGAGCGCCGGCAAGGGCGAGTTGAACAGCCAACGCAACAAGACGTCCAAGACCGTCGCGCCGGCGGCGATGAGCATCCCAATGACGCCCAGGAAGGCGAGTGGCTGCGTCCAGCGCGCGCACCACTTCTCCGCCCGGCCGATGTTGGTCGCCTCGGAGGCGGCCAGTGCCGGTCTCGCGATGTCAGTCATTGGGTCAGGTCTCCCTTAACGCCCCGTTATTCGTTAGCAGGCGCGGCTTGTTGCCGCGTCCTGGCTCCCAGCGGGCCCTGACGGCCCGATTGGCGCGGATATTAGCCCGGATCGCGGGACGATGTGAGAGACATTTTTCGTCGCACCCGGGTTGAGCAAACCCTCAGCGATTCGCCTTCAGGCAGGCTTGGCGCGCCGAGTTTCGAGCCGTTCCGCGGCGACGAGCACGCCCGCGAGCAGGGAACCCGCGAGATCGGTCCACGCGCCCCAGCTCGCGACATTGGCGGGAATCATGAGCAGCACGCCCGCGATCACGAACAACACGCGGCGCTCGACTAGGAGCGGTCGGAACAGGTAGCCGACGAAACCGGCCGTCACCAACCACACGCCCGCGATCGCGGTGCCGACCGCTGGAATCACCTCGTCGATCGGGCCGATCAGGAACAGGCTCGGGGAGAAGACGAACAGGAACGGCACGATGTAGGCGGTCCAGCCGAACCACATTGCCGTCCATCCGGTGCGTTGGAACGAGCAGCCCGCGATCTGTGCCGCGAAAAAGGCGGAGACCGCGACCGGGGGCGTGATCGCCGACATCAGGCCGAAATAGAAGATGAACATATGCGCCGCGAGCGGCGAAATGCCGACCTGCACGAGCGACGGCGCGACGACGACGGCGAGCAGCACGTAGACGCCGATCGCCGGCATGCCGAGCCCGAGGACGATGTTGATCGCGGCGCACATGAGCAGCAAATACAGGACGTTGCCGGAACCCAGCTCGACGAGCGCCATGGTGATGGCGAAGCCGAGGCCGGAAAGATTCAGCACGCCCATGATGAAGCCGGATGCGGCAACGACCAGGATGACGCTCACCGCGCTCGCGCTGGTCTCGACCAGCGCCTCCCAGACGTCTCGCGGCGTGAGCCGCATGCGCTTGTAGCCGAGAGTGAATCCGACGACGGCGACGGCGGCGGCGGCATACAGCGCCGCACGCTCCGGCGGCACGTTGAGGGCGAACATCGCCCACATCAGCACGGCAAACGGCAGCGAGAAGATCCAACCCGATTTGAGCGTGTCGAGCAGCTTGGGGATCAGCTCGGCGGGCACGCGCGCGTAGTTGCCCTTCGCCGCTTCGAGATCGGCGAAGAAGAACAGTGCGAGGTAGTAGAGGATGGCGGGGACGGCCGCCGCTATGGCGACGTCGCGATAGGGGATCTGCAGGATATCGGCCATCAGGAAGGCGACCGCGCCCATCACCGGCGGCATCAGCGCGCCTCCGGTGGAGGCGACGGCCTCGATCGCCGCGGCAACATGCGCGGGGTAGCCCGCCCGCTTCATCAGCGGGATGGTGACCACGCCCACCGCCATGATGTTGGACGCGGATGTTCCGGTGATGGTGCCGAAAAGGCCCGATGCGCAGATCGCGCACTTGGCCGAGCCGCCCCGATAGCGGCCGAGCGAGGCGATGGCGAAGTCGTTGAAGAAATTGGAACCCTTGGAGCGGATGAGCAGCTGGCCGAAGAAGATGAAGGCGAGAACCACGGTGACGCCGATCTCGAGGGATGGGCCGATCAGCGAGCTCGAATCGAGCGCCAGATAGATGAACAGCTTGTCGACGGGGATCTCGCGGGTGCGCAGGATGCCGGGCCCGAGATGGCCCACGAGCGCGTACCCGACGAAGATCGCCACCGTCCAGAACATGGTCCAGCCGGAGGACCGGCGCATCGCCTCCATGCAGACCGCGAACAGGATCACGCCGACGATGAGCGCGTCCGTCGGCTTTTCGATCATGTTCTGCACCATGACCGGGTAGTAGACGGACGTGTACAGGCAGGCCGTGAAGGCAATGAGAGCGGCGGCTGCGTCGTACCAGGGCAGCGTCGTGCGCCGCGTGCCGAGTCGCGCCGGCGACTGCAGGAACACCAGCGCCGTGCAGAGCCCGAGCATGGCGGCGAGGAACTGCTCGTTATAGACGACGATGCCGACCGCGCGCGGCAGGTCGAGGCACCAAACGATCGAGAGCGATGTGATCAGCGCGGCGAGTCCGGTGCGCAGCATGACGACGCCGTGCGATGCCGTGTCGACCTCGGGCGTTTCCTCGAGCAGTATGGAATCGGTCGCCGAACGGGCGACCGCGGACTGCGCCATGAATCAGTGCCCCCGCGCCGCAAAGCCGGCGCGGGGGCAAGTGAACTCGGCCGTGGTTAAGTTTGGCTTAAGGCCTAATGGTGCCCGCCCGAAGGGCCGCCCGTTCCGGGCCTTCCGCCGGCACCCGGTGCGCCGCCCGCGCCTTGCGGACGGCGCATGGCCTCGCCTGGATCCTCGCCGAGGATCCAGACCGCGCCCGGGGTCGAGGTCTTCTCGTCCCACACCTTCGGCTGCCAGGAATCGTCGAACCGGTCCATGTCGGTGAAGTACTCGATCTCGCCGCCCGACGGGTTGTCGAAGTGCCAATAGACGTGGCTGCCGAGCGATTGGCGGCCCGGACCCATGCCGGCCTTCCAGCCCTGCTTGGTCATATACGCGCCGCTCGCCAGCACGTCGTCGAAGCCGGGCAGCTCCAGCGCCGCATGGTCGAACCGCACCAGCTTCTGGCGGATCCACATCAGCAGCAACGAGTGGTGATCGGCCGGGCCGTGCACGCGCATGAAATCGCCCACGCGCGAAGCGCGGTCGGTCAGCCTGAAGCCGAGCCGATCGAGGTAGAACGCGGACGCCTTCGCCTTCTTATCGTCGTTGGCGATGAGGTAAACGATATGGCCGATGCGCGTCGGCTTGGCGCGCTCGCGATGCGACACGCGCTCGTTCACCCGCCGCGTGGCGTCATAGTTGTTGTAGCGCGGCGCTTCCGGTTGCGCCGGCATCGGGTTGGTCAACCCGAACGCAATCGCAAATCCGATCTCGTCGCGCGAATGGAGGATGCCGTCCGGAGTCTCCTTCACCTCGCGGTCCTTCGACAGCTCGGCGCCGATCTTCTGCAGCGTGTCCTTGGAATCCACGCCCCACACCGGCTCGCGCATGGTCGGGCCGGACTCGGGCGCCTTGGGCAGCGACGGGTCGTCCACGGGACGCAGGAAGACGAACTGATTGGTCGGCGTGCGGAAGGTCGCACCCTTGGCGCCGGTCTCCATTTTCTCGAGCCCGATATCCTCCCAGTAGCGAATGCAGTCCGCCATGTCCGCGACCCCGTAGGTCAGGGTTTCGATGCGTTCGATCGGCATGTCAGTCGTTCCCGTCTGCAGGTCGTTTCTCGGGCCGAATTATAGCGTCATTCCGCAGCCTGGTCGCGGCGCGCGTTCATGCCCCAGGAACCGACATAGCCGGCCCATTCGATGCCGTCGGCGGCTTCGTCCACGGTCAGCGCGTCGCGCGCGTCGATATAGACCGCGACCTCGTCGGTGTCCTTGCGCGTGGCGGCCGAGCCCGCCTTGAGCGCCTTCGGGTGCGGGCCATGGGTGGTGCCCGCGGGGTGCAGCGTGATCATGCCGGGATGGATGTTGTCGCGGCTGAAGAAGCTGCCGCGGTGATAGAAGATGAATTCGTCGTAATCGTCGTTGTTGTGGAAGAACGGCACCTTCATCGCGCCGGGGTCGCTTTCCATCGGGCGTGGGCAGAACGTGCCGACGATGAACCGCTCGGCCACGAAGTTGGCGTGCGCCGAGGGCGGGATGTGAAAGCGGTGGCTCATGATCGGGCGGATGTCGCGCCAGTTGAGCCGCACCGGAATCAAATCGCCCTTCCAGCCGATAGCATCGAGGGGGTTATAGGGGAAGGTGACGGTGGAGACGTCGCCGCGCCGCCGGATGCGGACGTGCCATGTCTGCTCGCCTTGCTGGGCGAGGAATTTGTCGTCGATCTTCGGCGTGTCGAGCACGGCGGGGTCGAAGATCGCATGGTCGCCGACGATGCCCTTCTCGGGCAGGCGGTAGGCGTCGTTCGTCGCTTCGATGAACAGGCAGACGGTCGGCGCGCTCGGCTCGATCCGCCACATCGTGCCGCGCGGCAGCATTACGTAATCGCCTTCGCGGTAGTCGAGATGGCCGAAATCGCAGTAGAGCGCGCCCGAGCCCTCATGGAAGAACAGCAGCTCGTCGCCGTCGCCGTTGCGGACCAGATGATCCATCGCCGTGTCGCAGCGCCACATCCGCACCTTGACGTGGTCGCTGTGCATCAGCAGCGCGGCGTCGAGCGGCGAGGGCCCGAAGCCCGACAACTTCGCCGTGTCGAAGGCGCGCGGGCGCAGCTTCCCTTCCCACGCCGTCCAGCCGGTCGGCGCGTGGCGGTGATAGAAGTGGGTGGCGGGACCGGAGAATCCTTCGCGCCCCATCTCGCGCTCGAACGTGCCCTCGGGCAAATCGGCGTGGGCCTGGCGCGATGCCTTGCCTTCGATACGGGGAAACGAAATCCACTTCCGCATGGCGTCTCCGATTTACTGCGTGATGACGTTCAGCAGCGCCTGGCGCCGCTCCTTCTTCACCACCTTGAGCGCGCGCTCGATCGCCTCCGGCAGCTTCTCCGGATCCTCGACGCACTCGCCGTAGCCGCCCGAGGCCTCGACCACCTTCTCGAACTTGGGCGAGGGGTCGAGCGCGGTGATCGGCACGACGTTGGCGCGCGAGGCGACGCCGTCGGGATAGATCTCCAGCGCCGCGGCGCGCACCGCGTTCCATCGCCGGTTGTTGCAGACGATGGTCAGCACCGGCAGCTTCAGCGCCTCGGAGACCTGATGGCAGGCGACCGGGTTGGCGAACATGTAGGAGCCGTCGCCGACCGAGGAGATCACGGTGCGGTCGGGCTCCGCCATCTGCACGCCGAGCGCGGCGGCCAGCCCCCAGCCAAGTCCGCCCGCGGGGCCCGCGCCGTACCAGGTGCCGGGCTTGTCGAACTGCATGAATTCGCGCAGCAGCGGGTATTCGTTCACCACCACGGCGTCCTTGGGCCGCGCCTCCGACACGCATTTCGACAGATACGGCTTGGTGATCTGGCCGTTGTGCTTCACGTTGGCGATCTTCGCCGCCACCTTCGCGTGCTCGGCCTCGACGCGCTTGCGCCGCTTCTCGATCGCGTCCGTCTTGCCCTTCATCGCCTTGCCGAGCGCGGCGGTGAGCGGGCCGAGCGCGTTCCTGACCGTGGACGTGATCGCGACCGCGGCGTTGAAGCTCCGCGTCGGGATGCCCTGGAACAAGGGATCGGGCCCGATCTGGATGATCTTGCAGCCGGGCTTCGGCTCCTTAAAGAAGGGCAGCCACGGCACGTCGGTGTCGAGCACCAGCACCGCGTCGCAATTCTCCAGATGCGGGTCGACGTCGCCGCCGAGATGCATCGGATGGCTCGCCGGCAGGCAGACGTAGCGGCTGCGGAACTCGCACACCGGCAGAGCGAATTTCTCGGCGAGCTTGGCGAGCATCGGCACGGTTTCGCGATCGACGCCCGAAGCGCCGGTGACGATCAGCGGGTGTTGCGCCTCGGCGAGGATCTTGGCCGCGCGCTCGATCGCGCCCGGGTTGGGCGCGGGCGGCTCCGCCGGCGCGACCGGATCGTGGATGACGATGCCGTCCATCTCCGCCGCCAGCACCTCGCGCGGCAGAGACAGATAGATCGGTCCCTTGGGCTCGGACTGCGCGATCGACAACGCGCGGTCGACCACGGCTTCGAGCTGGATGCCGTCGCGCAGCTCGTAATCCCATTTGACCAGTTCGCGCACCAGCCCGTTCTGGTCGAACATCTCCTGCGCCCAGTGGATCACGTTGGAGCGCGCGCCGAGCACGCCCGACTCGTGGATCGGCGTGCGGCCGGCGGTGAAGAAGATCGGCACGTTCTCGCGCGTCGCGTTCATCAGGTTGCAGATCGCGTTCGCGGTGCCGACGGTGACGTGGACCATGACCGCCTGCATGCGCCCGGTCGCGAGGTAGTAGCCGTGCGCCATGCCCATGGCGACGGATTCATAGGCGATCGGGATGGCCTCGGGCATCGGAATGCCCTTTTGCCGGGCGCGGGCGAGCCCCTCCACGATGGGCGCGAAATCGGTGCCGCCATTGGCGAAGATGTAGTCGATGCCGCGCGCCTTCAGCAGCGCGAGATACGCCTCGCCGACCGAAGCGACGTTGAGCTTCTTGCCCGCCATCTGCGTTTCCCCTTCGTTTTTGATTGCCTCCTCATACTAGTCCCATGGTCGAGGCGTGGCTATCCTCCGCCCTGCCTTCGTGGCAACCGGAGTCCTCAATGCCGCTCAATGACGAGACCCCCATCACCGACGAGACCGTCGCCTATGTGAACTCGGTCTCTGTGCGTCCGAACAAGGTGCTCGACGAGCTGCGCGCCGAGATGGCGAGTCATCCGCGCGGCTTCATGTCGGTGTTCCCCCTGCAGGGCCAGTTCCTTGCGGTACTCGTCCAGATGATGGGTGCGAAAAAGATGCTCGATATCGGCACCTTCACCGGCGCGTCCTCCACCGCCGTGGCGCAGGCCATGCCGCCGGAGGGCAGGGTGGTCACACTCGACGTCAGCGACGAGTACGCGTCAATTGCGCGGCAGGTGTGGAAGAAGGCGGGGGTCGAGAACAAGATCGAGCTCATCCTCGGCTCGGCGGACGACTCGATGAACAAGCTGCTGGCGCGCGGCGAGGCGGGCACGTTCGACCTCGCGCTGCTCGACACCAGCGAGAAGAAGGACTACGCGCCGTTCTACGAGCTGGCGCTGAAGCTGCTGCGCAAGGGCGGCACCATCGTCGTCGACAACACGCTATACGGCGGGCGCGTGCTGCCCAGCCACAAGGCGCTCAAGGAGCAGAACCGCGAAGGCGAAGGCGCCCGCGCGCTCGCCGCCTTCAACGCGATGCTGCACCAGGACGAGCGTGTCTCGATGGTGATGCTCACCTTCGCCGACGGCGTCACCGTCGCGGTGAAGCGGTAGAGGATCGCCAATGCAAATCGGACTCCATCTTCCCAATCGCGGGCCGCACGGGAAACGCGAGCTGATCCGCGATTGCGCGCGGATCGCGGACGCCATGCCGATCGACGATCTCTGGGTGTTCGATCACATCGCCGTTCCGCCGGCGCAGTCGCAGGGCTCGGGCGGCTATTACGTCGAGCCCTTAGCGACCCTCGCCTTCGTCGCCGGCATCACCGAGCGGATCGGCATCGGCACCCGCGTGCTAATCCTGCCCTATCGCAACCCATATCTGATCGCCAAATGGGCGGCGAGCATCCAGGAGTTGAGCGGCGGGCGCCTGCGGCTCGGTTGCGGCGTCGGCTGGATGGAGGCGGAGTTCAACGTGCTGGGCGTGGCGCGCAACCGGCGCGGCGCGCTCACTGACGCCGCGCTCGAGATGCTGCACCGCTGCTTCGCAAGCGACGAGGTCGAGGTCAACGGCGAGAAAATTCTGTTCCTGCCGCGGCCGCCCCGCCCCCCGATCTTCATCGGTGGCGCCCCGCCGCACGCGCTGCGCCGCGCAGTGCGCTTCGGCGAAGGGTGGATGCCGGGCAACGGCGAGGCGGACAAGCTGCGCGAGCCGATCGCGGAGCTGCGGCGGCTGGCGCAGGAGGCCGGCCGCCCGGCGCCGGAAGTCGTGCTCGCGGATACCTTGCCGCTGGACGATCCCGGCCGGGCGCGCGAACGGCTGCAACAACTCGCCGATGTCGGCGTGACGCGGTTCTCGCTCAACTTGCCCTACGAGACCGCGCGCGAGTTCGAGCGCCTGGCAAATACCGTGGTCCGCGCCGCCGGGCGATAGCTACGCCGAAAGCCGGCGTCCCTCCGCCTGCTCCTCGTCGCGCAGCCGCTCGACCACCCGCCGCGCCTGGATCAGCGTAGCGTCGGCCTTGATCGAGACGGGGTCGAACGTGTCGCCGCGGTCGACCGCGATTTGCTGGATTTCCATGATGCCGACGTCCTCGGCCATCACGGCGAAGCTCTGCTCCTGGAAGCGGATCGCGTGCTCGTCGGTGTCGGAATCGGTGCCGAAATTGCGCGCCCAGGCGAACCAGACATGGGTCGTTCGTTCGGTCTCGGGCGTCAGCGGGTTGGTCAGCCGCAAGGTGATCGTGTTGCCGGGGTCCATGTAGATCAGCTCGGCCGTCATGTTCGCCGCCGGCAGCCACTCCACCGTGGCGCGGCGGTCGATCAGCCCCTTGAACCCGCCCCACTCGGCGACGAACGGGCTCGGCTTCACCTGGCTCATCACCCGGCTCTGCACGATGCGGTCGCCGATTACCTCTGATTTGACCGGGATGGTCGCCATCTCCGGCACGCCGACGGTCTTCTGGTGGATGAACGGCGTGTGCGAGAGGTCAAGCAGGTTGTCGGCGCAGATCTCCCAGTTCGCCTTGATATGGTAGTGGCGCTGGAAACAGTGCCAGGCGAGGTCGGCGAACCACCAATAATCGGGGATCGTGCTTGCGTCGGCGCGCGCCGGATCGCCCATCCAGATCCAAGCCCAGCCGGAGCGCTCCACCAGCGGATACGAGCGCACCCGCATGCGCGGCGGGATCACCTCCTGGTGCGGGATGTGCGCGCACGCGCCCGTCGGCTCGAATGCGATGCCGTGATAGGCGCAGGCGATCGTCTCGCCTTCGCAGCGCCCCGCCGACAACGGCGCATAGCGGTGCGGGCAACGGTCGTCGAGCGCGGCCGGTATTCCCGATGCGGTGCGGAACATGACGATCGGCTTGCCGCAAATCGTGCGGGCAAGCGGCTTCTCGGCGAGCTCTCGCGGCAGCGCCGCCGCGTACCACTGGTTCATCAGGAACATCGCGTCCTCCGAGCCATCGGGCCGCAGCCAGTGTATCCCTAAAACGCCCCGTCGATCAGCACGAAGGCGATGACGCAGGGCGCGTCGGAGCGGTTGGACCAGGCGTGGTTGGTGCCGCGCTGGATGATGGTGTCGCCGGCCTTGAGCAGCACCTCGGAATCGTCGAGCACCATATAGATCTCGCCCGACAGCACGATCGCGTAGTCGATGGTCTTGGTCTTGTGCATCAGCGGGTGCGGCGGGTTCGCATCGGCCACCGGCGCATGTCCAGCGCCGAGCGTCGCGAAGGTGGCCCGCGCCGCGTCGCGCGTCACGGTATGGATCCACGGCTTCTCGGGCGAGAACGACACCACGCGGAACGAGGCGCCATGGGCCGGCGGCTCCAGCGTGACGGTGACGCCCTGGGTCGGATCGCGGTCGTCCGACAGGTTCGCCGGCGCGCGGTCGGTAAACCACACGTTGTTCATCACCACGCCGGGTCGATGCTGCGGCCGCACCACGTTGGGGCAGAGCGTGTCCGAAACCACCACCGCCTTGCCGTTGCGATGGCCCGTGACCACGCGCCGAACCACACCGTTTTCCATGCTTGTTCTCCCTGAGACCTAGCTGTGGCCGCACTTTAGCGACTCGAACTGCGAAGACACAGGGGGCGAGCGTACCTATAATTGAGGTGTTTCCGTGCCTCGTGGGAGCTGACGATGGCAACCGTGATGAAGCGCGCGCCCGGCTTCGAGAAGAACCCGGATTACCGCATCACGTTCGAGCGCTCGCCGCGCCGCGTGCGGGTGCAGTTCAATGGCCAATACGTCGCCGACTCCACGGACGCGCATCTGCTGTTCGAGACGCGCCATCTGCCCGTCTACTACTTCCCGCGCAAGGACGTGCGCATGGATCTGCTCGTCCCGACCGATCATCGCACCTATTGCCCATACAAAGGCGATTGCTCGTACTGGACCATCCGGGTCGGCGACCGCGAAGCGGAGAACGCCGTGTGGGGCTATCCCAAGCCTTACGAGGAAATGGCGGCGATCAAGGATTTCGTCGCCTTCTACTGGAACAAGGTGGATCACTGGTATGAGGAGGACGACGAGGTCTTCGTCCATCCTCGCGATCCGTACAAGCGTATCGACGTGGTGAATTCCTCGCGTCGCGTGGAGGTGGTGCTGGGCGGCGAGGTGGTGGCCGACACGCGCCGCGCGCGCTTCCTGTTCGAGACGCGGCTGCCGACGCGCTACTACATCCCGCGCGAGGACGTGCGCGCCGACGTCCTGGTGCCGAGCGAAAAGGTCACCGCGTGCCCGTATAAGGGGACGGCACGCTATTTCTCGGCGCGCGTCGGCGGCAAGCTTTTCGAGGACATCATATGGACCTATCCCGACCCGATTCCGGAGTGTCCGAAGATCGCGGAGTATCTCTGTTTCTTCAACGAGCACGTGGATGAAATCCGCGTCGACGGTGTAGTGGTTCCTAAGCCGTTCACGCCGTGGTCAAAGGGCTACGACTACAAGTCGCCATCGGCCCCGGACACGCGGGGGCCGGCGCAAAGACCGTAAGCAAAAAAATTGGAGGAGGGAATAGCGTCGATGCCGCGGCCGACATAGAAGCCCCCGGCCCGCACAGGGCGCGGTCGATCTCGACGCACGCTGATTTGGTGCCAGCTCAACGAGGGAGGAACGAACCATGGCCACCCACGTCGCAGGTCAACCTGCAAGCCCGACCCTGATCTTTCCGGGGCTCGGCGCACTCTACAGTTCGTTGTCGCCGTATATGCGTCCGCTGCTCCGGCTCGCCGCCGGGTTGATCTTGATGCCGCATGGCGCGCAGAAGCTGTTCGGCTGGTTCGGCGCGCCACCGACGGACGTCTATGTGAAGTTCTTCGGCAATCTCGGGCTCACCCCGCCCGAGGCTTGGATGACGTTCGTCGGTTGCGTCGAGTTCTTCGGCGGGTTGCTGCTCGCGATCGGCTTGCTGACGCGGATCGCCGCGACCGCCATCACGATCCAGATGGCCTACATCGTCTTCTTCATCAACTGGTCGAACGGCTTCTTCTGGACGCCGAAAGCGGGCATCGAATACCCCCTCCTGTGGGGCATCCTTGCCTTTACCTTTATCGTGACCGGCGGCGGCAAGCTCTCGGTCGACTCCGCACTCGGTCGGGAGATCTAGTCGCAGGTTGCGCCTTGGGGCCTGTGTGATATCGTTGATCAGTCAACAATATTGTACAGGCTCCCGATGGCGGACGAGCTGGCCAAAATCGCCGAGCGCGGGCGCGTGACGTTCGAAACCGCGCCCGAGCGCTACCGGCATTGGAAGTTGTCCATCGATGGGCGCGTCGCCACGCTCGCCATGGACGTGGCGGAGGATGGCGGGCTCGCGCCCGGCTACACGCTCAAGCTCAACTCCTACGATCTCGGCGTCGATATCGAGCTGGCCGATGCGGTGCAGCGACTGCGCTTCGAGCATCCCGAGGTGGCCGCGGTGGTGATCACCTCGGCCAAACCGCGCGTGTTTTGCGCCGGCGCGAATATCCAGATGCTCGGCCTCTCGACCCATGCCGACAAGGTGAACTTCTGCAAGTTCACCAACGAGACGCGGCTCGCCATCGAAGACGCGAGCGAGAATTCGCGCCAGGCCTATATCTGCGCCATCAACGGCGCCTGCGCCGGTGGCGGCTACGAGCTGGCGCTGGCCGCCGACACGATCATGCTGTGCGACGACGGCTCCTCCACCGTCTCGCTGCCGGAGCTGCCGCTGCTCGCGGTGCTGCCCGGCACCGGCGGGCT
>Ga0184615_10001355_pt1 | contig 13315 bp, 12 predicted proteins | sample PLM4_65_coex_FD_133134 | JGI IMG/M metagenome (GOLD analysis project Ga0184615, IMG submission 133134) | Groundwater sediment microbial communities from an aquifer in East River, Colorado, USA - PLM4_65_coex | ecosystem: Environmental > Terrestrial > Soil > Riparian zone | place: USA: East... | reverse complement strand
TCGCCGGAGATGAGCTGCGCGTTCCACAGATGGCCTTCGGCGTCGACCGTCGAGCCGTCGGGAACGCCCGCATCGGCGGCGGTCGAGGCGAAGACGCGGCGATTGGACGGCGTGCCGGTCGCGATGTCGTAGTCGTAGACCCAGATCTCGTCCTTGAACGTATCGGCGAAGAAAAACCGCGTATCGTCGGGACTCCAGCACGGGCCGTTGGAGCAGATGATGCCGTCGTCGACCTTGGCGAGCTTCAGATCGGTATCGAGGCGCCACAGCCCGCAAATGGCCAGCTCCTCCTTGTCGTCCATGCCGCCGGCGAAGAAGCGTCCGCGCCGGTCGGCCTTGCCGTCATTCAGCCGTATGCGCGCGTCGCCCGCGATGCGGTGAATCGGCTCGAGTCCGCCGCTGTCGAAATCGAAGAAATAGAACCCGTCGCTGACCGCCAGCACCGCGCCGCCGTCCTTGCGCAGCGCCATCGCGCCCACATCCTTGTCGAGCGACCAATTGCGGGTGCGGCCGGAGCGGGGATCGAGCCGCCAGATCGTCGGGTTGCCGATGCGCCGCCCGGTGCAGTCGAGCCAATACAGGCACGATTCCTCCACGTCCCACACCGGGCCTTCGCCCAGATGGTTGCCGCATTGCAGCACGCATTCGATCCTGACCGCCATCTGCCCATTCTGTTAGAGTTGCCGCATGGCGGACAAGGTCATCATCACCTGCGCGGTCACCGGCGGCATCCACACCCCGACCATGTCGGAGGCGCTGCCTTTTACGCCGAACGACATCGCGACGCAGGCGATCGAGGCGGCGGAGGCGGGCGCTTCGGTGCTGCACTTGCACGCGCGCGATCCCAAGGATGGCCGTCCGACGCCCGATCCCGAGGTGTTCCTGCAGTTCCTGCCGCGCATCAAGCAGGCGACCGACGCGGTCATCAACATCACCACCGGCGGCGGCACCAACATGACGGTGGAGCAGCGCTTGGCGGCGCCATTCCGCACCTCGCCGGAGCTGTGCTCGTGCAACATGGGCTCGATGAATTTCGGTCTGTTCCCGATGGCGGCGCGCGACCGCAAGTGGAAATTCGACTGGGAAAAGCCGTACCTCGTCGCCACCGACGATTTCATCTTCCGCAACACGTTCAAGGACGTGGAGCGCATCCTGGTGGAGCTGGGGCAGGGGCACGGCACGCGGTTCGAGTTCGAGTGCTACGACGTCGGCCACCTCTACAACCTGGCGCATTTCCTCGATCGCGGGCTCGCCAAGCCGCCTTTGTTCGTGCAGCTCATCTTCGGCATCCTCGGCGGCATCGGGCCGGAGCCGGACAACCTCATCTTCATGAAGCGCACCGCGGACCGTTTGTTCGGCAAGGATTACGTCTGGTCGGTGCTGGGCGCCGGGCGGCACCAGATGACGCTCGCTTCGCTCGGTGCCAGCATGGGCGGCAACGTGCGCGTCGGGCTTGAGGACTCGCTTTATATCGCGCGCGGCAAGCTCGCCAAGAACAATGCCGAGCAGGTAACGAAGATACGGCGCATGCTGGAAGACATGGCGCTGGAGGTCGCGACGCCCACGGAGGCGCGCGCGATGCTGCAACTCAAGGGCGCCGATAAGGTGAATTTCTGACCGCGCTGCTCTCGGTCTCAGACCTGCAGGTCCAGTTCGAAACCCCGAGCGGGGTTCTTCGGGCCGTGGAGGGGTTGAGCTTCAGCGTCGAACGGGGCGAAGTCGTCGCGGTCGTCGGCGAGTCGGGCTCGGGCAAGTCTGTCTCCGCGCTTTCCATCATGCGCCTCTTGCCGCGCCCGGCCGGTCGGGTCGCGCACGGGCGCATCCTGTTCGAAGGAGGCAACCTCCTCGATCTCGACGACAGGAGGATGCGCGAAATCTGCGGCCGCGACATCGCGATGATCTTCCAGGAGCCGATGACGTCGCTCAATCCGCTCCTGCCGATCGGGTTGCAGATCGCCGAGCCGCTCAAGATTCACCTCGGCATGAACGATGCCGAAGCCGACGCGCGTACGATAGAGCTCTTGAAGCTGGTCGGAATTCCCGATGCCGAACATCGGCTCGGCCAATATCCCCATCAATTCTCGGGCGGCATGCGCCAGCGCGTCATGATCGCGATGGCAATCGCCTGCAACCCGAAGCTCATCATCGCCGACGAGCCGACCACGGCGCTCGACGTGACCATCCAGGCCCAGATCCTCGAGCTTCTGAAGGATCTGTCGCGCAAGCTCGACATCGCGCTCGTGCTCATCACGCACAACCTCGGCATCGTTGCGCGGTACGCCGACCGCGTGATCGTCATGTATGCGGGCCGGGTCGCCGAGCAGGGGCCGGCGGAGGCCATCTTCCACCGCCCGCGCCATCCCTACACCATGGGACTGTTGCGCTCGGTGCCGCGGCTCGACCGCCCGCGCGGCGCAAGGCTGGAAACCATCGAGGGTCTGCCACCGAACCTGGCGACGGCGCCGCCCGGCTGTCGCTTCGCGCCTCGCTGCCCGTACAAGATCGCCGCGTGCGAGCAGGACCCGCCTCTGGCCGCGACCGATACCGGCGGGCTATCGGCCTGTATCCGCGCCGCGGAAATCGCCGCCGGAAAGATCTCCTGGGCGTCTGCCGGCGCGACAGGCGCCGCGTCGACGCCGCACGCGATCGAACCGCTGCTGTCGGTGCGCGGGCTCACCAAGCACTTTCCGGTCAAGGGAGGCCTCGGCGGAAAAAGCGCCGTCGTGCATGCGGTCGAGGACGTCTCCTTCGACATTTTTCCGGGTGAGACCGTCGGGCTCGTCGGCGAGTCGGGGAGCGGCAAGACGACCGTGGGACGGCTCATCCTTCGGCTCGAGGAGCCGACGGCCGGCGAGATCCGCTTCGACGGCACCGATCTGGTCAAAGCCGGGCCGGCCGAGCTCAAGGCGATGCGCCGCAAGGTGCAGGTGATCTTCCAGGACCCTTATTCGTCGCTCAATCCGCGCATGACGGTGGGCCAGATCATCGGCGAGCCGCTCGGCGTGTACCGCATCGTGCCCTCGCGCGCGGCCGCCAAGGAGCGCGTGGGGCGGCTTCTCGGTCAGGTCGGGCTCCGACCGGAAATGGCGGAGCGCTATCCGCACCAGCTTTCAGGCGGCCAACGCCAGCGCGTCGGCATCGCCCGTGCGCTCGCCATGGAGCCGTCGTTCATCGTCTGTGACGAGGCGGTGTCGGCGCTGGACGTCTCGATCCAAGGCCAGATCGTCAACCTGCTCGAAGATTTGCAGCGCGAATTCGGGCTCACCTATCTGTTCATCGCCCACGACCTCGCCATCGTGCGCCACCTCTCGATGCGGGTCGTCGTCATGTATCTCGGCCGCGTCATGGAGATCGCCGAGCGCGACGCGCTCTACCGCGCGCCGCTGCACCCCTATACGAAGGGCCTGCTCGACGCGGCCCCGGTTCCCGATCCGACCGTGGAAAAGGCCCGTGCACCTCGGCTACTTCAGGGTGAGCTGCCGAGCGCCCTTGCGCCGCCTCCGGGATGCGTCTTTAGTACCCGCTGTCCGATCGCCGGCCCCGAATGCCGGGCTGCCGTGCCCCCGCTTCGCGAGGTGAAGCCCGGGCAATGGGCCGCGTGCATAAAAGCCTGACGGACCGTCCAAAACGGGAGGACATACGATGAAACGCCGAATGACGGCCTTAATCTCTTTGGTAACGGTACTGGCGTTGGGAATCGGGCTGGCGCAGGCGCAAGCCCCGAAGCGCGGCGGTACGCTTACATTCGCGATCAGCGCCGAGACGCCACACTACGATTGCCACGGCAGCGACACCTACGCGACGCTGCACTTTTCCGCACCGTTCTATTCGACTCTGCTCAAGTTCAACCTCGACAAGTACCCCGAGGTGACGGGCGATCTCGCACAGTCCTGGACCGTGGCGCCCGACCTTCTCACCTATACGTTCAAGCTGTTCCCTAACGTCACATTCTCCGACGGCTCGCCGCTCACTTCGGCCGACGTCAAGGCGACCTACGACCGGTTGCGCATCGCGCCGCAAGGCGTGGTATCGACCCGCAAGGCAACCTTCGAAGACATCGACTCGATCGAGACGCCGGATCCGCAAACCGTCGTGTTCAAGATGAAGGCGGTAAACGCGGCGATGCTCGAGCATTTCGCCAGCCCGTGGAACTGCATCTATTCGGCGAAGCTGCTGACCGAAGACCCGAACGCACCCAAGACCAAGATTCTCGGCTCGGGCCCGTTCGTGTTCGTCGAGCACGTCAAGGGCAGCCACGTAGCCGGCAAGCGCAACGAAAAGTATTTCCGCCCAGGCCTGCCGTACCTCGACGGGTTCAAAGGTGTGTTCATGCTTCAGGCGGCGGCCATGCTGAACGCCATGGAGGGCGGCCAGGTCATGGGCGAGTTCCGCGGCGTTGCCCCAGCCGAGCGCGACCGTCTCGTAAAGGCGATGGGCGACAAGCTGCGGATCGAGGAGTCGGCCTGGACGCTCAACCTGGTCCTGGTATTCAATACCGAGAAGAAGCCGTTCGACGACGTGCGCGTGCGCCGCGCCCTCAACCTGGCGATCGACCGCTGGGGCGGCAGCCAAGGGCTGGCGCGCATTTCCACCTTGCGCGCGGTCGGCGGCGTGATCCGTCCGGGCTCGCCCTATGCGACACCGGAGGCGGAGCTGGTCAAGCTGCCCGGTTTCTCCAAGGACATCGCCGCCTCGCGGGCGGAGGCGAAACGTCTTCTGGCCGAGGCGGGCGTGCCGAACCTGTCCTTCGTGCTGCACAACCGCAACCTGGCGCAACCTTACACGCCGGCCGGAATCTTCGTGGTCGACCAGCTGCGTCAGATCGGCGTGACGGCGGAGCACAAGCAGTTCGACACCGCGCCCTACCTTGCCGGCATGAACAACGGCAATTTCGATGTCGCGATCAGCTTCTCCAACCTGTTCATGGATGAGCCGAGCTTGGGCTTGGCCAAGTACGTCTCATTCGACAAATCGTCGGAGAATCAGTCGCGCTCGATCGACCGCGAGCTCGACTCGCTATACACGCAGCAGGTGCGCGAGCTGGACCGGGATAAGCGCATCGCGACGATCAAGACGTTCGAAAAGCGCCTGTTCGAGCAGGGCTACCAGGTGCCGCTCCTCTGGTGGCACCGCATCGTGCCGACCAACAAGGTCGTGATGGGCTGGAAGATGTCGCCCAGCCACAATCTGGGCCAGGACCTGGGCGAGGTGTGGCTGAACCAGTAGGGCGGGCATCGGCGCCGGCCCATGCTGCGCTATACGGTCCACCGGCTGCTCCTGATGATCCCGACGCTGATCGGCGTCGCGATCCTGGTCTTTTTCATGTTGCGGATCGTGCCGGGCGACGTGGTCGAGGTGAAGCTGCGCGGCGACGGGGGTTCCGTCTCGCAAGCGACGATCGAGATGGAGCGCAAGCGCCTCGGCCTCGACAAGCCGCTCGTCGCGCAGTTCGGCGACTGGATGGTGGGGCTCGCCACGCTCGACCTCGGCAAGTCGATGTGGACCGACCGTCCCGTGATCGAGGAGATCGGGCTCCGCCTCGAGCTGTCGCTGCAGGTCGCCGTGATGGCGACCATCGTCGTGGTGTTGTTCGCGATCCCGATGGGCACGATCGCGGCGCTGCGGCGCGACACGTGGATCGACTACCTTGTTCGGATCGTCACCATCGGTGGGCTCTCGGTGCCGTCGTTCTGGCTCGGGATGCTGCTCATGGTCGGGCTGTTGGCGGTCTTCAAATGGTTGCCGCCGATCACCTTCACCCCGTTCTATGTCGATCCGGTGGCCAATCTCGCCCAGCTCATCTGGCCGGCGATCGCGGTCGGCTATCGCTACGCCGCGGTGGTCGCGCGCATGGTGCGCTCGTCTCTGCTCGAGGTGCTGCAAGAGGACTATATCCGCACGGCGCGGGCCAAGGGCGTCTATGAGGAGCTCGTGATCTCGCGCCACGCGCTGCGCAACGCGCTGTTGCCGGCGATCACCGTCATCGGCCTCGAATTCGCCTTCCTGATCGGCGGCCTCGTGGTCACCGAGCAGGTTTTCAACCTCAACGGCATCGGCAAGCTGTTCGTCCAAAGCGTGTCGCGCAACGACTTCATGGTGATCCAGGGATTGGTGATGGTTCTCGCCGTGTTCTACATGCTGGTGAACCTGGCGGTGGACATACTGTACGCGGTGTTCGACCCGCGCATCCGGTACCGGTGATGGATATCCCGTCCATGGCGAGTCCTGCCGCGACCATCGAAGCGCCGCCCGCGCTCCGTTCGCGCAGCCCGATCCTGGACTTCTGCCGCCAGCAGCCGCTCGGCGCCATCACGCTCGCGGTCATCCTGGTGATGATGTTCGCCGGGATCTTCGCCGAGCGGGTGGCGCCCTACGACCCGCTCGCCATCGATTTTGCCGGCATCCTCGCAGGCCCGAGCTGGGCGCATTGGTGCGGGACCGACGCCTTCGGGCGCGACATCTTCTCCCGCATCATTTACGGCGCGCGCACGGCGCTCGTGATCGGCTTCATGTCGTCGTTCATAGGCTCGACCGTGGGTGCGATCCTCGGCGCCGCCTCGGCGTATTTCGGCGGGTGGATCGACACCGTGATCCAGCGTTTCGTCGACATCCTGCTCGCGTTTCCGCTCATCGTGCTGGCCCTGGTCGTCGTTGCCGTGCTCGGCAAGACGGTCGTGATCGGGGTCGACGTCAACCTGATCTTCGCGATCGCGGTGCCGATCGTCCCGCGCGTCGCGCGCGTCGTGCGCTCCGCGGCTTTCTCCGTGCGCGCCATGCCCTATATCGACGCGGCGCGCGCCGCAGGCTACTCGTCGCTCCGCATCATCTGCCGCCACATGGCGCCCAATTTGATGGCGCCCTATCTGATCATGCTGACGGCCCATATCGCCCAGGCGATCCTGCTCGAGGCGTCGCTGTCTTTCCTCGGCCTCGGCGTCACCGAGCCGACCCCGGCCTGGGGGCTGATGCTGTCGGGCAACGCGGCCGATTTCTTCCGTGAGGCGCCGTGGTTGATCTTCTTCCCCGGCCTCGCCATCTCGCTCGCCGTCTTCGCGTTCAGCCTGTTCGGCGACGCGCTGCGCGACTTCCTCGATCCCAAATTCAAGGCGTAGCCGTGCGGCCTCAGGTCCCCGGCAGGCGGTATTCGGCGAAGTCGTGGCGCAGCTGCATCTTGAGCAGCTTGCCGGTCGCGGTGTGGGGCAGGGACTCGACGAACACGACATCGTCGGGGATCGACCATTTGGCGATCTTGCCGGCGTAGAAGGCGAGCAGCTCCTCGCGCGTGACCTGTCCGCCCTCGCGGCGCTGCACGATCAAGAGCGGCCGCTCGTCCCATTTCGGATGCCTGACGCCGATCACGGCCGCCTCGGCGACCGCCGGATGCGCGACCGCGATATTCTCCAGCTCTATCGAGCTGATCCATTCCCCGCCGCTCTTGATCACGTCCTTGGAACGGTCGGTGACGTGATCGGGCATGCGCAGGATGCACGACGATTTAATCGTCCGAGAACGCAGCGCCCAGACGGGCGCTGCGCCGCGTCAGACAATGCCGCCGACGACCGCGCTCAGGGCGTTTTGCTGCGCGAATTGTCGAGCGCCCAGGCGCCCGGCCCGACCGCCACCACGTAGAGGAAGCCCGCGGCTAGCACAAGGTTGGCAAAGAAGTGGTCCACTTGGATGCGGGACTGAAAGTTCGCCAACGGCGAGGGATCGAGGACGAGGTGGAAAACGAAGCCGGTGAACACGCAGTGGAAGGCAAGGTAGGCCGCCACCCAGCGGGAGGCGTAGCCGATCACCAGCAAGAAGCCTCCCCCCGCCTCTACGACCACTGCAAGCCAGAATACGAATTCGCCCATGGGCAGTTTCGCGGACACAAAGGCGATGGTGCCTTTGATGAAGTAGAACTTCGAGATGCCGTACCACAGGAACGCGATGCCCATCACGATGCGCGCGAACCCGATGAGCTTTTGCGCGTTTTGACCCGTCACGATTGGATCGCTCAGCGACATGGTTCCTTCCCTATTCATTGCGAAACTTTTCGTTCGCTTGCTGATCATTCAAGCTCAGAGCATCGGCAGCCCGCCGCCAACCTCTAATACTGTCCCGAATGTCGGATCGGTGAGATCCGTTCACGATTTGGCTCTGAATCGGTCGGGCGATCACTTGATCCGCTTCAGCGCATCCTCGATCAGGGTCATATCGGCATATTTCGGGACCAGATCGAACCGGTCGGGGGCGAGCCCTTGCTCCTTCGCCATATCGATATTCTTCTGCAACAGGACGAGGTCCGGCCGCGCGTCCAGGGCCCGGTAATGATCACGCTTGGTAAATGCCCAGGGCTCGACCAGCTCCATCGGCTGCTTGGTCACGCGCACGACTTCCTTGAGCGCCGCCTCGCGGTTGGCGGGATCGAGGATCCAGCGCCGGAAGCGGATATGGTCCTCCATGAAGTCGACCATGGCGCCGCGATTCTTGGCGATGAAGTCGGCATGGGCGAGCCACACCAGCGACTGGATCGGGCCCACCGCGTCGTACATGGTGAAAAGCGTCTCGTAGCTGGGCGACCGCTCGGCGATGATGTGCCAAGGCGGCACCAGATAGGCGAGGTCGATACGCTTCGATTCGAGAGCCGGGAGCATCGCCGGGAAGGCGACCTCGACGATTTGGTAATCGATCCCGTGCCTCAGCCCGTTCTTGGCAGCGATGATGCTGATGGCGGTGTCCGCGGTCGAGCCGCGCGTGGGAGTGGAGACGACGCGCCCCTTGAGCCCGGCGATCGTCTTGATGTCGCCCTTGCGCACGACGAACGGCGAGGCGAGATGCCCGTGCACCCCGGCGGCCAATACGTCGGCGATCACGCGCACGTCGAGCTTCGCGGTCACGATGGAATGGGTGAGGCCCTCGTAGGAAATGGCCGCGATCTCGACCTCGCGCGCCGCGAGCGCGGTCATCGCCGCGCCGCTGCCGCGGATGACGATGGATTCGATGACGTAGGACTTGCCGTAGTGGCGGTAATGGTCGGTGATGCCCTCGAGCAGGTTACCGAACATGCCGGGAACCGCGCCGGTGTGCTGGATTCGGAGCTTGACCGGCTCGGCGGCGGCGGCGCCGGCGAACGTTGCGATGGCGGCGGCGAGAAGGACGGCGATCCTGATCATTTCATTTGATCCGCTTCAGCGCGTCTTCGATCAGGGACATGTCGGAGTAGCGCTCGACCGAAAAGGTCTCGGGCAGAAGCTCGCGAGTCTTGGCATCGTCGATATTTTTCTGCAGGAGCTTCATGTCGGGCCGCGCGTTCGGATCGCGCCAGTGGTCGCGCTTGGTGAACGCGTAGTCGATCGCTTCGACCGGCCGCTTGAGCGTCTTGGCGACGAATTCGAGCATTTCCGGCCTGGTCTTGGGGTCGAAGACCCAATGGCGCAGCCGGATGTGGTCCTCCATAAAATCGACCATGGCGGCCCGGTTCTTCGCGATGAACGCCTCCTTGGCGGCCCAGATCACCGATTGATCCGGACCGAGCGCCTGGGAGAACGCGAAGACCACTTCGGACTTGCCGGATTTTTCCGCGATGGAGGTGAATGGCTCGGTGACGAAGACGAGGTCGGCGCGCTTGGATTCTAGCGTCGGGAACATCGCCGGGACGCCGACTTCCACCACGGAGTAGTCGATCCCGTGCTTGAGGCCGTTTTGCGAGGCGTAGAAACGCAGCGCCGTGTCGGGCGCGCTGCCGCGGCTGATCACCGCGGCGACCTTGCCCTTCAGGTCCTTGATCGATTTCATCTCGCCCTTGCGCGCGATGAAATAGTCGTCGCCCCAGCCGTTCATGCCGGTGCCGAGCACATCCGCCACCACGCGCACCTCGAGCTTCGCGTTGAGCACGGCGTTGCCCAGCGTCTCGTAGGCGATGGAGGCGATCTCGATCTCGTCGGCGGCAAGCGCGGTGAGCGACGGGCCCGAGCCGCGCAGCGCCACGGATTCGATCGTGTAGCTCTGGCCGTAATGCTTGTAGAGCCCCGGCACCGTCGCCGCGCCCTCCAGGAGCGGGCCGAACTGGCCTGGAGTCGAGCCGGCATAGCTGATGCGCAGCTTCAGCGGCTCGGCCTCGGCCGAAACCGCCGCCGCAATGAGCGCAATGTTGACGGCGGCTAAAATCGCTTTGAATTTCATTGTCTTCCCCTTATTTCGCGGCCTCAGCACTGTATCATGGGGACCGATGTCCAGCGAGAAGCAAGCTGTTGCAGGCGCGTCCATTGCGGCCAGCGCCGCCCTGACGATCGCGAAGTTCGCGGCGGGTTTGGCCACGGGCAGCCTGGCCGTGATCTCGGAGGCGGTGCACAGCCTGCTGGACCTTGGCGCGACGGCCATCACCTACGGCGCGGTGCGGGTGAGCGACCGGCCGCCCGACCGCGTGCATCCCTACGGCCACGGCAAGGTCGAGAGCGTCGCCGCTTTGGCCGAGACCGCGCTCTTGTTCCTCACCAGTATCTGGATCGTCTACGAGGCAGTGCGGCGCCTCCTCGCCGGGGAAACCCACGTCGAGGCCACCTGGTGGTCCATCGCCGTGATCGCCGGCGCCATAGGGGTCGATTTCTGGCGCTCCCGCAAGCTGCTGAGCGTCGCCAAGCGCACCCGCAGCCAGGCGCTCGAGGCCGACGCGCTGCATTTCAGCTCCGACATGTGGTCGTCGGTCGTGGTGCTTATCGGGCTCGCCGCGGTGGCGATGGGCTGGCCGCTCGCCGACGCCTGGGCCGCGATCGGCGTCGCCGTCTTCGTGTGCATTGCCGGCTGGCGGCTTGGGCGCCGCACCATCGCCACCTTGACCGACGCGGCGCCGCAGGACGCGCTCGAGACGGCGGAGAATATCGTACGCGCGGTGCCCGGCATCGCGCGGATCGGACGGGTGCGCGTGCGCCCCGGCGGCGCGGTGCTGTTCGTCGATGTCGAGGTCGAGGTGAACCGCATCCTGCCGCTCGACCGCGTCGGCGCCATCAAGGACCGCATCGTGACGGAGATCTCCCGCGCGCTCGTCGGCGCCGAGGTGACGGTCGATGCGCGCCCCATCGCGCTCGATAACGAAACGATCTACGAGCACGTGCTCCTGATCGCCGCGCGCATGCGGCTCGCGGTGCACCATGTCACCATCCAGGAGGTCGGCGGCCGATTGTCGGTCAGCCTAGACCTCGAGGTCGAAGGCGCGATGAGCCTCGGTGCGGCGCACGAAATGGCGAGCGCGCTCGAGTCCGCGATCAAGGAGGAGTTCGGCGCCGAGATGGAGGTCGAGACGCACATCGAGCCGATGCAGATCGACGGCGCGCGCGGGATCGACGTCGATCCAACCCGGCTCGCCGAATTTACGGCGCGGCTGCAGGCTCTGGCCGCCGAGGACGGCGGCGTCGAGCGGGTGCACGACGTGCGGGTGCGCGAGACCGTGCAGGGCCTGTTCATCACCTTCCACTGCCAGGTCGCGCCGGAACGCACGGTGGAAGAGGTGCATGATGCCGTCGATGCGCTCGAGCGCCGCGTACGCCGCGCATGGCCCACGGCGCGCCGCGTCGTCGCCCATGCCGAGCCCTTCGGGGCTTGAAGCGGACGGTGCACCTTGTGCATTGACATAGTGCACGATGTGCACTATACTTCTGACACATGCCGACGCTGGTCCACCTGTCGACCTGCAAAATTCAGGTATATGCGGGCGACCATGCGCCGCCGCATTTCAAGATTTATGGACCGGGATCGAACGCCAATGTCGCTATCGAAACGCTCGAAATCCTCGCCGGTAAGGCCAACCGGAAAGCGCTCCGCGAGGCACTCGCTTGGGCGGCCCGCCCTGAAAACCGTGCGCATCTCCGCGCGGAGTGGGCGCGGCTCAACGAACGTGGCTGATCGAGGAGAGCTTCCCTTGCTACGGTCGGTCCGGACCTTAAGTCCCTATCGGGTCGAGGTCAGTTGGAAGGACGGACGTCAAGCCCAGGTGGACCTTGCCCCTCAAATTCTGCGCTATGCCATCTATCGCCCCCTGCGTGAAAGCACGGAAGCATTCAAAACGGCGCAAATTGTCGACGGTGGCGTAGCCATTGCTTGGCCCCAGTACGATATCGACATCTCCGCGGATGCGATCGCGGCGCTTGAGCGGTCGCAGACGATGACGGCCGGGGAGTTTCGCGAACGCCTCAAGCGATGGGGTTTGAGTTTCGATGCTGCGGCGGCAACGTTCGCCATCAGCCGTCGACAGATTGCCTATTATTCGGCGGGCGCCAAGCCGATTCCGCGCCATGTTGTATTGGCTCTTCGCGGCTTCGAGGCGGAGCTTAGCGCGGCAACCTGAAGCCGATGGGTTGATTTCGCTCTTTTGTCGTTTGCACAGGACTGGCTTGCTCGCCGTCCTGGAAGCGGACTAGGCTCGATCCATGGCGAACGTCACGCGCGCACAGGGCAAGGACACGGCGATCCTGATCGCCGGCGGCGGACCGGTGGGTCTCTCCTTGGCCATCGAGCTCGGGCGGCTCGGTGTCGCCTGCACGCTGGTCGAGGCGCGCGACGGCACCATCAACCAGCCCAAGATGAACTTCGTCAACGTGCGCTCGATGGAATTCGTGCGCCGCTGGGGGCTGACCGATCGCGTGCGCGAGGAAGGCCATCCGGACAATTTCCGGCCGAACGTGATCTGGGTTACGTCGGTGACCGGGCACGAGATCGCGCGGCTCAACTTTCCGCCGTTCCGGGAGGAGAACACGCGCTTCTTCTCGCCGTCCTCGGATTGCCTGATCTCGCAGTACTGGTTCGACCCGATCCTGTTGCGCCACGCGCGCACGCTGCCGACCGTGACGCTGCGCCATCGCACCAAGCTCGAAACGTTCCGCGAGACCAATGACGGCATCGAGGCCCGGATCACCGACCAGGTGACCGGCAAGTCGGAAACGATCACCGCCGCCTACCTCGTCGGTGCGGATGGGGCGAACTCGACGGTACGCGAGATCCTCGGCATCGAGCTCAAGGGTCTCGCGCATATGCAGGACAATTGGCACATCTTCCTCAACTCGACCGAGTTGATCGATATCTTCGAATCGAAGCTGGGCAATGCCCGCTTCACCCATCTGGTCGATCCGACCGGCATGTGGGGCATGATCACCTCGATCAACTGGCGCGGGCTGTGGCGCTTCTCCATGCAGCCGCCGCCGAAGGACGAGTCGGAGCGGCACATCGGCGAGTTGCTGCGCCGCGCGGTCGGGCGCGATTTCAAGTTCGAGCTGCTCAACGCTTCGCACTGGGAAAGCCGCAAGCTGGTGGCCGACAATTTCCGCAAGGGCCGCGCCTT
>Ga0184615_10001349_pt1 | contig 13337 bp, 9 predicted proteins | sample PLM4_65_coex_FD_133134 | JGI IMG/M metagenome (GOLD analysis project Ga0184615, IMG submission 133134) | Groundwater sediment microbial communities from an aquifer in East River, Colorado, USA - PLM4_65_coex | ecosystem: Environmental > Terrestrial > Soil > Riparian zone | place: USA: East... | reverse complement strand
TCAAGGCTTCCTTGACCTTCAGTGGTCTCGCCGTCGTCGTCGCGTTGCTCCTCGCTGCGACCCCCCGCATCTTGGGGAAGATGCAAACGACCGGCGCATACTCGGCCGCGATCACGGTTCAGCAGTGGGTGCGGGGAGAGCCCTTGGAGATCGTGAAGCAGTTCCACGCCCTTACCTCGAGATCGCCAACGACCGAGCGGGCTGCCGAAGTCGTGTATCTGCTAGAGAAGTACGCCGCCGACAAGCCTCGCGTTCCCTTGTTCGTCGCTTCAGATGTCGGTACCGAGGCGTTGATGCTCAGCAGAAAAACCAACGTGTTTCCGCTCAATGATGTGATCCAGGACCAGCTATTGAAGCCGGCTGTGAGGCGGGCGCTAGATTTTCACGACAATCTTCAGCCTGGTGAGATGTTGTTCGTCGAGCTCGGGCCGCTGCGTGCCGTTCAGAGCGAGATCGTGGCCAACCTGTGCCGTCGATTCAATTGCGCCCGGGAAGAGATGACCGCCCACGGCATGGCTGCAGTGAGACTTCGTCCGCAGCGGCCAGCTCGATCTCCGTAAGAGGCTCTTGAACTCGAGTCGTCAGAGAGGCGCGCGCGCCGAACGGGCCTGGCCGGCTAGAATCCGGGCCGTGGCGAGCCATCCGGCGCCCGATGGAGATCCCACCGCGGCCGAGCAAGACCGCCCGCCGGACGCGCGTCGCGAAGCGCATCTGCTGTATTCGATCGCCGCGTTCGCCGTTGTCGCCGGCGCGGCGCTGCGGCTCGCCGCCGCCCGCGGCGACCTGTGGCTGGACGAGATCTGGTCGCTGCTCCTGACGCACGACGCGGACGGACCGCTCGGCGTCTTCACCCGGCTGCACCACGACAACAACCACCATCTGAACACGCTCTGGATGATGCTCCTGGGCCCGAGCCACTCGCCGCTCGCCTACCGCGCCCTGTCGGTGGCGGCGGCGACCGGCGCCCTGGCGTGGCTGGCCGCACGGCCCCTGCGCCGGGGGCCGGTCGACAGCGCGGCCACCGGGATCCTGCTCGCCTTCTCGTACGTCCTCGTCCACTACGGTTCCGAGGCGCGCGGCTATTCTCTCGCGATCTTCTTCGCGGTGGCGGCCTACCGGGCGCTCGATTTGTACCTGGCTCGCGGGGAAGCCCGCTGGGCGGCCCTGTTCGCCGCGGCCGGCGTGCTCGGCGTCTTGTCGCACCTGACCTTCGCGTTTCCGCTCGCCGGGCTTCTGGCCTGGGCCGCCGCGGATCTGTATAGCGGCGGCGGGAGCGTGCGGGCGCGGCTGGCCCGCGCGGCGCCGCTCGCCGTTCCGCCCGTCGCGCTCGCAATTCTCTGGGCGGTGGACCTACACCGTCTCGTGATCGGTGGGGGGCCGGAATACGACGTGACGGCCGTTCTCCGCGAGCTGGCGCGGGCCACGCACGGGGTCCCGCCTGGGCCGGCGGAGCTCCTCCTGCTCATGACGCTCGGCGCGGCCGTCTGGGAGATGGCGGCTCTCGTGCGCGCCCGCGACCCGCGGGCGCTGTTTTTCGCGGTGGCGTTCCTGGCCCCGGCCGGGGTGCTCGCGTGGCGGCGGCCCGACTTCCTGGCCCCGCGCTACTTCGTCGTGCTCGTGCCGTTCGCGCTGCTGCTGGCGGGGTCGGCGCTGGCACGGCTCGCGCGCGCCGGCCGCGGCGGGCGGCTCGCGGCCGCCGCCGCGCTGGCCGCTTTCGTGGCCACGAACGCGCCTGCGCTGCTGCGTCTCGTCGAGGTGGGGCGCGGCCAGTACGCCGCCGCGATCGAGGTGATGCTCGCCGCGAGCTCGGGCGCGGCCGTCAGCGTCGGCAGCGATCACGACTGGCGCAACCTCGTCGTGCTGCAGTACCACGCGCAACGCGTGGCCGGCGGAGAGCGGATCGTCTACTTCCCGAAGCGTCGCTGGTGGCCCGAGGGCCCCGAGTGGTACGTCGAGCACGACTTCTCGGATCGCCCGCCCGTGAAGCCGGTCGTGACCGGTCCCAACGGACGCACGTACGAGCGGGTCGCCGCGTTTCGTTATGCCGGGCTCTCCGGCTGGAGCTGGACGCTCTACCGGCTCGCGAGCCCGCCCGGCCGCTGACCCCGGGAGGCCGCGGCTCTGGACTCAGCGCGCGCGCTGCGTCGGCAGCACGCTGTAGAGGCGCGCGGTCGGGAAGTCGTTCACGATCTGCCGGAAACGCGACGCATCGAAGCGCCCGAGCACGAACATCTGGTTGAAGTTCGAGGCGAAGACCTCGGGCTTGAGCAGGTGCAGCAGATCGGGCTCGTCGCCCGGGGTTTCGATCAGCTGGAGCCAGAGCGTTCCGGTGGCGGCATAGCTCCGCTCCTCCACGACCTCGCCCCTGGCCACGCGCACGAAGTGCGCCAAGGAGGGCCGCCCGTTCAACAGGCCGCGCTCGAGATCGATGCGCAGGTCGCGCGCGTCCTGCTTGCGGCAGACGAGCCCGCGCGCGTCTCCGCGACACCGGCGCACGTCGTAGCCCTCGAGCCGGCCCTGGCCGGTTGCGAAATCCCAGCGACCCTTCCACCAGCTGTTGCCGAAGCTGCGCAGCATCTTCTCGCTGAGCAGAAGATGCAGCGGATGCTCTAGCGGCACTTCGGCCGCGCGCATCGCATCAATCAACTCCGCGTAGGAGCCGCCCTTCGCGGCGGCGACCTCGACACCGCTGCGACCTCGCGCGGCGAGGAAGCAGAGAATGTCGTGCAACGCGATCGGGTCCGGATCCGTGAGCCCGCGGTCGAGCAGTTGCTCGACGACGGGATCGGGATCTCCCCCATCGTTGAAGGTCGCCGCACCGGTGACGGCGGTGACGAGATAGCCGTGCGCCCAGGTGTGCGCGATTGCCGATCCGGGGGGGAAGAGCCCGGTCATCCGCTGCAGGCTGCGGATCAGCTCCACGGAGATGCTCGGCTGTGAGAGTCCGGACGCGGGCAGGATCGCGAGCAGCAGTGCGAGCGGCGCGACGCCCGCGAGTGCGAGCCCCCGCTCCCGGAGCCGGCCCCCGCCGCGCACCGACTCGAGCGCCAGGCCCATGAGCCAGCCACAGCCAACGCCCAGGAAGGGCCCCAGGTACATCAGGAAGCGCTGCGCCCTCACGAGTCCCAGCCCGGCCAGCGCGAGCAGCGGCAGGAGCGGCAGCAGCGCGGCCCGCTGCCGCCACGCGAAGAGCCCGAAGCCCGCGAGACCTAACAGTCCCAGCGCGGGCTGTCCGGCGGCCTGCCCGAGGCCCTGCAGGAAGGGCAGGAGCCGCAGCTCCGAGATCTCCGTGAGCACGCTCGGGAAGCGCAGCGCTCCGAGCACCGCACTCGGGTCCTCGGGGCCGCCGAGGAGATAGCGCAGCGTGAACGCGTGGAGATCGGACGCACCGCGCAGCAGGTTCAGCGGATTCGCGCAGAGAAAGTACAGCCCGCCTGCCAGTGCGAGCGGCCGCGCGGGGATCCGCCGCGCGGCGAGGAAGAAAAGCAGGGCGGTTCCGCAGAGCAGCACAAAGGCCGGTTGCCCGTACCAGAGAATGAAGAGGTTCGCGCTGAGCCCGGCGCAGGCGGCCATCGCGAGCCGCGCTCGCCGCCCGCGACGCAAGCCCGCTTCCAGCACGAAGCACGAGATCGACCAGAGCAGGAACAGATTGCCCGCATCCGTGTCGACCCGATGCAGCGCCGTGCGCAGGCTATAGCTCGTCCCGAAGCAGCCGATGAAGGCGCCCCAGAGCCCGGCCAGCGGTGCGCCGAGTCGGTAGAGATAGAGACCCAACGGGAAGACGAAGAGGCCCGCCGCAAACACCCCGATCCAGAGCCCCGCGCGGTGGATTTCGAGCCCCGTCCAGTCCGAGACGCGCGCGATGCACTCGGCGAGCAGCGGGCGCCGCCGGAGCTCGAGGCCGTCCGGGAAGCGCCGCAGCGGATCGCGCCCGCCGCGATCGATCCCCTGCTGCGCCTCCCGCGCAAAACGGAAGTACAGAAAGGAATCCGTCCCCGCGACCGGAACCTCGCCCGCGAAGAAGCGCTCGGGCTCGCGCTCCCAGGCGCGCAACTCGGCGACGCGAAAGTAGATCGAGAGCAGGAAGATCGCGACGAGTCCCGCGAGCAGGAGCGGCAGCGCAGGCCCGCACCGGCGCTCCAAGCTACATCCACATCCCGGCGTTGCAGTCGAGCACGTGACCGATCACGGGCCGCGCAAGATGCGAGGCGAGGAAGAGCACCGAGCCCGCGATCTCGTCGGGGCTCGAGATGTCGCCCGGAGCGCGGTGATCGCGGCGATCTCGTGCTCGACCTGCGAAGCGTCGAGACCGCGCGCGGCGGCCGAGCCCCGGACCCACCCCCGAGATCACCGCGTGCTTCCCTGCGAGCAGCATCAGCGCGCCTCGAGCGCGGTGTCGCGCCGGCCGAGCTCTGCGACAGTAGCGTGGAACTCGGCGGCGATCTGCTCGAGGATTTCACGCACCGGGCGCACGCGCTCGCTGCGCCCCGCCGACCTGTCCGCCCCACGCGATGCTGGCCTCGAGATCGCCCCACCGTCATGAGCGGCCACCAGATGACCGGCACCACCGCCGGCATCCTCGTCGTCGTGCTGCCGGAGCTGCCCAGGTCGACGCGGAGGAGGGGCCCGATGCGTGGCCCGAGAGAGTTGACGGAACGCCCCTACCTGGACGTAGAATGCCCGCTGGAAACGACTTTTCGCCGGACGCAGGCGCCGCCGGCGAAACGCACCTCGCTCGGGGAAGGATCGGTCGACCTGCTGCTGCTCTTCTTCGGCGCGGCCCACCTGCGCTAAGTCGAGGGCATGGCGGCGGCGATCCGGGAGCGCTCGAACCCGGTGTGCCTGATGGGCGCGGGCGCGAACACGCGGGCGCGAACGGGGTGGCCGCGCGTCTCCCTGGCGTCGAGGTGAAGTCGTTCGTGCTCACCCAGGACCTGTGGCGCGACGCCTTCGCCGACGCCGCGGCCTTTGAGGCGGCCGCTGGAGGTTCGCGCACGGACGCGCCCAAGCCGCAGGAGGCGGTCGCGACGCCGTCCCCGCCGGCCGCGCCGCGCCTGGCCGGGCCGGTCCGCATCGCCCTCGGCGCGACGTTGGTGGCGCTGCTCGCGCACGCCTGGCTCTACCGTTTTCTCACCGACGACGCCTTCATCTCCTTTCGCTACGCGCATCATTTCGCTCAGGGCCAGGGGCTCGTCTTCAATCCGGGGCTCGAGCGCGTCGAGGGCTACAGCAACTTCCTCTGGGTGCTGATTCTGGCGGCGCTCGAGCGGGCGGGGATCGCGCCCGAGCGCGCCGCCAATCCGCTGAGCCTGCTCGCCACCGTGGGCCTGTGGTGGGTCGTGGTTCGCTTCACTCTCCGCCACCGGCCGCCCGCTTCGGCCCCGTGGCTGGTGCTGATCCCGCCGGCGTTCCTCGCCGCCAGCCGCAGCGTCGCCGTCTGGTCGACGAGTGGGCTCGAGACGCGCTGCTTCGAACTGCTCGCCACCGCGGGCCTGATCCGGCTCGCCGAAGAGACCGATGCGCTCCGCTCGGGGAGCCGACCGGGCCGACCCTGGGGCGCGATCCTGCTGGGGCTGGCGGGACTCACGCGCCCCGACGGGGCGCTGATCGCCGCGTGCTCGCTGGCAGCGGCGCTGGGCCTGCTGTGGAGCGCGCCGGGCGGGACGGCCGGTCGCCGGATCCGCGGGTGGATCGCCCGCGCCTGGCCCGCGGTCGCGCTGATCGCGGCGCATCACGCATTTCGTTTCGCCTACTATGGGAGCTGGGCCCCCAACACCTACTTCGCCAAGGTGGGAGGTCAGCTCAGGCCCGAGGCCGGGCTCGAGTACCTGACGGCTTTCGTGCTCGAGTACGCGGCCTTCCTGTGGGTTCCCGCCGTGGTCTGCGCATTCGAGGGTCTGCGCAGGTCCTCCTGCGCTTCCTGGATCTGGATCGCCAGCGCGGCGCTGCTGCCGCACCTGGCGTACGTGGTCGCGATCGGCGGCGATCACTTCGAATACCGCCCGCTCGACGTGCTCTTCCCCTACGCGGCGCTCCTCGTTTACGAGGGAGCACGGTCTCTGCCCGCGACGCGCGCTTTCCGGCTGACGATTGCCGGCGGCATGGCGCTGGTGCTGAGCGGGCTCCTTTACCTGCCGTGGCGCTCCCACGCCGACTTCCCCCGCGTCTACAGGCCGGGCTTCCCGGGATTCCAGGTCTCGCAAGGCCCCGCGCCCTCGCCCGACGCGGCCGACGCGGATCGCTTCCTCGATCCCGGCCGCTCGGCGCTCACGCGCCTGCCGCTTTTCCGGCAATGGGCGCAAGCCCACCGGCGCATCCTGCTGAGCCTCACCTCGCACTACGCCGGCATCCGACAGGAGGAGCACCGCATGTTCTTCGAGGTGATCCACGCCGAGGCGCTCGCGATCCGCGCGCTGATCGACCGGGGTCTCCTGCCGGCCGACATCGCGATGGCCATGGACTGCGTCGGCGCGATTCCCTACGTCACCCGGGCGCGCACCCTCGACCGACTCGGCCTCACGGACGCCCACGTAGCGCACCAACCTTTCATGGCGGATCTCGTCGCGCACGGCAAGCAAGCGACGATGGAATACGCGCGCGAACGCGGAGTGGACCTGTGGTTCTTCGACCCGGCGCAGTTGATCGCCCCCGCCGCCAGCGCGCGCGCGATGCGCGCCTTCGCTCCGCTCCCGGCCGCTGAATCCGGGGCCTTCGTGGCGCCGCTCGATTCGGCGCGCTGGCTGATCGCGCGGTTTCCGCAGGGCGAAGCGCGGGCCCGGGCGCGCATGCCGAATCTGCGCTTCTGGAACATGCGCGACCCATCCGACGTGAGGGAGGCGCGCGCCGCGGCGATCCGCGCCTGGGAGGCGCATCTCGATTCGCAGCCGGACGACCCCGAGTCCCTCGACGCGCTGGGCTTTCTGCACGCAGAGGAGGGTCGCTGGGCCGAGGCCGCGCAACGCTACCGCCAACTCGCTGCGGTGGCGAATTCGGATCCCGACCCGCTCGTGAACCTGGCCGCCTGCCTCGAGCACCTCGGCGATGCGCCCGGAACCCTGGCCGCGTTGCGGGGCGCCGCGGACCGGGCACGCGCCGCCGGGGACGAGGAACGCTTCCGCGAGATCGACGCCGAGATGCGGAGGTGGTTCGGAACGAGTGCCCCCGGCGCGCCACGCTGAGCGCCGGCGCAGGCAGGACAGCTTGCCGATCGGAACCGATGACCGGGGCGCTCTCTACCCGGGAGAGTTGACGGAACGCCCCTACCCGGACCTAGAATGCCCGCTTGAAACGACTATTCGCCCAGCACGAGGCCCTCTACTTCATCGCCGACGACCACTCGCGGAACAGCGTGCGCGACGCGGGCGAGCGCCGCCGCTTCAGGCTCGCGGTGGCGCTCGGGGGGCCGCACAGCGCCTCTCTGCGTCGATGAGCGCACGCGACGCGGGGGCGGCCGCCGAGCAGCGCTCCACCACCGGTCCGTGCCGCTCCGGTCTCGGGGTTTCGTTCGCGGTCGCGGCGGCCGGTGCCGCGGCGCTGGTCGCACACGCCGCCTATCGGCTTCCGTACTTCGTCGACGACGCCTTCATCTCGCTTCGCTACGTGCAGCGCCTGCTCGAGGGCCGCGGGCTCACCTGGACGGATGGCGAAAGGGTCGAGGGCTACTCGAACCTGCTCTGGGTTCTCGCCTGCGCGGCGCTGGGCGCGCTCGGCATCGATCTGGTGTTGGCCGCGCGCGTGCTGGGCGTGGGGGGAAGCGCCGCGGCTCTGTTCGCGGTGGTGGCGGCCGTGGCGCCGCGATCTCGCTCCGAAGCCCTGCCGGCGCTCGCCGGCGCGCTCGCGTTCGCCCTCTCGGGGACCGTTGCGATCTGGACGATCGGGGGGCTCGAGCAGCCATTGCTCGCCGCGCTGCTCGCCTGGGCCTTCGTGCTCGCGTTTCCGATGCTCTCTCCCACCGAGCCTGCGCGCTGGCTCGCACCCGGCGTGCTGCTCGCGCTCGCGTGCCTCACGCGGCCCGACGGCGCGCTCTTCGCGGCCGGAAGCGTGCTCGGCCTTCTGCTGGTGCGGGGGCGCGAGCGAGCAACGCTGCGGCTGGCTGCGCGGCTCGCGCTCCTCCCCGCGCTCGCCGTCCTCGGGCAGCTCGCGTTCCGGCTCGTCTACTACGGGCAGTGGCTTCCGAACACCGCCTTCGTAAAACTCGGCTTCGGCTTGGTGCGCCTCCGCCACGGGCTGATCTATCTGGTGGGTGGACTCGGATCGCTGCTCCCGCTCGTGATCCTCGCCGCGGGGCTCTTTGCGGCGCTGCGGCGCGGCGACGCCGCGCACCGACGGATCCGCTTCCTCGCCGTGCCGATGCTCCTGTGGTGCGGCTACCTGGTCGCGATCGGCGGCGATGTCAACGCGGCTTGGCGACACTTCACACCGATCGCCCTCGGTCTCGCGCTGATGATCGCAATCGGTCTTTCCGAGCTCGACGCGCGCGAGGGCGGCGCGCGGGTCGCTGCGCGGGCCAGCGCGTTGGCGACGCTGTGCCTGCTCTGGGTCCTCCAGCTCTCCGATCCGCAGCTCAACCGCGCGCGGGACGAGCGTTGGCAATGGGATGGGGAGGTGGTCGGGCGCCTGCTCGGCACGGCCTTCGCCGCGGAGCAGCCGCTGCTCGCCGTGGATGCCGCCGGCAGCGTGCCCTACTTCTCGCGTCTTCCGGCTCTCGACATGCTGGGGCTCTCCGACGGCTTCCTCGCGCACCATCGCCCGAGCGAATTCGGGTCGGGCGTGCTCGGGCACGAGCTCGGCGACGGCGCGTACGTGCTTTCGCGCGAGCCCGACCTGGTTCTCTTCTGCTATCGCTTCACGCTGCCGGAGCCCTGCTTTCGCAGCGGCATCGAGATGCTGGACGATCCGCGCTTCGCGGCCGCCTATCGCCTGATCCATCTCGAGGGACACGATCCGTACCTCTTCCGCTCGGTGATCTGGGCGCGCGCGGAAGGGGGGCGGATCGGGATCCGGCGCAGCGAGTCGGAAGTCGTCGTCCCGGCCTGGTTCGCGACCGACGCAGCGGCGAGCGCCGCTCACCTTGGAGTCGACGGAAAGCTGGTCGTGAGCGTCGCCGCGCGCTCGCCGGCAGGCGTGGCGGCGCTAGCCCTCGTGCCGGGTGGCTGGACCGTGAGCGCGATCGGTCGCGGCCCCGCGCCGCGCGTGCTCGTCTCGGAGACCGGCTCCAAGACCTGGCGCAGCGGCGAGGGGAGCGTCGCGTTCGAGTTGGCGGGGGGCGGCGAGCCCCGGGTGGACGTGCTCGTGAGAGCCGCGGGTCCGTCGGAGATCTTCGTACTCGAGGCACTCCGTTTCGAGCGGACGGCGCTCGAATTGGAGAGCCGCGATCCGCGCGACCCGGACGACCAGGAATCGACACGAGGCCGCAGAATCCGGTCAGGACCAAAAGAGCGAAGAAACGCCGCATGATCACTTCAGTTGCCAGAGGTCGTACTGGTCGAGGATCTCCTCGCCCCACGCCCAGGGGAGGTAGCCCCAAGCGTTGCCGTAGAACCCGGAGCCGAGGTTGAAGCTCATGATCCGGCCTCCCGTGCGGGCGCCGACGATGCTCTTGATCAGCTTCCGGTCGGGGACGGTGTCGATGATCTCGCCGAACGTCTGCAGGCTCGACACCGCGAGGTCCCCACGGAGCGGACGCGGGGGGGTGACCGTGATGGGCCACGCCCCGGCCTTCTCCGCGTACCACTGGAATCCCCAATGGCCGGCGAACCACACCCTCCGGCCCGCGGCGATGTTCGGGGCGATCAGCTCGCGGCACGCGACGCGGCCGAGATCGGCGAAATCCGCGTCCGCCTTCAAGACGAGGCCGCCGAGGAGCGCGCCTGCCGCCACGATCAGGGCCGCGGCCAGCCGGCGCGTCCCGGGCGACCGCTCCCCGAGCGCTTTCGCGACGAGGATCGCGGCGGCCGGCGCCGAGGCGACCAGGTACTTGGACGGCATCTGGACGTAGACGACCACGGGTGCCGCGAGCAGGAGCCACGAGCCGAGCGCGAGGTCGGTCGCGTCGCGCCTCCTCCACGCATCGTGGAGAACGTCCCAGACCGCCCCCAGGCCGATTCCCGCGGCGGCTCCGACGAGGAACAGCCGGTACCCCTCGCCCCGGAAGAAGAGCGCGATCATCGCAGCGAGCGCGACGGCGTACACGAACGGCCGTTTCGCCATACGCACCGGGTGGAGGCCGAGCCACGGGATCGCGAAGGGGATCACGAACGTCCAGTGCGCCGAAAAAGCGATGAGGTTCGACACCAGGCTCTTGAAGCCGCTGAACTTCCACGCCGCGCCCACGAGCGGGACCGACGAGGCCTCGGGATCGCCGGTCGCGAGCAGGACCGTCACGACGAGCACGGGCGCGATGGCGAGCGGGATCCAGAGCCGCCTCGGCGCCCCGATCCACCTGCGAATCAGAGGGAAGCCGCCGGCGAGGAGGATCGCACCGACGCCCCACAGGAGAAGCAGGTGCGATCGCGCGAGGACCGCGATCGCGAGCGAGACCGCGGCGGCGAGCGCTTGTTGGAGCCGCCGGTCCCGGCGCCACGCGACGAGCCGCTCGATCGCGAGCGCCCCGAAGGCCATCGCAGGCACGTCGGGCATGCACGTGCCGGCCATCGCGAGCGCCGCCGGAGTGGCTGCGAGCAGGAGCGCAGCCGTGCCGGCCTCCGCGGCCGTCAGGCCGAGGCGGAGGGCCAGCGAGGCGGTCGCACCGATCCCGAGCGCGAATAGGAGGAACGGAACGAGATGGCAGACCCACTCCTGCCCACCCGCGAGAACGCAAGGGACGAGGAGATACGCCATGACCGGCCCGCTCGGCATGATCGCCGACATGCGGGTCGGCTGCGGGATCTCGGACCAGACCATCTCGAAGGCCGTCGGATGCAGGGGGTCATCGAGGACGTGCTCCGCCTGGCGCAGGAAGAGCGTGTCGTCGATCGTGAACGCCTTGTCGTGGAAGGGGAGGAGAACGGCGACCGCGAGAAGGAGCGCCAGCAGGACCCGAGGAACGAGCGGGCGCGGCGATCCGAGCATCGCTCGAATTTTAGCGCGGGCGCGTGTTCTGCGTTTCGTCCGCGCGGCTCCGGATGGGGATTTCCGGAGGCCCTGGGTATCCTTTGGCGGCTTCGTACACAGGCGTAGGAGCAGAGCACTTGGCCATTTCGAAACCTCGAGCGCCCCAGGGCTTCTCCCGCCCTACCGACTTGCCGCAAGGCGCGGAGCAAGCGACCCGCTGGCAAGAGGCGAATCGCACCTGGTGGGAAGCCCACCCGATGCGATACGACTGGAAGGAGCAGCTCGGTCATCCCGAGTTCAGCCGCGAGTTCTTCGACGAGATCGATCGGCGTTTCTTCTCGAGCACGGCCGAGTACATGCCCTGGTCGCGCATCCCGTTCGATCCCTTGATCGACTTCGAATCCCTGCGCGAGATGGATGTCCTCGAGATCGGCGTCGGGAACGGCAGCCACGCCGCCCTGCTCGCGCGTCACGCACGCTCGTTCACGGGGATCGATCTCACGGACTACGCGGTGACGAGCACGCGCGAGCGCTTCCGGCGCTTCGAGCTCGCGGGCAGAATCGAGCGCATGGACGCCGAACGCATGGAGTTCGCGGATCAGAGCTTCGACTTCATCTGGACCTGGGGAGTCATCCATCACTCCTCCAACACCAGACGGATTCTCCAGGAGATGTGTCGCGTCTTGCGTCCCGGCGGTAAGGCGACCACGATGGTGTACTACCGGAACCTCTGGAACTACTACGTCGCCGGCGGATTCTTCCACGGCCTCTTGAAGGGAGATCTGCTTCGGACGCGGTCCCTGAATCAGACGGTGCAGCGCCACACCGACGGCGCCATCGCGCGCTACTACTCGATTCCCGAATGGAAGGAGCTGGTATCGGAGTTCTTCCGCGTGGAGCGGGTCCTCGTCTTCGGCTCGAAGCCCGAGATCCTCCCGATTCCCGGCGGGAGGGTCAAGAACCAGCTCCTGAAGCTGATTCCGAACTCCGCGAGCCGCTTCTTCACCAATCGGCTCCGCTTCGGTCAGTTCCTGGTCTCCGATCTCCGCAAGTGACTCGACTCCAGCGCCTGCCTTCCTGCGGAAGCCCTTCCGCAGCGAGGCGCTGCAGGGCGCGCTGCGCGCCCTGCTCGGAGCGAGCTGAGCGGGCTCAGCGTGGCGCGTCGTCCGGGTTGGTCGAATTGAAGGTGTAGGACGCGACGACGTCGTGCTCGTCGAAGCGCACGACCAGATCGCGCGTCTGCGTGTTCCCGAGCAACGCATAGTGGTAGTGCCCATAGGTCCACGTGCGCTGGCCGTCCTCGACGCCCGTGCGCCAGGGCGTGCCGAAGAGCCCGCGCACTTGCGCTTGCGTCGTCGTGCCGATGTGCAGCTTGGCGACCTGCTTCGCCGGGAAGTCGCGGCCGACCGTCACGCAAGCGACGAACAGGGCCGCAGCGGCAGCGGCAGCGAGAGTCGAGATGAAGCGGCGTTGCGGTCTGCGGTGCATGATTCCTCCTCGAGCGGTGGTCAGATCCCCTCGAGATGCTCGATCAGATTGAACGAGAGTAGCGCGGGCGCGGGCTCGAACACGAGCTCGCTGACGGCGCAGTTGTGCATCACGCGCTTCCACTGCGTGTAGTCCCCATCGAGGAGCGCGGCGAGGCCCATCGAGAGCACCCCGCCGTGAGCGACGACGATCGCGCGCTGGCCCGGGTGCTCGGCCGCGATGCGAAGCAGGGAGCCCGTGAACCGCTCGGCCACCTGGCGCGGCGATTCGCCGCCGTGCGGTGCGAAGTCCGGATCCTCCTTCATGCGATCCCAGAGCCGGTGACGATCGTGCAGCTCCGCATAACTGAGCCCCTCCCAGCTCCCGAGGTCGTACTCGGCGAGGCCCTCGTCGATGACGGGGACGAGTCGGAGCTGGGCAGCGATGGCGCCCGCCGTGTCGCGGGCTCGCGTGAGGTGGCTGCTGTAGAGGGCTGTCGCATCCTGGTGTCGGGTGGCGAGGAAGCTCGCGACCCGCTCCGCTTGGCGGCGACCGCGGTCCGTCAGCGGCGTATCGATCGATCCGTGCCAAACCCCATCGAGATTCGCGGAGGTCTCGCCGTGGCGAACGAGGGTGAGAAGCGTGCGCATGGCGGAACGATAACGGTTCGAGCAGCGGACGCGGCGGCGGGAGGGGTTTGGGACGGACGCCCCCGGGACCGAGGAGAGGACCCGGGGACGTCCCATCCCGTGCTCCGGGTGCGAAGGGGCGAAACAACCCGAGAGCAACGGACTCTGCTGCATGAGAAACCCCGGCCC
>Ga0184615_10001346_pt1 | contig 13353 bp, 9 predicted proteins | sample PLM4_65_coex_FD_133134 | JGI IMG/M metagenome (GOLD analysis project Ga0184615, IMG submission 133134) | Groundwater sediment microbial communities from an aquifer in East River, Colorado, USA - PLM4_65_coex | ecosystem: Environmental > Terrestrial > Soil > Riparian zone | place: USA: East... | reverse complement strand
TGAGAAGCCAAACAGCCCCGCAACCAGCGCCATCAGCACAGCGATCGCCGGCCACAGCACGTAGCCGAGCACGCCGGTGAAAAGAAGAAGAATGAGGATCAGGAAACCGTAAGGCTCGATGCGCGCAACGCGCCAGGCCACGCGCTGCGGAAGCAGGCTCACCAGGATGCGCCCGCCGTCGAGCGGCGGCAGCGGCACCAGGTTGAGCACCATGATGATGATGTTGAAGAACACGCCCGCGGCACCCATCAGGGCGAGTGGCAGCGCGAAATAATTTTCCGGCAGTGACAGGCCGATCTTGACCAGCAGCGCCCAGATGAGCGCCATCACGAAGTTGCTGAGGGGGCCGGCGGCGGCGACCCACAGCATGTCGCGCTTGGGATGGCGCAGGTTGGCGAAATTGACCGGCACCGGCTTGGCCCAGCCGAAGATGATCCCGCCGCCGACGAGCTTGGTGAGCCCGAGCAGGATCAGGGGCAGCGCGATCGTGCCGAAGGGGTCGATGTGCCGCAACGGGTTCAGGCTCACGCGCCCTTCCATATAGGCAGTCATGTCACCGAAATGCTTGGCGACGTAACCGTGCGCCGCTTCATGCAGCGTGATGGCGAAGATCACCGGCAGTGCGTAGATCGCGATGACCTGGACGAGATTCAACTCCACGGTGTTTGTTGATTGTTAAGCACTTAGCGCTGAGTCAAAACGCTATTTTAACAGGTCGTCCCCTCAACACCTGGAACGCCGCGCTACAGCCCGAAGAGCGCGATGCTGCCCTTGCCCTGGCGCGTAATCACCGGATCCTCTGCGGTGAGGTCCACGATCGTCGTGGGCGTGAACCCGCAGGAGCCGCTGTCGAGCACGAGGTCGACTTCGTGCTCCAGCCGATCGCGGATCTCCCGCGCATCGTTCAGCGGCAGCTCGTCCCCCGGTAACAGAAGCGTCGAGCTGAGCAGCGGCTCGCCGAGCTCGGCCAGCAGCGCATGCACCACGCGATGGTCCGGCACGCGCAGCCCGATTGTCTTGCGGCTGGGATGCAGCAGGCGCTTCGGCACTTCGCGGGTCGCTTTGAGGATGAACGTATAGCTGCCGGGGGTGGCGCGCTTCAGCAGCCGGAACTGGCGATTGTCCACCCTGGCATATACCGCGAGCTCGGCGAGATCGCGGCAGACGAGCGCGAAATGGTGCCGTGCGCCGACCTGGCGGATGGCGCGCAGGCGCTCCATCGCCGCCTTGTCCCCGAGGCGGCAGCCGAGGGCGTAGCAGGAATCCGTCGGATACACGATCACGCCTCCCGCGCGCACGATCTCGACCGTGCGCCGGATGAGGCGCGGCTGCGGGTTGTCGGGATGGATGGAGAAGAATTGCGCCACGATGGCACGACCGAGGAAGTTGTCATCCCCGCGAAGGCGGGTATCCTCTTTCCCCGCTTGCGGGGGGAAGGTCGGATGGGGGCACGGCCTCTCTGGGTCCCCGCCTCTGCGACGACGACTCGCTCAGGCGATCGACTGGCGCAGTCGGCTCTGCGCCGGAACGTGCTGGGCGAGGAACTCCATCTGGTCCGCGAGGATGCGGCGGTTGGTGAGGATCAGGTACTCCGCGCGATTCGGCACGTACGGCAGGTAGACCAGCTCCATGCCGGCCTGCTCCGGCGTGTGGTTGCCCTTGCGCTCATTGCAGGCGCGGCACGCCGTGACTGAATTCATCCAGCTGTCCTTGCCCTTGCGCGAGAACGGCGTCACGTGATCGCGCGTCAGCCTGGAGATCGGGAACATGCTGCCGCAGTAGGCGCAAATCTGGCGGTCGCGGTGGAAGAGCTCCCGGTTGTTGAGCGGCGGCACCTGGCTGAATGACTTCATCGCCATCGCCTTACCCTTGATCGCGATGATGCTGGAAGCGGTAATGCTGGAGCGCCGGCCGGTCAGACGGTTCATGCCGCCAAAGACGGTGAAGGCATGCGCGCCCATCGCCCAGGCGACCTGGTCCTTGGAATAGTAGTAGCAGGCGTGCTGCCAGCTGATCCAGCGATGCGGCACACCGTGCGTGTCGAGCGTAAGGATCAGCGGATAGCCGCCCTGCTGCACTGCCTCTATTTCATTGGCTGTGTTCATGTCTCGCGGTCGTTCCATGCCACCGGCTACCGGTGCAGGGGGAAATTTACCAGATTTTTGAATTTGAGGCAGTTTTCGAAGCCTGGTTACCGCCCCGGCTGGGGTGGCAGCAGCGATATCTCATAGTGCGCCGCATCGCAGCGAGGTATAATGTCGACCCGTGAACAGAGTCCCTTTCGAGTGCCGTCGCCGGCCCCTCTGACCTTGGTTCAAGCCGGCACCGCCCCTTCCCCGCTGGACGCTCCGAGTACCACAAAGCCGTCCTTCACCGCGCTGGGATTGATCCCCGAGTTGCTGCGCGCTGTCGCCGAGCAGGGCTACAGCGAGCCGACGCCGATCCAGCTCAAGGCGATCCCGCCCATCCTGCAACGCCGGGACGTAATGGGCGCAGCGCAGACCGGAACCGGCAAGACGGCGGGATTCGCGCTGCCGCTGCTCCAGCTGCTCGCGCCCCAGGCCAACACGAGCCTGTCTCCGGCGCGGCACGCGGTGCGGGTGCTGATCCTCACGCCGACCCGCGAGCTCGCGGCGCAAGTCGAGGAAAGCGTCCGGACTTACGGCCAGTACCTGCCGTTGCGCTCCACGGTCGTGTTCGGCGGAGTGGACATCGGTCCGCAGATGAAGGCGCTGCACGCCGGCGTCGAGATCCTGGTCGCCACGCCCGGCCGCCTCCTCGATCACCTGCACCAGAAGAGCGTCAACCTGTCGCGGGTGGAATTCCTGGTGCTCGACGAAGCCGATCGCATGCTCGACATGGGCTTCATTCCCGACATCAAGCGCATCCTCGCGGTGCTGCCCAAGCAGCGGCAGAACCTGCTGTTTTCCGCGACCTTCCCGGATGAGGTGCGCAGGCTCGCCAAGGAGCTGTTGCACGCGCCGGTGACGGTCGAGGTCGCCCCGCGCAACGCGCCCGCCGACCTGGTATCCCACCTGGTCTATCCCGTCCCCACGTTGCGCAAGCGTGCTTTGCTCGTTTACCTCGTCCGTTCACGCGACATGCGGCAGGCGCTCGTATTCGTCCGGATGAAACGCGACGCGAACCGGCTGGCGCGCCAGCTGGTGCAAAGCGGGGTTGCCGCGAAGGAGATCCACAGCGACCGCACCCAGGCCGAGCGCATGCAGGCGCTCGAGGATTTCAAGCAAGGCAAGGTGCCGCTGCTGGTTGCGACGGATATAGCCGCGCGCGGACTCGACATCGAGGAGCTGCCGTTCGTCATCAACTACGAGCTGCCGCACACGCCCGAGGACTACGTTCACCGCATCGGCCGTACCGGCCGCGCGGGGCTGGCGGGCGAGGCGATCTCGCTGGTGAGCCCCGAAGAGATGAAATACCTGGAGGATATCGAGCGGATGCTCAAGCGCAAGCTGCCCCGGGCCGCCGCACCGGAATCCCTGGCCGAAAGCCGCCATCCATCGCGCCCGCGAGAAGCGCACCGCGAGCGCGTCGCGCCGCAGCACCCGTCGCGGCCGCGCCAGGAGCACAAGGCACAGCACTCGCCCAAGGTCCAGCCCTCTACCCGGACCTCGCCGCCTGCATTCGATTACACCAAGCCTTACGAACCCTCGTCGCCGATGCCCGCGCCAGAACCGGCCACAGCGCCTGCAGCGCACACGAGGCACCACCGCCCGACTGCCGCCTTGCTCGGCGGCGGCCCGGCGAAGCGCGAGCCCCACAAATAGAAGTGACGAGGTGACGAAGTGATGAGGTGACGGGAAACAAGCCCATCGTCACCACGTCACCTCTCTACCGCGTCACCAACGCAAAGCGTGGAAGCGCTGAGCCTCCCCGAGCTCGCGTTCTTTGCCGCAGTCATCATCCTGTCGTAAATAGACTTGCTGCCATGAAGACCGCCACACCGACGCAGCTCAAAGCCATGCTGCGCGACCGGGCGGAGATCGCCCTGCTCGACGTGCGTGAAGCCGGCCAGTTTGGCGAATCGCACCTGCTTTTCGCCACACCCCTTCCCTACAGCCGCCTGGAGCTCGACGCGGGCGCGCTCGTGCCCGGAAAGTCAACGCGGGTCGTCGTGTGCGACGACGGCGTTCTCGGCGTAGCTGGCCGCGCCGCGAAACGGTTGCGGGCGCTGGGCTACACCGACGTCTCCGTGCTCGACGGTGGCACCCGAGCCTGGGCGGCGGCGGGCTACATGCTCTTCGCCGGAGTCAATGTGCCCAGCAAGACCTTCGGCGAGCTCGTCGAGCACGCATGCCACACGCCGCGCGTGACGGTGCAGGAGCTCGCCCGCATGCAGGCCGCCGGCGAGGACCTTGTCATTTTGGATGGGCGCCCCTTCGCGGAGTACCAGAAGATGAGCATCCCGGGCGGCATCTGCTGCCCCAACGCGGAGCTGCCCTACCGCGTCTCGAGCATCGTCAGGGATTCGAAGACCAGGATCGTGGTGAACTGCGCCGGCCGCACCCGCAGCATCATCGGCGCGCAGACACTGATCAACTTCGGCGTCCCGAACCCTGTCGTCGCGCTGGAGAACGGCACGCAGGGGTGGGTGCTGGCCGGTTTCAAGCTGGAGCGCGGAAGCGCCCGGCGTTACCCCGATCACATCGACGAGAAGGCCTTGCCCGAACTTCAGAAAAATGCCCGTGTCCTCGCCGAGCGCTTTAACGTCGAGATCGTGAGCGCGGCGCTGGTCCGGAAATGGCTGCGCGATCCGGACCGAAGCACTTATCTGTGCGACGTGCGCACCCCGGAAGAATTCGCCGCAGGCTCGATACCCGGCGCCCGGCACGCGCCCGGTGGACAGTTGATCCAGGCGATGGACCAATGGGTGGGCGTGCGCAATGCGCGCATCGTGCTGATTGACGGCGGCGAGAACGTGCGCGCCCCCGTCGTCGCCAGCTGGCTCGCGCAGCTGGGTTGCAACGCTTACGTGCTGGAAGACGGCGTGAAATCCGGCGTGAAGGGCACACCTCCCGCCCTCCCCGCCCTGCCTGCACTCGCGAAAATATCCGCCGCCGAGCTGAAGCAAACCCTCTCCGCGGGGAACTGCGCCGTCTTCGATCTCGGCGCCAGCATGAGTTTCCGCAAGACGCATATTCCCGGCAGCCGCTGGAGCACGCGCGTCCGCCTGGCGGCCGACGCGCGCAGCGGCAAGAAGCCGGTCGTGCTGGTGGCGGAGGAAGCCGGAGTCGCGCAGGCGGCGGCTGTTGACCTGCTCGAAGCGGGCATCCGGGACGTCAAGCTGCTCGACGGCGGCCTGGCCGCCTGGACGAAAGCGGGGTACCCGACCGAGGCCACGCCGGATTCACCCCCCGACGCGGAATGCATCGACTACCTGTTCTTCGTGCACGACCGCCATGCCGGCAACCGCGAGGCGATGAAGCAATACCTCGCATGGGAGACCGGGTTGATCGCCCAGCTCGACAAACAGGACAAGGCTCTGTTCAGGGTCGGCGTGCCGCGCTGACACACGTTCCGTGAAATGAAATCGCCGGCTTGAGACAGCCGGCGATCTCGTTTGACGTCCCAGATCTCGCCTGTTGAACGGCGCAAACTCCGTCCGTTCGAACACCCGTAGGCAAACCGGTGCGTCCGGCCTTGCGCCTAGTTGACGACCAGCTTGAGATCGCGGACGACTTTCCCCCATTTCTGGTACTCGACCCTGAGGAACTCTCCGAAGGTCTTGGGGCCGGTCGCGACGATATTGGTGCCCACCCGCTCGAACGCGGTCCTGACCTCGGGCGTCTGGAGCAGCTTCGCCACCTCCTGATGCAGGCGCTTGACGGCGACCGCCGGGGTGCCGCTCGGCACGAGGAGCCCGGTCCACAGCGCCGCGTCGTAGCCCGGTATGGTTTCCGCGATGCTGGGAACGTCCGGCAGCTCCGGCGAGCGCTTCGCGGTCGTCACCGCGATGATGCGGATCAGCCCCGCCTTGTGCTGAGGGAGAATGCTGGAGACGCCGAGGCAGCCGATCTTGACCTGCCCGCCCAGCAGATCGGCGCGCACCGCACCGCTCCCCTTGTACGGGATATGCACGATGTCGATGTTGGCCATACTGGCGAACATGGCCTGGAACAGGTGCATCGCGCCCCCCTGGCCCGAGGAAGCGTAGTTGTGCTTGCCGGGCTCCTTCTTCGCCAGCGCGATCAGTTCGCTCACCGACTTCACCGGGAGCGTGGGATGAACCGTCAGGCCGTAGGGCTGGCTGCCGATCTGCATGATCGACGTGAAGTCCTTCTGTGCGTCGTACGGCACCTTCTTGTACAGGTTCGGAACGATGGAGTGCGGCGTCCCCGTGGCGAGCACCGTGTAGCCGTCGGGATTTGACTTCGCGGCAATGTCCGTCCCGATCATGCCTCCTGCGCCCGTGCGGTTGTCGATCACCACCTGCTGGCCCAGCACTTCGGGAAGCCTGTTCGCCACGATTCGTATCACCACGTCCGTGGCGCCGCCCGCCCCGAACGGAATGATCATCCGGACCGGTTTGTTGGGATAGGGTTGCGCGAACGCCGCTCCCGTCGCAACCAGACACCCCACTGCAACTGGCAGCAATCTCCTTCGCAAGCCACGTGCCATGTCTCCTCCTGTTGTGGTTTTGTGCATTGCAAGTCTACCGCGGGCGGCAAAGATCCCCAAGAGGTTGCGGGGAAACCCGGGGCGGGCTTCCGGGCCTGTACCGCAGCATCATAGGCTCCGGACCGGTCCTGGCACGCACGGCTGCCGGACGCAGCGAACGTGGGGTTCCGGCCCTGCTTGCAGAGCAACGAAGTGACGATTCCGTCGCGGCACGTCTAGAATGGGACCGATGCTGGCGATACGGGGACTCGGCAAGTCCTTCGGCGGGGCGCGCCCGCGCGAAGTGCTGCGCGATATCTCGCTCGAGATCCGGCGCGGCGAGTACGTGGCGATCGTGGGCGAATCCGGCGTCGGCAAGTCCACACTCCTCAATCTCATCGCCGGGCTCGACGCGCCGGACCGTGGCAGCATCGCGCTCGACGGCACGGACCTGGCGTCGCTCGACGACGCGGGGCGGACGCTCCTGCGCCGCAGCCGGATCGGCTTCGTGTTCCAGGCGTTTCACCTGCTGCCGCATCTCACCGTGGCGCAGAATGTGGCGCTGCCGCTCTCCCTCAACGATCTCGACCCCGCAAAGGCGCGGGTTCGACTCGCGGATATGCTTGCAGCCGTGGGTCTCGCCGCAGCCGCCGGCGCCTACCCGCGTGAACTGTCCGGCGGTGAAATGCAACGCGTCGCCATTGCGCGCGCCCTGGTGCACCGGCCGCTGCTGCTGCTCGCCGACGAGCCCACGGGCAATCTGGACGCTGAGACTTCACAGCAGGTGCTCGCTCTTCTGCGCGACCAGGTGAAGCGCGAATCCGGAGCGGGCATCCTGGTCACCCACTCGGCGCTCGCCGCAGCGACCGCCGACCGCGTGCTGACGCTCACCGCCGACGGGTTGAAGGCCCAGACGCAAAGGCCCAAAGGCGCAAAGGAATACTAGAAGCCATCTCAAAAATTCCCTCTCCCCCAGTTTTGGGGGAGAGGGCTAGGGTGAAGGGGCAACCCGCATATTCAAATCTCGCTCTAGAAACTGAAGCAGCGTCTACCCCTCACCCCAACCCTCTCCCCGCTGCCGCGGGGCGAGGGAGTATTCTTGAGACCACTTCTAGGAAATTGAACATCGTGTTCCATGCCTTCTCGAAAAGTCCGATCAATTCCGAGTCATCATTTCTGCGAAGGCGGGAATCAAGGACATTGCGGATGGTCACGGCGTCCCGGTCTTTGGAAGGACGATTGAGTTTGAGGTTTCGTGGCTTGAACTCCAGTCTTCTTAGCGGCTTTGCGGCTTCGCGTCGAGGTTTTTTGCTGAGCTTTAGATGACAACGATTGCGCGTCCATTCGCCGGAGGACGCTTCCTGCTGCTCTACGCGCTCGTCGTGGGGCCGTTGCGCCAGAATCCCGGCCGCGCTGCGCTGGCAGTGGTTGCGATCGCCCTCGGCGTTGCGCTCGGCGTCGCGGTGCACCTGGTCAATTCCAGCGCGCTCAACGAATTCGAGCTCGCCGCGCGGCACCTCGCCGGCGAGGCCGATCTGGTGGTGCGCGGCCCGCGCGCCGGCTTCGACGAAGCGTGGTACCCGCGGCTGGCGCGCCTGCCGCAGGTCGAAGCCGCCAACCCCGCGGTGGACCTGGAGGTGCCGCTTGCCGGCCGCCCGGACAGCCTGCGTATTGTCGGCTTCGACCCGCTGCGGGCGGCGCAAGTGCAGCCATCGCTGCTGCCGGAGCGCTCCGGCATGGTGCTGGACCTGTTCGATGCGGATGCGATACTGCTGAGCCCTTCCGCGGCGGAATGGCTCCGGCTGAACCCGGGCGACGCGCTCGTCATGCAAGTCGGGACGCGTGCAATCACCCTCAAGGTCGTCGGCCTCCTGCCGCCAGGCGCATACCGGCAGAGATTGGGTGTCATGGACGTCGCGGCCGCCCAATGGCGGCTGGCACAGTTGGGGCGGTTGAACCGCATTGACCTGCGCCTGAAGCCCGGCACGGACATGCGCGCCTTTCGCCGCGAGCTCCAGGCCCTGCTACCGGCCGGCGTGCAGGTAATGACGCCTGAAACCGAGGGCGAGCGCGGGGCGAACCTCACCCGCGCCTACCGCCTCAACCTCGACATGCTGGCGCTGGTCGCGCTGTTCACGGGAGCGTTCCTCGTGTTTTCTTCCCAAGTGCTGGCGCTGTTGCGCCGGCGCAGCCAGTTCGCCCTGTTGCGCACGATCGGTGTCACGCGCGGCACGCTTGCCGCCCAGCTCCTTTCCGAAGGCGTGGTGATCGGTGTGATCGGCGCCATCCTGGGCACCCTGCTCGGCTACGCGCTTGCGCGCTACGCGCTCGCGCTGGTGGGCGCCGATCTCGGGGCCGGCTATTTCCGCAGCATCGCCGCGAGTCTCGTCGCCGAGCCCGGCACGCTCGCGTTCTTCGCCGCCCTCGGCGTCCTGTTCGCGGTGCTGGGGGCCGCCGCGCCGGCATGGGAGGCTGCGCGCCGGCCACCCGCGCAGGCGCTGCGCGCGGGCGACGAGGAAGAGGGCCTCAGGAAATTGCACACGCTGTGGTGGGGCTTGGCTTCGATCGCGGCGGGACTGCTGCTCGCGCTGGCCCCCGCCATTCACGGCCTTCCCCTCGCCGGCTATGTCGCCATCGGGCTGATCCTGCTCGGCTCGGTGCTGATCATGCCCCGCCTCGCCGAGGCCAGTTTCGAGTACCTGCCCGTGCCCGAGCGCGCGCCATTTGCCATTGCGATCGCGCAGCTGAAGGCGACGCCGCGCCAGGCCGCGATCAGCATCGCCGCCATCGTCATCAGCTTCAGCCTGATGGTGTCGATGCTGATCATGGTGAGCTCGTTCCGCTCGTCTCTCGAGTCGTGGCTCGAGCGGATGCTGCCCGCGGACCTCTACCTGCGTCCGGCGCGCTTCGGGGAAACCGCGTTCTTCACGCCGGACGAGCAGGCGCGCATCGCCGCGACACCGGGAGTCGAGCGCGCCGCGTTCATACGCACCCAGAACCTGTTGCTCGCGGCGGACCGCCCGCCGCTCACACTGCTTGCAGGACCGGTCGAAGCCGGCGATCCCGGGAAAGTGCTGCCGCTGACGGGTCCGCCGTACACGCCGCGCCTCGACGACCCGCCGCCGGTATGGGTGTCCGAGGTCGCAGCGGATTTCTACGAACTGCGCGTGGGAGAGCGCGTGCATCTGCCGATCGGCGAAACGCCCGGGTTCTACACCATCGCCGGGATCTGGCGCGACTACGCGCGGCAGAACGGCGCCGTCGCGATGAACCGCGAGCTCTATGTCCAGCTGACCGGCGACCAGCTTGTCAACGATGTGGCGTTGTGGCTCACCCGCGACGCCGACATCGCCGGCGTCCGGCAGGCCTTGCGTGGACGGCTGCCCGATGCCGCTGGTTTCGAGATCGCCACTATGCGCGAGTTGCGCGACATCTCGCTCCGGGCGTTCGACCGCACTTTCGCGATCACTTACGCCCTGGAAATCGCGGCCGTGCTGATCGGGCTGTTCGGCGTAAGCGTTTCCTTCAGCGCCCAGGCTCTCGCCCGGCGCCGGGAGTTCGGCGTGCTGCGGCATATCGGCATGACGCGGCGCGAAATCGGCACGATGCTGGGCTGCGAAGGCGCGCTGGTGGCGGGCCTGGGCTGTGTCATGGGACTCGCGACCGGCTGGCTGGTGGGCGTCATCCTCACCCACGTCGTCAACCGCCAGTCCTTCCATTGGAGCATGGAGCTCAACCTGCCGTGGTTGCCGGTAGCCGGTCTCGCGCTGCTCATCATCGCCGCGGCCGTCGTGACCGCGGTGTGGAGCGGGCGCGCGGCGATGGGCGAGGACGTCGTGCGCGCCGTACGTGAAGATTGGTGATGCGTGACGTGATAACGCGTGACAGGGTGATGCGTGACGCGATAAGGAGTGAGTCGTGGCTGGTGACTGGTTAAAGCCTCTCTTGCCCAGGCGGCGCACGCTCGCTTTGCTGGCGAGCGCGCTTGCTGCACCGAAGGCTGTTGCACGACTCACGACTCACGACTCACGAATCACGCCGTTCGCGCCAGTGGTACCGGGATACCGGATTCAGTTTCCCCGGGACGAAGGCAGCCACCCGGATTTCAGGATCGAATGGTGGTACATCACCGGCTGGCTCAACGAGCCGGCGCGACCGCTGGGCTTCCAGATCACCTTCTTCCGCGCCCGGCCCAGCCTCAAGCACGACAACCCGAGCGCGTTCAATCCGCGGCAGATCATGGTCGCGCACGCCGCGCTGTCGGATCCCGCGCACGGGCGGCTCCTCCACGCGCAACGCGCGGCGCGCGAGGGATTCGCGCTTGCCGGCGCTGACTCAGGGCGCACGCGGGTCTGGATCGACGACTGGCGACTTCATCAGGAAGCCCGTTCTTACCGGGCGTGGATTCCGACGCATGAATTTTCAATCGACTTGGTGCTTGACGCGGTTCAGCCGCCGTTATTGCAGGGAGACAACGGTTTCAGCCGCAAAGGCCCCGCTCCGGAATCGGCCAGCTATTACTACAGCCTGCCGCAGCTGAAGGTGGAGGGAGATGTGACCCGCGGAGGAAAAAAGCTGCGGGTGGCCGGCAGCGCGTGGCTGGATCACGAATGGTCATCGCAATACCTCGAGAAAGGCGCCACGGGTTGGGACTGGATCGGCATCAACCTCTCCGATGGCGCGGCGCTGATGGCTTTTCGCATGCGCGACCGGCACGGAGGCCCTTACTGGGCGGGCGGCGCGCTGCGCCGCGCGGACGGTTCGCGTCGGGTCTTCTCTCCGACGGACATCCGCTTCACCCCCCGTCGCGAGTGGCGTTCGGCGCGAACCGGAACGAGCTACCCGGTGTCATGGGTGGTGAGGGCGGGAGATCTCGAACTCGCGATCGAGCCGCTCTTCGATGACCAGGAGCACGACACACGCGCGTCGAGCGGGACGATCTACTGGGAAGGCGCCGTGCGCGCGCTGCGCGCCGGAAAACCAGTCGGCCTGGGCTACCTCGAGCTCACCGGCTATTGGCGGCGGATGGAGTTGTAGCGGCCGTCAGTCGCTGCCGGAGGCGTCGTCCGACCAGCGCCGGCGCGGACCTGAATAGTCGTAGTCCCCGGACTCATTCTCGCTCGCATCCTCTTCGGGACCGTCGAACTTGTCCAATTCCCGGAGCAGAGATTGCAGCCGCAACTCGGCGGTGGAATCCAGGCGGGCTGTGCCGGAGAGTCGCTTGACGAGCGTTGACGCGCGCTCGTAGTCGCGCTTCGTCTTGATCGGCCGCACGGGGCCGTTGCCCTTTTTTCGGTCTCGCTTGGTCATGGCTCTCTCCTGAGCGCGCCACGATCCCCTTGAGTGGGCACTCTAGCACGAACCGGATACTAGTGTTGCTGTCCGCGGTCAAACGTTTTTAGCTGACTGCTGCTTGCTTCACCGCACGCAGTCCATCACGGCGGCAAAAAAGCCGTCGGTGCCGTGGAGATGCTGCAGCAACCGGAGAGAGTCGCCGGTTTCGAGAGCGCTTCCCTGTTGCCCGAGCAACTCCCCGCAATGAAGCTTCCGAAAGTCGCCGCGTTCCGCCAGGAACACGGCGACGATGTCCGCGTTCTCCTCGGCAAGCAGGCTGCAGGTGGCGTAGACCAGCCTCCCGCCGGGTTTTACCGGGTTCGCCGCCGGCGCCGTGGCCTTTTTCGAGTAGCTGGATACAGGAGCCCCCGGTGGCTTGCACCCCGTTGCAAGTGCATAAGCAGGAAATCCGAATCAGAGCAGGCTGTTACGCTGTTTCCTTCAAGGGGTAGAATAATAGCGCGTGCCGCCTAGTTTATGCGGCGTGCCTGATCCAGGCTCAGCTCGCGCCTAGCAAGTGTCGGTGTTGCTTCCCCCGCGGCAGTCGCGTGAGAGCACGGGAACCCTGACCATGTGGGGTGAACTACAACAGGAGGAAGGCGGCCAGGTGATGAAGCAAGGAGCGAAGCATTTGTTCGCGTCCTTTCCTCGCTCGCGCTGGAGCTACGCGATCCTGCTGGCGGTGACGATTGCGGCCCTGATCGCGACGGCGGTGCAACACTACCGCACGGTCGATCGCGAGCTGACCCAGGTGGCGTTGTTGCGGAGGGCTGCCGTGGCACAGCTTGCGGCGGCCACGTTGTCGGAAAAATTCGCGCGCCTCGTCGACCTCTCCGTTTCTCTTGCTGGCCGTGTCCGGTTCCGTGAGCTCGTAGCCGAAGGCAAATGGGTCGAAGCGAGTGAGATCCTGCGCGACGTGCCGCGCGATTTTCCGTTCATCGAGCAGCTGTTCCTGGCCGACCCGGACGGAACGGTCAAGGTGGACGTGCCGGAGCTGCCGGGCGTGCGCGGACTTAATTTCGCGGGTCGCGAATGGTATCAAGGCGTGAGCCGGGACTGGCGGCCGTATATTTCGCCGGTTTACCGGCGGACCGCCGTGCCGCAACTCAACGTCTTCGCGGTGGCAGTGCCGATCAAAAGCGCGTCCGGGAATGTGGTGGGCATTTTCTTGCTTCAGATGCGCCCCGAGAGTCTGCTCGAGTGGTTGGAGGCGATCGAGATCGGGCCGCAAGGATTCGTGTACGTGGTCGATTCGAAGGGACAGATCGCGTTCCATTCAAAGAATCCGTTAGAGGGAAAAATCGTCGACCTCTCGGCCGCACCGATCGTGCAAAGTTTGCAGCGTGGAGAGCGCGGCATGCAGATCGGATTTGACCGGTTGGAGGGGGAAGACCAGATTTCCGC
>Ga0184615_10001344_pt1 | contig 13357 bp, 13 predicted proteins | sample PLM4_65_coex_FD_133134 | JGI IMG/M metagenome (GOLD analysis project Ga0184615, IMG submission 133134) | Groundwater sediment microbial communities from an aquifer in East River, Colorado, USA - PLM4_65_coex | ecosystem: Environmental > Terrestrial > Soil > Riparian zone | place: USA: East... | reverse complement strand
TACCCGGGTGGCGCGCTGGCGCCAGTCGTTGAAATCGCCCGCCAGGATGATCGGCAGACCGCGCGCCGCGGCCTGGCCGAGGCGCTCGACGATGGCGTCGAGCTGGCGCCGGCGTCCGCGCTCGTGCAGCGAAAGGTGCACGCAGACGCAATGCAGGTCGCGACGCCAGCCCGGAACGGAAAGCACGCAGTGCAGCAGCCCGCGGCGCTCGAAGCGATGGCTCGATATGTCCGCATTCTCCATCGACACGATCGGAAAGCGCGACAGCACGGCATTGCCATAGTGCCCGAAATGATGCGTCCGATTGAGGCCGTAGGCATACTCCCAGCCTTCCTGCTTCAGGTACTCATGCTGAGGCGCGCTTGGCCAGGACGCAAAACGCAGCGCGTGCCTCTCGTTCAGCCCCTGGACTTCCTGCAGGAACACCAGATCGGGCTCGAGCTTGTTCAGCCCTTCGCGCAGCTCGTGGATCACCACGCGGCGGTTGAACTGCGAGAGGCCCTTGTGGATGTTCAGCGTGATGACGCGCAGCGCTTCAGTCATGTCCGGGCGCGCCTCGCGGGCAGCATGCGGATCGCATCCCGGTTCGACCAGGAGAAGCATTTCTGCGCCGCCTCGCGCCATGGCAGCCAGGCTTGCGCACGGTGCTCCTGCGACGCCAGCGTGACCGGGACCTGAGCCGGCAGACGGAGGCTGAACACGTGCTCGGTGTTGTGCGTGGTGCCGGGCGCGAAGCGGTGGCGCCAATGTGCGTAGATCTCGAATGCGTTGGCCACCTGCCAGCGCTCGAGCCGGCCGGAGGCCGCGTCGATGCCGGTTTCTTCGCGTACTTCGCGCCGCGCCGCGTCCTCCAGCGGCTCATCCAGCCATTCCAGCGAGCCGGTGACCGACTGCCAGTAGCCGGTGCGACTGGCGCGCTCGAGCAGCAGCACGTCGAGCGCGTCGGTGTGGATCACGACCAGTACCGAGACCGGCAGCTTCGCGCTCATGCGGACTTGCGCCGGTACAGCTCAGGCAGCGCCAGCTCGCGCCCGGGGTCGATAAACACCGCGAAGAAGGGCAACCCGCGCGCGGTCCAATGTTCCGCGGCCGCGGCGAGCACCTCGAGCAGCACGCCCAAGTCGTCCGCCGGCAGCTCGTCCTGGTCCTTGATCAGGATCACGTGGCCGGCCCCGGCTCGCCAGGACAGGTCCGTAAGGCAGTCTTCCAGCGCATCCCAGTTGCCGCCGAACCACTCCGGCAGGGCAAGCGCCGCGGCAAGGCGCCCGAGCGCGGCCTCCTTGTCCTGCGCCCCTGCGAGGTCGACGTGCGCAAGATCGAGGCGCGTGCCGATCGCGGCATCCACGATCTCGTCGCTGCGCCGGGCGCGGTAGACGCCGGAACGCGTCGCATCGGTCAGGCGTAGCGTCAGTTTCCCCATGGCTTACTCCTGAATGCGCCGGAACGAACGATAGTGGTCCGCCGTGTAATAGAACTCGCCCCTGCTGCCGGCCACGATGCGCCGCGCGCCGCGGTCGCGCGCGCCCGGCGTCCCCACCGTGTACTCGCGATAGTAGCCGCGCTCGTGCCGCGGCAGCAGTCTCTCGCGGTTGCCGAAGGTCCCGCCGTCCTGCGCGTAAGGAAACGGGCCGCCGGCCCTGATCAGGGCGAGCGTGTGGCGCGCTTCGGGCGGCAGGTCGGCGAGCGCAATGTCGCCCGCCCAGGCATTCGCGGCGAATGCCAGAACCAGGACGACGAGCCATTTCACTGCGTGTCGTTGCGCAGCCTGATGTGCAGCTCGCGCAGCTGCTTCTCCGTCACCGGCGACGGCGCACCGGTGAGCAGATCCTGGCCACGCTGCGTCTTCGGGAACGCCATCACGTCGCGGATCGCCTCCACCCCCGCCATCAGGGCGACGAGCCGGTCGAAGCCGAACGCGATGCCGCCATGCGGCGGCGCGCCATACTGCAGGGCGTCGAGCAGGAAGCCGAACTTCGCGCGCTGGTCCTCGGGGGAGATCTTCAGGCCGCGGAACACCTGCTGCTGGATCTCCTGGCGGTGGATGCGCACCGAGCCGCCCGCCACTTCCCAGCCGTTCAGCACCATGTCGTAGGCCTTGGCGTAGGCCTTCTCAGGCGCCGCTTCGAGGTACTGCTCATGGCCATCCTTGGGACTGGTGAAAGGATGGTGGCGCGCCTTCCACTGCTTCGCCTCGTCGTCATACTCGAACATCGGGAAATCCACCACCCACAGCGGCCGCCAACCCTTCTCGGCGAAGCCGCGCTCGTGGCCGATCCTCTGGCGCAATGCGCCGATGCAGGCGTTTGCCGCAGCGGCGCGGTCGGCGGCGAAGAAGATCAGGTCGCCGTCGGCGGCGCCGGTGCGTTCCAGGATGGTGGCGAGCGCCTTGGCGTGGAGGTTCTTCACGATCGGCGACTGCAGGCCCTCGGCGCCCTTGGCGCGCGCGTTCACCTTGATCCAGGCGAGCCCCTTGGCGCCGAGCGTCTTCACGTACTCGGTATAGGCGTCGATCTCGCCGCGCGTCAGCGTGCCGCCGCCCGGCACCCGCAGCGCCGCCACCCGTCCGTCGGCCGCGTTCGCCGGCGCCGAAAACACCTTGAAATCCACGTCCCGCATCACGTCCGTGAGCTCCGCAAGCTTGAGCGGCACGCGCAGGTCCGGCTTGTCCACGCCGTAGTCGCGCATCGCGTCCTCGTACTTCATCACCGGGAACGGGTCGGGCAGCGCGATGCCGAGCACTTCCTTGAACATGTGCCGCGCCAGGCGCTCCATCAGCTCGCGGATCGCCTCCTCGCCGAGAAACGAGGTCTCGACGTCGATCTGCGTGAACTCCGGCTGCCGATCGGCGCGCAGGTCCTCGTCGCGGAAGCACTTGACGATCTGGTAGTACCGGTCGAAGCCCGCGATCATCAGCATCTGCTTGAACAGCTGCGGGCTCTGCGGCAGCGCGTAGAAGTGACCGTCGTGCAGGCGCGAAGGCACCAGGAACTCGCGAGCGCCCTCGGGCGTGGACTTGTACAGCACCGGCGTCTCGATGTCGACGAAGCCGTGCGCGTCGAGGAAACCCCGCGCCGCGCGCGCCGCTGCATGGCGCAGGCGCAGGTTCCTCTGCATCGGCTCTCGCCGCAGGTCGAGCACGCGGTGCTCCAGGCGCACCTGCTCAGACAGGTTGTCGTCGTCGAGCTGGAACGGCGGCGGCGCGGAAGGATTCAGGATCTCCACCTCGTGCGCCAGCACCTCCACTTCCCCGGACTTGAGGTTGGGATTGGCGGTGCCCGCCGGTCGCGCGCGCACCAGCCCGGTGACGCGGAGCACGAACTCGCTGCGCACGCGGTCGGCGGCCTCGAACGCCTCGGCGCGGTCGGGGTCGCATACCACCTGCGCCACGCCATCGCGGTCGCGCAGGTCGATGAAGATCACGCCGCCGTGGTCGCGCCGCCGGTGCGCCCAGCCGGCAATGCTCACGCGCTTGCCGATCAACGCGGCGGACAGCTCCGCACAGTAGTGGGTGCGCATCGACGCGCTCAATTGCGCGCTTCGGGCGACACCACGCCCATCGAGATGATGTACTTGAGCGCTGCGTCCACCGTCATGTCCAGTTCGATCACGTCCTTGCGGGCGACCATCACGAAGTAGCCGCCCGTGGGGTTGGGCGTGGTCGGCACGTACACGCTGACGTAGTCGCCCTGCAGGTGGTTCACCACGTCGCCGCCCGGCGTGCCGGTGAGAAAGGCGATGGTCCACATCCCCTCGCGCGGCCACTGCACCAGCAGGGCCTTGCGGAACGCCTGGCCGCTGGAGGAGAACAGGGTGTCGGAGATCTGCTTGACGCTCGAGTAGATCGAATTGACCACCGGGATGCGGTGCAGGATCCCGTGCCACAAGCGCACCAGCTGCGCGCCGAAGAAATTGGTGGCGAACACGCCGGTGACGAACACGATCACCAGGGTGAGGATCACGCCCAGCCCCGGGATGTGCACGCCGAGGAAGCCCTCGGTGCGCCACCGCTCGGGCAGCAGCAGCAGCGACTGGTCGAGGGTGTCGACGACGAGCTTCAGGACCCAGATGGTGATGACCAGCGGGATCCAGATCAGCAGGCCGGTGATGAAATATTTCTTCACGCTTCCCCAAAAAACAAAAGCCCGGCTTGCGCCGGGCCGCTTGCGAGGCCCGTCAGGCCGTCAATCGTTGGTGGAGGAGGTCGTCGCCTTTTCGGACTTCGCCTCCGGCTTTGCTTCGGACTTCGACTCCGCCTTGGCCTCGCCCTTCGCCTCGCCCTTCGCCTCGCCCTTGGTGTCGGCCTTTGCCGCCGCCGGCTTGCTGCCGCTCTTGAAGTCGGTCGCGTACCAGCCGCTGCCCTTCAACTGGAATCCGGGCGCACTCAGCATCTTCTCGAATTTCTTCTTGCCGCAGGACGGGCAGACCCTCAGCGGCGGCTCGGACAACTTCTGCAGGTATTCGTCCTGAAAGCCGCACGCGGCGCATCGGTACTCGTAAATCGGCATGGCTGCGTTCCAAGTTCCTGAATCGGCGCAAATTATAGCGCCATCGGGTGCTCTAGAAGGGGATGTCGTCCGCCATGTCGTCGAACTTGCCCGCCGGCTTCTTCGCCGCGGCCTTGGGCTCGGAGGCCGGCTCGCTCGCACCACCGCCCGTGGGAGCCCCGCGCGGCTCGCCAGCGCCGGCGCGCGAGCCGAGCATCTGCATGCCGTCCGCGACGATCTCGGTCGTATAGCGGTCGTGGCCCTCCTTGTCTTGCCACTTGCGCGTGCGCAAGCGCCCTTCCACGTATACCTGCGAGCCCTTCTTCAGGTACTCGCCCGCGATCTCCGCGAGACGGCCGCGGAACACGATGCGGTGCCACTCTGTCTCCTCCTTCTTCTCGCCGCTCGCCTTGTCGGTCCAGGCGAACGTCGTCGCCAGCGACACGTTGGTGATCGCGGCGCCATCCGGCATGTAGCGCGTTTCCGGGTCGCGTCCCAGGTTGCCGACCAGGATGACCTTGTTGACCGATGCCATGGCTACCTCCCCTTGACCGTTCCCATCGTAAACGACTCGGCGCCGATCCGGTTGACCGGGCGCATGCCGGCGGCGAACGCCAGCCAGCCCAGCGCCAGCGCGGCGCATGCGCCGAACACGGCCGCGGGGCCGTAGCGCTGCGCGATCCAGCCGCCCGCCAGCCCGCCGACGAACAGTCCCAGCGTCTGCGTCGTGTTGTAGACCCCGATGGCCGTGCCGCGCGCATGCTCCGGCGCGATGCGCGACACCAGCGACGGGATGAGCGCCTCCAGCACATTGAAAGCGGTGAAGAACGCGAGCAGCAGCAGGGCATGGAGCGCAATGCGCGGCCCGGTTACCGCGTAACCCCCTTCCGCCAGCGCAAGCAGGGCGATCGCGCCCAGCATGACGCCGCGCCCCGCATTGCGCCGGTCGGCGTGCAGCACCAGGGGAAGCATCAGCGCGAACGAGGCAAGCACCACCGGCAGGTACATCTTCCAGTGGGACTGCAGGGGAAGTCCCGAGGCGACCAGCATCGGCGGCACCACGACGAACATCGCCATCTGCACGGCATGCAGCACAAAGATGCCGGCGTTGAGGCGCAGCAACTGCGGGTCGAGTAGCGCATTGCGCAGCGCGCCGCTTCCGGTCCCTTCGGCCGCGTGCGCGCGTCTCGGCGCCTCCGGCACCAGCCATATGACCACGGCGATCGCCGCAAGCGCCAGCACCCCGGTGAGCGAGAACAGCCCCCCCATGCCGATCACCTGGTACAGCGCGGGCGCCGCCACCAGCGACAGCGCAAAGCTGAAGCCGATCGTCGCGCCCACCATGGCCATGGTCTTGACGCGGTGCTGCTCGCGCGTCAGATCGGCGGCCAGCGCCATCACCACCGCGGAGATCGCGCCCGCGCCCTGCAGCGTGCGCCCGGCGATCGCCATCCAAATGTCGTGCGCGCCAGCGGCGAGAAAGCTGCCGGCGACGAAGATGGCCAGGCCTGCGATGAGCAACGGCTTGCGGCCCCAGCGGTCGGAGGCCATGCCGAAGGGAATCTGCAGAATTGCCTGTGCCAGGCCGTAGGCGCCGAGCGCGATGCCGACCAGCATCAAATTGTCGCCGCCCGCCAATTGTGGCGCGTGCACGGCGAACACCGGCAGGATGAGGAACAGCCCGAACATGCGCAGGCCGAAGATGCCCGCGAGCGATGCGCCCGCGCGCAGTTCCTGCGGGCTCATGCGCTGAGGATCCATCTGCGATTGAAGAAAGGCTGGAAAGGAGGGCCGCCGACTCGCTATAGTAGCAAGTTTACTTTCGCCCACCGGCGGCCCATGGACTCGATCCGCATCCGCGGCGCACGCACCCACAACCTCAAGAACCTCAACCTCGAGCTGCCGCGCCACCGCCTCGTGGTGATCACGGGCCTGTCCGGCTCGGGCAAGTCCTCGCTCGCCTTCGATACACTCTACGCCGAAGGCCAGCGCCGCTACGTGGAGTCGCTCTCCGCTTACGCGCGCCAGTTCCTGCAGTTGATGGAGAAGCCCGACGTCGACCTGATCGAGGGCCTGTCGCCGGCGATCGCCATCGAGCAGAAGGCGACCAGCCACAACCCGCGCTCCACCGTCGGCACGGTCACCGAGATCCACGATTACTTGCGGCTGCTGTTCGCGCGCGTCGGCACGCCCTACTGCCCGGACCACAACCTGCCGCTCGCCGCACAGTCGGTGGCGCAGATGGTGGACCAGGTTCTCGCGCTGCCGGAGGACACGCGGCTGATGGTGCTCGCGCCGGTGGTCGCCGGGCGCAAGGGCGAGCAGGCCGACCTGCTGGAGGAACTGCGCGCGCAGGGTTTCACGCGCGTGCGCATCGACGGCAAGGTCCACGAGCTCGACGCGGCCCCCCGGCTGGCGAAGAACCTCAAGCACTCGGTGGAGGTGGTGGTGGATCGGCTGCGCGCGCGCGTGGACCTCAAGCAGCGCCTCGCCGAGTCCTTCGAAACCGCGCTGCGCCACGCCGACGGCCGCGCCATCGCCCTGGAGGTCGACACAGGCAAGGAGCACCTGTTCTCGGCCAGGTTCGCCTGCCCGGTCTGCAGCTACTCGCTCGCCGAGCTCGAGCCGCGCCTGTTCTCCTTCAACAATCCGATGGGCGCCTGCCCGCGCTGCGACGGCCTGGGCGCCATCGAGTTCTTCGATCCGAAGCGCGTGGTGGCGCACCCCAACCTCAGCCTCGCCAGCGGCGCGATCCGCGGCTGGGATCGGCGCAACCAGTTCTATTTCGCGATGCTGCAGGCGCTCGCGCGGCACTATGGCTTCGACGTCGAGGCGCCGTGGGAGGCGCTCGCCGACGCAGTGCAGCAGCTGATCCTGTTCGGCTCCGGCAAGGAGCGCGTCGCCTTTTCCTACCCGAGCGAGCGCGGCCGCCCCACGGTCAAGGAGCACGCCTTCGAAGGGGTGATCCCCAACCTCGAGCGCCGCTACCGCGAGACCGATTCCCTGGTGGTGAAGGAGGAGCTCGCCAAGTACCGCAACACGCGCACCTGCCCGGATTGCAGCGGCACGCGCCTGCGCCGCGAGGCGCGCCACGTGCGCATCGCGCAAAGCAACATCCACGAGATGTCCAGCCTGCCCCTCGGGCAGTCGCTCGCATTCTTCCGGGGGCTATCGCTGCCCGGCACGCGCGCCGCGGTGGCCGACAAGATCGTGAAGGAAATCGCCAACCGGCTCGAGTTCCTGGTCAACGTCGGCCTGGACTACCTGTCGCTCGAGCGCTCGGCCGAGACCCTCTCGGGCGGCGAGGCGCAGCGCATCCGCCTGGCGAGCCAGATCGGCTCGGGGCTGACCGGGGTGATGTACGTACTCGACGAGCCTTCCATCGGCCTGCACCAGCGCGACAACGCGCGCCTAATCGAGACACTCAAGCGGCTGCGCGATCTGGGCAATTCAGTGATCGTCGTGGAGCACGACGAGGAAGCGATCCGGGCCGCGGACTACGTGGTCGACATGGGGCCGGGCGCCGGCGAAGCCGGCGGCCACATCGTCGCGGAGGGACCGCCAGAGGCGATTCTCGCAAGTGAGTCTTCGCTAACCGGGCAATACCTCAGTCGCCGGAAGCGCATTGCGGTGCCGCGCCTGCGCAACCGGCCAAGCGCCAGGCGAGCCCTTCGCATCCGCGCGGCTTGCGGCAACAACCTGAAGAACGCCGATTTCACGCTGCCGGTCGGCCTGTTCGTCTGTATCACCGGGGTCTCCGGCTCCGGCAAGTCCACCCTGATCAACGACACCTTGTACCGGGCGGTGGCGCGGCACCTGCACGGCAGCGCGGAGGAACCGGCGCCGCACGAGTCGATCGCGGGACTGGAGCATTTCGACAAGGTGGTGAGCGTCGACCAGAGCCCGATCGGGCGCACGCCGCGGTCGAACCCCGCCACCTACACGGGCCTGTTCGCGCCGATTCGCGAGCTCTACGCCGGAGTGCCGGAGGCGCGCGCGCGCGGCTACGACGCCGGGCGCTTTTCGTTCAACGTGAAGGGCGGCCGCTGCGAGGCCTGCCAGGGCGATGGCCTGATCAAGGTCGAGATGCATTTCCTGCCCGACATCTACGTGGCCTGCGACGTCTGCCACGGCAAGCGCTACAACCGCGAGACCCTCGAGATCCGCTACAAGGGGCGCAGCATCCATGAGGTGCTGCAGATGAACGTGCGCGAGGCGCACGCATTCTTCGGCGCCGTGCCCGCCATCGCGAGGAAGCTGCAGACGATGCTCGACGTCGGCCTGGGCTACGTGCAAGTCGGGCAGTCGGCCACCACGCTCTCGGGCGGCGAAGCGCAGCGCGTGAAGCTCTCGCTCGAGCTGTCCAAGCGCGACACCGGACGCACCCTCTACATCCTCGATGAGCCCACCACCGGACTGCACTTCCACGACATCCAGTTGCTGCTCGATGTCCTGCACCGCCTGCGCGACGCGGGCAATACCGTGGTGGTGATCGAGCACAATCTCGACGTCATCAAGACAGCCGACTGGGTGATCGACCTCGGGCCCGAAGGCGGCGACGGCGGCGGGCGTATCGTTGCCGAAGGCACGCCGGAGGCGATTGCCGCGAGCCCGGCAAGCCATACCGGCCGGTACCTGAAGCAAGCCCTTGATCTGCCGCGCAAACGCGCCGCTTGATGTTTACGAACGTTCGTACTATTATTTGCCCGTGGAAAAAACGACCAAGGGCGAGCAGACCCGCGCCGCCATCCTCGACGAGGCACTGAAGATCGCGCGCCGCCTGGGGCTGGAAGGTCTCACCATCGGCACCCTCGCGGACGCCACCGGCATGTCCAAGTCCGGCCTGTTCGCGCATTTCGGCTCGCGCGAGGATCTGCAGCTGGCGGTGCTCGAGCACGGCGCCCGGCAATACGGCGACATGGTGCTGATGCCGGCGCTGAAGATCGACCGCGGCCTGCCGCGCTTGCGCGCGCTGTTCGAACGCTGGCTCGATTGGACGCTGCAGACCGCCACACCGGGCGGCTGCATCATGATTTCCGCCGCCCATGAATACGACGACCGGCCCGGGCCGATCCGCGATGCCGCGGTCGAGATGCAGCGTCGCGGTATCGGCGTGTCGGAGCGCGCCGTGCGCCTCGCCATCGAGGAAGGCCATCTGAAGAAAGACACCGATCCCGAGCAGATCGCCTTCGAGATGCTCGGCATCGTGCTTGCCAGCCATAACCACGGGCGCTTGCTCGGCGACAAGGCGGCGCGCAGGCGCGCGCTTGCCGCGTTCGACGCGCTGGTCGCCCGACACGCCGCACCGGCGCAACCGCGCTTGCGCGCGGCATCCCGCTAACCCGAGAGGAGTCCGCCATGCCCCAGGCTCTGTCGCTGCCCCGCAGAAATAGCACGAACGTTCGGTTCCTGTTTGGAACGCTGATGAAGCGCATCGGCCTGCGCACTTCCGCGCTCGTCGCGCCCAGTCTCGCCGGCCTGTGGGCGGAGCGCCTGTTCCTCACGCCGCCCAAGCCGCGCTATCCCAGCAGCGAATTCTTCGACCTGATCGACGCGCGCCAGAGCTTCGTGCGCCATCGCGGCCGGCACATCGCCACCTGGCGCTGGGGCTCCTCCGAAGCGCCCGCCGTCCTGCTGGTGCACGGCTGGGGCGGACGCGCGACGCAGATGCGCCGCTTCGTGTTCCACCTCGCCGCCGCCGGCTACCGCGTCATCGCTTACGACCAACCCGCGCACGGCCTCTCGGACGGCCGTCTTACGGGGCTTCCCGATTTCGCCGACGTACTCGCCGAGGTGGCGCGCCATCATGGCAACGTGCGGGCGGTTATCGCGCATTCGCTGGGCGGGCCAGCCACGGCGATCGCACTCGCGCGCGGCCTCGCCGCAGAGCGCGCGGTGCTCATCAGCCCGCCCTCGGACCTGGTGGGCTACTCGCGCCGCTTCGCGCGCTGGCTCGCCATTCCGGAGCGCGTGCGCCGCGCGATGCAGGCGGCGATCGAGGAGCGCTTCGGCATACGCTGGTCGGACCTCGAAATCGCGCGCATCGCGCCGCGGCTGCGCGCCGGGGCGCTCGTGATCCACGACCGGCAGGACACGCAGGTGCCCTGGCAGCAGGGCGCGGCGCTGGCGCAGCACTGGCCGGGCGCGCGCCTGCTTACGACCCGTGGCCTGGGCCACGGCCGCATCCTGGAGGACGATCAGGTGGCACGCGCCGCGGTCGATTTCATCACCGGGCGCTCCGCGGTCGCGCAACCCGCGTTGCCCGTGCTGCCCAACCCCGCCCCGCTCTACTGACATGGACCGCTCGCTCACCGTCACCTGGCAGGATCCCTTCGCGGCCTTCGAGGCGGGCAAGAAGCTCGCGCCCATCGAGCATCTGCGCGCGATCCGCGACGGTCGCATTCCCGATCCGCCGATCGCGCGCCTGCTCGGCATGCGCCTGGTGAAGGTCGAACTGGGCGAGGCGGTGTTCGAGCTCATGCCGGCGGAGCACCACTACAACCCGATCGGCGTGGTGCACGGCGGCGTCGCGTTCACCCTGCTGGATTCGGCAATGGGCTGCTGCGTGCAGAGCACGCTCGCCGTGGGCAAGGGCTACACGACGCTCGAGATGAAGGCCAACCTGGTGCGCGCGGTGACGCTGCAGACCGGACTCGTCCGCGCCAGCGCGCGCATCGTGCACGCCGGCAGCCGCACCGCCACCGCGGAGGCGCGGGTGGAGGATGCTTCAGGCAAGCTCTACGCCCACGGCACCAGCACCTGCCTCATCCTAGGCTAGTGCCCTGCCAGGCGAGCCGACGCGGATGGAATTCCGCGAGGCTGGTGCGGTGGCCGATGGAGACCACGGTCGTCGCGGGCAGCCGCTCCTTGAGCAAGCGGTAGAGCGCCGCCTGCGCGTCCTCCGGTAACGAGGCAGTCGCCTCGTCGAGGAACAGCCAGTCCGGTTTGTTGAGCAGCGCACGCGCGAACGCGAGGCGCTGCTGCTCGCCGCCGGAAAGGACCTGCGCCCAGTTCTCCTGCCGCGCGAGTTCCTGCGCCAGGTGCCCGAGGCCGACCGTGCGCAGCACCTCGCCCACTGCGGCATCGTCGAAAGTCCCGGCGTCGGCCGGATAGCACACGGCGTGCGTCAGCGCGCCCACGGGAAGATAGGGCTTCTGCGGCAGGAACAAGAGCCGCGCCCCCTTCGGCAGCAGGACTCTTCCCGACCAATATGGCCAGATGCCAGCCAGCGCACGGAACAGCGTGGATTTGCCCGTGCCCGACGGCCCGGACACGAGGACGGCTTCTCCGCGCTTGAGTTGCAGCGTGGTCGGGGCGAGCAAAGGCTTGCCTTGCGGCAGGGACAGAGCGAGGCCCTGCATCGCCAATTCTTCGGAGGGAATCTCTTCACGCTCTCCGTCCAGTCGCTCGGCTTCGGCGCGCACGTACTCGATCGAGCGCATGAAGCCAGCCAGACGATCGACAGTCGCCTTCCATGTCGCGAATTGGGTGTACGCGTTAATGAACCAGGAAAGGGCTCCTTGGACCTGTCCGAATGCAGAGGCGGTCTGGAAGATGCCGCCAAGTTGCATCGCGCCGGAAAAGAAGCGGGGCGCCACCACGACGTAGGGAAAGATTATCGCCAACTGTCCATAGAACGAAGTGAACCAGCCCAACTGCTTCTGCTTCACCATCAGCGACCACCAGTTGTCGATCACGGCAGCGAAGCGCTCACCGAAATTCTTGAGTTCCGCCGTTTCCCCGCGATAGAGCGCAATGCCCTCGCTGTTCTCGCGGAACCGGACCAGCGCAAATCGAAAATCGGCCTCGAACCGCTGCTGATTGAAGTTGAGGTCGACCAGCGGCTTGCCGACGCGATGCGCAATCCAGGTACCGACGATGGCGTATAGGAGTCCTATCCAAACCAAGTATCCATGGACGGTCACGCCCAGCAGCTCGAGAGCTCCGGAGAGAGTCCAAAGGATGCCGACAAATACGACGAGAGTCGCCACAGCGGAAAGAAAACCAACGCCGAGCGACAGGGTGTAGTCGACGAAGAGCTTCAGGTCCTCGGCGATACGCTGATCGGGGTTGTCTGTCCCCTTGTCCAGAAGCGACATGCGGTAGTACGCACGATCTGCGGACCAGTTCTTCAATAGACGATCCGTAAGCCATGTGCGCCACTCGATCATCAGCATTTGCTGGAAGTACTGTCGATAGACTGCGGTTACAATGAAAACGACTGCGAGCAACGTAAACTTTCCAAGTTGGCGGAAGAATTCAGCCTGGTCTTTGTCTTGGAAGGTGTTGTAAAAGTCGTTGTTCCATTGATTGAATTGCACTTCCAGCCACACCAGCATCAGCGCGAGGCCCACTACCGTCGCGAGCAGCGCCAGCCCCTTGCCGCGCTGCTCCGACACCCAGTAGGGTTTGGCCAGCTGCCAGAACGCCCGGAGAAACTTCTGCTTTTCCATGCGGCACCTCGGTCTGCGAATCGCCGCGGCAGTTTACAGAACGGCGGAAATGGGGCGAGAATGGCCGCGCACCCCCGATCCCGCATGCCCGGCAAGATCTTCCGCTTCGGGCCGACCCCGGAGCATCGCGCCCAGCACCTGTTCGTGTTCCTGCACGGCAGCGGCGCGACGCCAAAATCAATGATCCCGATCGCCTTCCGCTTCCAGGCGCGCTTTCCCAGCGCAGCGCTAGTGGTGCCGAGCGGCTTCGCCTCCAGCGAGATCGACGGCGAGAGCCAGCAGTGGTATTCGAGCCGTGGCCTCACCGACGACAACCGCGTCGCGCGCATCGCGGCGATCCTGCCGCGCGTCGAGGCGCTGGTGCGCCGCGAGCAGACCAACTGCGGCGTGCCGATGGAGCGCACCGTGCTGATCGGCTTC
>Ga0184615_10001343_pt1 | contig 13359 bp, 11 predicted proteins | sample PLM4_65_coex_FD_133134 | JGI IMG/M metagenome (GOLD analysis project Ga0184615, IMG submission 133134) | Groundwater sediment microbial communities from an aquifer in East River, Colorado, USA - PLM4_65_coex | ecosystem: Environmental > Terrestrial > Soil > Riparian zone | place: USA: East... | reverse complement strand
GTGCGCGAGGCCGACGTGCTCGTGATCCTCGAGTCGATGAAGATGGAGCTGCCCGTCGAGGCACCCGCGGATGGCCGCGTGGCGAAGATCCTCGTCGAGGAAGGTCAGAGCGTTGAAGAGGGCGACGTGCTCGTCGTCCTCGAGTAGGGGAGAGACACCATGGGTCTTCTGGATGGCAAGGTCGCGATCATCACCGGCGCGGGCGGGGGCCTCGGGCGCTGCCACGCGCTTCTGCTCGCGAAAGAGGGCGCGGCGATCGTCGTGAACGATCTCGGCGGCTCGCGCGACGGCAAGGGCGGCGACGCCTCGATGGCCGACCAGGTCGTGAAGGAGATCAAGGCCGCGGGCGGGCAGGCGGTCGCGAACTACGACAGCGTCGCGACGGTCGCGGGCGGCGAGAACATCTGCAAGACCGCGCTCGACGCGTTCGGCAAGGTCGACATCCTGGTGAACAACGCCGGCATCCTGCGCGACATGACGCTGGTGAAGACCGACGAGGCGTCGTGGGACATCGTCGTGCAGGTGCACCTGAAGGGCACGTACTGCGTGACGCGCCCGGTGTTCACGCACATGAAAGAGCGCGGTCAGGGCGGGGTGATCGTGAACACGACCTCGACCTCGGGCCTGATCGGCAACTTCGGCCAGTGCAACTACGGCGCGGCGAAGGCGGGTATCGCGGGCTTCACGCGCTGCCTCGCGCTCGAGGGCAAGAAGTACGGCATCCGCGTCTGGGGGCTCGCGCCCGTCGCCGTCACGCGTCTCACCGAGGACCTGCCCGGCATGGGCAGCGAGCAGGTGAAGGAGACGCTCGGCCCCGACAAGGTCTCGCCGACCGTGCTCTACATGGTGAGCGATCTGTCGAAGGACAAGACGGGCAAGTTTCTTTTCGCGGGTGGGACGAAGGTCTGCGAGCTGAAGATCGTGGCCTCGGACGGCGTGAAGAATCCGAAGGGTGTAAGCGCTCAAGAGATCGCCGCGAACGAGAGCAAGGTGTTCTTGCCCGATCAGGCGTTCAATCTGATGGGCTAGGCGTCGGAGTGGCCGTCAAAACGGGATTCGTGTTTCACGAGCGTTACCTGTGGCATGACACGCGCTCCGCTGGGGGTTTCATTCCGGCGGGCGGTATGGTCGAGCCGGATCGGCACGCCGAGAACCCCGACACCAAACGGCGTTTCCGCAATCTGCTGGCCGTCTCGGGCCTGCTCGAGAAGCTGGTAGAGATCGCGCCGCGCATGGCGACGGAAGACGAGATCTTGCGCGTGCACGGGCGCGAGTACCTCGAGCGCGTGAAGAAGCTCTCGGCCGAGAACGGCGGCGACGCGGGCGTGCTCACCCCTTTCGGGCCGGGCAGCTACGAGATCGCGCTGCTCGCGGCGGGCGGAGCGCTCGCGGCGGTCGACGCCGTGCTCGACGCGCGCGTGCAGACCGCCTACGCGCTGATTCGCCCGCCGGGTCACCACGCCGAGGCCGACCAGGGCATGGGCTTCTGCATCTTCTCGAACGCCGCGATCGCCGTGCACCACGCGCGCGCCGTTCGCGGCCTCGCGCGCGTGGCGATCGTCGACTGGGACGTGCACCACGGCAACGGCAGCGAGACTGCGTTCTACCGCGACCCGAGCGTGCTCACGATCTCGGTTCACCAGGACAACTACTTCCCGGCGGGGCGCGGCGCGCTCGAGGACGGCGGCGAGGGCGCGGGAAGCGGCTACAACCTGAACGTGCCGCTGCCGCCGGGATCCGGGCACGGCGCGTACGAAGCGGTGTTCGCGCGCGTCGTCGCGCCGGCGCTGCGCCGCTTCCGGCCCGAGCTGATCCTCGTCGCGTCGGGCTTCGACGGCGGCGCGATGGATCCGCTCGGCCGCATGCTCGCGACCAGCGCCACCTACCGGTCGCTCACGCGCACGCTCGTCGAGGTCGCGCGCGACGTCTGCGCGGGCCGCATCGTGCTCACGCACGAGGGCGGATACTCCACCGCGCACGTGCCGTTCTGCGGGCTCGCCGTGATGGAGGAGCTCTCGGGCATCTCGACGGGCGTCGTCGATCCGTTCCTCGAGTTCTTCATGGCGATCGGCGGGCAGGCGCTCCAGCCGCACCAGGAGGCGGTGATTCGCGCGGCGGAGAAGCGGCTCGACTTCCTGCATTGAGCTCGGCCAGGATCGCCGCGCGCTCGGCCTTCACCTTCGAGAGCTTCTGCGCGCGCAGGGGGCCGACCTCGTCCGCCGTGTAGGGCGCGAAGTTCGCGGGCACGTGCGCGGGATCGAAGCGGCGCACGGTCCAGACGAGCAGCTCCGCGAGTTCGCGGTCCGAGAGCGGGGCGTTCGCCGAGCCCGGCACGCGCACCAGGAACGCGCGCCCCGCGGGCGAGCCGAGGAACACCGCGACCTGTCCGCGCAGATCCGGAACCGCGCCGGGCACGCCACTGCCGTCGGGCCGGTGACAACCCTGGCAGTGCAGCATGTAGTTGGTCTCGGGCGAGCGGTGTGTGTCCGGCACCGCCGCGAGCAGGAGCGCCGCCCCGAGCGCGACGGCGAACGCGCTCACTTGTCCGCGAGACCGACGAGCAGCGCCGTCGAGCAGTGGTACGCGATCTTGTTGTCGCTGCCCAGACACCAATTGATGTCGTTGCTCACCCAGGGCAGGTATGGCGGGCGATCGCCCTCGTTGCGATTGCACATGCAACGCCCGCAGGCCTGCTGGCCGCAGCAGTCGTTGTACGAGACGATGTAGGCCTTGCCGTCGGCCGGGTTCTGGCACGTGCCGACCCAGGTCATCGGCGAGGGGGTGGTGCCGGGCGGGCAGCTGCTCGCGCTGCCGCCGCAGCACGAGCACAGGAAGCCGTCGATCGCGCAGTAGCGCCAGTAGTCGCAGCTCTCCGGGTCCTCGATTTTCCCTACGCCCGACGGTGTTCCTGCGGCCGAGGCGATGCGCGCGACGGGCAGGAGCGGCAACGCCGCGCCGCCGACGAGCAGCCGGCCGAGCCAGCCGAGCAGCGAGCGCCGCGAAGTGCGCGAAGCGACCCGCCGCGCCGCGGCCTGCGTGAGCGCGTCGAAGCGGCTCATTTCGCGACCGCCGCGATCGGCTGCAAGAGCGCGGGCCAGACCGCCGCATTCTCGATCGCGCGCAGCCGCGAGCCCGCGCGCGCGTCGTAGACCACCAGCGCCGGAGCGCCCAGGAACGCGGAATACAACAGGGGAGCGGCGTCCTGGCTGACCGCGATCGAGGTCGCGAGCTCCGCGAGCGAGAGCTTCTGCACGCGCTTCTTCGCCGCCAGGTCGTAGACCCAGACGACTCGACCGGGATCCTTGTGCGAGCCCGGACCTCCCTGGTGCATGACGGTGTAGAGTCGCCCGCTCGCGGCGTGCAGCGCGAACGGCTGCAGCCCGCCCGGCAGCCACTTCGCCGCGCGCTCGTCCGCGCTTGCGAGCGGCCACTTCGCCCCGAAGGCGAGCTCCGCGCCCGCTGCTTCGACCGGGTAGACGTCCCCCGCGAACGAGACGAAGAGCCACTGGCTGCCCGCGCGCACGGCCTTCTCCATGAGCGGATCGACGCCCGGGTCGAAGACCTTCGCGTGCGCCTTCCGCGCCTTTTCGCGGCCGTCTTCGTCGAGCGTCACCTCGAGCAGGCTGCCGTCCCCGCACAGCGACGCGAAGCGGCGCGGCCCGAGCGGGTAGATCAGCGCGCAGCCCGCGATCTCGATCTCGCCGACGAACACCGCGCGCTCGAGGTCGACGACCGAGACCGTCGACGCGGGCGAGAAGTTGTAGGCGAGCAGAAAGCGCTCGTCATCGAGCAGGCTTGCGTATGCGCTGGTCGGCATGCCGAGCAGCCGCTTGGCCGGGATCTCGATCTCGCCCGTGGGCAGGAGCGTCCTCGCGTCGAAGATCGTCACGACGTCCGTTCGCGTGCCGCGAAACCCGCGCGACAGATAAGTCTCGGCCGAGAAGAAACGCGGCGTCTTCGCCGCGAGCTCGAGCTCCTGACCCTGGTAGCCTGTGTCGACCTCGGCGAGCAGCTTGCCGGTGTCGCCGTCGAAGAGCGTGGCCTTCGAGTAGTTCACCGTCGCCAGGTCGTGCAGCCAGACGCGGTGGGGGCCGTCGGGTAGCGGCGCCGTCTTCGCGGCTTCGGCGACGAAGTCCGCGGCCATCGCGTGCGGAGCCACGGGCGCCAGGAAGGCCAGCGAGAGCACCGAGACCGCGATTCGCGAAGCCACGGCCGCAGTCTCTCCGCGGGCTCGGGCGCGGTCAAGCGCGGAGCGGTCGCGCTCGCGAGATCGGGTGATACCTTCGGCCCGTGGCCGAGGTGAAGCTCCGACTGATTCCGGATCCGGCCCCGGCGGGCGAGGCTGTGCCGCGCTTGGCCGCGTCGGTGAATCCGTACACGTCGATGACGCCGCGCTTCGGCCGCACCGCGAACCTGTTCGGCCGGCGCTTCTTCGCGCACTTCGACTTCGAAGCGCACGAGGCCGACCGGCTGGCGGAGCTCGACCGGCGCGGCGCCGTCGTCTACGTGATGCGGTACAGCTCGCGGCTGGACTACTTCCTGTTCAACTGGTTGTTCCTGCTGCGCGGCATTCGCCTCTCGTCGTTCGCGAACGGCATCAAGTTCTTCTACTACCGGCCGTTCACCGAGGCGCTGCGGCTGCTCGGTCAGGGCATCGTCGAGCGCGTGCGGCGCGGTGCGAGCGGCATGCGCGAGCGCAGCATCCAGCAGATCCGCCAGTGCGTGCGCGAGGGCGGCTCGGCGTTCCTGTTCCTGCGCACCGACAAGATCCGCACGCGCGTGCGCGGCAAGCGCAGCGCGCTGCGCGAGGGACGCACGGAGCTCGACTACCTGCGCGAGGTGGTCGACACCACCTTCGCGAGCGCCGTGCCGGTGTCGCTCGTGCCGCTCGCGCTTTTCTGGCGCAAGGGCGCGCGCCCGGAGCGCCCGTTCCTGAACCTGTTCTACGGCGGGAACGAACGCCCGACCGACTTCGGCAAGGTCGTCGCATTCGTCTGGAACTACCGGAATCTCGCCGTGCGCGTCGGCCAGCCGATCGATCTGCGCGAGTTCGTCGAGACGAATCGCGCGTCGGGGCGCGAGCGCGTCGTGAAGCAGGTGCGCCGGTCGCTGCTGATCTTTTTGCGCCGCGAAGAGAAGCCGGTCGTCGGCGCGCCGCTGCCGACCTTCGCGCGCGTGCAGGCGGCCGTGCTCGACGACGGCGAGGTGCGGCGCGTGATCGCGGAGGTCGCGGGCGAGAAGCGCCGCTCGCTCGCACGCGTCGAGTTGCGCGCGCAGAAGAATCTGTCCGAGATCGCGGCGTCGCCGAGTCCCACCATGCTCGCGGTGCTCGCCGTGCTGGTGGAGCGGCTCTTCAAGCGGCTCTTCGCGCGCATCGACGTGCACGGCCTCGAGCCCGTCGTCGAGGCGGCGAAGCTCCATCCGCTCGTGCTCGTGCCGAGCCATCGCTCGCACTTCGACTATCTGATCCTGTCGTGGCTTTTCTACCAGAACCACCTGGTGCCGCCGCAGGTCGCCGCGGGGATCAACCTCGCGTTCTGGCCGCTCGGCCCGATCTTCCGGCGCGGGGGCGCGTTCTTCCTGCGCCGCAGCTTCGAGGGCGATCCGCTGTATCGCGCGGTCTTCCGCAGCTACGTGCAGCACCTGATCAAGGACGGCGTCACGCAGGAGTTCTTCATCGAGGGCACGCGCTCGCGCACGGGCAAGACGCTGCGTCCGCGGCTCGGCATGCTGCGCATGGTGCTCGAGGCGTACGCGCGCGGCGCGCGCCGGGACTTGTACCTGGTGCCGGTCGGCTTCACGTACGAGCGGCTGGTCGAAGAGGGCTCGATCACCGGCGAGCGCGGCGGCGCGCGAAAGCAGCGCGAGTCGCTCTTCTCCCTGCTCCGGGCCCACACCGTACTGCGTTATCGCTACGGCAGCGTGACGGTGCGCTTCGGCGAGCCGATCTCGCTCGCGCAGCACTTCGGCGATTCGGTGCCGCGCCGCATGGGCCCGGGTCAGATCCCCGATCTGCGCGCAGCTACGGCGGGCTTCGGCATCGAGATCTCGCGGCGCATCAATGATCTGATCACGGCCGGGCGCTCGTCGGTCGCGGCCGCGGCGCTGCTCGGGCAACCCGCGAACGCGCTGCGCGAAGAGGAGCTGCGCGAGCGCATCGTCGAGATCGCGCAGCTGCTGGAGCTGCTCGGCGTGCCGCGCTCGGAGTCACTCGAGCGCTGTCTCGCGAGCGGCCGGCCGGAGGCGGCGGTGGAGCTGCTCGAGCAGGCCGAGCGCGTGAAGCGCGTGGCTTCGCCGCGCGGCGATCTGATTCAGATCGAAGACGGAATGCGCGCGGCGCTCGATCTCTACCGCGCGACGATCGGCCACGCGCTCGTCTGGCCGGCGGTGCTCGCGCTCTGCCTGCGCGAGCCGCGCGAGCGCGAGGCGCTCTTCGGCGACGCGTCGATCTGGCTCGACGTCTTCGCCGACGAGTTTTTCCCGATCGAAGGCGCCGCGCGCCGCGAGCGGCTCGAGCGCGTGCTCGCGCACCTGCTCGCGCGCGGCTGGGTCGAGGCGAGCGGAGGAGGCGCGCTGTGCGCGAGCGCGTCGGGCGAGCCCTGGCTCGGCTTCCTGCGCGCGCAGCTCCAGCCGCTGCTCGAGGCCTACGCGATCGTCGCACGCGTCGTCGCCGAGGCGCAGGGCCAGGGCGAGCGCGATGCCCTGCTCGAGCGCGCGCGGGCAGTCCAGAAGGAGGCCCTGCTCGTCGGCGAGGCGCAGTACCCCGAGGGCGACTGCCCGATCGCCGCCGCGAACGCGCTCGCACTGCTGCTGCGCGAGAACGTGCTCGTCGAGCAGGCCAAGGGCGATCGGACGGAAGCGAGCGTTGCGCCCGGGCCGGCGTTCGGCGCGCTCGAGCCGCTCCGCGCTCGCCTGGCAGCGGCGACAGCCCTCCGATAGAGTCGCGCCCCATGGCGCTGGGCGTGAAGCGATCGGTGGAAGGGACGCAGGTACTGCGCTTCGGCTTTCCGAAAGGGTCGCTGCAGGACATGACGGCCGCGCTCTTCGAACGCGCCGGCTACCGCATGAGCTTCCCGGAGCGCTCGCTGTTTCCGACGATCGACGATCCGGAGATCGAGTGCGTGCTGATCCGCGCGCAGGAGATCGGCCGTTACGTGGGCGAGGGCGTGCTCGACGCAGGCATCACGGGCTTCGACTGGATCCAGGAGAGCAAGTCGCGGCTGCGCGAGCTCGCCGACCTGCACTACTCGAAGACCAGCTTCCGGCCGACGCGCTGGGTGCTGGCCGTGCCCGAGGATTCGCCGATCAAGGGCGTGAAGGACCTGGCCGGGAAGCGCATCGCGACCGAGGCCGTCGAGCTGGTGAAGAGCTGGCTCAAACGACACGGCGTGAGGGCGCAGGTAGAGTTCTCCTGGGGCGCGACCGAAGTGAAGCCGCCGCTGCTGGCCGACGCGATCGTCGACATCACCGAGACGGGCTCGTCGCTGCGCGCGAACAAGCTTCGCATCGTCGAAACCTTGCTCGAGAGCACTCCGCGGCTGATCGCAAACAAGCTCGCCTACAAGGATCCGTGGAAGCGGCGCAAGCTCGATCGCCTCGCGCTCATGCTGACCGGCGCGATGAACGCGCACGGCAAGGTCGGCCTGATGCTGAACTGCCCGAAGGACAGCCTGCCGAAGATCCTCGCGCTCTTGCCCGCGCTCTCCTCGCCGACGGTGTCGCCGCTCGCCGATGGAAAAATGGTGGCGATCAACACCATCATCGATGAAGCGCGCGCGCGCGATCTGATTCCCGACCTTGCGGATGTCGGAGCGACAGGCATCGTCGAGTTCGCGATCACGAAGCTCGTGTACTGACCCGGCGCTGGCTCACCAACCGGTGTTCAGGAGTCCCCGAAATCGTTAGTTATGGCTTCATTGACGTCATGAAGGAGAGGCGGCGCGCCCGAGCGCTTGGCGATACGCCTCTACGGTCGCTTGCGCGCACGCCGCCCAGGTAAAACTCCGTGCTCGGTTCTCGCCGCGACGCGAGAAGTCTGCGCGGGCGGCTGAATCCTCGAGGATCGCGGCGATCTTGAGTGCAGTGTCTTGCGGCTGCTCCGGGTCAAACGCCAATCCCGCATCACCAACCACCTCGCGCAGAGCCGCCCTGTCTGAAGCAAGCACGGGCACCCCGCTCGCCATCGCCTCGAGTGGTGGCAGCCCGAATCCTTCAGAAAGCGAAGGGAAGATGAAGGCAGCCGCGCCCGCATAGAGGTTGGGCAAGTCCGCGGCGGGTGCATGTCCGAGAAACCGGATCTGACCCCTGTCCGCAAGCAACCGCAACTCCCGTTTCAGGTCTGCCGCGCGCCAGCCGCGTGCCCCCGCGATCACCAAGGGGAAGCCGTCGCGCAGCGCCGCCGGCAGGCGCGCGAACGCGGCGAGCAAATGGCCGATGTTCTTGCGCGGCTCGATGGTCCCCACACTAAGCAGATAGTGTCCATGCTGCAGGCCGAGAGCGCGCAGCGTGACCGCCGTCTCCTCGGGGCTCCGGGGCCGGAACGCGGGAGACACCCCTAGATGGGCAACCGTCACGCGCTGCGGCGGCACATCGAACATCGCGACCAGCTCATCGCGCACGAACGCGGAATCAACGAGAATCGCGCCAGCCCGGTCCAGCGCGCCCGACAAACCGCGTTCAAGCCAACGGACTCGATCGGCCGGCTGGGTTTCCGGATAACGCAGCCAGGATAGGTCATGGATCGTCACGACGACGGGAACGTCGTAGCTCACGGGCACATAGTTCGGCTCGTGGTACACGTCGATCGCGCGGCTGCGGAGACCACGCTCGAATGGGCCCTGTTGCTGGAGCTTGCGAAGCTCCCGCTTCAGTGGAATCCACGGCTCGATCCTGTCCCAGAGCCGCGTGGCGGCGACGCCGCGTCCGCCGGGATCGGGCGCGCGCGGCGGCTCATTCCTCCAGCGCTGGCCGTAGAAGGAATGGACGTCGATGTCACCCCGGGCATGCAGAGCCGCTCCCAGCTCCACCATGTAGTTCCCGATGCCGGTCAACGGCGACCGTAGCGGGGTTGCATTCATAGATACTTTGATATCAATGATGTCACTTCTACAGGCCACGGAACATCCGACGCGTGTCTGCTCGGGGCGACAGGTCTCTGCCATGGGAATGCGCGCTGCGGTCACAGACCTCCACCCGCGAGATACTCGGGATCACTCAAGCTAACTGGCAGAAGCGCACTTTGCGACGGTAGAAGAGAGGATCGTTCGCGAATCTCCGACGCAGGCGGCGCACGAGACGCGAGAAAACTGCGCGACGGCAATTGAGGAGTGCGTCGCGGGTGTCTACAATCCACGCTGGCTGCATGATCGAAGTGTGCACGAGATCGGGGCGGGGTGAGTTCAGAGTGCAGACGCGCAACGACGAGCAATCGCTGTTCAGCGAATCCAGAGTCGCCCTGCCAGACACGACACGGTCCGCTCGGACGCATCGGGTGAGCCAGTTTGCGCGCTAGCTGGTGGCCCCTCGGACGCTTGAACGCTGCCGTGTCGACGGGGACGCAGGCGGGGCGCCGTGGCGACGTGCGCCTGGCGATGCAGGACGTCGTCGACGGCCTCGCGCTCTGGCCGCTATGGATTCGGTTGGGTTGGAACGACATCCTGCAGCGCTATCGGCGCTCGGTGCTCGGGCCATTCTGGCTCACGGTCAGCATGGCGGTCATGGTCGTCGCGCTAGGTGTCGTCTACGCGGGAATCTTCAAGATCACGTTGCGGGACTTCATTCCATTTCTCTGCGTCGGTCTGATCGTGTGGGGCTATATCAGCACGACGCTGTCGGAGGCGGGCGGGCTGTTCACCGGAGCGGAGTCCTACATCAAGCAGATTCGACTGCCGTACTCGCTGTATGTGTGCCGCTTCATCTGGAGCAAGGTGATCATCTTTGCTCACAACTTCGTCATCTACTTCGGCATCATCAGCTACTTTCACGTCTGGCCGGGATCTGCCGCGCTCTACGCGATTCCGGGCTTCTTGATCGTCACCTTGAACGGTGCCCTCGCCAGTACCTACCTCGGCATCGTGTCCGCGCGTTTTCGCGACATACCGCAAATCGTCGCGAGCGTCGTCCAGATCGTGTTCTTCGTCACTCCGATCATGTGGAAGCCGGAGCTGCTGGGAGCGCGCTCCCATCTCATGACGTGGAATCCGTTCCATCATCTGATCGAGATCGTCCGCGCGCCCTTGCTCGGCCAGGTGCCGTCGCTCGAGAACTACGTCGCCGCGGGCGTGATCACGGCTGCCAATGTGCTGGTAGCGGCGGCCTTCTTCTCCCGCTTCCGAGCGCGCATCGCGTATTGGCTATGAAGATGTCCGTGAAGCCGGCCGCAAGCTCGTCACAAGCGATCATCTCGCTCGACCGCGTCGGAGTCTCCTTCCCTGTCTACCACGGCGGCTCGCGTTCGCTGAAGAAAGCCATCTTGGCGCGAAGCTCCGCGGGGCGAATTGCCCGCGACGCCAACGACCGCGTCACGATCGATGCGCTCCGGGACGTGACGCTGTCGCTGCGCACGGGCGATCGTCTCGCACTGATCGGCGCGAACGGCGCCGGCAAGACGACGCTGCTACGGGTCATGGCGGGTGTCTATGAGCCCGTAACCGGGACGGTCGAGATCAGAGGACGAATCTCGCCTATGTTCGACATCGGCCTGGGAATCGACGTGGAGCTCAGCGGCTACGACAACATCCGCTTGCGCGGGCTGCTGCTCGGTCTGTCGTCGCAGGACATCGAGGGGCGGCTGTCCGAGATCGCGGAGTTCACCGAGCTCGGCGACTACCTGGACATGCCGATGCGAACCTACTCGTCCGGCATGATGCTGCGCCTGACCTTCGCGGTCGCGACCTGTTACGAGCCGGAGATCCTGTTGATTGACGAATGGATCCTGGCGGGCGACGCGCACTTCATCGCGAAGGCACAGAGACGGATCGACTTCTTCGTCGACAAGGCCAGCGTGCTGGTGCTGGCGTCCCACAATCTGGAGATCTGCCGGCGCTGGTGCAACCGGGGTCTGTGGATGGCGCAAGGGCAGGTCAGGTCCTTCGGATCGATCGACAGTGTCATCGCGGGCTACGAGGCGGGCGCCGCTTGAGGCCGAGGTCCACGAAGAGACCGCGCGACCTTCACGGCGCCGAGACAGTGGAGCGGAACCCGATGACTCCCACGAAACCGGGATACGACAGGATATCCGGCTGCAGAATCAGCGGCAGCAAGCACCTCATGCCGGTTCTCAGTCTCGGCTATCAGAAACTGACTGGGGTGTTTCCGAAATCCAGGGACAACACGATCACGTCCGGTCCGCTGGAGCTCGTGTGGTGTCCCGACTCGGGGCTTCTGCAGCTCGCGCACTCGTTCGAGCCCCAGGAAATGTACGGCGACAACTACGGCTACCGCTCGGGACTGAACCAGTCGATGGTCGACCACCTGACGCGGAAGATCCGTCATCTCGCGCAGATGAACAGCCTCGAGCCCGGCGACACGGTGCTCGACATCGGCTCGAACGACGGAACGTCGCTCAAGGCGTTTCAGCAATCCGGCCTGCATCGCATCGGGATCGATCCGACCGGCAAGAAGTTCGTCGATCTCTATCCCGACGACATCACGTTGGTGCCGGACTTCTTCTCGGCCGACGCGTTTCGCGCGGTCAGCAAGGCGCCGGCGCGGATCATCACCTCGATCGCCATGTTCTACGATCTCGAGGACCCGGTCGGGTTCGCGCGCGAGATCGAGAGCATCCTCGCGCCCGACGGACTGTGGCACTTCGAGCAGAGCTACATGCCGTCGATGCTGCGGATGTCGTCCTACGACACCATCTGCCACGAGCACCTCGAGTTCTATTCCCTCTCGGTCGTGCGCCGGATACTCGAAGCCGCCGGGCTGAAGCTGGTCGACGTGGAGATGAGTGGCATCAACGGCGGGAGCTTCGCCGTGACGGCCGCCAGGTCAAGCAGTCCCGTCAAGTCGAACGACGCCGTGATTCACTGGCTGCTCGAGCAAGAGGAGCGGATGGGCCTCAATACGCCGCGTCCGTATCGCGAGTTCGAGGACCGGGTGTACCGTCATCGCGAAGACCTGCGACGGCTGCTGAAGGCCCTCGTCGCGGACGGCAAGCGCATCATCGGCTACGGCGCCTCGACGAAGGGCAATGTCGTCCTGCAGTTCTGCGGCATTACCGACAAGGAAGTCTGCGCGATCGCGGAGGTCAATCCGGAGAAGTTCGGATCGTTCACGCCGGGAACCGGGATTCCGATCATCTCGGAGAAGGAGGCGCGCGCGATGCAGCCGGACTACTTCCTGGTGCTGCCGTGGCACTTCAAGGACGGAATTCTCAAACGCGAGCAGGAGTTCCTGAACGGAGGCGGGAAGATGATCTTTCCGTTCCCGGAGATTGAGATCATCTAGACCGCGCTCGCGGTTCTGGACGCGACACGGAACGTCATCACGCGGGGTTTCAAGCGATGCTGGTGTCATACGCGCAGAATCTCGAGGATGTGTTGCTGATGCGGTTCTTCGGATTCAAGAATCACGGCACTTACATCGACGTCGGCGCGTGTTGGCCAGACAACGGATCGGTGACGAAGGCGTTCTACAACGTAGGTTGGCGAGGCATCAACATAGAGCCACACCCCGAACCCTTCGCCGAACTGCGAACCGCTCGCGCCGGCGACATCAATCTGAACGTCGCGTTGAGCCGAGATGGAAGACGAATCGAGCTATTCGAAGGTCCGTCCGCAGGAGAGACCTCGCACGAGCGGCGCAGTCGCAGCGCTGGATTCCTCGTGGACTCCTGGACCCTGCGCAGGGTCTGCGAAAAGTACCCGGGCGGAGATGTCGACTTTCTGAAAATCGACGTCGAAGGCATGGAGCTGGAAGTTCTTGAAGGAGCGGACTTCACCCACTTCAGGCCGAAGGTTATCGTCTGCGAAGTGACCAAGCCATGGACCACCACGCTTTCCGACGGTGCCCGTGCAATCGACGACCACCTATCCGAAGCTGGCTATGGCAAAGTCTATTTCGACGGATTGAACAACTTCTACGTCGACCGCTTGCGCGGCGACTTGTCGACGGCGAATTGGCTGCCGCCGAATGTTACGGATGGATATCTGACTGCGCGCGAAGCGGACCTGTCGACCCGGCTCGCCGATCAGGGCGTGGGCATCGAGACTCTCGAGCGAGAGCACGCCACACGTGAGGCGGACCTGTCGACCCGGCTCGCCGATCAGGGCGTGGGCATCGAGACTCTCGAGCGAGAGCACGCCACACGTGAGGCGGATCTATCGACCCGGTTGGCAAGCAGTCAGCAGGAATTTG
>Ga0184615_10001341_pt1 | contig 13368 bp, 10 predicted proteins | sample PLM4_65_coex_FD_133134 | JGI IMG/M metagenome (GOLD analysis project Ga0184615, IMG submission 133134) | Groundwater sediment microbial communities from an aquifer in East River, Colorado, USA - PLM4_65_coex | ecosystem: Environmental > Terrestrial > Soil > Riparian zone | place: USA: East... | reverse complement strand
GAAGACCGTGACCTCGTGGCCGGCGCGGCGCAGTTGCTGGGCGGCGGCGAGGCCCGCGGGGCCCGAGCCGACGACCGCGACCCGAAATCCGGTCTGGACCACGGGGAGGACCGGCGCGATCCATCCCTCGTCGAACCCCTTGTCAACGATGTTCCATTCGATGACCCGGATCGAAACCGGGTCGTCGATGATGCCCAGCACGCACGCCGATTCGCACGGCGCGGGGCAGAGGCGGCCGGTGAACTCCGGGAAGTTATTCGTGGCATGCAAGGCCTTGAGCGCATCCTTCCACCGGCCGCGGTGGACGAGGTCGTTCCACTCAGGGATGAGATTCTCGACCGGACATCCGGTGTTGCCCTGGCAGAACGGCACGCCGCAGTCCATGCACCGGGAGCCCTGAGCCTTGAGCGTCTCCTCGGGGACGGGCTCGTAGAACTCCTTCCAGTCCTTGATGCGGAGTTCGACCGGGCGGCGCTGGGGACCCGAGCGCTTGACCTTCATGAAGCCTCGGATGTCAGCCATGAACGGTCGCGCTCTTCGATGTCTGGGTTTGTTTCTGGGCGGCGAGCTTACGCGCCTCCAACACCTTGCGGTACTCGATCGGGAAGACTTTGAGGAAGCGCGGCAGCACGGCGTCCCAGTGCTCCAGGACCGACTTGGCTTTCCGGCTCCCGGTGTACTCGGCGTGCCGCCGGATGAGGTCGCGTAAGACCGCGATGTCGGCCTCTTCGCGCACCGGCTCCAACTCGACCATGCCCAGGTTGCAGCGCTGCTCGAACTTGCCGTCTTCATTGAGCACGAACGCGAGGCCGCCGCTCATGCCCCCGGCGAAGTTGCGGCCGGTGGCGCCGAGGACGACCACGACGCCGCCGGTCATGTACTCGCAGCCGTGATCGCCCACGCCCTCGATCACCGCGTGCGCGCCGGAGTTACGGACGGCGAACCGCTCGCCGGCCATGCCGTAAAAGAACGCGTCACCCGAGGTGGCGCCGTACAGCACGGTATTACCGACGAGGATGGTCTCCTCGGGCACGAACGTCGATCCTCGCGGCGGAAAGACGATGATCCGTCCTCCGGAGAGGCCCTTGCCGAGATAGTCGTTGGATTCGCCTTCGAGTGTCAACGTCACGCCGCGCGCGAGGAACGCGCCGAACGATTGACCGGCCGTGCCGGAGAAGCGGATCTGGATCGTATCCGGCGGCAGGCCCTCCAGGCCGTAGCGCTTCGCGATCTCGCCGGAGAGCATGGCCCCCACCGTGCGGTTCACGTTGCGGATCGGGAGTTCGATGCGGACCGGCGTTTGGTGCTCGATCGCCGGGTGCGCGTGCTCGATCAGCGTGTGATCGAGCACGTTGGCGATGCCGTGATCCTGGACCTGAACGCACCGAATGGGCACCGAGCTTTCCACCTCCGGTCGCACCAGGAGGCTCGAGAGATCGAGGCCACGAGCCTTCCAGTGATCGAGCGCCTTGTGGACCTGGAGCTTGTCCACGCGGCCCACCATCTCGGGGACGGTGCGGAAGCCGAGCTGGGCCATGAGTTCGCGGACTTCCTGGGCTAGGAAGAAGAAGTAATTGACGACGTGCTCGGGCTGGCCGGTGAACTTCGCGCGCAACACGGGGTCCTGGGTCGCGATCCCGACCGGGCAGGTGTTGAGGTGGCACTTGCGCATCATGATGCAGCCTTCGACGATCAAGGGCGCGGTGGAGAAGCCGAATTCCTCGGCGCCCAGCAGCGCGGCGACGACCACGTCGCGCCCGGTCTTGAGCTGGCCGTCGGTCTCGATCCGCACCCGGCCGCGCAGGTTGTTCATCACCAGCGTTTGTTGGGTTTCGGCCAGCCCCAGCTCCCAGGGGATGCCCGCGTACTTGATCGAGGCCAGCGGCGACGCGCCCGTCCCGCCCGAATCGCCGCTGATCAAAATCTTGTCGGCGTGGGCCTTGGCCACGCCCGCGGCGACCGTGCCCACCCCCACCTCGGCGACGAGCTTGACCGTGACCGCGGCGTCGGGGTTGGCGTTCTTGAGGTCGAAGATCAACTGAGCGAGGTCTTCGATGCTATAGATGTCGTGGTGCGGCGGCGGCGAGATCAACTGGACGCCGGGCGTCGCGTACCGCAGCCGCGCGATCGTCTCGTCCACCTTGTGCCCCGGGAGCTGCCCGCCTTCGCCGGGCTTGGCGCCCTGCGCCATCTTGATTTGCAGCTCCTTCGCGTGGACGAGGTAATGGATCGTCACGCCGAACCGCGCCGAGGCGACTTGTTTGATCGCGCTGTTCTTCGAGTCGCCGTTGGGGAGAGGCACGAAGCGCTCGGGGTCTTCGCCGCCCTCCCCGGTGTTGCTCTTGGCGCCGATCCGGTTCATCGCGAGCGCGAGCGTCTCGTGGGCTTCCTTGCCGATCGCCCCGAACGACATCGCGCCGGTGGTGAACCGCTTCACGATCTCCGAGGCCGGCTCGACCTCCTCGATGGGGATCGGCGTGCCCATCCTGAATTCCAAGAGCCCTCGGAGATTGGACCGGGCCTTCGACTCGTCGTTGACCAGCGCGGAGAATTCCTTGAAACTGGCGTACGAGTTGGAGCGCGTCGCGTGCTGGAGCGTGGCGATCGTGGCGGGGTTCCAGTTGTGGCGCTCGCCCTGGACGCGGTAGTGGTACTCGCCGCCGAAGTCGAGCTGGTGCACGGTGGCCGGCGCGTAGGCCGCCGTGTGGCGTCGGAGCGCTTCCTGCGCGACCTCGCGGATCCCGATGCCCTGGATTCGCGACGCCGTGCCGGTGAAGTACCGGTCGATCAACTCCGAGTTGAGTCCGATCGCCTCGAAGATCTGCGCGCCGCAGTAGCTCTGGACGGTGGAGATGCCCATCTTCGAGAAGACTTTGAGCAGCCCCTTGTTGATCGCCTTGATGTACTTGGATTCGGCGGTGGCGGCGTCGATGCCCTCCGGCAGATACGCCTCGCTGGCCATGTCCACCAGGGTCTCGAAGGCCAGATACGGGTTCACCGTGCCCGCCCCGTAGCCGATGAGGCACGCGAAATGGTGGATCTCGCGGGCTTCACCCGTTTCCACGATCAGGCCCGCCTCGGCCCTCAGCGACTCGCGGATCAAGTGATGGTGCACGGCCGAAATCCCGAGCAGGCTCGGGATGGGCGCCCACTCGGCGTTGACGCCGCGATCGCTCAGAATGATGAACTTGTCCCCGGCGCGGATCGCCTCCGCCGCTTGCCGGCACATCGTGTCCACCGCGGCGGCGAGACCTTCGGGGCCTTCGGCGATCCGGAACAGCATCCGCAGCGTCCGGCTCGTGAAGTTCGGGTCGGCGATCGTCCTGATTTTCTCGAGGTCGGTGTTGGTCAGGATCGGTTGTTGGACCTTGATCCGCCTACAGCTTTCGGGCGTCTCGCCCAGGAGGTTGGGTTTCGGGCCGATGTTCGTGACGAGCGACATCACGAGCTGCTCGCGGATCGGGTCGATCGGCGGATTCGTGACCTGGGCGAAGAGCTGTTTGAAGTACTTAAAGAGCAGTTGCGGCCGGTCCGACAATACAGCGAGCGGCGTGTCGGTTCCCATCGAGCCCACGGCCTCTTCGCCGTTCACCACCATCGGCGTGATGACCATCTTGAGCTCTTCGATCGTATAGCCGAATGCCTGCTGGCGCTGGCGGAGCGTCGCGTGGTCGGGCTGGGGCACGTTCATCGGCTGGGGAAGTTCGTCGAGCGAGATCCGATGCGTGGCCACCCACTGCCGGTAAGGTTTGCGGCCGGCGATGTCGGCCTTGATCTCCTCGTCGTCGATGATGCGACCCTGGACGGTGTCCACCAGGAACATCTTGCCCGGTTGGAGGCGGCCCTTTAACCGAATCTCGTGGGGCGCAAAGGGCAGCACGCCCGCCTCGGAGGCCATCACCGCGAGCCCGTCGTGGGTCACGACGTAGCGCGCCGGGCGAAGGCCGTTGCGGTCCAGCGTGGCGCCGATCAGCCGGCCGTCGGTGAACGCCATCGCGGCGGGGCCGTCCCAGGGCTCCATCATCGCGGCGTGGTATTCATAAAATCCCCGCCGCTCCATGTCCATGTGGGGGTTGCCGACCCAGGCTTCGGGGATGAGCATCATCATCGCGTGCGGGAGCGAGCGTCCGCCCATGACGAGAAATTCGAGGGCGTTGTCGAAACACGCGGAGTCGCTCTGGCGCTCGTGGATGATGGGGAAGAGCTTCTGCAGATCGCTCCCGAACACGTCGGACGAGAGGCGGCCCTGCCGCGCGCGCATCCAGTTCACGTTGCCCTTGAGGGTGTTGATCTCCCCGTTGTGGCAGACGTAGCGGTAGGGGTGGGCGAGGCTCCACGTCGGGAACGTGTTGGTCGAAAACCGCGAGTGCACCAGGGCCAGCGCGCTGATCACGGTTTGATCGGTCAAATCCTGATAGAACAGCGGGAGCTGTTTGGGGAGCAAGAGGCCTTTGTAGACGATCGTGCGACACGACAGACTGGAGATGTAACAGGTCGCGCGCTCCGGAATCGCCGATTCGCGAACGGCGCGCTCGACCTGTTTGCGGATCACATAGAGCTTGCGCTCGAAATCGGGCTCGCTGAGGATGTCCCGCGCGATGAAAACCTGCCGGATCGCCGGGAGCGAGGCCCGCGCCTGCTCACCGAGGTGACTGTCCTTGATCGGCACGTCGCGCCAGCCGAGGAGCCGCTGCCCTTCTTCCGCCACGACGTTCTGAATGACCTGTTCGCACAGCCGCCGGCTCTGCGGATCGGCAGGCAGAAACACCATCCCGACGCCGTATTCATGCGCTCGGGGGAGGTGGATGCCGGACTCCGGCGCGACCCGGGAGAAGAACGCGTGGGGAATCTGCAACAGCACCCCCGCCCCATCTCCGGTACACGGGTCGCAGCCCTGCGCGCCCCGGTGCGCGAGGTTGTCGAGCACCTGCAACCCCTTGGCGACGATGTCGTGGGATTTGTGGCCTTGAATATTGACGACGAACCCGATGCCGCACGAATCGTGTTCGTTCTCTGGATGGTAGAGCCCGTAAGGGTCGGGAAGCGTCGGTCGTGGGAGAGGCCGACGCGGCTGTCTGGTGTCCGATAATTCCATGTGGGAAGCCTTCTCGGGGCTGGTTCCGTGGGACCCGGAAGGGTCCTTCAAACCTACTGGAAACGACCGCGCGCTGTCAAGGGGAAAGGTCGCGGAAAGGCGAGGAACGGGGCGGCGGCGTCTCGCCCCTACGCGAAGCTCAGCCCCTCGAACACGTGGCTTGCGCGGTCGCGGATCACGAGGTCGGCCAGGGGGCTGTGGGGAGTCTCATCGGGGTTGATTTCCACGACGGTGACCCCGGCGGTTTTTGCGACCCGCGCCAGGCCGGCCGCCGGGTGGACCAGTCCGGATGTGCCGATGGCCAGAAACAGGTCGGCGCTGCGCGTCATCTCCACGCTCCGCTGGTAATCGTAGGGATCGACCGCTTCGCCGAACCACACGATGTGGGGACGGACCACGCGCTGACAGCGGGCACAGCGGGGTGGGATGGCGCGGAGAGGAACCTCGGTGTTGGCCGAGATCACGGCGCAGGCCGTGCAGCGGACCTTCCAGATATTGCCGTGGAGCTCGATCAGCTCCCGGCTCCCGGCCTGCGCGTGGAGGCCGTCGACGTTCTGGGTGATCACGCTGACCGCGGCGCGTCGCTCCAACGCCGCCAGGGCGATGTGCGCCGCGTTGGGCCGAGCCTTGGCCACGAGGCCCCGGCGCCAGTCGTACCAGCTCCACACCAACTCGGGGTCCCGCGCGAACGCCTCCGGCGTCGCGAGATCCTCCGGTTTGTGGTCATTCCAGAGGCCTTCGGGGCCCCGGAACGTGGGAATCCCGCTTTCCGCCGAGATCCCCGCGCCAGTCAAGACGGTGACGCGGGTGGCGCCATTGAAAAGGTTCTGCAATCGGGACTGAAGGGATGCGTCCATTTCGGGAATCTCCATCCACGCCGCCTCATTATAGTGGAAATCGGTTCGAGGAAAAAAACATTAGTGGCCATGGCTGGATCGAACCAGCCGGTCACCGCGGAATAACGGGTGCAGCGCTCCGGTTTACTAAGCGGTTGGACTGTAAAAGGTCTGTCCAGGGCAGGAGTCGGACGGTGGATGTACGGACGTTGTGATGTCTGGAGGGGCCACACTATGTGTGAGCGTGTAGAGCTTGACGCAGAGGCGTCGACCCAGGTGCACGTCGTCGTGCCAAAACCGATCTACGATGAACTGGCCGGCGTGATGTCGCAGAGCGAGATCAACACTACCGTGGTCGAGTGTCTCAAAGATAGTCTTCGGAAACTCCGGTTTCATCGCGATCTAAAACGGACCGCCCAGCGCAAGAAACCATAGGCACTCTCTCCCGGCTGGCGTCTGACGGGGACACAGGCCTGGTCCATCCTAAAAGCCCTGTTCTTCCCGTAAGTTAGACCCGCGTCGCGTTGACAAATTTTTCCGCATCGTGCTAAGGTCCCGGGTTGGCGGCGATGCCACTGTGCCGCGCCCCATGCAACGATGACCCACGCGTCACACGGGAAAGGCCCAGCGTACGGTGTACCACCCCTCGTTTGAAGCATTTGCCGAGAAAGCACGACGCGGCAACCTGATTCCGGTGTACACGGAGATCCTGGCGGACCTCGAGACCCCCGTGTCCGCCTTCCTCAAAATCGACGATGGTCGGTACTCGTACCTCCTGGAGAGCGTGGAGGGCGGCGAGAAGTGGGCCCGGTATTCGTTCTTGGGGAGCGGGCCGACCCTCATCATCCAAGCCAGCGGTTCGCTGGTCGAGATTCGGCGGGGTGAGGCGGTCGAGACGGTCGAGTCGGCCGATCCGTTGCGGGTGGTCGAAAAGGTGATGGCCGACTACACCCCGGTGCCGGTGGAGGGTCTTCCCCGGTTTTTCGGGGGGGCGGTGGGCTACATCGGTTATGACGTGGCCCCGCGGTCCTTTGAAGGGCTCGCGTTGCGGGATAAACCGTCGCTGGATCTTCCGGACCTGTGTTTGTTGATCACCGACACGCTGTTGATTTTCGACAACGTCGCCCAGAAGCTGAAAGTGGTGTCGAACGCCCACGTCACCGGACGCCCGCTCCGCGAGGTCTACGACGAGTCGATCGCCAAGATCGACTCGATGATCGCGGCCCTCCGGCGTCCTCTCCCGACCGGCGTTCCCGCCGCCGACCGCGCGCGCCGTCGCTCCACCGATCTGGAATCCAACCTGACCAAGGCCGAGTTCATGCGGATCGTGGAGCGGGGCAAGGAGTACATCGCGGCTGGGGACGTCTTTCAGGTCGTGCTCTCCCAACGCTTCCAAGTCCCGATCACCGCTTCGCCCGTCGACCTATACCGCGCCTTGCGCGTGATCAACCCCTCGCCCTACATGTACCTGCTGCGTCTGGGGCCGCTCGCGGTCGTGGGGGCGTCGCCGGAAGTGCTCGTGCGGTGCGAGGAGGGCGTGGTCGCCGTGCGGCCGATCGCGGGGACCCGCCGGCGCGGGGCGGATGAGGACGAGGATCGTCGGCTAGGGCGGGAGTTGGCGGCCGACGAGAAAGAGCGGGCCGAACACTTGATGTTGGTGGACCTGGGCCGCAACGACGTGGGACGGGTCGCGCGCACCGGCAGCGTGCGGGTCGACGACTTCATGGTGATCGAGCGGTACTCCCACGTCATGCACCTAGTCTCCCACGTGCGCGGCGATCTGGCCGATGGCCGGACGATCTACGACGTGTTACGGGCGTGTTTTCCCGCCGGGACGCTCTCGGGCGCGCCGAAAATCCGCGCGATGGAAATCATCGACGAGCTGGAGCCGACCCGCCGCGGCCTCTACGGAGGCGCGGTCGGGTATATCAGCTTTTCCGGCAACCTGGACACGTGCATCACGATCCGGACGATCGTGGTCGACGGCGGCCGGGCCTACATCCAGGCGGGGGCCGGGATCGTGGCCGATTCGGACCCGGCCGCCGAATACGACGAAACGGTCAACAAGGCCAAGGCGATGCTCGCGGCCGTGGAGATGGCGGAGCGGGGGCTTGAATAGGGGCACCGCCAGCCGTGCCCCTACGTGTCGAGCGGTTCAACGATGCTTTTGATCATCGACAATTACGATTCGTTCACGTATAACCTCGTCCAGTACCTGGGCGAGCTGGGTGAAGCGATCGAGGTGTATCGCAACGACGCGATCACGCTCGAGGAGATCGCGTCCAAGCGTCCGGCCCACATCGTGATCTCGCCGGGGCCCTGCACGCCGAACGAAGCGGGCATCTCGGTGGACCTGATCAAGCGATTCGCGGGGAGGATTCCGATCCTCGGCGTGTGTCTTGGGCACCAGTCGATCGGGGCCGCGTTCGGGGGTGACGTGGTTCGGGCCGACCGCTTGATGCACGGCAAGACGTCGATGATCCACCACGACGGGAAGACGGTGTACGAGGGGCTGGACAATCCGTTCGAGGCGACGCGGTACCACTCGTTGATCGTGAAGCGCGCGACGCTGCCCGCCTGCTTGGAGATCAGCGCCGAGACCAGCCAGGGCGAGATCATGGGGTTGCGCCATCGCGAGTTCCCGGTCGAAGGCGTGCAATTTCATCCCGAGTCGATCTTGACGCGGGTGGGGAAGGATCTCTTGCGGAACTTTTTGAAGCTCACGGTATGAGCGCGCTGATCAAATCCGCGATCGCGAAGCTGGTCGACCGCGTCTCGCTTTCGGAAGCCGAGGCCGAGGGCGTGATGCGCGAGATCATGGACGGCGCGGCGACGCCCGCCCAGATCGCCGCGTACTTGACCGCGTTGCGGATGAAGGGCGAGACGGTCGACGAGGTGGTGGGATCGGTCCGGGTCATGCGCGAAAAGGCGGTGCGCATCCGCGTCGACGATCCGCTGGTCGTCGATACCTGCGGCACCGGCGGGGACCGCAAGGGGACGTTCAATATTTCGACCGCGACCGCGTTGGTCGTGGCCGGCGCGGGCGTGACGGTCGCCAAGCACGGCAACCGGGCCGCCTCGTCCAAGAGCGGGAGCGCGGACGTGTTGCGCGCGCTGGGGGTCAACATCGATCTTCCACCGCCCGCGGTCGAGGAGTGCGTCAATCGCATCGGCATCGGTTTCCTCTTCGCCCCCCTCTTCCACGTCGCCATGAAGCACGCCGTGGCGCCGCGTCAGGAGATCGGGATCCGGACGCTCTTCAATCTCCTCGGCCCGCTGACGAACCCGGCCGGCGCATCGATCCAGATCCTCGGCGTGTACGCCGACGACGTGGTGGATCTGATGGCGCAGGTCTTGGTCAAGCTCGGCTCGCGCCACTGCTTCGTCGTCCACGGCGAGGACGGGCTCGATGAGGTCAGCGTGTCGGGCCCGACCCGATTTTGCGAGGGCAAGGACGGCCGGATCAGTTGCTACCACATCGCGCCGGGGGACGTCGGTCTCCCGACCGCGTCGCTGGACGCGATCGCCGGCGGAGGGCCGGAAGACAATGCGAAGATCCTCCTCGGCATTCTGGCCGGGGAGCGCGGACCCAAGCGCGACATCGTGCTCTTGAACGCCGCCCCGCCGCTGGTCGCCTGCGGGAGGGCGAAGGATTTCGCGGAGGGCATCGCGCAGGCGGCGCGCGCGATCGACAGCGGCGCGGCGATGGAGAAGCTCGAGCAGCTCAAGCGAACAACGAATTCGGTATGAGGGACCGCCAGGATGCAGGGTCGGTAGGGGCGGGTTTGAAACCCGCCCCTATGCAACCAATGAACGGGTGATGTCCTTCCTGAGCGACATTCTTCGCCAGAAACGGTCCGAGGTGTCGTCGCGCAGGAGCGCCGCGCGTCAAGCGGACTATAAGCGTCGGATCCCCGAGCTGGAACCCGCCCGAGATTTTGCGGGGGCGCTTCATCGGCCGCAGGGCGCTCCGCTTCGTCTTCTCGCCGAGATCAAGAAGGCGTCTCCCTCCAAGGGCCTGATCCGCGCGGATTTCGATCCGGTCGTGATCGCTCGCTCGTACCACGCGGCCGGGGCCCACGCGTTGTCGGTCCTCACCGACCGATCGTTTTTCCAGGGCGATCCGGCGTTTCTCGGCGAGGTGCGGAAGGCGGTGGCGCTTCCCATTCTGCAAAAGGATTTCGTGGTGGACGAATTTCAAATCTATGAAGCCCGGGTGCTCGGCGCCGACGCCGTCCTGCTGATCGCCGCCGCGTTGGAAGACGCGCAGCTCCGCGAGTACCTCCATGTGGCGAGCGAGGCGGGCGTCGCGTCGCTGGTCGAGGTGCACCATGAGAAGGAGTTGGCGCGGGTGGTTGAGACCGCGCAACTGATCGGGATCAACAATCGCGATCTGGCCACGTTCGAGACGGACCTGGCGACGACCGAACGCCTCATGCGGGAGATGCCGCCCGGGCGCGTCGTGGTGAGCGAAAGCGGCATCGCATCCCGAGACGATGTGAAGCGTCTCTCGGAGCTGGGCGTCGATGCGCTGCTGATCGGCGAAACGTTCATGCGGGCGCCGGTCATCGAAGACAAGGTGAGGGAACTCATGGCGATCGCGCCGGAAGGAGCCTCGACGCGATGATTCGCGTGAAGATCTGCGGGATCACGACGTTGGACGACGCGCTGGCCGCCGCGGAAGCCGGCGCCGACGCCGTGGGGTTCGTCCTGTATAAGGAGAGCCCCCGGCAGATTTCGGCGGACCAGGCCAAAGAGATCATCCTCCGCCTACCGCCGTTCGTCACGACGGTCGGCCTGTTCGTGAACCAGCCGACGCAGTGGGTCCGCGTGATGGCGGATCGCTGCGGAGTGGACGTGCTGCAATTTCAAGGCGACGAGTCGGCCGATTACTGCCGGGCGTTCGCGCCCCGCGCGATCAAGGCGATCCGCGTGAAGGACCGCGAGAGTTTCAAGCCGATGGAGGAATACGACGTCCGTGCGTTCGTGCTGGACGCCTACCAAGAGGGCGAGTACGGCGGGACGGGCAAGGTGTTCGACTGGGAGTTGGCGGAGGCCGCGAAGGCGCACGGACGGATCATCCTGGCCGGCGGGCTGAACCCCGACAACGTGGCCGAGGCGATCCGTCGAGTCCGGCCGTTTGCGGTCGACGTGTCGACGGGGGTCGAGGGACACGTGAAGGGCAAGAAGGATCATGGCAAAATCCGCGCGTTCATCCAACACGCCAAAGCCTCGGTTGCGTCCTAGCGCGTGGCCCGACGCCGCGGGGCACTTCGGCCCGTATGGCGGACGCTACGTGCCCGAAACGCTGATGCCGGCGTTGGAGGAGTTGGCGGCCGCGTACGCGAAGGCGCGGGCGGACCGCCGGTTCCGCGCCGACGTCGACGCCCGCCTGGCCTCGTACGTGGGACGACCAACCCCCCTGTATTTTGCCGAGCGGCTGACGAAGACGCTGGGCGGCGCGCGGATCTACCTCAAGCGCGAAGACCTTTGCCACACCGGAGCGCACAAGATCAACAACACGATCGGTCAGGCGCTGCTCGCGACGCGGATGGGAAAGCGCCGCCTGATCGCCGAGACCGGCGCGGGCCAGCACGGCGTCGCGACCGCCACCGCGGCGGCGCTCCTCGGTTTGGAGTGCGACGTGTACATGGGGACCGAGGACATGGCGCGCCAGGCGCTGAATGTCTTCCGCATGCGGCTGCTGGGCGCCAAGGTGGTGCCGGTCGCCGCGGGCAGCCGCACGCTCAAAGACGCGATCAACGAGGCGTTGCGCGATTGGACGACGAACGTGCGCACCACGCACTATATCTTGGGGTCGGTGTTGGGGCCTCACCCGTACCCGATGATGGTCCGCGATTTTCAGTCGGTGATCGGCCGCGAGGCGCGCCGCCAGATCGTGCGCGCGGCGGGACGACTGCCCGATATGCTGGTCGCGTGCGTGGGCGGGGGCAGCAATTCGATGGGTCTGTTCTTCCCGTTTCTCAAAGACGCGAAGGTGCGGATGATCGGCGTCGAGGCGGCCGGTCTGGGGATCTCCACCGGCCAACACGCGGCGCGCTTTGCCACGGGACGGACGGGCGTGTTTCAAGGCACCAAGACGTTCGTGCTCCAAGACCCGGAGGGACAGATTCAGATCACGCACTCGGTGTCGGCGGGATTGGATTACTCCGCGGTGGGCCCCGAGCACAGCCTGTACCGAGATCTCCACCGCATCGAGTACGCCTCGGTCACCGATAAGGACGCCTTGGAGGCGTTCGATCTGCTGAGCCGGACCGAGGGCATCATCCCGGCGCTGGAGTCCGCCCACGCGATCGCGCACGCGGCGGTCCTGGCGCCGAGGATGAAGAAACGCCAGATCCTCCTCGTCAACCTCTCGGGTCGGGGAGACAAAGACGTCCAGCAGGTGGCGAAGATCCGGGGGATCGAGTTATGAGACGGTCCCACACTCCGACGGCGGTGACGCCGGGCGTGACCAACCGGATCGATGATGTCTTTGCCCTCTTGCGCGAGCGCGGCGAGAAGGCGCTGATCCCCTATGTCATGGCCGGCGATCCCGATGTGGCCACCACCGAGGAGTGGCTGCTCGCGGCCGCGTCGGCAGGGGCGGATTTGCTCGAGATCGGCATCCCGTTTTCGGACCCGCTCGCCGACGGGCCGGTGCTGCAGCGAGCCGCGGAGCGAGCGCTGGCTCGAAAGATCACGCTCGGCGACGTGCTCGCGCTGGTGCGGAGGGTGCGGGCCAAGACGGCGACTCCCCTGATTTTGATGACGTACTACAACCTGATTTTTCAGTACGGCGATGAGCGGTTGGCGCGCGACGCCGCGGCCGCCGGCGTCGACGGCCTGATCGTGCCCGATCTGCCCCCCGAAGAGGCTGACTCGCTCGCGAGCGCCGCGCGCGCAGCCGGCGTCCACCTCATTTTCCTCGTTGCTCCCACCACGCCCCCCGCACGGATCGCTGCCATCGCGGCGAGGGCCTCAGGTTTTCTGTACTACGTGTCGCTCACCGGCATCACCGGGTCCAAGCTCCCGCCGCTCGAAGAGGTCGAGCGGCGCGTGCGCGCGATCAAACGCCTCACGCGGCTGCCGATCGCGGTGGGCTTCGGCGTGTCCACCCCCGACGAAGCCGCGCGTATCGCGCGAGTCGCCGACGGCGTGATCGTCGCCTCGGCGCTGATCAAACGCCTGCAGGAAGAGCCGGACCCGGCCAAGCGCTCGCACGTGTTGACGGCGTACGTCGCGTCGCTCAAACAGGCCCTGATCCCGCGCTAAGTTCGGAAGCCCTTCACGTCCTGCCAGCGATCGGGCCGCGCGGTAAACCTCGGTTTTCGTTTGACAGATCGACGGGGCTCCGCTATTTTCACAACGCTCTCAAACCGGCGGTGGTTCCAAGGAAAAGAACTGAGGAGGAACGACATGGGAACGCGCGCGATT